>Ga0181537_10001208_pt1 | contig 24090 bp, 23 predicted proteins | sample PEATcosm2014_Bin_39_FD_119765 | JGI IMG/M metagenome (GOLD analysis project Ga0181537, IMG submission 119765) | Peatland microbial communities from MTU Mesocosm Facility, Houghton, MI, USA - PEATcosm2014_Bin23_10_metaG | ecosystem: Environmental > Terrestrial > Soil > Wetlands > Peat | place...
CCTATGAAGGTACTGATCACCGGCGCCTCGGGCCAGGTGGGCAAGGCGCTGCTGCGCCTCGTGCCCGTCGATGTGGACCTGCGCCCCTTGACTCGCGAGGCGCTCGACATCAGTGATGCGCGCGCCGTGCATGCGGCGGTGGCAGCCTTTGGCCCGGCGCTCATCATCAATGCGGCCGCCTACACGGCGGTGGACAAGGCCGAGTCCGAACCCGAGATTGCCGCCGCGATCAACACCGCGGGTCCGCGTCATCTGGCCGAGGCGGCGCGCGAGATTCCGGGCTGCCGGTTGTTGCATATTTCCACGGACTACGTCTTCGACGGCCGCTCGGCCGAACCGTACGGGCCCGACGATCCGACGAACCCGTTGAGCGTCTACGGCCGCACCAAGCTCGAGGGCGAGCATGCCGTGCTCGACGTGTTGGACGATCGCGCGGTGGTGCTGCGTACCGCGTGGGTCTACGCCGCCGAGGGCAAGAATTTTCTCCTGACCATGCTGCGCCTGATGCGCGAGCGCGGTGCGGTGCGGGTGGTCGCGGATCAACGCGGGACGCCGACCGCGGCGGACTCGATCGCGACTACGCTGTGGAGGATTGCGCAGCGGCCCGCGGTCAACCACATCTTGCACTGGACCGACGCCGGGGAGGCGACGTGGTATGACTTCGCGGTGGCGATCGCGGAGGAGGGGCTCGCCGCGGGATTGCTGCAGAAACCTCTGCAGGTGACACCGATCACGACCCTCGAGTACCCGACGCCCGCGCCGCGGCCGGCGAATTCCGTGCTCGATTCGCGCGCGTCGATCGCGCAGCTGGGGTTGACGCCGGCGCATTGGCGCGACAATCTGCGCGACACCTTGGGACGGATTCAGTACTGATGCGGCAACACTAATGCGGCTACTCGTCACCGGCGGAGCCGGTTTCATCGGCACGAATTTCGTGCATTACTGGCTCGATAAGCATCCGGGAGATCGGTTGGTGGTGCTCGATGCCCTGACCTATGCGGGCCACCTCGCCAACCTCGATGCGGCCCAAGGCCGCCCGGAATTTCGCTTCGTGCGCGGCGACATTCGCGACACGGCCTTGGTCGAGGAACTGCTGCGCGAGGAGCGGCTCGACACCATCGTGCACTTCGCCGCCGAATCGCACGTGGATCGCTCGATCGAGGGTCCGGATGCCTTTCTCGAGACCAATATCATCGGCACGCATTCGATGTTGAAGGCCGCGCGCCGGGTGTGGCTCGACGGAAAAACCTCAGACTCCCATCGCTTCCATCATGTCTCGACCGACGAGGTCTATGGGTCGCTCGGGGACGACGATCCGGCGTTCACCGAATCGACGCCGTACGCCCCCAATTCTCCCTACTCGGCGAGCAAGGCGTCCTCCGATCATCTGGTGCGCGCCTATCACCATACCTATGGGCTCCAGACCACCATCAGCAATTGCTCCAATAATTACGGACCGTATCAGTTTGCGGAGAAGCTCATTCCGCTCATGATCGCGCAGCTCCTCGCCGGCAAGGACCTGCCGGTCTATGGGGATGGCCTCAACATTCGCGATTGGCTGCATGTCGAGGATCATTGCCGCGGGATCGACGCGGTCTTGAAGGAGGGCCGAGCGGGTGAGGTCTACAACATCGGCGGCAATTCGGAGTGCCGCAACATCGATCTGGTGAAAATGCTCTGCCGCATCGTCGATGAGCATGCGGGCGGGCAGAGCGGCAAGCTCATCAAGTATGTCAAGGATCGTCCGGGCCATGATCGCCGCTATGCCATCGATGCGGCGAAGATCCGCCGCGAGTGCGGCTTCGCGCCCCAGATCGCCCTCGAAGCGGGCCTGCGGGCGACCGTGGCCTGGTATCTGGCGCGCTCCGCGACCCTCCCCCCCGGTTGGCAACGCACATCGATCTCCTGAGGGCCGATTTCGCGAAGCCGAGCGCCTGGCGGGCCGATTGCGTGACGCGCGTCGATTTTTCCCCTGAGTTGTCCCCAAAGGGATACAAGTATGTGACGGAGCACGCGGCGCTAAAATAGGCGCTCGGGTGTAATCGCGCCATAGAGCCATAAATCGATAGGAATAATCCGCATGAACGACACCATCCTGCTAGTCGACGATGACCCGGGCGCGATCCAACAGATGGGTAAGATCCTGGCTGACATGGGCGATTTGCGGTTCGCCACCAATGGCGAGGAGGCGCTTCGGCTCGTGCAGGACTCAGCACCCGATTTGATTCTGCTCGATGCGGAGATGCGCGGCATGAGCGGCTACCGGGTGCTCGATGCACTCAAAATACGCCCGGAGATGGTCGATGTGCCGGTGATCATGGTCACGGCGCACAGCGAGCCGGAATTCGAGGTGTCCGCCTTCGAGGCGGGGGCGGCGGATTTCATCGCCAAGCCGATCAGCGCGCCGCTGATGCAGGCGCGGGTGGGCACCCAGCTTCGGGTCAAGCGCATGACCGATCAGCTGCGCCGCGCGGCGACCACCGACGGGCTCACGGGCGTCGCCAACCGGCGCAAGTTCGATGAGACGCTCGAATATGAATGGCAGCGGGCGCGCCGCGGCTGCGACCCGATGGCGCTGCTCCTGATCGACATCGACCATTTCAAGCTCTACAACGACCGTTACGGACACCCGAAGGGCGACATCTCCTTGCGTCAGGTGGCGAACGCGCTCACCGCGGCGGCACTGCGCACCGGGGATCTGGTCGCGCGCTGCGGCGGGGAGGAGTTCGCCATCCTGCTGCCGCAGACCTCGCGCCTGGGCGCCGAGCTCGTGGCGCGCCGGGTGCTCTCCGCGGTGCAGTCCTTGAACATCGTGCATGCGGGGTCGGCGACCTCCCGGCTGCTCACGGTGAGCATCGGGATCTCTTGTTACGATGCGGCGTGCGCCTACTGGGTCGACGCGGCGGCGGACTTTCGCTCGGTGGGCTCTGACCGGCGACTGCCCTGCACGGCCGCCGACATGGTGCTGACCGCCGATAAGGCCTTGTATTCGGCGAAGCGCGCCGGACGGGCGCAGGCGCGCCTCCAGGACATCGCCAATATCGATGTCGGGGCCCTCACCGGTCGACCTGCTCCGGTTCCCCACGCGCTGCGACGGGCCGGGTAGGACGCCGCCATGCGGCGCAGCGCCGGCGCCGCCGTACCGGCACAGTGCGCGGACGGCGTCGATGAATTGACGGACAGCCGGATCCAGCTCGCCGCCGCGCTGCGCCAGAACGAGGCGCTGCTGCGCACGCTCGACCTGCATTCGAAGGTCTCGGTCACGGATGGCGCCGGCCGCATCATCGACGTCAACGATAACTTCTGCCGCATCTCAGGCTATAGCCGAGAGGAGCTCCTGGGTCAGCCGCACAGCATCGTCAATTCGGGGGTGCATGGCGCGGAGTTCTGGACGGAGATGTGGCAGACCATCGCCGCCGGCCGGCCGTGGCGCGGGGAGATCTGCAACCGCGGCAAGGATGGCTCGCTGCACTGGGTGGATGGCATCATCGCGCCCATTCCCGGCAAGGACGGAGTGGCCGAGCAATACATCTCCATCCGCACCGACATCACGGCCTCGAAACTGACCGAACAACAACTGCGCGCGAGCGAGGCGTTCCTGGACCGCACCGGCCGGATTGCGGGTATCGGCGGCTGGCAATTCAACTTGGAGACCAGTGAAATCATCTGGTCCGAGCACATGCACCGCCTCCATGACACGAGCTTGGACTATCGGCCCACCCTCGATGAGGGCCTCGAATTCTATCTGCCGGATTCGAGGCCTCTGATGGAACGCGCGATCGAACAGGCCCTCCGCGACGGGGTGGGCTGGGACCTCGAATTGCAGATGAAAACCGCGGTCGGGCGCACGATATGGGTCCGGTCGGTGGGTACCGTGGAATCGATCGACGGTCGGCCGGTGCGCCTCAACGGCTCGTCCCAGGACATCACGCTGCGCAAGCAGACCGAGAGCTCCTTGACCTATGAGCGCGACCTCATGGCCTCGCTCCTGGAAACCGTGCCGGATCAGATTTTCTTCAAGGACCGCGACAGCCGCTTCGTGCGGGTCAATGCCGGGATGGCGCGCCGCCATGGCCTGCGCAATCCCGCCGAGGCCGTCGGCAAATCCGAGGCGGATTTCTTCCCGGAAGCGCACGCCAAGCGCACGCTCGAGGTCGAACGGCGCATCATGGAGACGGGCGAACCGGTGCTCGAACTGGAGGAGCAGACGCTCTGGCCGGATCACGCGCCCACCTGGACCATCTCCACCAAGATGCCGCTCTACGATGCCGATGACCGCATCGTCGGCACCTTCGGCATCTCGCGCGACATCACGGCGCGCAAGCGCATCGAGGCGCAACTGCACGAGTCGAGCGCCCGCTTCGCGATCGCCGCAGATGCGGCCGGCATCGGTGTCTGGGAGTTCGATCCCACCGACGACACGCTGCACTGGGATGACTGGATGTACCGCATCTATGGCCGCACCCGCAGCGTCGAGAACGAACCGTACACGACATGGGTCGAGAGCCTGCACCCGGAGGATCGCGAGCGGTGCTTGGGGGAGATCGCGGCGGCGCTGCGCGGCGAGCGGGAATTCGACACGCGCTTCCGGGTGCTGCGGCCGGACGGGGAGATCCGCCACCTGCGCGCGGCCTCGCGCACGCTGCGCCGCACGGACGGGACCCCCGTGCGCATGACCGGCCTCAACTTCGATGTCACCGAACTGCAGGAGGCGATGCACAAGGCGGAGAACGCGAACCGCGCCAAGAGCCAGTTCCTCGCCAACATGAGCCATGAGATCCGCACGCCGATGAATGCGGTGATCGGGCTGTCGTACCTGCTCGGGCAGACGCGCCTGGACGATGAGCAGCGCGCGTTTCTCTCCAAGATCCAGGTGAGCAGCAAGTCGCTCCTCGCGGTGATCACCGATGTGCTGGATTTGACCAAGATCGAGGCGGGTGAGCTCATCGTCGAGCGTGCGCCGTTCAGCCCCTACAGCCTGCTGCGCGGGCTCTCCGACGTCATGGGGATCGAGGCGCGCGCCAAGGGGATTCCCTTTGAAATCGACGTCGCGGATGATCTGCCGCCGACGCTGCAGGGCGATCCCACGCGCCTCACGCAGATCTTGACCAACCTGCTCTCGAATGCGATCAAGTTCACCGATCACGGCGCCGTCACCCTGTGCGTGAGCCGCCTCGCGGATACCCCGACCGGCGCGACCTTGAGCTTCATCGTGCGCGATACCGGCATCGGCATCGCCCCCGAAGCCCAGGCGCGCCTGTTCGCGCCCTTTGCCCAGGCCGACTCCTCGATCACGCGGCGCTTCGGCGGCACGGGCTTGGGGCTCTCGATCGTCAAGAGCCTCGCCACTCTCTTGGGGGGAGATGTCTCCCTCAAGAGCACCCCGGGGGTGGGGAGCGAGTTTCGCGTGGTGCTCGAATTTGCGGTGACCGCGGATGACGCCGTTGCGCCCGTGATGGCGGCCCCGCCGGCCGGGGAGCGCGCGCTCACCGGCGTGCGCGTCCTCGTGGTCGATGACAGCGAGATCAATCAAGAGGTGACCAAGCGCATTCTGGAGATCGACGGCGCCCAGGTGTGCCTCGAGGGCAATGGGCTCGAGGCGTTCGAGCGCCTGCGGGCGGACCCGTATGAATTCGACGTGGTGTTGATGGATGTGCAGATGCCGGTGCTCGACGGGCATCAGGCGACCGGGCGCATCCGCGCCGAGCTCGGGCTCGTCGACCTGCCGATCATCGCGCTCACCGCCGGGGCGCTCTCGAGCGAGCGGGCGCGGGCGATCGCCGCCGGCATGGACGACTTCATCATCAAGCCGTTCGACGCCGCGACCCTGTCGCTCTGCATCTTGAAGCACGTGCGCATCTCGAGCCTGCACGCGGCGACACCGATCGTGGCGCTGCCGCCCTCGCGTGTGCCGTCAGCGGCGCCATGGCCCGCGATCGACGGCATCGACTCGACGGACGCGCGACTGCGCCTGTGCGGGGATTTCGGGCTGTTCCGCTCGAGCTTGAAGCGCCTGCTCGATGAGTTCTCGGATGTCAGGCTGCCCGCGGCCACGCAGGATTCCGCGGCCCTGGGGGAGCATCAAGCGCGCATGCACAAGTTGAGCGGCAGCGCCGGCATGCTCGGCGCCAAGGCCATTCATCAGCTCGCCGCCGACGCGCGCGCCGCGTGCGTCGCGCTCGAGCTCGAGGCCGCGGAGAACCTCGCCAATGCGCTGGCGGTGCAGTTGCGCCGCTTGCGGCTCTCGGCCGCGCCGATCTTCGAGGCTGCGCGCGTGCAGGCGGAACTCGCGGAGCAGGCGGAGCAGGGCGCCCCGTTGGGCGAGCCGGCGCTCGAGCCGCCGCGGCTCATGGATCTGGTGCATGAGCTGCGCAAGCAGAATCTGTCGGCGCTGCAGCTCTTCGGCGACCTGGAGCCGCAGCTGCGAAGGCACATGGGCAAGAGTGCTTTCGGCGTGGTGCGCGAGCACATCGACAACCTGCGCTTCATCGAAGCGGCCAAGGTGCTCGAGGAGAGTCAGCAGGTGGTCGAGGATAGTCGGCAGCTGCTCCAGGAAAGGCACAAGGTGCTCCAGGAGAGTCACAATGTTCCCCCGGAGAGTCAGGGAGCGAAGTGACAAGCGCGCGTGACGCTTCGCGACTCGCTTCGCCCCTTGCCCCTTCGATGCTGCGGGCGCAGACTTTCTCCGGCCGGGAAGGCGTGAGGGGCTTTTAGTGTACAGCGGACGTATGCTGATCCTTGAGGACGATATGCATGTCGGCAAGATCGTCAAACTGATCGCCGAGGCCAATGGCCTCGAGGCGCGGCTGTTGACCGATCCTGAGCGTTTCTTGAGCGCGCTCGATGAGTGGAATCCCACGCATATAGCTTTGGATCTGGTCATGCCGGACATGGACGGCGTGCAGGTGCTCGCGGAACTCGCGAGGCGCGCCTGCGGCGCGAAGATCATCATCACCAGCGGCATGGGCGTGCGAGTACTCGACGCGGCGGGGCGCGCCGGCAATGAGCGCGGGCTCAACATCGTCGGTGTACTCGCGAAACCCTTCTCGGCCACTGCGCTGCGCGAGCTGTTGTTCACGGAGCAGGGGCCGGCCGCGCGGGCGCGCGGACCGTCCGCCGAGCATTTTCACCCGACCGAGGCGGAGTTGCGCCGCGCGCTCGAGAACCATGAATTTCGGGTGGTCTATCAGCCCCGGGTGGAGTGCTCGACCGGGGATCTGGCGGGGTTCGAGACGCTCGCCCGGTGGATCCATCCGCAGCGCGGGCTGGTGATGCCGGACCGTTTCATCCCCCTCATGGAAAGCAGCGGGCTCATTGACCTGTTGACCGACTCGGTGCTCGACCAGGCGCTCGCCTGGTTTTCGGGCTTCCCGTTGGGTCGGGACGATGCTTTTGCGACCGTGTCGCTGTCGGTCAATGTCTCCGCGCAGACCTTCGCCGATCCCACCTTTCTCGAGCGGATCACGGCGTTGTGCGTCAAATTCGACGTCGCGCCGCAGCGCATCATCTTCGAGGTCACCGAGACCAATCACATGGACGATTCGGTGACGTCGCTCGATTTGATGACGCGCGTGCGCATGAAGGGATTCCAGCTCTCGATCGACGATTTCGGCACGGGCTACTCCTCGCTCCTGCAGCTGGTGCGCCTGCCGTTCTCGGAGATCAAGGTCGACAAGTCCTTCGTGACCTCGGCGATGCGCTCGATCGAGGCGCGCACCGTGGTCAAGTCGATCGTGGATCTGGGCCGAAGCTTAGGGCTCAAGTCCGCGGCCGAAGGCGTCGAGGACACCCAGACGCTCGATCTGTTGCGGCGCTTCGGCTGCGATCTTGCGCAGGGATTTGTGATCGCGCGGCCCATGGACGGGGATGCGGCGCTCAATTGGGTGGCGGCGCGCAGCTGAGGGCCGCGCGACCCGGGCTACGGCCCTCCGAGTGGGGATAGCGGCCCCCTAAAACCGACTTTCCTCTCGATTTCCTCCCGAATCAGCCGATTTGCGACCCGCATCTCGGAACGATACAATCGATATAAGCGCTAATAACGACATAACGTGTCGCGCAATGAGGCGCTGGGCAGGGAGGCGTTGAGGCTATGCATACATCGAGCGACCTGATGCTCATTCTGGAGTCAGACCCGGACTGCAAGGCGCTGTTGTGCGCCGTCGCCGACCGCTTGGGCTGCGAGCACGTCGAGTCCGATTCGCTCGAGAGCCTCAATGAGATCCTCGCCATCCGCCGCCCGACCATCGCGGTACTCGCCGTCGATATCGCGGACACGAGTTTTCTCGCCGTCATCGATGCCTTGAGGGCGCACGAGGTGGCCCCGGCGACGCTGCTCCTGGGGTCGGTCGGCGCCCGCGTGCTGGCGAGCGCCAAGCGCACGGCGCAGTCGCGCGGCCTCACCGTGCTCGATGCGCTCGCGCGCCAATTCGACGCCAGTGCGGTGGAGAAATTACTCACTCCGCATTTGTCGATCCCGCCGCCCATCCTGCGCGAGGAATTGAAGCGGGCGATCGCCGAGCACGAACTTACGCTGCACTATCAGCCGAAGGTGATCCTCGGCTCGATGAAGGTGCAGGGCGTCGAGGCTCTGGTCCGTTGGCTGCATCCGCGGCGCGGTCTGTTGCACCCGCGGCATTTCCTCGCCGCGATCGCGGAGCACGGCCTGATGTCGCCGCTCACCGATTTCGTATTGACCGAGGCCGTGCGGCAGGCGGGTCAGTGGCGCTCACGCGATCTGCCGCTCGACATCATCGTGAACCTGAGCTCCCGGCTGGTGGAGGACCGTGAATTTCCCGAGCGGCTCGCCATGCTCCTCAAAGAGAACGATTTTCCGGCGCAACAATTGATCCTGGACGTCACCGAGGCCACTGGCGTGCATCAGGACCTCAATCTGATGCTCGATGTGTTCACGCGCCTGCGAATTCTCGGGGTCGGGCTGTCGCTCGATAACTTCGGCACCGGCGCCTCCTCCCTCACGGAACTGTATCGGTTGCCGTTCTCCGAGATCAAAGTCGATCATTCGCTCATCGCGGACGTGGCGCGCGAGCGCGAAGCGCGGGTGGTCGTCAAGTCAATCGCCAAGCTCGCGCATGAGCTGCGCCTCTCGGTGTGCGCCGCGGGCGTCGAAACCCGGCAGATCCTCGAGTCCGTGCGCAGCGCCGGCTTCGACACGGCGCAGGGCCGATTCTTCAGCGAGCCGATCCCGGCCGAAGAGGTCGAGCAGATCGTGCGCGCCTGGCCCACGGCGGGACCGGCGACGACCGATACCTGGCAGACACAGACGCTCGAGTTCGATGGATCCGTGACCTCCGTGAGCACCGATCGGGCGCTGCGGGCCCGCTATCTACAAGAAAAATTCCCCACATGATGCACGCGACGATCAGCAGCCAGAACTCAGGTCCGGGTGCGTGTCTCGACGATCTGCTCGCCTCGCGGTTTCTGCCGCGGCGCCCGGCCACCCGCATCTGGTCCGTCAGCGGTTTGCCGAGCCGGCTCGAGCAATGCGCACGCAAGCTCGCCCCCGGCACGGAATGGCGCGCCTACATCGACGACGGGCGAATTTTCTTCGCCATCGCGCGCGCGCACGCGGGCGCCTCGGCGGCGCAAGCGCATCGGGCGATCGATGTGTATTTTCTGGATGACAATGCGGCGGTCTACTGCGCGGGCCTGTGGGAATACGATGACAGCCACGGCTGGTGGCTCGATGCGGTGCTCGACCTGTCCTACGATTGCGATCACGGCTGGTGGTTCGATGACCTGACGGATCCTTCCGCACCCATGGAGCGGCGCAGCCCCGGCGACCGGCGGGTCTCGAGCGATCGGCGCGTCTTGAGCGACCGGCGCGGTGACATGCGCCAATTGGCGGCTCCTGGGGCATGCAGCGCCGGGGAACCGCGGGTGGAGAAGCGCGCGGTGAAACTGCGCAGGGCGCGAACGTGATCGCGGCACCGTTTCCGCCCGTCGACGCGGCCGCGCCGCAGATCCTGTTGTCGACGCTCGACGCGACACGCGTTGAACCCCTGCTCGACCCGCTGCTGGGAATCTGGAACCGCGCCGGCCTCGAGGCGTTGATCGATCGGCAGCATGCGGCGTCGCTCGCCGGCGATGCGCCGTTCCTGGTGCTCCTGATCGACATCGACTTTTTCAAGCAGATCAACGAGAGCTACGGCATCGCGGTCGGCGACTCGGTGCTCAAACTCGTCCTGCGCGCCCTGCGCGGGAGTCTGCGCACCGGCGATGAGATCGGCCGTTACGCGGCGGACCAGTTTCTGCTGGTGCTGGCGAACACCACGGGGAGCAGCGCCGAGCGGCTCGCGCGGCGCTTGAACGATGCGGTCTCAGCGCTTCGCGTGGAGACCTGCGCCAAATCGAGAGGCTGCAAGGTGAACATCGGCTGCAGCGTCAGCATCGGCATTGCCGAGTGGACCTCGGCGCCGCCCGCGGAATCTGCGCAGGCATTGATGGGTGTTGCGGACGCGGCGCTGCTCGCGGCCAAACGGCGCGGACGCAATTGCGCGCGGGTCGGACGGCGGCTGGAGCCGGTTCGGCCCTCGTGATCGATACCGTGTCCCTTGCGGTGCACGCCGAGCCGCGCGCGATCGATGAAATGCGCCTCGCGACCGATGAGGAGCCTCGCGTGATCGAAGCTGAGTCCCGCATGCGGCCGCGCGGCGCCGCGGCGGACCAGGCGATGGTGCTGCTGCACACCGATCTCGTGCGGCGGATCGCGCACCACATGCGCAGGCGCATGCCCGACAATATCGACCTCGATGACCTCATCCAGACGGGCATGGTGGGGTTGCTGGAAGCGGTGCAGCGCTACGAGGGCCGCAAAGGCTCCTCGTTCGTGCCCTACGCGATGCGCCGCATTCGCGGCGCCATCCTGGATGCGGCGCGGCGCTCGGATTGGAGCCCGCGCTCGCTGCGCCGGCGCTTGCGGGACATCGAGGGCGCGAAACGTCGCCTGGAGTTGAAAACCGGCAACTCGCCGACCGCGGCCGCCATCGCCGAGGAGGTCGGCATCACCCTCAATCAGTATTATCGCGCCATGCGCGATTTCAACGCCTCGATTCAGTTGAGCCTGGATGAGCCTTTGCCCGCCGAGGGCAGGCGCGGGTGGGTGGAGCCCGCGGATGACAACCCGGGGCCGGCGGAAGCCGTGGAGCGCGAAGAGGTGCTGCACGCGATGACGGCCGCCATCGATGCCCTGCCGGAGCACGAGCGGGCGGTGCTATTGATGTACTACGGCGAGGAATGTTTGATGCGCGAAATCGGCGCGACGTTTGCCGTGAGCGAGTCGCGCATCTGCCAGATTCACAAGCGCACGATCGAGCGGCTGCGGGCGGCGACCCAGGGCTGAAGCGCCCTCGACACCGGGTCTGATCGATTCACGACTTTCTCGCGTTGACCGCGCCGGCGTGCTGTTGCATGTAACAATCATTCGACGTATTGTTACATGTAACAAGTGAGGAGAAAATCATGGCGTCACGACCGGGAGTCGCCCAACGTGTCCAAAAGCATCGCCTCGCGCTCAGAGCCGCCGGCTTGCGGCCGGTACAGATTTGGGTGCCCGACACGAGGCGCCCAGGCTTTGCGGCCGAATGCCGTCGTCAGTGTCTGGCGCTGCGCAGGGGCCGCTCCGAAGCGGGCCACCTAAAGTGGCTGGCAAGCGTCGCGGACACGGAAGGGTGGAAGTGAAGCGCGGAAATGTGGTCACATTCGCTCTACCCGGCGCGTATGGGAAGCCGCGGCCTGCGCTGATCGTTCAATCCGATCTATTCGACGCGCTCGGATCCGTAACCGTGTTGCCGATCACCAGCGAACTGCGGGTGGCACCCCTGCTGCGAATTCCGATCGAACCGACACCCGACAACGGGCTGCGCAAGAAATCCCAAATCATGATCGATAAGACCCAGACCGTGCCGCGCGACAAGATCGGCTCGACCATCGGCGCAGTGCATCAAGACACACTTGTCGAAGTCAATCGCTCGTTGGCGACGTTTCTCGGCATCGGGTAAGCCGACGACGACGAAGTTCGGGTTCAGGCGGGGATCGCTTCGATGCCGAGCGCCACCATGACCCGGTGAGTCTGGTTGAGCGTGCCCACGATGGTTCGCGTGGGGAGCGGGGAGAGCTTCACCAGCGTCGGTGTCATGCGGATGCCGTCCGCCAGCGCGCGTTTCGGCTGCCGGAGCACATCGATCACTTCGATCTCGTATCGATCGGCGAGATGCTCCTTGCAAATGGCCAGTAAATTCGTGAACGCCAGCGTCGAATTCTGCGTGTCCTCCGCCGCATACAGCCGAAACTTGAATATGGCGGTCTTCATCGACGTTTCGCCTTGCGCGGCACGCCGAGCGACACATCGGCGCCGCGCAGTTCCCTCATATGGGCGTGGCTTCGCTTCAGGTCACCGCTGCGATTCGTCGTGTTATGGGCCAGCAGCGACTTCTCCACATGCTTCGCGGCGAGTTCGGTCTGGACACTCTTGAGTTGCGCCTCGAGTTCGGACTGTTCGGCGTCGAGCCGCAAGCGCTTGATTTTGGCCTCGGCGGTCGCGGTGAGATCGGCGCTTTGCAGGGCAGATTCCTTCTCCCAGCGCAGCGTGCCCATCAGCACGTCGCCGCCGGCGGTATAGGTGTCCGCCAGGGTGATGCCGGTATTGCTGAGGATGAGTTCACGCACCTGATTCGAATGCGACGTACCGCGCGACTTGATGATGGAAATGCCGCGGTTGCGTTCTCCGGATTGCAGCAGATAGTTGAGATGAATCCAGGTGTCCGCCAACGTCGAGATCTGCAGCGGCGTGCTGCCGCTTTGTTGGTTCATGGTGTCATCGAGCAGACTGGTGCACACGAGCGTGATCCGGTCCGACTTGCACCAATCGATCAGGCGTTCCGCAACGCCGTGCGCCGTCAACTCATTTCCGGCCTTCGACAACGTCGAGACCGGATCGATCACCACGCAGCGAGCGTGATGGGCGATCGCGAGCGCCTTGATTCTGACCAGCAGCGTCTCGGCGCTGCCGACGATGGTGCGCGCCGAGATCATGCGCAGCAGTCCGCTTTCCACGTGCCGGCCCAGGCGGATTCCCACCGAGCTCAGATTGCGCACCACTTCGCTCGAATCCGAATCGAAACTGACGAACATCGTGCGCTCGCCGCGGTCGCAGGCCGCCTCGGCGAAGGCGCCGCTCAAGGTGGTCTTGGCCGTTCCCGGAAAACCGGTGATCAGCACGCTCGCGGCGCGGTAGTAGCCGCCGCCGAGCATGGTGTCGAGCCGCTCCACGCCGCTGGTCACGCGCTCGCTGCTCACCTTGTGGTCGGTCTTCCCGAGCTGGCTCGTGACGGCGACATCGAAGCCACGGCTGCCGATGACGAACGGCGCCTCATTCTCATCGAAGCTCGAGCCGCGGTATTTTTGCACGCGCAGATTGCGCTGCGAGACACCTTGGATCACACGATGATTGAGCATCACGGCGCAATCCACCATGAATTGCATGAAACCGTAAGGCTGCAGACCGAAGGATGTCGTGTCGTCGCCGCCGGCCTTGGCCGTGATGAGACAGGTCAATTTGTGTTTCAGCACCCACTCTTGCATACCGTAGGCCTCCCGCCGGCGCGCGGCCGCATCGGGAAGCAGGCTCAAGACCACATCCAGGGCGTCGAACACGACGCGCTTCGCGCCCATTTTCTCCACCTGGGCTCCCAATGCGGCCAGCATTCCGCCAAGGTCGAAATCTCCGGAATGCAGCAGATCCGACGTCGGCTGTGCATCCATGAAGGCGAGCTTTTTCGGGATCAGAGTGCCGATGTTCCAGCCGAAGTGTTCGAGATTGGCCGCGATCCGGGTCGGCGATTCCTCGAAAGCCACGAAGATGCCGGGCTCCTTGCAATGGCGCGCGCCGTGCACCAGGAATTGCAGCGAGAAGATGGTCTTGCCTGAACCGGGTCCGCCCACCAGCAATGTCGTGCGTCCGGCCGGCACACCCCCACCGGTCATGGCGTCGAATCCGATGACGCCGCTTGCCGCTTTGACGGAGGGTTTGATTGCCGGAAGGCGTTTCGGTTTCACGCGGGGGAATCCATCACAGTTGGACAGGAAATCTGCTGCGCACACCATCCACCTATTTCCCCGCGCCGGATGTGCGGTAGCTCACATTGGAGCCGCTATATTCGCTAATAGGGCCAAAACGGTTCAGGTGCAAAGCTGGGGGTTTCGCGTGCGAGTCGGAATCGCTCGGCGCACAGCAGCGGTCTGAAGAAGATATGCTGATTACGGTGTAAAGCTGTAGGGAAGCAATACTTCTTCGGCGGCGACCGCCGCGCCACTCGATAAATCGGTATCGCCCTGATCCGTGGCCGCGGCATCCGTGGGGGCGGCCATGTTTAAAACCGCCAGCGCTTCGAATTGCTCGCCGAATTGGGCCAACTCGGTCAACCGTCCCGTCCGACCGTCGGTCAGACGCAGCGGTTGGCCGAGCGTCCAACTCCCCGGCGGCAGCGTCAGACGATACATGCGGCGTTTGATGCGTCCCAAATGCTGGGTGCGGGCGATAATTTCCTGTCCTGTGTAACAGCCCTTGGTGAAGCTGATGCCGTCGAGGAGATCCAGATTGAGCATCTGGGCCACGAATAATTCGGATGTCGCCGCGTACACCTGGGGCAGGCCGGCGCGGATGTCCGCGAGCCGCCAGTCGTGTTCGATTTGCGGCGCAGCCGCGGTGCCGCCGGCGAGGCCTCGGTCGGTGAGGTGCTGAGGTGCGCCTGCCACCCAGTAACGGCTTGCGTCCTGACCGACTCGGGCCACACCCATCCCGTCTCGCTCGACGTATCCGCGCGATTCTGCGGGAACGTCGAGCCCGGCGCCGGCCGGCGCATGTTGTCCCACCACCCAGAGTTCATCGCTGACGTCCTCGAGTTTCACCTTCGCGCGCAGCACGAATTTGCGAAGCCGCTCCATCGTCGGGGCGATCAACTCACGCGGCAACACGGCGAGTACGCCGCTCGAATGCGGCAGTAATGTGAGCACCGCGAGCACACGCCCCTGGGGACTCGAATAGGCGGCGAATACGCTGCGGCCTTCGGCGAGGCGCCGTGTATCGTTCGAGACTTGACCTTGCAAAAAGGTGATTGCGTCGGGACCGGCGAAACGGATCACACCTAGGTGAGCCAAGCGTCCGGATAGCAAAGCGGTAGTCATGTGGTATGAAATGGGTAGTCTCTCACCAGTGTCAACCCCGCAGGTTTTTACCGCAAACGTGGTTTTGCGGTGCGGTTTTCTGGCAAACTTTCGTTTGTGACAGCGAAATCAATAGATAGGGCCCCTATTTTCGATGCGGCCACACTCACTTTAGCCAGGGTTCCGAGTGTCGCCGGGGTCACGAGTGTCGGTCACGCTGCGAATTTGCCGGCAACGGAGCCGGAGCCGAGTGGTTCATTGTCACCCGCTGACGCACCGCTCGAAGTCGGGGGCCGCGAGGGGCCGGAACCCACACGTTTCGGGGATTGGGAGCTGCGCGGCCGCTGCATCGACTTTTGACCATGCTGCTCTCTTTAAATACCGGCCGCCGGGGGCGATGATGGCCGCACGCGCCCGGCCGACGTCACCGCACGCGGCCATCTATCGATGGCAGATCGGCAATAGCTTGTCGATCCTGCATCGGGTGACGGGGGTTGCGCTCGCGCTCGGGCTGGTTGCGCTCTGCTATTGGTTCGTGGCTCTCGCGGGCGGCGAGCAATCCTATGCGACCGCGATGAGCGTGTTTGCGAGCCCCTTGGGTTTCATTATTTTGATCGGTTGGACCTTCGCCTTCTTGTATCACCTGTTGAACGGGGTGCGGCACCTGTTCTGGGACGTCGGCGTGGGTTTTGAGCGCGCGCAGCGTCACATGAGCGGGTGGTTCGCGGTATTGGGAGCGGCGGCTCTGACGCTCTGTGTGTGGGGCTTGATCTGGGCGGGTCACCGGTCGTGAGTCTGCGCAGCCCCTTGGGCCGGGTGCTCGGTCTGGGTTCCGCGAAGGACGGCACCGAGCATTGGTGGTCGCAGCGGGTGAGCGCGGTGGCGCTGATTCCGCTCACCTTGTGGTTCTTGTTCTCGCTGCTGGCGCTGCCCGGCCTCGACTACCTCACGGTGCGCACCTGGCTGTCGTTTCCGATGAGCGGGTTCCTGGCGGTGCTGTTGGTGGCGGTGCTCGCCTATCATTCGTATCTGGGTACCACCGTCGTCATCGAAGACTATGTGCCTGCCGCCGGCACGAAATTGCTGTCGCTCTTGGTGCTGCGGTTTCTGTATGTGCTCGTCGGCGGCGCGAGCGTCTTCGCGATCTTGCGCGTCGCGTTCGCGCCCTGATTGGTCACCATGAGCGAATACAGCTTCATCGATCACACCTATGATGTGGTGGTCGTCGGCGCCGGGGGCGCGGGCTTGCGGGCGACGTTCGGACTGGCCGAGGCGGGGTTGTCGACCGCCTGTCTGACCAAGGTATTTCCGACGCGCAGCCACACGGTCGCGGCGCAGGGCGGCATCTCGGCGGCGCTCGGCAACATGGGCGCCGATGACTGGCGCTGGCACATGTATGACACGGTCAAGGGCTCGGACTGGCTCGGCGATCAAGATGCCATCGAGTTCATGTGCAAGGAAGCCCCCGCGGCGGTGATCGAACTCGAGCATTATGGCGTGCCGTTCTCGCGCACCGAGGATGGCCGCATTTATCAAAGACCCTTCGGCGGCATGACCACGCATTTCGGCAAGGGCGTCGCGCAGCGCACCTGTGCCGCGGCGGATCGCACCGGTCATGCCATGCTGCATACGCTGTATCAGCAATCGCTCAAACATGAGGCGACGTTCTTTATCGAGTACTTTGCGCTCGACCTCCTCATGGAGAATGGCGAGTGCCGCGGCGTGGTGGCCCTCGATATGTCGGACGGCAGCCTGCATCGCTTTCGCGCGCATCGGGTGATTCTGGCGACGGGCGGCTACGGGCGCGCCTGGTTTTCGTGCACGTCTGCTCATACGTGTACCGGGGATGGCGGCGGGATGGTGCTGCGTGCGGGACTGCCCCTGCAGGACATGGAGTTCGTGCAATTTCATCCGACCGGCATCTATGGCGCCGGCTGTCTGATCACCGAGGGGTCGCGCGGGGAGGGCGGCTATCTGACCAACGCGTCGGGCGAGCGGTTCATGGAGCGCTACGCGCCGAATGCCAAGGATTTGGCGTCGCGCGATGTGGTGAGCCGCTCGATGACCATCGAGATCCGCGAGGGCCGCGGCGTCGGCAAGCTGAAAGATCACATTCATTTGCATCTGGAACACTTGGGAGCGGCGGTGATCCACGAGCGCCTGCCGGGGATCGCCGAGACCGCGCGCATCTTCGCCGGCGTGGACGTCAACAAGGAGCCCATCCCCGTGCTGCCGACCGTGCACTACAACATGGGAGGCATTCCCTGCAATGTGCATGGCGATGTGGTGACACGTTCAGGCGGCAGCGAAACCGAAGTGCCCGGTCTCATGGCGGCGGGGGAGGCGGCCTGCGTCTCGGTGCACGGCGCCAATCGTTTGGGTTCCAATTCCCTGCTTGACCTCGTGGTCTTCGGCAAGGAAGCGGCCCGGCACTGCGCCCGCATGTTGAAGCCCGGCACCCCGCATCGCGCCTTGAAATCCGATGCGGGCGACAGCGCGCTCGCGCACCTGGATAAATTTCGCCACGCCAAGGGCTCGCGCCGCACCGCCGACGTGCGCCTCGACATGCAGCGCATCATGCAAAGCGACGCCGCGGTGTTTCGTACCGGCGAGACCTTGGGCGACGGCAAACGCAAACTGGCGGCGGTTTTCGATTCGTTCGGCGACGTTCGAGTCACCGACCGCTCGCTCGTCTGGAACACCGACCTGATCGAAACCCTGGAACTCGACAATTTATTGGGCCAGGCGGTGGCCACGATGCATTCGGCCGCGAACCGCGAGGAGAGCCGCGGCGCCCAAGCCCGCGAAGATTTCCCCAACCGCGACGACCAGCACTGGCTCAAGCACACATTATGTTGGGTCGATGAGAAGGGCGAGACACGGTTCGACTATAGGCCGGTGCACTTAAACACCCTGACCGACGACGTTGAATCCATCCCGCCCAAAGCTAGGACTTATTGAATGGCTGAATTCTTTCTCCCCGCCAACTCCAAAATCCGTAAGGACGGCAAGGTGTTCAAGGCCCCGCCCGGCACCAAGAACGTCCGAGTCTTCAAAATCTACCGCTTCGACCCCGATTCGCCCGAGAATCCGCGCCTCGACACTTATGAAGTCGACATGGACGCCTGCGGCCCGATGGTGTTGGACGCGCTGATCAAGATCAAGAATGAGATCGACTCGACCTTGAGCTTCCGCCGCTCCTGCCGCGAGGGCATCTGCGGTTCCTGCGCCATGAACATTGACGGCAAGAACGGCTTGGCCTGTGTCAGCGCCTGCGCGGACGTCAAGCGTGACATCAAGCTCTATCCGCTGCCGCACATGCCCGTGATCAAGGATTTGGTGCCGGACCTCACCAATTTCTATGCGCAGTACGCCTCCATCAAGCCCTGGCTGCAGACCCGCACCCCCCCGCCGCCGGACGGCGAGCGGCTGCAATCCAAAGAAGAGCAGGAAAAAGTCGACCGGCCGTCCGCCTGCATCCTGTGCGCCTGCTGCTCCACGAGCTGCCCGAGCTATTGGTGGAACAGCGACCGGTACCTGGGTCCCGCAGCCCTCCTGGCGGCCTACCGCTGGATCGTCGACAGCCGGGATGAGGCCGCGGGCGAGCGGCTGGACCAGCTCGAGGATCCGTTCCGGCTGTACCGCTGCCATACCATCATGAACTGCAGTGAGGCCTGCCCCAAGGACCTCAATCCCGCCAAGGCGATCGGCGAGATCAAGCAGATGATGGCCCATCGCCGCCATTGAGCCTCGAATCAGGGAGCGAGGAACGGGGCAAACTGCGCTGGCGCTGCCGCCGCGGCATCAAAGAGCTGGACGTGTTGCTGGAACGTTACATGGATCAACGGTTTTGCGGCGCCTCCACGCGCGAACAAGAAGCGTTCCGCCAGCTGCTCGAGACCGAGGACACCATCATCTATGCCTATTGCCTCGGGGCGGAGCGCCCGCCTGAGCGATTCCGGGAATTGATCGAGCGCATTACGGCGAACTAACGACCCGCTGCCGAATCAGGCAGGGCGCGGCTGTTAGAATCCAAGCCTGTGTACAGCGTCACGTTTAATGGGGGTTGGGCCCGGGAATTGTCGAACTTTTCCTTCGGCAGTCGGTCTATCGCGACAGGCTGGGTTGTGAGCTCGCCCGTTCGGGATCACCCATGAGTGTCGAGGAGAGTGATCTCAAACTGGTGGAGAGAGTCCAGCGCGGCGAGCGCGCGGCGTTCGATTTGTTGGTTCTGCGATACCAGCACAAGGTGCTGAAGCTGATCATGCGTTACGTGCACGATGCAACCGAGGCTGAAGACATCGCTCAAGAGGCGTTCGTCAAGGCGTTCCGTGCGCTGCAGTCCTTTCGCGGAGACAGCGCCTTTTATACCTGGCTGTACCGGATCGCGATCAACACCGCGAAGAACGCGCTGGTCGCGAACAAGCGCCGGCCCATGGATTACGACCTCGACCTGCAGGACCCCGAGCAATACGATCTGCATGCCCGGCTGGCGGAGTCCGAGACGCCGGAAGGGTTGCTGCTCACGGATGAGATTCGCGACACCGTGAACCGGGCCATCGAGAATTTACCCGAGGACCTGCGCACCGCCATCGTGCTGCGCGAGCTCGAGGGCTTGAGCTACGAGGACATCGCGCAAACCATGGATTGCCCGGTGGGCACGGTGCGCTCGCGAATCTTTCGCGCGCGCGAGGCGATCGACAAAAAATTGCGACCCATATTTGACGGCGGCCTTGGTCGGCCTGAGGACACATGAGCGAACAAATTCGTGAACAAATCTCCGCATTTCTCGACGGGGAACTGCCCAATACCGAATCGGAATTGCTGTTGAAGCGGCTCACCCGCGATCCGGAACTGCGCGAGAGTTTCGGTCGCTATGCCTTGATCGGCGAGGCGGTTCGCGGCACGAGCCGCGCCTACTTGAGCAAGGGCTTCCCGGGGAGGGTCAATCTGGCCATCGACGGCGAGCCCGTGCCTGCGAACGCGAATCCGGCGCGGCGCACTGCCCCACGGTGGTGGCGCCCGTTTGCCGGCGTCGCCGTGGCGGCGGGGGTCGCGGCCGTGGCGGTCGTCGGTATTCAACATCGATCGGTGGCCCCGAACTTGCGCGCGGGCGCGGTGGTGACGGCGCAGAATTTGACGGCTCAGAATGTGAGTCCGGCCGCGCAGAGCATCGCGGCTCCGATCCGCGAAGCCATTTCCTACACCGTGCCCGCGACGTCCTCGTCGCCGCCCAAGATCTTGCCGGCGGGACGCTTGACCAACTATGTGTTCGCGCACAGCCGCTACTCCTCGGGGCTCGATCAGCGCGGCGTGCTCGCGGACATGCTCATCGAGGCTGAGGATCAATCCCAGCCCGCGGCGGCGCCAACGGCTCCATGATCCGCCGGATGAGCCATCGAGCCGGCTGGCTGATTCCCTGCGCCGTCGTGGGGACCTTCCTGGCCGTGGCGCCGCAGCGATCGCGCGGCGCGGACGACCCGCGCGAATGGCTCATGAAAATGAATCAGGCGCTCTCCACCCGCAATTACGACGGCACGTTTTTTCACATCAGCGAGGGCCGCGTCGAGACCATGCGCATCGTGCATCGTGTGCGCGCCGGACACGTGACCGAGCGGCTGCAGTCGCTCGATGGCTCGGGGCGCGAGTTCGTGCGCAACAACGATGAATTGACCTGCTATTTGCCGGATCAGCACACCATCCTCGTGGAACCGAAGCCGGATCAGGGGCCGTTCCTGGGCTCGCTGCCGCAATTCGGCGCGGGCGTGGATGAGTTCTACCGGATCGAGTCCTTGCCTGACACGCGCGTGCTCGGCCGCGCGGCGCATGTCATCGCCGTGAACCCCAAGGATCAGTTCCGCTTCGGTTATCGCCTGTGGCTCGATGAGAAGACGGCAATGCCGCTCAAGACCCAGCTCTGCGATTCGCAAGGCCAGGTGATCGAACAGATTTTATTCGCGCGCCTCGACATGCCGGACACGATTGCCGACAGCGAACTCACCCCCGCGGTGCGCACCGACGGGATGCGCTGGGTGCGCCAGGGTCCGTCGCACGATTCGGCGTCCGCGGCGCTCTCGGCGTACCGTGCGAGCGAACTGCCGCCGGGATTTCACTTGACGGTGCAGGGCGCGCAGACCATCGGCGGGGCCACGGTGCCGGCGAGTCACCTGGTGTATTCGGATGGGCTCGCGACGGTGTCGGTGTTCGTCGAAGCGCAGCCGGAGACGCCTGCGCCCGGCGGCGCCGATGCGGCGAGCGCCGCGCCGCCGGCCGATGCGCCGATGGAAGGACTCGCTCGAGTGGGTTCCGGATATGCCTTCTCGACCGTCGTGCAGGGACATCAAGTCACGGCGGTCGGCGAGGTTCCCGCGCAGACCGTCGAATTCATCGCGCACTCGGTCAAGTCGGGCGCCGCCGAACTGCCGCATCACTGAGGCGGCGTTGATTTGACTCGCAACTCGCCGCGGCGCACGGCGCCGCATTTCCTGCTGTATTCGCGCGCCGGCTGTCATCTCTGCGAGGACATGCACCGCGCGCTCGCGGCGCTGCCGGCGGCTCGCGGCGTGCTCATCGAGGTGCTCGATGTCGATGCGGATGCCGCGGCTCGCGTGCGCTACGGGCACAAGGTTCCGGTGCTGCTCTTTGCCGGGGAATTGGTGTGTCACGGCCATTTGGACGCCGACGAGGTACATAAGGCGCTCGCCCATCACCGCCGACCGGTATAATCGCGGGTTTGGCAAAACAAGCCCTGAATGAAGAATATCCGCAACTTTTCCATCATCGCTCATGTTGATCACGGCAAGTCGACGTTGGCTGATCGGTTCATTCAGGAGTGCGGTGGTCTCGATGCGCGGGAAATGCAGGCCCAGGTGCTCGACTCCATGGACTTGGAGCGCGAGCGGGGCATCACCATCAAAGCGCAGAGCGTGACGCTCGCGTTCAAATCGCTGAGCGGCGAGGTGTACCAGCTCAATTTCATCGATACCCCGGGGCACGTGGATTTCTCCTATGAGGTCTCGCGTTCGCTCGCCGCCTGTGAGGGCGCGCTGCTCGTGGTCGATGCCGCGCAGGGCGTCGAGGCGCAAAGCGTCGCCAATTGCTACACCGCCCTGGAGCAGGGCCTCGAAGTCCTGCCGGTGATCAACAAGATCGATTTGCCCTCCGCGGACCCGGCCAAGGTCATTCACGAGATCGAGGAAATCATCGGCATCCCGGCCGACGATGCGGCGCTCGTCAGCGCGAAAACCGGTTTGGGGGTCCCCGAGTTGCTCGAACAACTCGTCAAGCGAATTCCCGCGCCCAAGGGCGATCCCGACGGCCCGTTGCAGGCGTTGATCATCGATTCGTGGTTCGACAACTATGTCGGGGTGGTCTCGCTCGTGCGCGTGATGAACGGCGCGCTGCATACCGGCGCCAAGATCCGCGTCATGTCGACCGGGCGCGCCCACACCCTGGATAAGCTCGGCCGCTTCACGCCGAAACCCGTGACGCGGCAGTCATTGAATACCGGCGAAGTCGGCTTCGTCATCGCCGGCATCAAGGAGATCGACGGTGCGCCGGTGGGCGACACCATCACCCTCGATGCGAATCCCGCGACGGCGCCGCTCGAGGGCTTCAAGCAGGTCAAGCCGCGCGTGTTCGCAGGCCTCTTCCCGGTGAGCTCGGATGACTACGAGCAGTTTCGCGACGCGCTCAAGAAACTGAAGTTGAACGATTCGGCGCTGCATTTCGAGCCCGAGGTGTCGACCGCCCTGGGTTTCGGCTTTCGCTGCGGATTCTTAGGATTGCTGCACATGGACATCGTGCAGGAGCGCCTGGAGCGCGAATATGATCTGGATTTGATCACGAGCGCTCCGACCGTGATCTACGAGGTGCTGCTCACCGACGGCTCCGTGATCAACGTCGACAATCCCTCGAAGCTGCCGCCGCAGGATCGCATCGCGGAGCTGCGCGAGCCCATCATCACCGCCAACATCCTGGTGCCGCCGGATCATGTCGGCGCGGTGCTCACCCTGTGCAGCGAGAAGCGCGGGGTGCAGAAAAAAATGCTGTTTCTCGGCAGCCAGGTGTCGCTGCAATACGCGCTGCCCTTGGCCGAAGTGGTGCTCGATTTCTTCGACCGCTTGAAGTCCGCGAGCCGCGGCTACGCCTCCTTCGACTATGAATTCAGCCACTTTCAGGCCGCGCCGCTGGTCAAGCTCGATGTCCTGATCAACGGCGAGCCGGTGGATGCGCTGTCGCTCATCGTGCACAAGGATAATTCCTACAATCGCGGCCGCGAACTCGTCGACAAGATGCAGGAGCTGATCCCACGCCAGATGTTCGAGGTCGCCGTGCAGGCGGCGATCGGCAGCCACATCATCGCGCGCGCCAGCGTCAAGGCCATGCGCAAGAACGTGCTCGCCAAGTGCTACGGCGGCGACATCTCGCGCAAGCGCAAGCTCCTCGAGAAACAGAAAGCCGGCAAGAAGCGCATGAAGCAGGTGGGGCAGGTCGAGATTCCGCAAGAAGCCTTTCTGGCGGTATTGCAGGTGGGTAAGAAGCCGGGTTGATCAGTTTGGGGGTATTTCGTGAATGACGGCGATAGCCTTTTCATAGTCCTGTTGTGCGCGGCCGTGGTCTGCGTGGTGGTGCTGCTGGTGGACGGCTGGTTCCTGCGCCCGACGCGCGATCCGGGCGCGATCAGCGTCAATGAGCCCGTGCTCCCGCGGCTCGCCGGCATTGCGCTGGTGGCGCTCTCGGCGGCGATGCTGTGGCGGCTGTTTCGCTACGAGGCGGTCGATTTCAGCCTGATGCTCGTGGCGGTGGGGGCGATGTCGGGCGTCATCTGGCTGATCGATCAGGCCTTCTTCGCGCGCGAGCGCAAGGCGGCGGCGGCCGGCTCGGGCACGCCGCCGGAGCGCGTGCGCG
>Ga0181537_10001209_pt1 | contig 24077 bp, 23 predicted proteins | sample PEATcosm2014_Bin_39_FD_119765 | JGI IMG/M metagenome (GOLD analysis project Ga0181537, IMG submission 119765) | Peatland microbial communities from MTU Mesocosm Facility, Houghton, MI, USA - PEATcosm2014_Bin23_10_metaG | ecosystem: Environmental > Terrestrial > Soil > Wetlands > Peat | place...
CGTTGATAGGCCGGGTGTGTAAGCGCGGCAACGCGTTCAGCTTACCGGTACTAATAGCTCGATCGGCTTGAACGCTCTCATTTTCAGTGCTCATCGCTCGACATGTTCGAGCATGGCGAAAAAGAAAGACCTTCAGCTTGCTTCAATAATTCCTGCTGTCATCGTCCGCGAAGGCGGACGATCCAGTCGTCACCGCACCCGTGGTGAATACTGGATGCCCCGCCTGCGCGAGGCATGACAATGATGGAATTACGTTCCGTTCTTCGCCGACCTGGTGGTCATAGCGAGGAGCCTCTACCCGATCCCATCCCGAACTCGGCCGTCAAAGTCCTCTGCGCCGATGGTACTAAACCTCAAGGTTTGGAAGAGTAGGTCGCTGCCAGGTCTGCCAAGAACGGAACATCCTCATCACGATCAGATAAACAAAAGCCCCGCGGGAAACCGCGGGGCTTTTTGTTTGACGGAGACAGCCGCATCTATGGCGGCCCGGCCACGGCGCGGTTAAATAATCTGCATGGCCGAAGCATCCGATCAGCGCATTTATTATCCGCATGTCGCCCGTAACCGCGATCCGATCCTAAACGTGCTGCGACGCGTGTTGCCGCCGCGTGGGCTGGTGTTGGAAATTGCCAGCGGCAGCGGCGAGCATGCCCTCTATTTTGCCGAAAGACTGCCTTCCATATCCTGGCAGCCGACCGATCCCGATCCCAACGTATTGGCGAGCATCGCCGCCCATGGGGCTGGCGCTAACGCACCGAATCTGTTGCCGCCGCTGCACCTTGACGTGATGTCCGACATCTGGCCGGTGCAACGCGCCGACGTGGTGATGTGCAACAACATGATCCACATTTCGCCTTGGGCCGCTACCGAAGGCCTGATCGCAGGCGCCGCGCGCACATTACCGGCCGGCGGCATGCTGTTTCTCTATGGTCCGTACAAGATCGATGGCCGTCATACCGCGCCGAGCAACCAAGACTTCGACCTCGATCTCAAAAGGCGCAATCCGGCCTGGGGCATCCGCGATCTCGCCGACGTCGAAGATTTGGCGCGCCGCCACGGCTTTGACCTGGCGGAGACCGTGCCCATGCCGGCCAACAATCTAAGCGTCGTTTTTCGCCGCAAACCGTAGCGCAATCTGCTATTAGAAGCTCCGCATGCAATCCCTTTCCATCGGCCCGATCGCGCTGCCCAATCCCGTGTTTTTGGCGCCGATGTCGGGCATCACCGATGCGCCATTCCGGCGGCTTGTGGCGTCGCTCGGCGCGGGCCTGGTCATTTCCGAAATGACCGCCTGCGCGGCGCTTGCCGAAGGCAGGCGGATCGAGCGGCGGCGCATCGCGGATCACGGCGCCGGGCTGCATGTCGTGCAACTTGCCGGCTGCGAGGCGCGCTGGATGGGCGAGGGTGCGCGCGTCGCCGAAGACGCCGGTGCCGCCGTCATCGACATCAACATGGGCTGCCCGGCCAAATACGTGACCGGACTGGCGTCGGGGTCGGCGCTGATGCGCGAGCCCGATCATGCGCTCACTTTGATCGAGGCCGTGGTGCAGGCGGTTCGCGTTCCGGTGACGCTAAAAATGCGGCTCGGCTGGGACGACGCCTCACGCAATGCACCGGAACTGGCGCGGCGCGCCGAAGGCGCCGGCGTGCGGCTCGTCACTATCCACGGCCGCACGCGCTGTCAGTTCTACAAGGGCCGCGCCGACTGGGCTGCGGTGCGCGCGGTCAAGGAAGCCGTATCCATTCCGGTTGTCGTCAACGGCGACATCGAAAGTTTCGACGATGCCGACGCGGCGCTCGCGGCGTCGCACGCCGATGCCGTGATGGTCGGCCGCGGCGCGCAGGGCCGCCCTTGGTTTCCCGGCCAGCTCGCGCGTTATCTGGCGACCGGAAGGCGCGAAATGCCGCCGCCGCTTGCCGAGCAGCTTGCGCTCGCGAGCGCGCTTTATGGCGAAATGCTCGCCCACTACGGCTGCGACATCGGGCTGCGCCATGCGCGCAAGCATCTCGGCTGGGCGCTCGATACTGCGGCCACGATCGCAAGCGCGCCGCCGCATCTGTTGAAAGCACAGCGTGGCCGCGTCCTCACCGCCACTGACCCTGCACTCGTACTGCGCCGGCTCGCCGAGGCGTTTGATGCTTTTGGCGCCGCGCAGACCGTGCCGGCAAAATTGTGCGCTTGACCGGCTTTTCGCGAGCCATCGCTTCGCGCTAGCTTCCCCAACCAACCCGCCGCCGAAAGGAAACGCCCCATGGCCACCAATCGCGTCCATCGCATCGCCGTCATCCCGGGCGACGGCATTGGCAAGGAGGTGGTGCCCGAAGGCGTGCGGGTGCTCGAAGCCGCGGCCAAGAAATTCGGTTTCGAACTGCGCCAGGACAATTTCGACTTCGCCTCGTACGAATATTACGCCAAGCACGACCGCATGATGCCGGAGGACTGGAAGGACAAGATCGGCCGGCATGACGCCATCTTCTTCGGCGCGGTCGGCTGGCCGGCGAAAATCCCCGATCACATTTCGCTGTGGGGATCGCTGATCCTGTTTCGCCGAGAATTCGATCAATACGTCAATCTGCGCCCGGTGCGGCTGATGCCCGGTGTGCCTTCGCCGCTCGCCAATCGCAAACCCGGCGACATCGACTTCTGGGTGATTCGCGAAAATACCGAGGGCGAATATTCCGCCATCGGCGGCCGCATGTTCGCCGGCACCGAACGCGAAGTCGTGGTGCAGGAGACGGTGATGTCGCGCATCGGCGTCGATCGCGTGCTCAAATTTGCTTTCGAGCTCGCCCGCAAGACGCCGAAGAAGCATCTCACTTCGGCGACCAAATCCAACGGCATTGCCATTACCATGCCGTACTGGGACGAGCGGGTCGAAGCAATGGCGAAGAACTATCCCGACATCAAATGGGACAAGTATCACATCGATATTCTGTCGGCGCTGTTCGTGCTCAAGCCCGACAAGTTCAATGTCGTGGTGGCGTCGAACCTGTTCGGCGACATTCTCTCCGACCTCGGCCCGGCCTGCACCGGCACCATCGGCATCGCGCCGTCCGGCAACATCAATCCCGAGCGCAAATTTCCCTCGGTATTCGAGCCGGTGCACGGCTCGGCGCCGGACATCGCCGGGCGGGGCATCGCCAATCCGATCGGGCAGATCTGGTCCGGTGCGATGATGCTGGAGCATCTGGGCGAGGCCGAAGCCTCAGCCGCCATCGTCAAGGCGATCGAAAAAGTGCTGGCCGAGCCGAAACTGCGCACCCGCGATCTTGGCGGCCCGGCCGACACCGTCACCTGCGGCAAAGCGGTGGCACAGGCGCTGATCTAATCACGCCTGGGCGATGCAATCGATCTCAACGTCGAACAGACCGTGCCAGGGCAAGACGCAGACGAAACTGCGTGCCGGCGGATCGTGCGGGGAATATCGCGCATAGACGGCATTGATCGCGTCAAAATATTTGGCATCGGTGAAATAGAAGGTGCACTTGATGACTTTGTCGAGCGATGAGCCCGCCGCCGTCAGGCAAAGCTTGATCTGCTCAAGCTCGATTTCGACCTGGCGCTCGATCGGCATGCGTTTGATCTTCCCCGTTTGCGGGTCGTAAGGCGGAATGTTCGACACGAAGATCAGGCCGCCGCCGCGCACGGCAGGCGATACTGGAACCTTGGGGGATTCATTGAATGTCGACAGCGGCTCGACACGGATGACTTCGCGGCTCATGAAAAGCCCCTCCTTTTCCGATTTCTGCGGCGATAGTTGCGGCATTGAGGGTCGGCTGTCGCGCTCTGTCGGTTCGGTGCGTGCCGAACCGGCCGCTGTTGCGGAGGGCGCGGCACCGGCGATAGAGTCCGGCATGGTCGCTGCCGCCAATATGGTCGAAGTCGCCGCGCTCGTTGGCGATACCGCGCGCGCTACGATGCTCGGCGCGCTGATGGGAGGCCAGTCGCTGACCGGCAGCGAGCTTGCTTTCCTGGCGCATGTTTCGCGGCCGACCGCGAGCGAACATCTGACGAAGCTCGTCGAGGCGCGCCTGGTTGCCGTCACCCGGAGGCGCCGGTTCAACTATTACCGTATTGCGTCGCCGCTGGTCGCCCGGATGCTCGAGAGCATTAAACTCGTCGCCGCGATTGAAGTGCCGCCGCGTTATCAGCCACGTTCGATGCGCGACGAAAAAATGCGGTTCGCGCGGACATGTTACGATCATCTCGCCGGCCAGGCAGGCGTTGCCATCGCCGATGCCCTGGTTGCCAGAGGATATATCGTGCTTGGCGAAGACGGCGGCGAGGTAACGGCAGCCGGCGTGCGCTTCCTTGGCGATTTCGGCGTCAATCCGGCGCCGCAAGCGCGCTCACGGCGCATTTTCTGCAAGCCGTGCCTCGATTGGAGCGAGCGGTGTTACCACGTGGCCGGTCATGTCGGCGCGGATATCTGCCGTTGCTGTCTGGAGCGCGGCTGGTTTGCGCGCGAGCGCGACTCCCGCGCCTTGCGTTTGACGGCGGCCGGCCAGGAAGGGCTTCTCGAAACCTTAGATGTCGAACTCACTCCGCCGCTCGCGCTGTCGCGGGCTGGCGGAATCTCCGCGCATGTCCCGCCGCGTCAATAAGTGCCTTCGCCGGCGGTCCGCAATTGCGCGTGACACAGCCAGCACGACAAGGCCCGCCGCGGTGCGACGGGCCTTGCTAAATCGCTGAAATCACCCGGTGTCGGGCGTTACTTGACGAAGAGCGGGTAGCAAGTCGAGGACGGCGCGCCGCCAAGAATATTCCAGCACGACACGCACTTGCAGCCCACAGCACTGGCACAAGTGGTCAATTTCTTGCCCTTGAGCCAGATCGACGCATTGTTGTGGACGGCCAGCCCAATGGTGCAGGGCTCGGCCCGCGCAACCGACGCGGAATAGGCCAAAGCCGAAGCTGCGAGCGCGACACACAACGAAAGCCGGATACGGCGCATGAGTCCCTCCTCCTTATAGTGACGCCCTAGGAAAGTTAGCCCCCCTGGGGACGAAAGGGAGTTTCACATACCGGAACTTGCCGCGCAAGGTTGGCCGGCCGCAAAGTGCACCTTTGTCGCAATGCTGTACTGCAATACCGCGTCATATAACCGTCGTGGCGGCCCTATACGCGCGTCAGGCGAGCGGCCGCAGCGCCGAATTCATTCGGCCGCTTGTGTCATCGCGTGCTGGCGGAGCTTCGGCATCACCTCCTGCGCGAGGAGCCGCATCGATTCGCGCTCCCAGGCTGCGTTGGGTCCGGCCCAGTCGAGGCCCGTCATTAGCAGCGTGCCGAAGGGACCAGCGGTGTCGCGAAAGGCGACGAGCTTGTCGAGCACAGTCTTGGCCGAGCCATAGATAGCGGAGCCTTCGGTGATGACGTCGACTGTCGCCTCTTCATCGGTCATGTCGACGCGCGGTTTGAGCGCCGACAATAGCCCGACCCGCGACAGCACTTCGCGCATGTAAGTATAGAAGTAGCGGTTCGATCCGGCTTCGCCGAACACGCGATCGCGCGCTTCGGCATCGCTCCCCGCCACCATGATGTTGCGCGCCACGCGCCAGTTGTCGCCGCGCGCCGGCTTGCCGGCTTCCACGCAGGCTTTCGAATAAGTCTGCCAGTGCGAGCCGATCGCATCGCACGGGATATTGTTGGCGGAAATGATGCCCCAGCCGTTCTTGGCGGCAACGCGCGCGGTTGCCGATTCGCGGCTCGATACCGACATCGAGATCGGCGGGCCGCCTTTGCGGAACGGCTTCGGCATATAGCCGATGCCGAGCTCGGGGATGATCGCGTCCTTGATCCGCACATTCCAGAATTCGCCCGCGATATCGTAGGGCGGGTCCTGCGCCCAGATCGACTGAATGATCCTTATTGATTCCATCGCCTTTCGCGTGCGCACGGCGCGGTCGGCGTTGTCGAACAGCTCGAAATCGGAAAACAGCCCGCCGACCCCGATGCCGAACATGAAGCGGCCGCGGCTCATATTGTCGAACTGCGCCACTTCAGCGGCGACTTTCACCGGATGATGGTTCGGCAGGCAGACCACGGCGGTGCCGAAGGAAAGATTCTTGGTGCGCGGCAAAACGCTCGCCATGAACATCAGCGGCGAGGGGATCGGCTCGGTCGTCGCGGAGAAATGCTCGCCAAGCCACATTTCGTCGAAGCCGAGCTTGTCGGCGTAAAGCGACTTCTCCTCGTCTTCGGCCAGCGTGTCGGCAAAGGCGCGCGCCGGCGGGTGGACCGGCATCATGAACATTCCAAGACGCATAGCCGTTGCCTCCGCTTTCACGCCGCGACAGTGTCAGGATCGCGCACCGGCACCAGGCCCGCAAGCCGTGGCGCCACCTGTTCCATGAACAGCCGCATCGAGCGAAACACCTTGTCGCGCGTCGCCCACTTCTTGCCGGTGACGATGAGCAGTGTGCCGAAGCCGCCGGAGGCGTCGTAGAAGTCTGCAAGCTCCTGCGCTACCGAATCCGGATCGCCGAGATGATAGACGCCGGCTTCGGCAAGCTGGTCGAAGCTGACTTCGTCGGCCTTCAACGTCAGACCGTAATTCGCGGTCAGCAGCCGGATGAGGCCACGCTTGATCTGGTAGGTGAGCTCGTAATTGATATCGGCGCGCAAGTCGTCCATCGCCTCGCGGCGCGAATTCGCGAGGTAGACGTAGCGCGCCACGGTCAGATTTTGCAGCGGCGTTTTCTGCCCCGCGGCCTTGGCCGCGCGGAGATAAAGGTCGGCCTTTTTCCGGACCGACCCGGCCGGCTCAAGCTGCGCATGCAGCATCGTATAACCGCGGGCGGCGGAGAGTTCGATCATCGCCGGCGTGTCGGTCGCCGTCGCCATCGGCATATGCGGGGCATGAAGCGGCTGCGGCGTCGCGACGATGCCCTTGCCGCGCCAGTGCTTGCCGTCCCAGTCGAACGGCTCCTTGGCCGTCCAGCACTTGAGAATAAGGTCGAGGGATTCGCGCAGCCGCTCATGGCGGTCGGCGTAGGGCAGGCCGCGTTCGTCGGAAAACAGCGGACTCGGAAAACCCGAACCGAAACCGAAGATGAAACGGTTGCCGCCGATGACGTGATCGGTCACCGCCGCCTGGATGGCAGTGTCGACCGGGTGCGCGAGATGAATGAGCTTGACGGCTGCCCCCATGCGGATGCGCTTGGTGAGCGCCGCGGCCTTGCACATCAAAAGCTCCGGCACCGGCAGCGTATCGACCTTGTCGATGTAAACCGGCTCGCCGTGGTGCTCGCTGATATAGGCGTCGCGGAAGCCGAGCTGGTCGGCGAGCACGATCTCGGCAAGGTCTTCTTCGTAAGTCTGCGCGGCGGTGCTGTGCGGACGAAAACCGTTTGAAAAAATACCGAATTCCATTTCCATTCCCCAGTGCCGGAGGCAAACGTTACGACCCCGGCGGCGGCTTGACAACGCGGGGGTGACTTCGCCTAGTCCGTGCCGATGGCAACCGGTCCGCGCATTTACGGCGTCGCCCGCACCCGTGCGTTTCGCGCATTATGGGTGGCCGAGGAGCTCGGGCTTGCCTACAAGCATATTCCGATCGAGATCGGCGACGCCGGCGCACGCACACCGGAATTTTTGGCGCTCAATCCGAACGGCAGGCTGCCGGTGATCGCCGACGGCGATTTCGTGCTGTCGGAATCGCTTGCGATCACGCTTTATCTCGCCAGGAAATACGGCAGCGGCACGCTCTATCCGGCGGCACTCGAAGGCGAAGCCAAGGCATGGCAATGGAGCTTTTGGGCCATCGCCGAGGTCGATCGCGGCGTCAATATCTGGTCGCTGCATGCGGTGCGGCTGCCGCCCGCCGAGCGCGACGCCGGTTTGCGTGACGAGGCGCTCAAGGTCATCGCCCCGCCGTTCAAGGTGCTCGACACGGCGTTAGCGAAACAGCCATATCTGCTCGGCGACCACTTCACGGTCGCCGATCTCAATGTCGCCGCCGTCATCAGCCGCGCCGTCGACATGGATCTCTCCACGTGGCCGCATCTGGAATCCTGGCTGACGCGCTGCCTCGACCGGCCGGCCGCGCGCGCCGCGTTGGCGCTCAAAACCAAATCCGACAATGACACGCCCGCCGAGGTGACGCGGCGCATCGCGCGGATCAACCGCTTATGAGCGCGAGGCCAGGCCGGTTCGATCCCGCGCAGGTGCTGGGCGAAGCGGTGGAGTTGCAGCGCCGCGGCCAATTACGCGAGGCGGAGAAGATCTATAGCCGTCTGCTCAAGGCACTGCCTGACCATTTCGATGCCCTCAATCTCCTCGGCGGCATCAAGTTGCAGCAGGGACGCATGGGCGAGGCGCAGCGCCTATTCGCCGCGGCAGTAAAAGCTAACCCGCAATCGGCTCATGCATGGTGCAATCTCGGCCAGTCCTTGCATGCGCTCAAGCGCGTCCAGGAAGGACTCGAATGCCTCGACCGGGCGTGCGCGTTTGCGCCCAGCGACATGAGCATTCTTAACCAGCATGCCAATGTATTGATGAGTTTGGATCGCTGGGCCGACGCCATTGCCGAGTTCCAGAAGGTGCTCGAGCATATGCCGCAGCACGTGCAGGCGCGGTTGAATAGCGGTGTAGCCCGGGCCGCTTTGGGATTGGCGGAACCGGCCATCGCCGATTTCGATGCCGTGCTTGCGCTCGCGCCGGATCATCCCGGAGCGCATTACAATCGCGGCGTCGTGCTGCTCAAGCTTGCACGCTATGGCGAAGCGGACGCGGCCTACGAACGCGCGCTGGCGAGCGCGCCAGGTCACGTTGCGGCCTGGGTCAACCGCGGCAAAACGCTGATGCAGCTGCGCCGTCCGGATGAGGCTATCGCCTGTTACGACAAGGCGATCGCGATCTCCAACGACATCAATGCACATTATAACAAAGCGCTCGCTCTGCTCACTCTTGGCGACTATCGCAGTGGCTTTGAGGAATATGAGCTGCGCTGGCGCCGCATCGGCATGCCGCCGCAGCCGAGCCGTGGACGCGCCCTCCTCTGGCTCGGCGAATATCCGCTAGCCCACAAGACTATTCTTCTGCATGCCGAGCAGGGACTGGGCGATACCATCCAGTTTGCGCGTTACGCGCCGCTTATCGCCGGGACTGGCGCTAGGGTCGTGCTCGAAGTGCAGCCCGAGCTGAAATTGCTTCTGGCGCGGCTCGACGGCGTGACGACGGTCGTTGCGCGCGGGGAGCACCCACCGGCCTTCGACGTGCACTGTCCGCTCGGCAGCCTTCCGCTTGCGCTGAGAACCGAACCATCGACGGTGCCGGCGCAGATTCCCTATTTGTCGGCGGACGAAGCGCAGGTGACGAGATGGTCGGAGCGGCTCGGTACCTTGCCGCGGCCGCGGATCGCGATCGTCTGGTCCGGCAATCCGGATCACGACAACGACCGCAATCGTTCGATCGCGCTTGCGCGTCTTGCGCCGCTGTTCGATGTCCCGGCTTGCTTCATGAGCGTTCAGCGCGATTTGCGCGGCGAAGATGTCAGAACGCTCGCAGCCGAAAAGCGCGTAACGCATGTCGGTGGTGACTTGGCAGACTTCGCCGATACTGCGGCGGTGCTGGCGCTGTGCGACCTCGTTATCGCGGTCGATACCTCGGTCGTACATCTGGCCGGCGCCATGGGCCGGCCGGTCTGGGTGCTGGTTCCGTTCGCGCCGGACTGGCGTTGGGGCCTCGATGGCGAAGCCACACCCTGGTATCCGACGGTGCGCCTGTTCCGGCAGACTTCGCTCGACGATTGGGACAATGTTATCGCCCGAGTCCGCGACGAACTACGGCGCCTCGTCGCATCCGTTTAGGCTAGCGCATCGGCGAAAACGCTGCCGGCAGATAAATGTCGGCCTGCTGCGAGAGCAGGTGGCCCGGCCCGCCGGGCGGCGGCCACACGCCATCGGCAACCGCCTTTTCGCGCAACCGCGCGCGATCGTCGTAGCTCCTGTAGGGCCAGATATGAAGAAAGCGCGCCACCGCGCCGGTCACCGAGGTCATCGCGGCGAGAACAGGCGAGACCGTGGCCCGGCCGGGAACCGCCTTACGCCATAATTCGATCGTCGGCGCGAGCCCGCCCGGCTTGAGGACGTAGCTTCGCACCTCATAACACGGCCCGAAACTTCCCGGCCGCAGCGGCTCGATGAAGTCGAACGCAACATAAGTGTCCATCGCCATGTCGGTGATGAACTCGCCGATGCCGAGCGGATCGCGGTCCTCGAGCACTTTGAGCCGCGCATCGATCGCGCCGGCGGCATCGGCGGCTTGGCGGATCAGCATGATCCGGTTGATGGCGCCGATTTCCGAATACCAGCACGCCAACAGCGCGGAGTCGCCGGCGAGCGTCTTGCTTAGCACTTCGAGCGCCTGCGGATGGGTTCCTGGCCGCACCGTCACGATAGTCACGTCATACTGATCGGCCAAGCCTCCCTCCTCTTGTCGGAACCACGCTTCGCGCCTCGCGAGCAATACGAATTGCTCTGGCCGGACGCAACGGCCAATGCCAGACTACAGCGGCTAAAGGGCAGGCTGGGTGATGGTTGTTGTACAGGTGATGGTGGGTGGCCTGTTGTTGGGGGCCATTTACGCGTTGTTTTCATCGGGCCTCACGCTGATCTGGGGCATGATGAATTTCATCAATTTCGCCCACGGCGAATTCGTCATGCTCGGCATGTATGTGGCGTTGCTGGTCGTCACCTGGCTCGGCGGCGGCCCCGCGGTGTTCGGCATCGCCGCGGCCTTCGCTCTGTTCGTTCTTGGCGTCGGCATCTATATGTCGCTGATCCGCGAAGTGATCCGCGGGCCGATGCTGGCGCAGATTCTCTCGACCTTCGGCCTGGCGCTGCTCCTCCGCTACACCGCGTTCTTCATCTTCTCCGCGAACTTCGTATCGCTGCCGAAAACTTCGCTCTCGGGCACCATCATGATCGGCGGTCTATTTCTGCCGATTGCGCAACTCGTCGCCGGCATTGTTGCTATTGTGCTTACGATTTCGCTACATCTCCTTCTCACCCGCACCACCGCCGGCAGCAAGCTTTTGGCCGTTGCGGAGGATCGCGCCGCCGCGATGCTGATGGGCATTCGGCCCGACCGCATGCAAGCGCTGGCCTGGGGTCTCTCGGCGGGCGCGGCCGGCATCGCCGGCGCACTGATGGCGACGGCCTATCCGTGGTCGCCGTCGGTCGGGGAGACATTCGGTCTGATCGCCTTCGTCGTGGTCGCGCTCGGCGGCTTCGGCAGCGTATTGGGATCGCTGTACGCCGGCCTGATTATCGGGCTCATTCAGGCGGCGTCGGCCTTTTGGCTCGGCGCGATCTACAAAGACATCGTCGTTTACGCCCTGTTCGTCGCGCTGCTCTGGTTCCGGCCGCAGGGTTTGATGGGCAAGGCGTGAAACAAGGCGTGAAACGGCCGTGACACAGAATCTGTTCCAGCGCGTCATTATCATTGTGCTTGCAGCGGGGCTGTTGATCTATCCTTTGATTCTGCCAGGTGCGTTCTTTCGCGACATCGGCGTCACGTTTCTTCTGGTCGCGATATCCGCCTCGGCCTGGAATATTGTTGGCGGCTATGCCGGACAGGTGTCCGTCGGTCACAGCATGTTCTACGGGCTTGGCGCCTATACGCCGGTCCTGTTTTACACGCTGTGGGGCTGGCCGCCGCTCGCCGGCATTCCGTTTGGCATTCTGCTCTCGATCGGGCTCGCGCTGGTGATCGGTACGCCGACGTTTCGGCTGACCGGCCACTATTTCAGCATGGCGACAATCGCTGTCGCCGAATTGATCCGCATCTTCACCGGCACCTGGGATCTGGTCGGCGCTGCCATCGGCTTGCAGGGCCCGGCGACGGCGCGCGGCTGGTGGGATCTGACGTTTCGCGGCGAGCTGCCGTACTACTACATATTCCTTGGCGTGCTGGTAGTTCTGCTCGTCACCACCGCGGCCATCGAGCGCCGCCGTTTCGGCTTTTATCTGCGCGCGATCAAGGCCAGCGAACGCGCAGCGCGAAGTCTCGGCGTGCCGGTGCGGCAGACCAAGATCAAGGCGCTCGCGCTTTCCGCCGCCTTCACCTCGATCGCCGGCTCGCTTTATGTGGTGAAAACCGGATTCATCGATCCGGATTCCGGCTTCGGCATTCTCATCTCTGTGCAGATGGTGATCGTCGCGGCCTTGGGCGGCGCCGGCACGCTGTTCGGGCCGCTGGTCGGCGCGCTGATCCTCGTGCCGCTGCAGACCGCGACCAATAGCTGGTTTGGCGGCGGCGGCACCGGCCTGACCTACATTCTTTATGGCGGCATTATCGTTTTGATCGCGCGTTTCGAACCCGGCGGCCTGTTCGAAATGTGGCAGCGCGTGGCGCCGAAATTCTGGAACCGCGCACATGCTGCTTGAGGCCAAAAACGTCTCAAAAGCCTTCGGCGAGTTCCTCGCGGTGCGCGGCGCCGACCTTTCGGTCGAGGAAGGTGAAATCATCGGCCTGATTGGCCCGAATGGGGCCGGCAAATCGACGTTTTTCAATTGCCTTGCCGGCGAGACGATGCCGACCGGCGGCACCATCGTTTTTGCCGGCGCCGATGTCACGCGTGCCTCGCCGGAAACGCATGCGCGGGCCGGCATCGGCCGCACCTTCCAGGTCCCGACGACGCTCGCCGACATGAACGTGCTGCACAACGTGATGGTCGGTGCGTTTTTGCGGCATCCGGATCGTAACGACGCGCGCGACCATGCCCGCCGCATCGTCGAATTGACCGGGCTCCGCGGCGATCAAGCGGCGCGTTCGCTCGGCACGCCGGGACGCAAACGGCTCGAAATCGCCCGCGCGCTTGCGACCGAGCCTCGGCTGTTGCTGCTCGATGAATCGCTTGCCGGGCTTACGCCGGTCGAATTGCGCGACGCCATCGCGCTGATCCGGCGCATTCATGAAATGGGCGTCACCATCGTCATCGTCGAGCACATCATGGAAGTGATCATGACGCTGACCAAGCGCGTGCTGGTCTTCAATCAAGGTCATGTCATCGCCTCCGGCACGCCGGAGGCCGTGACCACGGACGAAGCGGTCATCGAAGCCTATCTCGGGCGCCGGCATCGGCGGGGCCAATAATGCCCGATCTCAAGGTCGAGCAAATCGAGGTGCGTTACGGCGATCTCGTCGGCGTGGCCGATATCTCGCTTGAAGTTTCGGCCGGGCAAGTTGTGGCGCTGCTGGGCTCCAACGGCGCCGGCAAGACCACGACGCTCAATGCGGTTGCCGGCCTGGTGCGTCCGGCGCGCGGGCGCATCGAATGGCGCGGCGAGGCGATTTCCGGCGTGCCCGCTTATGCGATTGTCGGCAAGGGTCTGGCGCTGTCGCCGGAAGGCTGGCGGCTGTTTGTCGGCCAGACCGTCGAGCAAAATCTTCGGCTCGGCGCCACCGCGCTGACCGACCGCTCGCGCATCGATGCGCTGTTCGAGCGCGTCTATGCGCTTTTTCCGCGGCTCGCCGAGCGGCGGCGACAACTCGCCGGCACGCTGTCCGGCGGCGAGCGGCAGATGCTGGCGCTCGGCCGCGCGCTGATGAGCGAACCGCGTTTGTTGATGCTGGATGAGCCGAGCCTGGGGCTGGCGCCCGCCGTGGTCGAGTCGCTCTACGACACGCTCAAGGCATTGCATCGCCAGGGCCTGACGCTGCTGCTCGCCGAACAGTCGATCCCGCTCGCGCTCGATATCGCCGACTATGCCTATGTGTTGCAGACCGGGCGCATCGCCTTGCAGGGCACGGCGGCCGAGCTCGAACGCAACGAAGAAGTACGGGAGATTTATCTCGGCGTCAGCACGGGCGCGGTGGCGGGCGACTAATACAATCTAGCGCCCGTTCTCCCACAGCGTTTCGAGGCGATGGCGAAACGCCTTCGGCTTCTCGGCGAACAGCCGGTGCGCAATCCGCGCCGCACGCTGCACCAGCGTTGTCAATCGCTCGGCGACAGCCGGCGTCAGGCGCGAGCGCCAATGCGCCAGCGGCTGGTGCGGATCGGTGAGTTGCCTGAGCACTTCAAGATCCTGACAGCGGCCGAGCCGGTCGCGCAGCCGCTCCGCCTCGTTGGTCCACATCCGGCCGAAGCGGGGCCATAGCGGTTCGATCAAATCCATTTGGTGGCGCAGGTCGACGACACGCTGGCGCAGCACATGCAGATCCTCGGCGCTTGCCTGCGACCAGTCGGCCGGGACCCGCTTGCGTGCGTTGCGAAAACCGTCGGCGAGTTGCGACGCGATCGCGGAGAAATCGAACGGATCGAGCGGCCAGGTCTCGGTCGAAGCCGCCGCCTCGCCGAGCCAGGCGAGGATCGTATCGCGCTGCGCCGACGTGAGCACCGCCTGCTCTTCGCCGCCGCGCAGTACCTCGATGCGGTCACGAATGGTTTCGATCGAGCGCGCCGAAAGCACCAAGTTGCCTTTGGCGATGAGGCTGTCGAAGGCGTTAAGCGCGGCGGCGCCGTCGCGGGCGTGCGCCAGCGAGCGGGCGAGGTCGCGCGCGCCGTGGCGCCAGCGCACGGCATCGGGAATAAAGGGCGCCAGAAGCCGCATCAGTGCACGCCACTCTTTCATGGCGCGGCGAAAATCGTGCACCGCCTCCTCGTGGGACAACTGCGGATCGATAATGCCAGTGCGCGCGCGCGCCAAAATATTGGCAGCGATGGCGCGCAGCGACGGACCGATCGCCTCGTTCGGCTGTAAGCCTGGTTTGTCGCCCATCGGCGCTTCTAGGAGTACGTCCATGACGATTCCAGCGGTCCCTTTGTGATAGTATGGCGAAAAATCGGGGCGCGTGCACTTCCCTTATGGGAAGGCGCTTGCTACATGATCCTTCAATAAATCAGCGCATTGACGCGGGGTGGAGCAGCCCGGTAGCTCGTCAGGCTCATAACCTGAAGGTCGTAGGTTCAAATCCTACCCCCGCAACCAATTTTATATATAAATCAATAACTTACGGCAAAAGACGTTCCGTGCCACCGGGGAGGAACAGACATGTTTGCCGTGATCTTCGAAGTTCAGCCTAAGGCCGCGCGCCGCGACGACTATCTCGATCTTGCCAAGGCCCTAAAGCCGAGGCTTGAGGCCATCGACGGCTTCATCGACGTCGAGCGGTATGAGAGCAAGCGCACCAAAGGCCGCATGCTCTCGCTGTCGATCTGGCGCGACGAGAAAGCTGTGGTGCGCTGGCGCACGCAAGCCCCGCATCACAGCGCACAAGAAAAGGGCCGGTTCGAGATTTTCGACGATTACCGGTTGCGTGTCGGCGAGGTGACAGATGACAATGCCTTGCCGCCCGGCGCTGCACTGCCGCAGCAGCGCTTCGACGAAACCGCAAACACGGACGCCAAGGCCGCGTCGATTACCGAGCTGATGCCGCCGGCGGGCAGCGGCGCGAAGATCGAACCGAAGAATCTGGCCGTGCAGCTCGGGCTCGACAGCCACGCCGACGGCGTCGTCGATCAGGAAGTGTTCGAGAGTATCTACAATCCGGGCAAGCTCGTTCTCATCGTTACCTGGTGCGACAGCAACGCCGTGGCGCGATGGATTCCCGCTGCGCCACCGCAGGCCGGTACGCTGCGTCATCGCCGCGTCCGCATCATACGCGATTACGGCTTGAACGATCGCTACGAGGCGCCGCAGTTCTACCCCGCCGTCAAGCGTGCGCAGAACGTCGCCGCGGAATAAGTTTTAGTTTGCCGAAACAAACTCACGCCGCTACTTGCGTGAGGCGGTTCATTTCGCGCTGCACAAGTTGCTGATAGGGGCCGTCGCGGCGCACCAGCAGATCCGGCGGTCCATCCTGCACGACGCGGCCCGCCTGCAACACAACGATGCGGTCGAAGTTGCGCACGGTGGAGAGCCGGTGCGCAATGGCGATCACGGTGCGGCCGTTCATCAGCCGGCCGAGGGCTTCGCGGATCGCCTCTTCGGATTCACCGTCGAGCGCGGATGTCGCTTCGTCGAGCAGAAGGAGCGGCGCGTCTTTGAGGAACGCGCGCGCAATCGCGATGCGCTGGCGCTGCCCGCCGGAAAGTTTTATGCCGCGCTCGCCGACGATCGTGCGCATGCCGAGCGGCAGGTCTTCGATGAAATCGCAGCGCGCCGCGAAGGCGGCCTCGAGCACTTCGTCGTCGGTCGCTTCGGGTCTGCCATAGCGAATATTTTCCATCACCGTGCGATGGAACATGGAAATGTCCTGCGGCACGACGCCGATGGCCTCGCGCAGGCTCTCCTGCGTGACGCGCGCGATATCCTGGCCGTCGATCAGAATCTGCCCGCTCTGTACATCGTAGAAACGCTGTAACAGCGCGAACAAAGTAGATTTGCCGCCGCCGGAGGGACCGACCAGCCCGACGCGCTCGCCAGGACGGAAACTGAGGCTGAAATCGTCGAAAATCGGCCGCCCGTCGGGATAGCGGAAGCCGGCATGCTCGAATTTCACGCTGGCGCCGCGGCGGACCAGTGGCTCGGCCTCGGGATGGTCGCGCAGATCGTGTGGCACCAGCAGCGTCGCGACGGCTTCCGAAAGCCGCGCAATGTGCTGGGTGATATCGACCAGTGCCACGGCAAGATCGCGCGTCGCGCTGAGCACGGAGATTGCAAGCGTGCAAGCGAGCACGACATCGCCGGTGGTCGCCTCGCCTTGCGTCCATAGCATGATCGCCCAGGCGAGCAGGCCGAGCGTCAACAGGACCGTTACCACGGCGTGAAAAATGCGCAGTTTCTCAAGGTAGAACAGGCTCCGGCGCCGCGCGGCCATCTCGCGGTCGATGGTGGCGTCGAAGCGGCGATGCTCTCGCAAAAATCCGCAGAACGCCCGCACCAGCGGCATGTTGTTCACGACGTCGATCATCTCGCCGTCGACAGCCGCCGCCTTCCTGGCGAAGTCGTGATGCAGCGGCCGGCCCGCAGCCGCAAAGCGGAACATCACGACGACCACGATGCCGGCGACGACAGCAAGAGCGCCGGCCATCGGGAAAGAGATCGTGCTCACCAGCGCGATTGCGGCGATGGTCGCCACGCACGGTGGCAGCACATTCCACATGAACATATTCTCGGCTGTGAATACTGCGTTTGCAGTCGCCGTGACGCGGCTGGTCAGCATGCCCGGCAGGCGGTCGGAAAAATAAGACGGCGAATGGCCCATCAGATGGCGGAACAGATCGCGCCTGATATCTCCGGTGACGCCGACAAAGGCGAAATTGGCAATCCAGGCGGCGACACGCCAAAGCAGATTGTCGGCGGCGATCAGCGCGCCGAGGACGCAGAACGCCGTCCAGGCGCTGGCATTGACGCCGCCCGAGAGGGTGTCGACCAGAAATTTGACGCCGTATTGAGTGCCGACGGAACACGTCACAGCGCCGAGCACCGCAGCGAAAATGACGGCGTGCGACACCCGTCGCAGGCGGATATAGCGGAAAATGAAGCCAATAGGCGAGCCGGCGTAACCCGTGAGGTCGGGCATGCGCGTTTTCATCTCCGCTGGTGGACGCTGGTCTAGGGGCAAGCTTGCGAAAACCTTGGACGAGGGATCTGGGACTGAACGAAGCAGGCACCGTCATGTTCCGCATCGAGGCGTCGCGCGTGATCAATTTCGGCAAATATCTTTACAGCGCCAGTAGTTGAGCGATTCCGCGGATTTAGATGCATTTGGGTAGACTCTTGTGCGCGGGAGAAAGTTCCATGCATCTAAAAAAATTAAGTTCCATCCACGTTCTGAAATATTTCGCACTTGCGACGTTGTCCGATGTCGCCGGGTAAGGAACTTCAACCAAAACAGAGGGATTTCGATGCATATCGCACAGGTTGCGCCGTTGACCGAGGCCGTCCCGCCCAAACTCTATGGCGGCACCGAGCGGGTGGTGTCCTGGCTGACGGAGGAGCTGATCGCGCTCGGCCATGATGTGACGCTCTTCGCCAGCGGCGATTCGGTGACGTCGGCCCGGTTGGAGCCAGTTTGGCCGCGCGCGTTGCGGCTCGACGGCGCGGTGCGCGACCCCAACGCGCTGCACATGATGATGCTGGAGCGCGTCTATCAGCGCTCCGGAGAGTTCGATTTCCTGCACTGTCACCTCGACTATTATCCGTTCTCGCTGCTGTCACGGCAGGCAACGCCGTTCGTGACCACGCTGCATGGCCGGCTCGATCTGCCGGAGCATCAGCCGATGTTCGACACCTTTTCATCCATACCCGTCGTGTCGATTTCCAATTCCCAGCGCCGGCCGGTACCGCAGGCGAACTGGGTGCGCACGGTCCATCACGGCCTGCCGGTGCGGCTGCTCGAGCCGAAGCCGGTCAAGCCGAGCTATTTCGCTTTCCTCGGTCGCATCGCGCCGGAGAAGGGCATCGATCGCGCCATCCGCATCGCGCAGCATTGCGGCGTGCCGCTGAAAGTTGCCGCCAAGGTCGACGCGTCCGACCGGGATTATTACGACGAGCAGATCGAGCCGATGATGAAGTCCAATAATGTCGAGTTCATCGGCGAAATCACCGACAAGGAAAAGCCCGAATTTTTGAGCGGCGCGATCGCGCTGCTGGTGCCCATCGATTGGCCGGAGCCGTTTGGCCTGGTGATGATCGAGGCCATGGCCTGTGGCACGCCGGTGATTGCGTTCAATCGCGGCTCGGTACCCGAAATCATCGAAGATGGCCTGACCGGCTTCGTCGTCGAGGACATCAGCGGCGCAATCGGCGCCGTCGACCGCCTCGGCCAGCTATCGCGTGAAAAAATCCGCCACCGTTTCGAGGAGCGTTTCACCTCGCGGCGCATGGCGCAGGATTATTTGAGCGTCTATCGCAGCCTGTCCGATGCGGCCGCGCCGCATCTGCGGCTGGTCGCTGACGACGCGCCGGCGCTATAGAAGCCCATCATTCTTCGCGGCCCGGAGCAGGAAGCAGGAGAACTTCTTTCTGCGGCAGCGTTTCCGGTTTCTGCGGCAGCGTTTCCGGCATCAAGTACCATGCGGCCGTAAGAGCGGCGAGAGCAATCGCCGCCAAGGCCGCGAAGGCGGCAGGGCTTCCAAAGCGATCACTGACATAGCCGGCGAGCGTTGCCGAGAGCGCTGCGCCGATGCCGATCGCAGTACCGAGGATGCCCTGGCCGAGATTGAAATGGCCGGTGCCGCGGGTGAGGTCGGCGACGACCAAAGGCACCATGACGGCGAACACCGCCGCCGTCACGCCGTCGAGGAGTTGCACGGCGAGAAGCCCCGAGGGGCTCGTCACTACGGCAAACAACAGGCCGCGGATCGGCAGCGCGGCGAAGCCGATCAGCAGCAACGGGCGACGGCCCCAGATCTGCGCGCGCCGTCCGACCCATGGCGACAGTACCGCGACGAGGAGTTGCGGCACCACGATGCACGCCGCGATGATGACAGTCGCCCAATTGGCCGAGCGCATGGTGACGACGCTTCCCATCAACGGCAGCATGGCCGCATTGGCGAGGTGGAACAGCAGCAGACAGCCAGCGAAGATGAGGAGCGGACGGTTGTGCAGCAGCGCGCCGGACTTGACCGGCGGCTTATGGATCGGACCCGGCGGCGAGCCGTGGGCGCGTTCGGGATCGATCTCGGCTCCGGAGATCGATCGCAGCGCGATCAGCGCGGGGATGAGCAAAAGCACTGTGACGACAAAAACCGCACGCGCGGAGAGCAGGTAGCCGCAGGCGCCCATCGCGGCCGCCGCCAGACCATTGCCCACCGAGGCAAACCGCGCATTGCGTCCCAGCCGTTCGCCAATCATGGCGTGGCCGACGAGGCCGAGGCTGATCGCCGCCATCGCCGGGCCGAGCACGCAACTGGCGAGCGCATGCAGAACCGATCCCGCCAGCACCACGGGGAAGATCGGCAGCACCGCATAGGTCAGGGCGCTCACGCAAATGGCCACGACCGCGATGCCGGCGACGAAAAGTTCCGATCTGGCGGCATCGACCAGCGCGCCGCCCGGCATCTGTCCGACGAGCGAAATGATTCCTGCTGCCGACAACACCAGCCCGATATCGATCTGGGTCCAATGCTGCGTCGTGAGATAGACCGAAACGAAAGGCCCGAAGCCGGTCTGCACATCGGCAACAAAGAAGACAAACCAGTCGAGACCGCGGAGACTCCTGCGCGATGGCGTCAGCGGCGGTTCCGTGTCCTGCGATACTTCGGCCGGGGTCGCCTGGTCATCCACAATCACGCCGTGCACGTCCGGCTTTTCGCGTAAACGGTCTGATGCGATCGCGACCAGGATGCCCCTCCGGAAAATGGCGTCACTCGAACGGAAGCGGTTCGAGCTTGCCGAGAGCGCCAAGAACGACGACGGGCTTGCCTTCCTGATATTCGGGCGCGGCGTTGACCTGTTCGCGCGAGAGTTCGAGGTTGATTTTGGCGTCTGACTGCCCCGATGGCGGAAACTCCAGCGCGTTCCATTCCACCGCGATCTTGCGGCTGCCGACGCCAAGGAAGCCGCCGAAATCGATGATCGCCGCGCGCACCTGCCCGGCGCGATCGACAATCACATCGACGACGCGGCCCATATTCTCATTGGTCGGGCTGATGACCTCGCGGCCGAGAATGCCTTCGACTTCGTGACTGTTGAGAATTGTCACCGCCGGCGGAGTGGCTGGCGTCGAAGGCGCTTGGCCGGTCGGCGGGGTATTGGGCGCCGCCGGCTGCGTATTCTGCGCAAGCGCTACGCCGATCGTTACCGCCAGCGCGAATATCAATACAAGCGCGAGCGCAAGAATGATCGCGGTCAGCCCGGTTCCGGCCGTCGCGGCCGTTCGGGCTGCGAATTGAAGTTTTTCGCGCATTCCGGCTCCCGGTGCGATGGAACTCAGACCACTAAGCCGGTGGGGCCATGCTGGTTCCCACGCCGCGACAGGCAGCTATGGAACCCGCTTATAAAGGGCGAAAATCGCGAAAATCGGGGCGATCAGGACGAAAAAATGATTGAAACATGGATCTTGCCCTTGATCCGGGGCGTATCCAGCGAAACGGTATTGCCATGACGGCGCACCCGCAGATCGACGCTTGAAGAGCCGAGCCGGAGATCGCGTAGCGTCACCTCGTCGAGAAATTCCGGCAGGCTTGGATTACGTAACCGGATTTCGCCTTTGGCGGGGTCGAATTCCAGCCCAAGCGAAGCTTCAAGCAATGTGAACGGCGTCGCGCTGGCCCAGGCTTGCGGCGAGCAGGCAACCGGATAAAGCGTCGGACCATGGCCGCGTTGGCGCGGAAAGCCGCAGAACAATTCCGGCAGCCGCCGCTGGTCCATGTAGGTGGCGGCGCCGAACAGACCGGTGAACAGCGTCTCGATCGCCCTCTTGTGTTCGTAGCGCGAGAGGCCCAGCGCGATCAGCGCGTTGTCGTGCGGCCAGATCGAGCCATTGTGGTACGACATCGGATTATAACGCGTCTCGCCGTTCGCTACGGTTCGGATACCCCAGCCGGAAAAAAAGCGCGGTTGAAAAAGTCCGCGCGCGACTTGCGCCGCGCGTTCAGGCGCGGCGATGCCGGTGAACAACACCTGGCCGGCATTCGACGTGCGCACCCGGCACGGTTTTTTGTCGCCGTCGAGCGCCAGCGCGTAAGTTTCAATCTCCGGGCACCAGAACGCCGCCTCGAAACGTTGGGCGAGCCGATCGGCTTCGGCATCGAGCTTATCGGCTGCGGCGTCGCGGTTGAGCCGCCTTGCGCAGCGCGCCGCCATCCGTTTGGCAGCATAGACATAGGCTTGCACTTCGACCAGCGCGATCTCGCCTTCGGCGAGCCGGCCGTCGGCATGGAAGATCGCATCGTGAGAATCTTTCCAGCCCTGATTGGCGAGACCTTGGTCGCTGGCCCGTTTGTATTCGACAAAGCCGTCGCGGTCGGCATCTCCCGGTCCATCGATCCAGGCCAAAGCGGCTTCGATGTTGGGCCACAGTTCGACGATGGTATCGAAGTCGCCGGTGCGCTCTGCATAGAGCCCGGCAAGCAGGACAAACAGTGGCGTCGAGTCGACGCTGCCGTAATAAAGTCCGAACGGCACTTCGCGAAGCGCCGCCATTTCGCCACCGCGCATTTCGTGAAGAATTTTTCCGGGCTCCGCATCGGCGAGCGGATCCGTCGTCGTGGCCTGATAGAAAGCCAGTCGGCGCAGCACGCCTCGCGCGACGTCGGGGCTCCACCACAGCATTTGCAACGCGGTGATCAGCCCGTCGCGGCCGAATGTCGTCGAATACCAGGGAATGCCGGCATAGGGATAACGGCCCTGCGGCGTATCAGTCATCAGCATCGCGAGGTCGGCGGCGGAGCGGCACAGAATCTCGTTGAAGCGCTGGTTCGAGGTTTCGACCGAAGTCCGCTCGCGCGTCTGCTCGCGTATTTCCCGGCGCGCCGCGATCAGCCCTCGCATGAACGGCAGCGGCGCGGAATTCATTCGATCGCAGCTTACGGCGACAAAGATCGGTTGCATCTCGGCGGGCGCAAGATGCAGATCGTAGATCGCGGCTTCGGTCGTGAGCCGGTCCGGCGGCGGATCGAAATGAAGCGCGGTGCCGCGCACCTTGGCATCGAGGCCGTGATAGACCAGCAGGACTCTGTCATCGCCATGAACCGTCGCCGTCGCCGTGCCGCGCTTGGCGCGGTGCGCGCCGCGGACCTCGAACAGATCGGCAAAATCGTTGCCGAACAGAACCGACAGTTTCAGATCAATCGCCTCGTCGCTGTAATTGCGCAGGCCGAAGCGCTGATAGGCGGTATCGTCCCACAGGAAGATCGTGCGGAGAATATGGATGCGGTCTTTCTCGGTGACGATACGCTGTCCGTCCATCAGGTCGGGATTGGTCAGATCGACGAAAAACGCCAAATTGTCGTCGCGCAGGTTGGAGCCGAGCAGGAGCGGCGGCGCGTCGTTGACCTTCAATTCGAAGCGTGACAGGTGCCGCGTATCATTATGAAACAAGCCGGTCGCTTGACCGGACGCGGTACTGACATCACCGCGGCTGTCCAGCACCACGAAGGTGTTGCCATACTTAAGTGTGCGCGACGGCAGCGCCGGCTGTGTCGCGGTGATGGCAAAAGCCCCTTCCGGGGTTGCCTCGACGGCAAGCGTCGGCGCAGCGGTCTCCGCCGCGAGCTTGGCGAGACTGTTCGGTTTTGCCGCTGATTTTTTTGCCGTCGCCGGCATGAATTTTTTCAGCTTTCATTGCGGCGTTACGGTCGCGCACCGCCGTGGATGATTTCGACAACGCGCATGCCCACTGGATCGATGACGACGACATCGCCCTCCACCATGGCATATTTGAGGAAAGGTAGATCGTCAGCTTGATCTTGACCCGGCAAATCGGACAGCGTCACCGAGGACGGCACCGGCGCACCGATATTTGTTTGAATCGCGGTGGTCGAGGGGCGTACGCGCTGCGCCAGCGCCGCGTTGTAGATCGCGCTCTTCTGCGCTGCCGTGAGCGCGGGCGTCGCGGTCAATGCGCCGTGGGAGTCGGCGGTTTCGTCCGGCCCAACGCTTTGCCCGAAGGCGGCGCCACCGCCGGTGAAAAATGCAAGTAACACCAATGGTGTAAGCCAAATCCCGCGCTTCATTCAGCGTTCCGGTTAAGTGAGACTCCTCACCAAGGAACGCGCAATGGCGGCAATCGGTTCAGGTGGATTTTGTTGCAGCGCGGCCAAGGCGGTGGCCGCATTAATCATATTATTGCGGCGAATAGCCACGCAGTCCAAAAAGTTCCATGACAGTCTCGCCAAGGCCGGTCAAAATATTCTAAGTTTCAGCGACAATTAAATATGCCTATCAGGGACGGAAATGGTCATGACTAGCACCACAGTGGTCGCGCCCAGTGCGACGACGTTGCAGGCGACGCGTTGGCGACAGCTCATCATCGGCATCATTTGCATGGTGCTGATCGCCAACTTGCAATACGGCTGGACGCTGTTCGTCAATCCGATCAACAAGGCGCATGGCTGGTCGATTGCATCGATCCAGCTCGCTTTCAGCATCTTCATCGCACTCGAAACCTGGCTCACCCCGATCGAAGGCTGGGTCGTCGACGTTCTCGGCGCCCGGCGCGGGCCGAAGCTGATGGTGGC
>Ga0181537_10001210_pt1 | contig 24053 bp, 22 predicted proteins | sample PEATcosm2014_Bin_39_FD_119765 | JGI IMG/M metagenome (GOLD analysis project Ga0181537, IMG submission 119765) | Peatland microbial communities from MTU Mesocosm Facility, Houghton, MI, USA - PEATcosm2014_Bin23_10_metaG | ecosystem: Environmental > Terrestrial > Soil > Wetlands > Peat | place...
GGAAATGCGCAGAAGTAAATTTGCCGAGTTGAGCGCCTTCGTTGCCGTCGCTGAGCACACGAGCTTCAGCAAGGCCGCCGAGCGGCTGGGGGTTTCGAAGGCAACATTGAGCCAGACCGTGCGCGCGCTCGAAGAGCAGCTCGGCGTGCGGCTGTTGAATCGGACGACCCGCAGCGTCGCTTTGACCGAAGCCGGCGAGCGCTTTCTGGCGCAGCTTCGCCCGCTGTTGGAAAGCTTCGATGCCGCCATCGAGTCAGTCAATGCCTTTCGCGACAAGCCGGCGGGCCATCTGCGCCTGACGATGTCGCCGCCGGTCGCGAGATTCGTGCTCGGTCCCGTGCTTGGCCGATTTCTGCGGCGATATCCCGAGATCGTCATCGAAGCGACCATCGAGTCCGGTCTGACCGACATCGTCGCCGGCCGCTTCGACGCCGGCATCCGGCGCGGCAACTCGGTCGCACGCGACATGATCGCGGTGCGGGTAACCGACGACATGCACTATCGTGTGGTTGCTTCGCCCGATTATTTGGCGCGCCATGGCCGGCCGCGCATCCCCGCCGATCTGCAAACGCACAATTGCATTCGCTACCGGCTGCCGGCCGGCGGCTTTATTCCCTGGCTGTTTGTCGTCGACGGCAAGATCGTCGAGCTCGCGGTCGGCGGGTCCGTCGTCGTCATCAACGATCCCGATCTCGTGATCAGCGCCGCGCTCGCGGGCGTGGGCGTTGCTTACCTCTACGAAGAATATGTGGCATCGCTCATCGCCGAGGGGCGTCTGGTCAGTTTATTGGAGCAGTCGGCCTTGCCGATTACCGACGGCTTCTTTTTGTTCTATCCGAGCCGCCGGCAGAACCGGGCGGCCTTAAACGCGTTAGTCGACTTTTTGCGATCGGAATTGCGCAGCGGCACTTTGCGCGGCAAAGCCGAAATCTTCACGCTTCACGATCGACGCTAGATCCGGCGGCGCGTCCCGGCAATTCATTCCGCCGCCTGGCGCAACGGCGGGCGCCAAAAGGCGGTTGTGTGCTTCGAAAATATGCCAATACTCACTTCGCCCGGGACCGCGGGCGAACAAGGAGATTGATCCATGAGTGGGCTCGGTGGACTGAATAAGACTCCCGACGGCGTCGTCATCGGTCTCGTTCAGCTTCAGCTCCCGACGATCGTCAGCAAAGGCGATCTCGCCGCCCAGACCGAGAAGATTTGCGCGATGGTGCAAAAAGCGCGCAAAGGCATGACGACGATGGATCTTGTCGTCTTCCCCGAATATTCGCTGCACGGCTTGTCAATGGATACCAACGCCGAGCTGATGTCCCGGCTCGACGGCCCGGAAGTCGCTCGGTTCAAGAACGCTTGCGCGGAGAATAGCATCTGGGGCTGTTTTTCCATCATGGAATACAATCCCGACGGCAACCCCTACAACTCGGGTCTCATCATCGACGATAACGGCGAGATCAAGCTCTATTACCGCAAGATGCATCCGTGGGTGCCGGTCGAACCGTGGGAGCCGGGAAATCTCGGCATTCCGGTATGCGACGGTCCGAACGGCAGCAAAGTCGCGCTGATCATCTGCCACGACGGCATGTTCCCGGAGATGGCGCGCGAATGCGCCTATAAGGGCGCAAACATCATGCTGCGCACGGCCGGTTATACCGCCCCGATCCGCCACGCCTGGCACGTGAGCAATCAGAGCAATGCGTTCTCAAACCTGATGTACACCGCCAACGTCTGCATGGCCGGCACCGACGGAATTTTCAACTCCATGGGCGAAGGCATGATCGTCAATTTCGACGGTGTACCGCTGGTCACCGGCAACGGCGCGCCGGATGAGATCATAACCGCCGAGGTGCGGCCAAAACTCGCCGATGAGGCACGGCGAATTTGGGGCGTGGAAAACAATATCTACCAGTTCGGCCACCGCGGTTACGTCGCCGTCAAAGACGGCGCGCGGGATTGTCCCTACACCTATATGCGCGATCTCGTCGCCGGGAAATATCGCTTGCCCTGGGAAGACGAAGTTCAAGTCACCGACGGATCGAGCTGCGGATTTGCAATTCCCAACCGAGCCTATCAGCCGTAGCTCGGCGTGCATCAATCTCGCGGTGGGGTTCTCTGGACTTACTCAGCCGCCTGGCGCGACGGCGGGCGCACGCTTTGCAGGCCGTCGGCGTCGGTCGCGGAAATCGTCGTGCGCACCATGTAACGCGCTTCATGCGGCGGCCACGGCCGGCCGCGGTGCAACGTCGCCCGGTTGTCCCACATCACGACGTCGCCCTTGCGCCAGGAATGCTCGTAGCTCAGACCGGGCGTCGTCGCGGCTTCCATCAGCTCGGCAATGAGCTTTTGCGCCGCGCTTTGCTCCATGCCTTCGATCGCATAAGCGTGCGAGGCGATGTAAAGCGCGCTGCGGCCGTTGACAGGATTGGTCCATACCATGCGCCAGCATTGCGGCGGCAGCGCCGCGCGCTCATCGCTGCTGACGATGTTGGCCGCGATCTTGCCGCGCGAATGCGAATAATCATGCCAGGCGAACAAATTGCCGACCTTCCGCTGCGTCGCCGAGTCGAGCCGATCGAAGGCAAGCCGGGTCGACACGTACTCTGTCTCACCACCTGTCGCCGGCATGATGCGCCCCGACAGCACCGAAGCGAGAGCCGGCACGGGCTTGAATGTCGAGTCAGCGTGCCAGAGCTGATTGGCCTTGTTGCGCAGCGCCAGCCGATGATCGGCCGGCACCACCTTGCCGTCTTTGTCGATGGTCGACAAAATCACCTGATGGCTGCCCGCGCCCTCCGTGGCGGCCGGCGTCACTTCCAACGGTCCGAACCGGCGCGAGAAGCCAATCTGCCCGTCGTCGGTCACCTCCTGGTCGCGAAACACCAGAACCGAATGCCCTTCAAACGCCGCGCGTACCGCCTTAAAGACGGCATTGTCGTTGGCGACGTCGGCAAGCGTCACGCCGCGCAGTTCGGCGGCGAAGCCCGGGCCCAATTTTACCAGTTTCATCGGCGACCCTCCTCGCTTTTGTTTGGCGCAACGCTACATACGCTTCGCAACTTCCTCCAGCATCACCTCGGTGGCGCCGCCACCGATGTTTTGCACGCGGGCGTCGCGCGACATGCGCTCAATGGTGCTCTCGCGCATAAAGCCCATGCCGCCGTGAAATTGCACGCAGGCATACATCACTTCGTTGACGAGTTCGCCGCAATAAGCCTTGACCATCGAAACTTCCTTGGTGGCGTCGACCCCTTGCGTGTCGAGCCAGGCGGCGTGATAGACGAGCTGGCGGCCGGCTTCGACCTTTGCTGCAAGCATGGCCAGGCGCTGGCGGATGCTCTCGCGCGCCCATAACGGCTCGCCGAACGCTTTGCGGGTGCGCACATAATCGAGCGTCAGGTCGAGCGCCGCCTGCGACTCGCCGATCGCCACTGCGCCGATCGTCGTGCGTTCGTTCTGGAAGTTGCGCATGATGGCGTAGAAGCCCCTACCCTCCTCGCCGAGACGGTTCTCCGCCGGGATGCGGCAGCCGTCGAAATGCAGTTCGGCCGTGTCGGAGCAGCGCCAGCCGTGCTTGTCGAGCGTGCGGCTGACAGTGAAGCCCGGCGTTCCTTTCTCTACCATGAACATGGTGATCGAGCGGCTGGGCTGGCCGCCGCGGTCGGTCTTGGCCGCCACGAAATACAGATCGGCGTAGACGCCGTTGGTGATGAACATCTTGGCGCCGTCGATGACATAGCTGTCGCCGTCGCGCCGCGCGAACGTGCGGATGCCTTTGACGTCGGAGCCGGCGTCCGGCTCGGTGACCGCTACTGCGGTGATGACCTCGCCGGCGATGATCTTCGGCATCCATTGGTCCTTCTGCGCCTCGGTTCCGGCGCGGAAGAGATGGATCGAAGCCATCTCGGAGTGAACCAGCGCGGTGGTGGCAACTCCACTAAAAGTCGAACGGCCGAGTTCCTCCGCGAGCACCACGGTCGCCAGCGCGTCCATCTCCGAACCGCCGTAGCGCGCGGGGTACCGAATGCCGAAAAACCCGAGGCTGCCCATGCGGCGGAGAACCTCGCGCGGAACGAAGCCCTGCTCCTCCCAGGCGAGCGCCTTCGGCTTGATCTCGGTTTCCACAAAGCGCCGGACCTGGGCGCGAAGGAGCTCATGTTCCTCGGAAAAATATGGCGAACGGCCCATTGCCGCGGACTTGATGTCGGCAATCTTGTTCATGGTGGCCTCCCTTTTTTGCCTTGTTATTCGCCGCGCGGCCTTAAAACAAGTTCCGCCTGGCGCCGCCGTTTCAGCGCTGTGGCCCCGAGAGGCTCAACTCGCGCTCAGCTCGGAAGACATTGCTGTAAAGACTCGCGATCCATTGCCGACCGCTGGACGTGACATTGAGGTAGCGGATGGCGGTCTGAATGTGCGGCGCCACGCTGTTATAATAAATTGCGGATAAAGATCGGTCAGATCGGCCGGCGAATCGTAGCCGAGCTGCCGGTTCATGCCGACTTCTTCGAATTCATGATAGAGCGCGTTCGCCTTGCGCAGGTAATGCGGATCGCCGAGCTGGCCAATCAGATCTGCGGCGCGCACCAGCGAACCTTCCTCGGCATCATCTCCGTCCGGCTCGTCGACCGAAGGGAAGCGCGTGCACTCGATGGCGCGCACGATCCTACCGGCATCGATCAGATCCATCTTTGCAAGCCGGTCGAGCGCGAACAGTTTCGAGCGTTCGACATGATAAGGCGTCAGCGCCGCATCCGAGGCGCCGCGCGAGAGTCTGACTTTGCCGCCTTTGTCGTCGACGACATAGCCATCTTCACTGTCGCCCGCGAGCACGCCGCGTACGTAGCCGATGTCGTGCAGGAGACAAGCCACAAGCACATGCGCGTACTCGTCGGGCGACGTGTCGGCGAGCAGCGACCGTCCCTTCATGATCTCGTAGCCGACGAACGTCACCAGCATCGTATGCTCGACGGTGTGATACAGCGCGTCGCTGTTGCCGATACATTCGAGTGCGAGTCGGGCGACCGCCGGAATGAGCTCGGTCAGGCCGGCCTCAGTCGTTCCGAAACGGCGGCTTAAATGGGACGACAGGTAAGAGCCCAACGACTCCGCCGCCAATTCGGGAACGGTGATCATGACGCCTCAAATTGGATCGTAAAATCCATGGTGGCCGTACGATGCGCAAATTGCAATAGCAGCTTTAGTGCGCATTCCGGCGACTTTTCGAAGCCCGATTGATCTTACTCGATGCCGACGTTCATGCCTTTAAGCATGGCGGTCCACAGCTCGCGCACCTGGGCGTGACGCCGCTCGACGGCGGCCGCCACGTCATCGCGAACCGCGACCAATTGCGGACCCTTGAGAAAGAGAATTTGCGCCTGAATCAATCGTCCGCTTTCGAACTCGATCCGCCGCATGGCCACAACGAATGGATCGGTTGGGTCAACGGACTCGGGCAGCAACGCTGCCGGACGAATGCCGGCGTGGACGGCGTGACCGAGCGCCGCCATGTCGACGAGGAGAGCTTCGTGATGATCGCCGGCCGCGTGTACCGGCTGCGGCTGCCACGCCATCTCCCACTGCCACATCAGGAAGAACAACTGCGGATCTGGCACCCACGTGGTCGAACGCGTCAGCAGCGAAATGATTTCCAGTTCGCGACAATACTGCGAATGCAATTCCAGCTGCCATGCATAACGGATGCGGAGCGGCATGGCGGTCGCCAGTTGACGCGCCTGCGCGGCATGCGCCGAAACCAGAAAGGATGCGATCCGCGTTTGCTGGTGGGGCGGAATACGGCCGTCCTTTTCCAGCGGCCCGAGAACGACGTTCATGACCCGGCCGGCTCCCGCTGGATCGCAGGTTCGGGCGCCTTGATGCGCACTGGGATGGAGCGCAGGTGATCGAAGCCTTCGGGAAACGGCGTGAGTTCTCCGCCGACTTCCTCCGGCCCGATCCACACGCTCTTCTTGCCTTGAAAGCGGCCAGCCATCACGTCTTCGGCGAAGCGCGCCATGAGATAGGCCGCCAGCTCTGCTTTCTCCAACGTGAAGGCGTGATAAGCGCGCGGAATGATCACCATCGCGCTGTCCGGTATATGCGTGCGCAACGAGTCCTGCAGCGGCCGCGGTGTTAGGAAATCAAACTCGCCGGTCATGATGAACGTCGGCACCTTGATCGACGACAGCTTGGCTGTGAGCGGCTCGAATTCAAGGAAGGACTCCATCAGGTTTTGCAACGCGTAGACATCGTTGATCAGCCAGCCGCGATAGGTGGCGAGGTCGATAATATCGGCCTTGGCTTCGAGCCAGGCGTTGGAGAAATTCATCGGGAACAGGAGGTCCTGAAGGTATTTGGTGCCGCCTAGGACGAGCGCGGTGCGCATGGCGACGCCGAGCCGCATGAGTTGCGGCGGAATTTCGGCAAAGCTGCTCATCGGCACGAGCCCGGCGATGGTGTCGGGGTGCTCGATGGCGTAGCGCAGAGCGATCACGCCGCCGAAGCTGATGCCGCCGACAAAAATCGGCCGCGGTCCCATCGTGTCGATCAGTGCGCGCAGCACCTCCACCTGGTCCGATTGATCGATGAACAGGCGCGGCTTGTCCGACTGCCCCTGCCCCAGCATGTCGTAGCTGACGACGCGGAAACCCCGCGCAACCAAGCCGTCGCGAAACGGCATCCATAGCTTGATGTATTGGGTCAGGCCGTTGACCAGGATACACGCCGGCCCGTCGTCGGGGCCGGTCAGCTCGTAATTTATCCGCCGCGATCTAGACTCAAGCCAGGGCATTTGCGCACTCTTTTAATCTGCCGCCGGCCCGCACACTACCCGGATTTGCGCCGGTTGCTAGAGCGCACAGGCCGCCGATCACAGTGTGTCGGCAAACGCCATCATTTGCTCGCGCTCCTGCGGATCAGGCAGCCGGCCGCGCGTAGCGCCGAGATTATCGGTCATATGTCCCGGGTCGGCGGTCCCGGGAATCACCGCGGTTATCCGCGGGTCCGCGAGCAGATATTTGAGGAAAAACTGCGCCCAGCTGTCAGCAAAGCCCCACGCCCAATCAGGCACGTCCTTGCCTTTGACGGCGCGAAACAGCCGCGCCCGGCCGAACGGCAATGCGGTCAGCACCGCCGCCTTGGCCTCGGCCGCCGCCGGCAGGATGCGTTTTTCCGCCTCGCGGTCATCGAGCGAATAATCGACCTGCACGAAATCGGGCTTTTCCCGCAGCAATACCGCCTCGATCGCGGCGAAGTCCGCATGCCGGGTCGAGGTGATGCCGATATACCGGCATACACCTTGCGCCTTCCATTCCCGAAACTGCGCCAGCGATTGCTGCGGGTCGCGCACATTATGAAATTGCAAGAGGTCGAATGTCTGCATCTGCAGACGGGTCTGCGAGCGCTTGAGTTCGGCGGCATCGGGCGCTTCCAGCTTGGTGGCGACAAAAAGCTTTGCCCGCAGATTGCCGGCCGCGACCACCTCGCCAAGCACCGCTTCGGCGTCGGCGTAGACCGAAGCGGTATCAACCAGACGCCCGCCGCCGGCAACCAGCGCTTGCAGGACGCCGGCCGCCTTTTGCCGCGTCGCGTCATCGTTGGTGTCGAAGACTTGCGCCGTTCCAAGCCCAACCGCCGGCAGCTGCTCGCCGCTACTCGGGATGGGCCTCGCCAGGAGCGTTGTCTCGGCCAGAGCCGGTAAGGCCATCATCGCCGCACTGCCGGCAATCGCGAATTCGCGCCGTGTCAGAAATGTCGTCATGCACGCTCTCCCTCCGCCGTGGCGCCGAAGTCCGTCGGCGTTGCGCGGCGTTCCTGAACCCGCCCCAACGCCCACGATAAAACAAGCCAGCCGACAGCAACCGGCCACACGACGAGCGCAATGACGCCCAGTTTTAATCCGAGCGCTTGCAGGCTGTCGAACACCCAGCCGTAAAGCGCATCCGAGCCGCGATAGATCACAACGTCGATCAAATTCTTGGCTTTATATTTTTCTTCGCGCGCAAGCACAGTGAAAAACACCTGCCGAGCTGGATTGGCGATGGCGAAATTCATCCAGCGTTGCACAACTTGCACCGTCACCACGACCGCAAGCGTCGGCGCCAGGAAAAGAGCAAGGAAACCCACGACGTAAACGGCCGGCAATGCGCCCGCGGCTATACCGGTACCCAACCGTTTGAGCACTTGCCCGGTCGCGAAAATTTGCGTCGCCAGGGCGAGCAAGCCGACGGCGAGATCGATGCTGGCAAAGATGCGCGTTTGTTCGCCGGCGCCGTGCACGGCCGCCGACACGATGTTGGCTTGCCCGAAATAGAGAATGGTCGCGCAAAATGACAACAGGCTGACCCAGGCGCCGACGCCGATCAGATAAGGCGAGCGGACGAGTTCCGGCAGCGCCGCAAAGGCGCTGCCGCCGATGCTCCGCGGCGCGGCATCGACTGCGCCGTGCGTGCCGGACCCCGTGGTGGCGCTTTCGAGCCGATAAACGCAGAACACGGCGATCTCCAGAAAGATCGCCGCCGCAATCAGGAGGTTGACCGGGCCGAGCGGCACCGACAGCCAAATAGTGATCACAGGACCCAAGAGGGCACCGGCGGTGCCACCGGCGCCGATAAAGCCGAATAGGCGTTTGCCCTGCTCGGCATTAAATAGGTCGGCCATGAACGACCAAAACACCGCCACGGCGAATAGGTTGAACACGCTGACCCAAACGAAGAACACACGCGCGACGATCACCGGCACGATGCCCAACGTCAGCAGCAGCCAGAACAGCGCAAGGTTGGCGACGAAAAACTGGTAGACGATAGGAATAAACCGCGCGCGCGGCAGTTTGGCCACCAGCGCACCATAGACGGGCTGAGCTACAATGAGCGTGACAAAGGTCGCGGTGAACAGCCAGGGAAGATTACGCACGCCGCCGGCGATGCCCATTTGGTCGCGCAGCGGGCGCAGCACGTAATAGCCGGCGAGCAGCGTGAAAAAATAAGCGAACGACCACAGCGCCGCCGCACGCTCCGCCGGCGTTGCCGGTACCGCCCACCCCAGCCAGCGCTCGAGCGCGGCGATAACGCCTTTCATGGCTTCAGCGACAGCTTCTGCTTCAATTCCGGCGCCGTCACCTGCTGACCGAAGCCCGGCCCGCCCATTTGGAAAAGGCTGGCGTCGGCAAGTTTGCCGACCACGACCGGGTCGAAGCCAGCGTCACGGACAAGCCCGGCCGCGACTTGCACCGCCTCGGCATCGTCGCCGGCGATCGGAATTACGAGCTTGGGATCCGGGCGGTTCGCCTCCTTGGCGAAGACCATGTAGTTCATCGAGTTGAACGCGCGCTCGAGCCGCGTGCCGGGCAGATATTTCTGCGAGGTCACGCCGATGCCGTCACGGTTGACTTCCGCGGTGATATCGCCGTCGCGCGCCTGCGTCGCGTTACAGGCATCGATGACGATCTTGCCTTTAAGAGCGGCGCCGTAATCGCGGCCGACTTCAGGTACGGCTTTGTACGGGACGGCGATGAATACGACGTCGCCGAAGGCGATCGCTTGCTCGACGGTTCCGGCCTGCGCGAGTTCGCCGAGGCTCGCAATCATGTCCTTGAGTTCGTCGGGATGACGCGACGAAAACAGCACCGGATGGACGGCTTTGACCCACACGCCGATGGTGCCGCCGATGTGGCCGGAGCCGATGACGCCGATGCGCAATTTGTTTTGCGCCCGAGCACGGAGCGGCCACAGCGCCGCACCGAGCATAACGGCCGCGGCGGCGCCAATCAGTGTCCGGCGATCGCAGTTGACAGCTTCATGACTGCGCATCGAGTCCTCCTCGTTTGCGGCGTCGCCCGCGACGCTTGATAGAGCATTAATAGAAATTCGGTATCGCCAAAAACGAAATCCACCCACGCCGCCGATTGAAGCGTAGGCCGTTTTTGCGACGGTTATGCTCACAAAATAGAGTTTGCGAGTAACCTTTTCTCGATTTCAATTGCGGGCCCAAATTCCATTCTCAGCCCCCCGAACGCTTCGCTCGTTAGCAAAGAAGCGCATGACGGCGCGGTATCACCGAAGTAACCACTTGTGAGGCATTTCACCGCACCCCATTTCGAGGCGGTGCTGGGAATGGTCGGCCCGATGGGGCTGTTTCAGTTGCGGCGAGCCGCCAACTTCACAGGAGCAATCATGTCGCTGTTGTTTTCGCCAACCACTTTGGGTCCGCTTCATCTGCAGAATCGGTTCGTGATGTCGCCTCTTACGCGCAGTCGCGCCACAGGCAACATCCCCAACGAACTCTTGGTCGAGTATTACAGCCAGCGTGCTTCCGCGGGTCTGATCATTACCGAAGGCACCTCCCCTTCACCTGACGGGTTGGGATATCCGCGCATCCCCGGAATTTTCTCTGAAGCGCAGGTCAAAGGCTGGAGCGCCGTGACCAAGGCGGTGCATGCGCGCGGCGCAAAAATCTTCGTGCAGCTCATGCACACTGGCCGGGTCGGGCATCCCAACAACCTGCCCGCCGGAGCGAAAGTGGTGGGACCGTCCGCGGTGGCGGCGGCCGGCGAAATGTACACGGACTCCGAAGGCTTAAAGGCGCATCCGACGCCGCACGCGCTGACGGAAGCGGAAATCAAGACCACGATCGGCGAATACGTGCACGCGGCGAACAACGCCGTCGCCGCCGGGTTCGATGGCATCGAGCTGCATGGCGCCAACGGTTACCTGATCGAACAATTCATTCGCCCAACATCCAACAAGCGCACCGACGGCTACGGCGGTCCGATCGAGAACCGCGCCCGCTTCGCGCTGGAAGTCGCGGCCGCCGCGACCGCCGCCATCGGCAAAGACAAGGTCGGCATCCGCCTGTCGCCGTTCGGCGTATTTAACGACCTGCCGCTCTACCCGGAGATAGAAGCCGACTACGCCTATTTGGCAAAAAAGCTCAACGAGGTGGGCTTGCTCTATATCCACCTCGTCGACCACTCCTCGATGGGGGCGCCGCAGGTGCCGCAGTCGATCAAGGATACGGTGCGCAAGGATTTCAAACGCGGGCTGATCCTGTCAGGCGGCTACGACCTGGCGCGCGCGGAGCGCGATCTGGAGGCCGGCAAGGCCGACCTGATTGCTTTCGGCAAACCGTTCCTGGCCAACCCGGATCTGATCGAGCGCTGGAAGGTCGGCGCGGCGCTCAACGCGCCGGATTTCAACACGTTCTATACGCCGGGCGCCAAGGGCTACACCGACTATCCGGTGCTGAGCAAACAGCCGCAGCCGGCCTGATCGGTACCCATCCCCTACACGACGTAGAGCCGATCCGGCAGTTCGTTCGGCAAGCCGTCTGGCGGCGCATTCGCCGCCAGCACGGCGCCGGCGCGTTCGATTGCGGCGCTAAAGCCGGCAACGATGCGGCCGGTGCGCATGTGCGTGATGAGCGCGTCGACCGCCGCCTGCCATTCCGCACTCGACACTTTCTGCGCGATGCCCTCGTCGGGGATGATGCGCGCGTAATGTTCGGCTAGCGAAACAAAAATCAGCACGCCGCAGCGGTTCTTGGTATGGGCGACGCGGCGGACGACGAATTGTTCGAGGGCGGCGCGGTGTGCGCGAGCCCGCAGCAGCGAGCGCGGCAGGAGCGCGGTCCGCAGCGGCGTGAGCGAGAATATGAGTCCGGCGACAACGAACACCGCGAGCTGGATGAGGAAAATCCGCTGCACGCTCCAACCGGTGAAGACGATCATCGGCCAGGGCGCAAGCAGCGCTAACGCGCTCGCAAAGATGAGCGGGATGGTCGCGTAGTCCGACGACGACCGCGCGATGACGCAGACAATCTGTCCGCAGGTTTTCTTTTCCGCTTCGCGAATGGCGGCTGCGACGGTTTCATGATCTACCTTGGTGAATTGCATCACCAGCTCCCCGACGCGCCGCCGCCGCCGGACGAACCGCCGCCGCCAGAAAAGCCGCCGCCGAATCCGCCGCCGCCGCCTCCTCCGCCGCCCCAACCCGACGACGGTATGAAGATCGGTCCGCCGTAACCGCCGCCGCGGCCGGGCCCGCCGCCGCCGCTGTGGCGCGAAACGTACCAGATGAAGAAGATGACCAGCAGGAAGAAGAATATCGGAATGAGCGGGTCGGCCGACTGATCCTCGGTGCGGACTTGTGCCTTGCGTTGCCACTCGGCGCTATCGCCATTAAGGATGCTGATGATGGCGTCGACGCCAGCTTCGATGCCGCCGGAATAGTCGTTGGCCTTAAACCGCGGAACGATGGCGCTCGAAATGATCACCGAACAAAGTGCGTCAGTGAGCGTGCCTTCGAGGCCATAACCGACCTCGATACGCACCTTGTGCTCGTTGGGCGCGACCAACAGAAGCACGCCGTTGTTCTTCTTTTCCTCGCCAAGCTTCCAAAAGCGGAACAGCTCGTTGGCGTAGGTCTCGATGTCGCCGCCTTGCAGCGATTTCACGGTGGCGACAACGAGCTGGATGCCGGATTTGTCTTCGAGGTCCTTCGATTTGGCCTCGACCGAGCTTTTGCTCGCCGCCGTCATGACGCCCGCCTGATCGACCACGCGGCCGGTCAGTGCCGGGAAGTCGAGCGCAAAAGCCAGCGACGCAAAACAAAGTATCGCGAACGCTGTGAAGGAGGCGGCTTTTGTCACCGTCCGGCCCGGACCGTTAGAATTTCACCTGCGGCGGTTTATCCGCACCCTCGGTCGCCGTGAATTCCACCATCGGCTTATTGCCGGAAAACACCGTCTTCGCCCACAACACCGTTGGGAAGGTGCGGAGCGACAGATTATAAGCCCGCACCGCCTCGATGTAGTCGCGCCGCGCCACCGCGATGCGGTTTTCGGTGCCTTCAAGCTGTGACTGCAACGCCAGGAAGTTGGCGTTGGATTTTAGATCGGGATAATTCTCCGACACCGCGAGCAACCGGCCGAGCGCCCCGGTGAGTTGGTTCTGCGCGTCCTGGAACGCCTTGATCTTGTCCGGGTCGCTCAACTGCGACACATCGACCTTGACCTGCGTCGCCTTGGCGCGCGCTTCAACCACGCCGGTGAGCACGCTCTTTTCCTGCGCGGCATAACCTTGAACGGTTGCCACCAGATTGGGGATCAGATCGGCGCGGCGCTGATACTGATTTTGAACGTCAGCCCAGCGCGCCTTGGCGGTCTCCTCCAGTGTCGGAATGGTGTTGTAGCCGCAGCCCGACACCGTCAAACCGATGCCGAGTAGCGCCAAACCGAGCGTGATCCTGCGCATGCAATTGCCGAACATGATATTCATTTTGCCCTCGAGTGTTGCCGACGCGCGACGCGCGCCTCATACTTCAACTGGTTCGGTGCCGACGATTTCGATGCCGAAACCGGAAAGACCCACATAAGTCATATGGCGCGAGAGGCTTAAGAGCCGGATCGACGAGACGCCGAGATCTCTGAGAATCTGCGCACCGAGACCCACTTCGCGCCATTGCTGGCTGCGCGCCTCGCCGGAAGCCGTCTCATCGGATTTCGGAATGGCGATCACCGGCACGCCGGCGGCGCCGTCGCGCAGCACCACCAGAACCCCACTGCCCTCGACCTTGAAGCGTTCAAGCGTGCGGCGGATGGCTTTGGCGCCACCGAAAACATCGAGGATGAGGTTGGCGCGATGCAGCCGCGCGAGCACGTTTTTGCCGTCGCCGATCCGGCCGTAGACGAAGGCCATATGGTAGAAAGGATCGAACGGCGTCTGAAAGGCGTATCCGGTCAGCGTGCCGATTTCGGACTCGACCGGAAATTCGCCGACCCGCTCGATCAGCCGCTCGCGCGCCTGCCGATAGGCGATTAGATCGGCGATCGAGACACGTGCCAGCTTGTGGCGCGCGGCAAAGGCCGCGATCTCCGGCCCGCGCATCACCGTGCCGTCGTCATTCATCATTTCAGCCAGGACGCCGACCGGCGGCAACCCCGCTAGGCGGCAAAGATCGACACAGGCCTCGGTGTGACCCGACCGCATCAACACGCCGCCTTCCTTGGCCACCAGAGGAAACACATGCCCGGGTCGCACGAAGTCCCCGGATCCCATATTGCCGTTGGCAAGCGCGCGCACCGTGTTGGTGCGCTCCTCGGCTGAAATGCCGGTTGTCAAGCCGTGGCGCGCATCGACCGAGACGGTAAACGCGGTGCCGAGCGGCGCGTCGTTGCGCGCCACCATCGGGTCGAGATGTAACCGCCGCGCTTCGTCCTGGGCGAGCGGTGCGCAGACGATGCCGGAGGTATGGCGAATGATGAAGGCCATCTTCTCGGGCGTGCAAAGCGAGGCGGCGACGAACAAGTCGCCTTCGTTTTCGCGATCGTCGTCATCAGCCACGATGATCAGCTCGCCGCGGGCAAAGGCGGCGATGGCGGCCGAAATGCGTTGTTGCGCGCTGTCCATGTCCCGGTTCGATCTCTAGCGCCGCGGCGGTGAAAACGGCCATTTTGGCGCTTCACCGACTTGGCCGCGATGGCGCAGATAATGATCGGCGATGACACATGCCACCATCGCCTCCCCAACAGGCACGGCGCGGATACCGACGCATGGATCGTGGCGGCCGGTAGTTGCGATCTCGGTGTCGCGGCCGTAGCGATCGACCGTGCGCCGTGCTGTCAGGATCGACGACGTGGGCTTGACGGCAAACCGCGCCACCACAGGCTGCCCAGTCGAAATTCCACCGAGGATGCCGCCGGCGTGGTTCGACAGAAACGACGGTTGGCCGTCGTTGCCGGCGCGCATCTCATCGCCGTTTTCCTCGCCGGACAATGCCGCGGCGCCAAAACCGGCACCGATCTCCACGCCTTTTACCGCGTTGATGCTCATGAGCGCGGCGGCGAGATCGGCGTCGAGCTTGCCGTAGATCGGCTCGCCCAGTCCCGCAGGAACGCCTTCGGCGACAACTTCTATGACGGCGCCGACTGACGAGCCGCTTTTGCGGACGCCATCGAGATACTCGGCGAATTGCGCGGCCTTCCCGGCATCGGGACAGAAGAACGGGTTGCGCTCGACCTCCGCCCAATCCCACCGCGCGCGGTCGATGTGCTGCACGCCGATTTGCACAAGCGCGCCGCGCACTTTAAGGCCCGGCACAATCTTTCGGGCGACTGCGCCGGCAGCCACCCGCATCGCCGTTTCGCGCGCGGATTGCCGGCCGCCGCCGCGATAGTCGCGTACGCCGTACTTGACGTCGTAGGTGTAATCCGCGTGCCCGGGTCGGTATTTGTCCTTGATATCGGAGTAATCCTTGGAACGCGGATCGACATTGTCGATGACGAGCGCGATCGGTGTGCCGGTCGTCACTTGCTCGCCGCCCGCTTCGTCCAAAAACACGCCGGAAAGAATTCTGACCGCGTCCGGCTCCTGGCGCTGCGTGGTGAAGCGCGACTGGCCTGGCCGACGCCGGTCCAGATAGGGCTGGATGTCCTGTTCGCTCAAGGCAATACGCGGCGGGCAGCCGTCAATGACGCAGCCGATCGCAGGCCCGTGGCTCTCGCCGAAGGTCGTCACCCGGAAGGAATGTCCAAACGTATTGAAAGACATGATCGAACGACTTGATCGAAGGTATTCGTAAGCTTGCCGGGCGATATGCCGACATCTAAAGGCTTAAATCGGTTCGGCCGGCGCGCGGGTTTGGTAGCCCGAGGTCCTCCCGTGGGTCAAATGCTCAAACGAGGATGACGTCGCCGCTCGTTCATTTCGCATTCATGTCGCTGAACGCCGATTAATGGAAAGCTGAATAACCGTTAAGCTACGGAAAAATCAGGACTATTTACGATTTTAATGTTGCGGCTATGGGCCGACTGTGGCATCGTGATCCCGGCAAGGGGGGCGAGGGCGTTAGGGACCGAGACAAAGCCCGCGAAGCTTGAACTCAACCCTGCCGTTGGATCATCACAGAGAAGGAATTCAGATCATGGCCAAGAAAAAGAACAAGAAGAAAAAGTCGAAGTAAATGACGAATACGCGAGCCTCGTATCGGGGCCGCGCGTCAACTTCGTTAGACCAACGAAGCGCCTCGAGCGGTGTTTCGTGACAGCGGCTGGACCAACGTCCGGCCGCTGCTGTTTTTTTGCGCTGTGGCGCAGCGGCCTCACACGCAGCGGGCGCTAGACCATGATCCGATCGGGTCAAGTCGGATCATGGTCTAGGTTCTTCGGCGGCGCATGGTCTTTTCGGAAAACCGGTATCCACTTTTCCGGATCATGCGCTAGAATTTGAAATTGATGCCGCCGCGAGCGAGCAGAACGGACGCCGGCGAAAGCGAAGCGCTAAATGAGGCTGCCGTTGGGCCAGTTTTCGTAGTTTGTTGCGCGGTAACCGTCCCCTGCGATGAACCGAGATCGATAAACAAGACCTCGCCCTTCAACAGGACGTTGTTGGCGAGCGCGTATTCGGCGCCGGTGCCGACCGCCCAGCCGACCATCGATTTTGACGATGAGCCGGCAAAACAGCTCGAGCCGGCGGCACCGCACGCATAAGAGTAACGGCCGGAGGTCAGCAAGCCGCCGCTGCCGACCGACGGCAAGTTGAAGGACTCATTGACTTGGCCGAACGCCAATCCGCCGGTGACGTAGGCGAGGACTGGCGCGGCGGGAACGATGCCGACGCGCGCGCGCGCCGTGCCGAACGATTTGATCGACTGATCGACGTTCATTGTCGTCAATGCCGAAGTTGAACCGACATTGCCCAGGTGAAACGGCGAATAACCTTGACCGCTGAAATTGGCCCATTGGTAATCGGCCTCGACGCCCGCCACCCAGATCGACGTGAACTGCCAGTTGAAACCGGCCTGGCCGCCGAACAGCGGCCCTTTAATTCCGTAGTCGGTTTGCGGAATGCATTGGCCGCGGCCCGTGCCGCCGCAGGTGCCGGCTTGTGCGGCCGGATCGTTGGCAGCGTAGGTAGCCGTCGGGCTCGACCAGCCAAAGCCACCGTTGGCGCCGACATAGATACCGGTCCAGTTCAGGAAACCGGTCGGCGAGGTGATTACCACTGCGGGCGCCGACGTCATTTCGCCGGCACGCACGCCGGCGCAGGCGAACGCACCGACAACGAGCAACGCAACGACGCCACTGACGCGCTTTTTGCTCACGACTGCCCCGCCGATACACCGACAGACCCGTGTATCGGTATCCGAATTCAGACGCCCGGATCCCCAGATGGCAAGCTAGGGCATCTGCGCAGACCGCGCAATTGAGGCAATGGGCGCGGGTGCCGAGGCGTTATTCTTTGCTCACCGCGATGTCCGGCGCGTCCGGGTGCTTCATGCCGACGATGTGGTAGCCGGCATCGACGTGATGGATTTCGCCGGTGACGCCGCGCGACATGTCGGATAGCAGATAGGCGCCGGCTTCGCCGACGTCCTCAATGGTCACGTTGCGCCGCAGCGGCGCGTTGTATTCGTTCCAGCGGAAAATGTAGCGCAGATCGCGGATGCCGGCGGCCGCCAGTGTCTTGATCGGACCGGAAGAGATGGCGTTGACGCGGATGTTTTTCACGCCGAGATCGGCCGCGAGATACCAGACCGACGCTTCCAGGGCGGCTTTGGCAATGCCCATGACGTTGTAGTGCGGCATCCACTTCTCCGCACCGTAGTAGGTCAGCGTCAGCATCGAACCGCCGTTCGGCATCAGCTTTTCAGCGCGCTGGGCGATCGCGGTGAACGAATAACAGCTGACCAGCATGGTCTTGGTGAAATTGCCCTCGGTGGTGTCGACATAGCGTCCGTCAAGCTCGTCCTTGTCGGAATACGCGACCGCGTGGACGAGAAAGTCGATCGCGCCCCACGCCGATTGCAGCTTGGCGAACGCCGCGTCGATCGTGGCCGGCTCGGTGACGTCGCAGTGACCGACGACAATGCCGCCGACTTCCTCCGCCAACGGTTCCACCCGCTTGCGAAGCGCGTCGCCTTGATAGGTGAACGCGATTTCCGCGCCATGGCCGCGGCAGGCTTTGGCGATGCCCCAGGCGAGCGAACGCTGGTTGGCTACCCCAATGATGAGGCCGCGCTTGCCGCGCATAAGGCCCGAGACTTCCGGCATTCCCTGACCCCGCTCAGCGAACTTTAGCGTCGTGGCCTCCTATGGCATAGGGCTGTAGGAGCCATCAAGCAGGGCCTCGCGTGCTTTTCGAACGCTAACCCTGCGCAGACCTTGGCGGCGCCCAAGGGTCCCGCTTAGGCGAGACCAAACCGATGAGCGACAGGCTCGCCGGCGCCAGGAGCAGCAGCGCAAGCGTCATCGGGCCGGCCAGTTTTACCCAGTTCCAAGGCACCTCGAGCGCGATCATCGATAACCAGGCGACTATGGTCCAAGCGATCATCGGTACGGTGAGTACTTCCTTGCCGAGACGCCGCCAGGCCTCGACCAGGAACACAGTCATCAGCGGCAGCGCATATGTGACGTATTGCGGCCCGGCGAATGAGATCATCAGCGGCGTGGCGGCAAACAATACGGCGCCGGCGACCAAAAGCGGATAACCGTTGGCGGGCTGCCTGCCGCGCAAATTCCAAAACCCGTCGCGACCCAGGATCAGGACCGCGAGGACGACCGCGGCGTTGAACAGGAACTGAACGGCCGATGCCCAGGCCGGTAGCGGCGACGAATAGAAGGCTTGGCCCGCCGCAAGCCGCGCCACAAGCGCGCCGACGCCGATGCTTGAAAATCCTCCCGGCGAAACTTCACTGGCGATTTTGTTGGACATGGCGCCGCTGACGATGCCGGCCAGATGTTCGCTCAGCAGCGAGCGATAGAGCGACACTGTCGTCGTCGGCCCAAGGCATATCGCCGGCAAAACCAGCAAAAGCAGACAGCACCAGGCGGCGGCCCAGACGATGAATTTCCAATCCCGCCGCACGAATGGCAGGATCGCGAGCACGACCGGAAACAGCTTGACGGTTACAGCGAGCGAAAAGGCGAGCGAAGCTGAAACGGTGCGGTTTTCGACGTAGAAGACAAAGAACAATACCACAAGCAAAAGCAATAACGGCGCCGGCTGGCCGCGCACCAATCCGTCACCGATGAATGGCAGCAGCGCAAACAGCGGGCAAAGCCGCAACGCCCACGCCCGCTGCAAAAATCCGCCGCGCGCGACAATCGGTCGATAGCGCTCGATCGCATTGGCCCAGACATGGACCGCGAGCAACAGACAGGCCGCATTGAATAGGTACCAGACCGTCACCGCGGCAGGGAAAGGCAGCGCCCAGGAAGGCCGCGGAAAGCCCGGCAGCGGGTTCGCGAAAGGCCCCATGAACAACGCGAAAGTCGGCGGATAGTGATAGGTCCAGCCATGATGATCGGTAACTTCATACAGCGGATAGCCGGTCCAGACCGCCCAGCCGGCGCGAAAGAAAACCTGCACATCGCCCTGGCCCAGCGTGACACTCTTCCAGACCACGATCGGCAGGAACCCGAGCATCAGAAAAACGACCACGACGATGATCGCGAGGTCGCGCAGGCCCGGCCGCGCGATGGAGTCGATCGCAAAAACGTTCTTGGTCATGGCGGGCTTGCGTACGCTGAACGGTTTTGCAGGTAAATACTGTGCGTTACCTCGAGATGTGGGCAACACGGACCGCAAAACGGAGCGGCGCTTGCAACAGTAACAGCCGATCGGCGTGTCTTACGAATCCTTGCGCGGATCGTAAGGCTTGTCGCTCTGCCACGTCTTCATCAGCGCTTCAAGTTCAGGATCGCTTTTTGCCGGCAGAGCAATCTGTACGGTGGCGAGAAGATCGCCAGCACCCTCTTTCGCCGGATAGCCCTTACCTTTGAGGCGGAAGGTGCGGCCGCCGCTGGTGCCAGCCGGGATCGTGAGCTCGACCGGCTTATCGAGCGTCGGCACCCGCACCTTGCCGCCGAGTACGGCTTCGTAAAGCGTAATCGGCAAAGCAAGTCGAATATCGTTGCCTTCAATTACGAAAGTCGGATGCGGCGCGATCGAGATGGTGATCAACAGGTCGCCGGTTCCCCCAGCCCCGGCCATACCTTGACCGCGAAGCCTGATCTGCTGGCCGTTGGCAATGCCGGCGGGAATTTTGACTTCGACGTCTTTGCCGTTCGGCAGGTGGACGCGCTGCGTGGCGCCATGCGCCGCGTCCGGTAACGACACAGTGAGCGCGGCCGTCACATTGGCGCCGGGCCCAAATTCCTCGGCTTCAAATCCGGCGCCTTGGCGCGCTCGCGCGCCGGCGCCGCCGAAGGCTTCCCGTAATATGTCCTCAAAACCGCCAGCCCCCGCGGCGCCGGCGCGACCGCGCCGGGTGGTGCGGGTAAAACCGTCGGGGCCGTAGCTGAACGTCTCGAATCCTGATTCCGGGTCAAATCCGCCGCCGGGTTGCGCACCGGCGCCGCCGCCGAATCCTTCATAACCACGGAACCGCGGTTTGCCTTCGGCATCGATCTCGCCGTTGTCAAAGGCTTTGCGCTTGTCCGCCTCGCCGAGGATCTCGTACGCCGAGTTGATTTCGGCAAAGCGCGACGCCGCCTTCGGATCGTTCTTGTTGGCGTCGGGATGCAGCTTTTTTGCAAGCTTGCGGAACGCGCTTTTAATCTCAGCCGCGCTCGCCTTGCGATTGACGCCCAACACCTCGTAGGGATCACGCATCCCCAATAAACTCCGCTTCAAATTTGGGCCGGCCCCGCCCGACCCTGCACCACAATGTGGGAGTTTATTCCCGCTCCTGCAACGCAAACCTGCGGCTGTCGGCGCCGTCGCTTCGCATTCAGCCTTGCCTGAACGGCTTGAGGCTTTTGACCTCCCACTTGCCGTGCGCGGTCCGGCAAGCTTCGCCCTGCAGCCAGGCTTGCTGCTCGCCGTGAACGTAGCTCGCGAGGAAGTCGCGGCAGGTGAAAGCGCCGTCGGTATGCGCCATGGCGAGCGGCGTGATGTTGCCGCCGGCGCCGGTCGTCGGATTCTCCCAGGGAATGCTGGAGTCCTTGCCGCCCCGGGTGATCGCATCGGCCGCGGCTGCCCGCGCGTAAGCCAGATCGGCCTCCGACCAGGTCGCGGCATTCGACGCCTGGACCGGCGCGGCATGCGCGAGCGAACCGGTCGGCTCCGCTTCCGCTTCGCTTTTAGAGAACATCGTCTCGAGCTGGTAAGAGCAGCCGCCTGCAGAGAAGGCGATCGCGATCAGCGCGGCGCTGGCCAACCGGCTCCCAGGCCAACATAGGCGGGCCGCCCCGGTTCTACTATATAGAGACCGGCGGCCCTCTTCCCGATTGCCGCACGCGAGCACCCGGTACCCCCACGAAGATGTCCGACGCAGCGCCCATAGAACACCCGGGATGGTTAATAGGCGGTGACTTCACCGAGGTCGACGAGCCGTTGCGGCTGTTTACGGCTTGGTTCGAGGAGGCTAAACGCGCCGAACCGATCAATCCCGACGCAATGACGCTCGCGACCGTCGACGCCAACGGCATGCCCAACGCTCGGATGGTCTTGCTGAAGGGCTTCGACCAGCGCGGTTTTGTCTTCTTCACGAACCTCGACAGCGCCAAGGGCCATGAACTCACAAAGGCGCCGAAGGCGGCGCTGACTTTTTATTGGAAGACACTGGCGCGTCAGGTTCGCGCGCGCGGGCATGTCGAAGCGGTTTCGGCACAGGAGGCGGACGCCTACTTCGCCACCCGCTCGCGCATGGCGCAGATCGGCGCCTGGGCGAGCAAACAATCGACGCCGCTGGAAAGCCGCCTGGCGTTCGAAAAGGCGGTCGCGCTGTTCACGGCGAAGTTCGGCGTCGGCATGGTGCCGAGGCCACCACGCTGGTCCGGTTATCGCGTGGTGCCGCAGGAGATCGAGTTCTGGCAAGAGCGGCCGTTTCGATTGCACGACCGCGTCCTATTCCGGCGCGAACAGACAGACGCACCGTGGAGTAAGACGCGTCTCTACCCATGAGAACGGACCACCCATCATGCCGCTGAGCAACCGGCCCGGCCGCACACTCCTTCTCACCGGCGCAAGCCGCGGCATCGGCCATGCAACGGTGAAGCGTTTTTCCGCCGCCGGTTGGCGCGTGCTGACCTGTTCGCGCCATCCCTTCCCGGAAAATTGTCCGTGGGAAGCGGGCCCCGAAGATCATATCCAGGTCGACCTCGCCGACAGCAAAAATACCGAGGCGGCGATTGCCGAAATCAAGCAGCGGATCAACGGCGAACTCCACGCGCTGGTCAACAATGCGGCGATCTCGCCGAAAGCCGACGGCGGCAAACGGCTCGATACGATTGCAACTTCGCAGAACGATTGGCACCGCGTTTTCCAGGTGAATTTTTTTGCCCCGATGATGCTGGCGCGCGGCCTCCTCGATGAGCTCAAGGCCGCCAAGGGTTCGGTGGTCAACGTCACATCGATCGCCGGCTCGCGGGTGCATCCGTTCGCCGGCGCCGCCTACGCGACCTCGAAAGCGGCGCTGGCGTCGCTTACCCGCGAAATGGCCCACGACTTCGGCGCGGTCGGCGTGCGCGTCAATGCCATTGCGCCGGGTGAAATCGACACCGCCATGCTGTCGCCCGGGACGGAAAAGCTCGTCGAGATGATCCCGATGCACCGCCTCGGCACGCCGGACGAAGTGGCGAAAATCATCTACGTGCTGTGCACAGAGACGTCCTCGTACGTCAACGGCGCCGAGATTCACATCAACGGCGGCCAGCACGTTTGATCGCAGACCCGCGTGGTCGCGGCGAAGCTCCAGGAGCGAACCATGACGGACCTACGCGCGAAGGCTTTCTCGCTGAGCCGGCGCGGGCTCATTGCCGGCGCGTTGTCGGCTTCGGTCGCCGCGCACGCCGACGAGCTTGCGCATCAGGACGCGCCGGGCTCCGCCGAGGCCGCAGGCGGCGCAGCCAACTGGGTGCTGTCGCTAGCGCTGCAGGCCGCAACCTACGCCGTGCCGATTGTTGCGATGTATAACCTGCGGGCGACGACGGCTGTCGGGCCCAATGCCAAAGTACCGCCCAACGAAATCTGGCGGGTCGACAACATCGCCAGCCCGGAGATCGCCGCCGAAGCGGGCTACGTCACGCCAAACGTCAATGTCATCTATGGCTTCGGATTTCTCGATTTGCACGAAGAGCCGGTCATTCTCGTCGTGCCGGATTCCAATGGCCGTTACTACATGGTCCAGATTGTCGATATGTGGACCAATGCGTTCGCCTATGTCGGCGGGGTCGCGACCGGCTACCAAGGCGGCATCTACGCCTTGGTCGGACCCGGCTGGCGCGGCGATTTGCCGGTTGGCGTCACGCGCATCGATTGCCCGACGCACTGGGTCGAAATCCAGCCGCGCGTGCATGTGAAGGACCAAAGCGACCTTCCCGGCGCTCGGGACGTACTGCACGCGATTAAGGTGACTGGGCTCGCCAAATACACCGGTCGCCCTCCACCCGACACCGTCACCTATCGCTACGACGCACCGAAGATCAATACGAAGGTTGCTTCCAGCCAAATGCAGTTTGTCGATCCGCTGCAGTTTTGGGAAATCTTCTCGTCGGCCATGAATGAGAACCCGCCGCCGGAAGAGGAAATCGATTTAGTCCTGCCGCAGTTCAAATATCTTGGCATCGAGTTCGGCAAGCCGTGGAAGCGCGAGGATGTATCGGCGCCGATCCTGCAGCAAATGACGCTGGCCGCCAAAGCCATCGGGCCGACGTTGATGTCGCTGTTGCCCGCGCTTGGCCATCCAGCCAATGCCTGGATCATCCCGCCTCCGAATGTGGGACTGGCTGGAGCGGACTATCCTTCGCGCGCGATCGTCGCCGTGTTCGGCTTGACGGCCAACACGCCGCAGGAGGCGATCTACTACACCGCCGTGACCGACGGCGCCGGTCAGCCGCTGACCGGCGCCAAGCGCTACGCAATGACGTTCCAGGAGCGGACGCCTTGCATCAAAACGATACCACCCGGCTTCTGGTCGCTATCGGTATACGACAAGACTACGGGCTTTACCGTCCCCAATCCGATCAATCGCTACGCGCTGGGCAGCGACGATCAGCTGAAGCGAAACCACGACGGGACATTTACGCTTTACCTGCAGCGCGACAATCCGGGACCGGACAAGGAA
>Ga0181537_10001211_pt1 | contig 24025 bp, 27 predicted proteins | sample PEATcosm2014_Bin_39_FD_119765 | JGI IMG/M metagenome (GOLD analysis project Ga0181537, IMG submission 119765) | Peatland microbial communities from MTU Mesocosm Facility, Houghton, MI, USA - PEATcosm2014_Bin23_10_metaG | ecosystem: Environmental > Terrestrial > Soil > Wetlands > Peat | place...
CGGCAAGCTCGACCGTAAGGCGCTGCCGCTCCCCGAGGACGACGCCTACGTGGTGCGCGGGTACCAAGCCCCGGTTGGCGAGATCGAGTCGCACCTCGCGCGCCTCTGGGCCGAGCTGCTCAAGCTCGAGCACGTCGGCCGGCATGACAACTTCTTCGAGCTCGGCGGTCATTCGCTTGCGGCCTTGCGCCTCGTAGCCCGCGTCGCAACTACCTTCGGCGTCAAGATTGGTGTGGCGGCGCTTTTCGCGTCACCGACATTAAGTGCGTTTGCAATACGTGTGTCCGAGATCAACAGGCCGCCGGAATCCTGGAAAATCGTGCAACTCCAGCCACTGGGCAGGAAGACGCCTATCATCGCGATCAACAACACGATGATGTATTACGATCTGGCTCAGAAGATTGGAACGGATCGGCGGTTTCTCGCCGTTCAGCTGTTTGATCCCGGCAATCCGCAACCGCTGCCCAGTCGCAGTCTTGAAGAGATTACCGCTGATTACGTCCACCTCATCCGCGAAGCACAACCGCACGGCCCCTATATCTTGATTGGCCTATGTGTCGCGGGTCTCATCGCTTACGAAGCCGCGCGCCAGTTGCGGCAGGCGGGCGAACCGGTTGCGCTGGTCGTGATGGCCGACACCTGGTGCCCTGGCTATGTGGTCCGCCCTTCTTTTCTGCAAAGTATCTTGTTCAACATTAGGCGCAGACTCATTTACCGCAGGCATACGTTGGCGCTCCTTAAGAGTGGCTCAATACGGATTGACCAGTTTCTCGCGACCACTCGTCTTGCGAAATGGAACAGGTTGATGCGTCTGCTTTCCAGGTTGGGCGTCATTGAAGACCCCTCGAAGCTAACCGAGGAGGGTTTGGAAGACCGTTGGTTCCTGCCAGCGCTGGTGAGCGCGCGAAACAACTACCAGGCACCTGTGTCAACTGGCGACGTCGTGTTATTGGAAAGCGAGGTGCTGCCGCTCGCCGACTTCGTGGATCCCGCGATGGGCTGGTCAGATCTTGTCAAGGGCCAGCTCTTACACTATCGACTACCCGGCTGGCACGACCGTATGTTTCACGATGAGGGCGCGGCTGTGATGGCGGAACATCTCCGGCCTCTGCTCGACCAGGTCGACGCGGAGCCATGCGGCTTCGAAGGCCGCCTCATCAAACGATCTGCTTAGCTTTTCCTTCGTGCCTCGATCTTTGCCTGGATTGCTTCCCAATAACCATGCGGTTGCGGGAGATTTGCGGGAGTTGGTCGTGCTCAGTGCTGCTGACGGTTTGTTGCATGGATTTCGGCTTAGCTCCGATTAACAAACGGTAACTTTCTGAACTTCATGACAATTTGACCGGTCTACCTGTTAGTGTCGCTAAACAATGGATCGGAAATCATGAACACCAGAACGTACGTGTCTTCCGCATTACCAGCGTCACGGGGAACACCGGCCGGACTAGCATCGTCCTGGAACGCGGACCCGTCCGATGTCGGCATAAATGATTCGGCCGTGCGCGTCGTATGCGATTCAGCCAATGAAAACCTGTGGACCATCAGCAAGGATTGCGGGATCGACGAGATGGTGGGAAAAATGGCTCGAGTGGGTGTTTCCGCACTGCTCGTGACACATGAGCGACATGTCGTAGGGCTGATAACTTTCGAAGACCTCAAACGCAAGCTCGGCACACGTGGCAATGCCCATCACGTGGCCGATGTCATGACCGATGCCGGCCACGTACCGATGATCGACTGGCAGACTGTCATCGGCGCCACCGTGCATGACCTGCTGCGACTGCTCGAAAGAACCCATGCCAACCATCTGGTGGTAGTTGAGACAGAAAGCAGCTCATTCACGCGCGTTCGCGGATTGGTTTATCGCCGCCAACTGATCCAGCGACTCGGAGTTTTTGCGATCCTGGATCGAGGCATGAAATCGGCGTTGTCGCACTAAACGATGATCAGCAGAGACCGCTCAGCGAATGCGTCAATACCAGAAGTAATTCAGGGATAGCGCGACGATGTGCTGATTGGTCTTTTCGACTATCGGACTGCGGGATGGCTTACCCCTGATTTCATTCATCGCCCCGTCGAGGTTCACCAGCCAGTGCTCTCCGATAAATTTGGTGGCACTGAAGCCGACGCCGGCGGCTGTCGTCCCGTCGTGCACAAAAGTGTCAACCGGATGTCCGGAGGCGGCCGATTGCTGCGGCGTCACCCCGTAGAGCACCTGCATGTAATGGCTTGTCGCCAGCGTGACCGAAGGCCCGGCGAACATCACGAAAGTCCTGGAGCTTCCCGGCAGGGGCGTATAGACGGCTATATCCCCGACCGCGCCCTGCGCACCGCCAATAAACTGGCGCGCATCGGCACGGAGAATCAGCGGGAACTTCCTTGAAAGTACCCACGTGCCATACAGTTTCCCGACCGGCGCTGGTGAAATGTCTCCCATCCCATGCAGGTTGGCATAGTCCTGCGAGACTTTGCGCCCCAGGTCATAGCCCATCGCGACGCCGACCTGAAAGTGATCCCCGCGCAGGAAGTTATAGCCGATGCCGTCACCCGTGCTGATGAAAAATTTATCGCGGTAATAGAAATTGATGTCCGGGCCGCCTTCGACACGGTACGCCCGCGACCCGTCGTAAGCCGGCTGCAGGTCGGCTGCGAGTCCCGCAATGGTCCGGTATTTCGGCAGATCAGGATCGAACAGCCTCGCCAGTATGATGCCACCGGAGTACTGCCATTCCTGCAAAGGCGACGGTGTTTGCGCCGATGCCAATTGCGAAAAACAGCCGCACCCCAGAAGCAGGAGCAAATACAGCGGACGCGAATAGACTCTCCTCGGCATTCTTAACAACCGATTGGTCGATGAAATCCACTAGCAGGAATACAGTGCATCCCGAGTCGCGTGCGGCGAGTCAATTTCACATCGAGTAGCGTCGAGTAGCTCAAAGTAATTACCTTTATTTAGATCCTGTCGAAACCGGATTTTCCGACAATACGGGCCTGCGCCAGGCTCGACGAGTGTCGTCAGTCGGTATCTCCTGTAGGCGCTCGCCGAGGTTACGTGCGACTGCATTCTGCTGGCTCTCGTGAGCAAGCCCGAGCCATCTCGACACACGCAGCTGAGCCTCAAACGACGATGCCGCATATCTTCAAGCGGTACAAGTGATTGTGTTTTAACGTATTTTTGGCGCCATCACGGCACTGTGACCGTTCCGGACACCGCCACCGACGAGCGCTCGGCGTACCGCGCGGATGAGCGCTTCCCGACGTGCAGCACGTACACATTCCTGCTCGTTTCGGCAGTCGTTCAACGTGTCGACGGTCACCAAGAAATCCTCGCCCGCGCGACCGCACGGCACTGTCGCTCAACGAATCACTCGCCGGCGATCCGCGCGATACCACGTCGCCCGAGACTCAGTGTCCGGGGCCGGCGAGCAAGCGCGCATCAATCGCGGCTATGTGTGCCAACGTACGGATTTGATGCTGCTGCAGGCGTAGCTTTCATCACAGCGCTAGTTCGCTTAATTCACGCCTATCCAAATCTCGAGGTCGCTCTCAATCCAGTGAGCGGCCCTGGTAAATTCAAAAGAAGGAATCGCCATGAAAGCTTCAAATCTGATCGTCGCCGCGCTGCTGACAGTTGCGCTCGGTGCCTGCACCAGCACCGGACCGGCGGGTCCCGCCGGAGCCACCGGCAACACCGGCGCCACGGGCAACACCGGCAACGCAGGCGCGGCAGGGGATACCGGTGCCACCGGCAATACGGGAAACACTGGTAATACCGGCAATACCGGTGCCACCGGCGACACCGGAGCCACGGGTTACACCGGCGCGACCGGCAACACCGGCGCCACGGGTAACACCGGTAACACCGGCAATACGGGTCCGGCCGGTCCCCCGCGCTAGCCGATCAAGTCCCTGCCACCGGGGCTGGGCTGCCTTAAGAGCAGTCGCAGCCCCGGTTCGCCCGGCTGACGGGTATCTGTAAAGCCAGTCCTATACCGCCGATAAACCGGCCGTGCGATAACGGCCGCGATCGCCGACCTGGCAAGCTCACTGGCAGTGCAAGTGATTGGGCTGACAAGAGCATCCGACCTGCGACATCACGCGCGGGCACCGCCAGTGCCGTCCTCCGGCCGCACCCTGCGCGCGCTGGACTGGCTGAATTTCCTGCTGGCCGACGTCCAGACCGGAGTCGGACCCTTCCTCGCCATCTACCTGGCGGCTACAACTGGAATGAGCAGCGCGTCGGAATTGCGCTCACGGTCGGCGGAATCGCCGGCATCCTGGCACAAACCCCTGCGGGGGCGCTGGTGGACCGCCTGCACTCTGCCGACCCTGCTCGCGCTACTCAGCATCCGTCCCGACGAGATCGACTACCAACGCGCGCGCGGCGCAACGTCGGGAGCCGGGCGCGGGCAGCCGGCGCGCGCAAGCGCACTGCTGGCGGATCGGCCACTGGTCATGTTTATGGTGTGCGCGGTGCTGTTCCACTTTGCCAATGCGCGATGCTGCCGCTGTTGGGGGAAATGCTGGCACGCGGCCAGGGCCGCAGCTCGATGATGTTCATGTCGGCCTGCGTGATAACCACGCAGCTCACCATTACCGCGATTGCGTCCTGGTCCGGCCGCAAAGCCGGGACCTGGGGCCGAAAGCCGCTGCTGCTGATCGCATTCGGTGTACTGCCGGTGCGCGCCGTGCTCTACACGCTCACCGGCAACACGTTCGCGCTGGTAGCGATTCAACTGCTGGATGGCATCGGCGCCGGCATATTCGGCGTCGTATCGGTGCTGGTGATCGCCGACCTGGCGCAGGGTTCAGGCCGCTTTAACCTGACCCTTGGCGCCATCACCACCGCAGTCGGCATTGGCGCCGCCCTCAGCCAGGCGATTGCCGGTACCATCGTGCATCACTTCAATTTCGATGTCGGCTTCCTGTTCCTGGCCGCCGTGGCGGCCGCCGCGCTGGCGATTCTCTACTTCTTGATGCCTGAGACACGTGATCAGAAATTCCTGGGTAAAAAAGCATGAATACCGTACTGCTGCTGACTATGTCCAACATCTTCATGACCTTCGCCTGGTACGGACATCTGAGATACGGTCATGCATGGCCGCTGTGGAAGGCGATCCTGGTGTCATGGCTGATCGCGCTGCTGGAATACTGCCTGGCGGTGCCGGCGAATCGTCTCGGCTACGTCCAGTTCTCCGGCTTCCAGCTCAAGATCATCCAGGAAGTGGTCACGATCACGGTGTTCGTGGTATTCGCGATCCTGTTCCTGAAGGAGAAGCTCGCTTGGAACTATCTGGTGGCGTTCGGTTTCCTGGGCCTGGCGGCATTCTTTGCATTCGCATTCAAGGCGACGCTGCCCGGCGGCTGAAGGGTTCAGCGCTGCCAGAATGTCACGATACTGCCGCCGGCGATGATGAGCGCGCCGCCTAGCAGGATCGGCGGCGTCGGCAGCGATCGAAAGACGACGAAGTTGACGATCTGCCAGACCACGAACAGCAGCGCGATGTACAGGCCGACCACACGCCCGAATGCGATCGGAGCAAGGTTCAGTGACAGCCCGTAACTGAAGAGCAGCCCCGCGCCGGCAGCGAACAGCAGGCTGCGCGCCAGCAAGCCATGACGACCCAGTCCCATGCGCACGACAGCGTCGCCAACGGCTTCGAAAATCGTGGCCATCACCAGCAGCACAAGTAGCGCAAGCTTTTGCACAACCGCCCGTCAGCCGCCCGGCTCCGCAACCTTGCGCGGCTTGCCGACATGGGCGCAGATCGCCCGGCGCAACGGCGCACAACTGGCAGCGACGAATGAGCTGCGTTCCACGATCCGTGTCGTCTCGCCGGTGAGGTCGCTGATCGAACCGCCCGCCTCCAGCACGCACGGTGCGAGTGCGCCGATGTCCCACGGTTTCATCAGCGGATCGACCGCCGCGTCGATCGCCCCACGGCACAGCAGCGCGTACTGCACGCAGTCGCCGACCAGCCGCAGGCGTCCGGCATGGCGCGCCAGTTCGGTCAGCCGCCAGCGCCCACGGCGACGCGCAAGATCGCTCTCCTTCACGCTGGTGAGCCCGACCTGGGCGGCCGACAGGGCGCGCGGCACAGCCACGCGAACCCGCCGCGGCCGTGCGCCGTCGCGGCTCAGCCAGCAGCCGAAGCCGCGAGCCGCATAGGTGGTTTCCGCGAGCGCCGACAGGTGGATACAACCGAACACCGGCTCGCCGTCGATCAGCAGTGACACCAGCGTGCCGAACATCGGCACTCCGAGGACATAGGATGCGGTACCGTCGATCGGGTCGAGCAGCCAGCAGCGGCCGGCACGCTCAAGAGTGCCGCCGTACTCCTCGCCCAGCACCGCATCGCGCGGCCAGGACATGCGCAGGTGCCGGCGCAGCAGGCGCTCCGCGCCCCGGTCGGCGACCGTCACCTCGCTGCCATCCAGCTTGTAGTGAATTGCAGCGCGCTTGAAATTCCCGAGGATGATGGCGTCGGCCTTGGCCAGCGCCGTGAACAGCGGCGGCAGCATGGCGCGCACTTCCCTGGCCGTAAGTCGTGGAGTCAGCTGTGTCACCGGGCACAATGTAACCCATCAGCGAACCGGCATTCGAGCCCCGCCGCGCCATTGACGGCCCAGAGCACTGCTAGCGCAGCGTCGGATAGTCGGTATAGCCCTTGGGCCCGGGCGTGTAGAACGTGGCCGGATCAGGCTCGTTCAGCGCAGCACCTGTTCGCCAGCGCTCGATCAGGTCCGGATTGGCGAGCAGCGGGCGCCCCACGGCGACCAGGGCGCATTTGTCCGCGGCCAGGTCGCTCTCGGCGCGCGGGCGGTCGTAGCCGCCGGACAGGATCAGCGCGCAGTGCGACAGGCCGCGCAGCATCACCCGGATCGATTCCGGAACCGGTGGGGCTCCCATCGACGAGTGGTCCACCAGGTGGATGTAGAGCAGCCCACGGGCGTTGAGCTGGCCGGCCAGATAGGTGTAGTCCGATTCCATCGCCGGATATATGGGCATGTCGTTGAATACGCCGAACGGCGACAGCCGAATGCCGACCTTGTCCTTGCCGATCGCACCGCTGACTGCTGCGGCGACCTCGAGCACGAAACGCGAGCGATTTTCGATCGTGCCGCCGTATTGATCGGTGCGCTGATTTGAATTCGGGCGGATGAACTGCTCCAGCAGATAGCCGTTGGCACCGTGCAGTTCGACGCCATCGAACCCGGACTGCACCGCGTTGCTCGCAGCCTGCGCGTATTCCGCGATGGCGGCCCTGATATCCGCATCGCTCATCGCCTGCGGCGTCGCATTAGGCTTCATGCCCTCGGCGTCGGTGTACATCTGGCCGGCCGCGGCCACCGCGGACGGCGCCAGGATGCGCGCCCCTGAGGGAAGGTTCAGCGGGTGGGCGATACGCCCGCAATGCATCAGCTGCACGAACATCTTCGCTCCCTGCGCGTGCACGCCGTCAACGACGCGCTTCCAGCCGGCGACCTGCGCGGCGGAGAACATGCCGGGAATGCGCGCATAGCCGAGCCCATTGGCGGACGGCGACGTGCCCTCGGTGAGGATCAGGCCCACGCTGGCCCGCTGCGCATAATATTGAGCCATCAGCTCGTTCGGGATGTTGCCGATGGCCCGGTTGCGGGTCATCGGACTCATGACCAGGCGATTCTGCACCGACAGCGCGCCAACGGAGGCGTTCGCAAATAGCAACGACATGATGTTGTTCCGACCAGTGGGTGCGCTATCTTAGCCGCTCTCGCCGGATTGGGTATAATTTGCAGGCAATGTCCGCCATCATCGACGAGCCTTGGCCTGCACTGCCCTACGATGCGTGGCGGGACACCTACGCGACGCTGCACATGTGGTCGCAGATCGTCGGCAAGATCGCCGTCGCGCTCGCGCCGCCGATCAATCATTCCTGGGCGGTGACCCTGCGCGTGACCGCGCGCGGCCTGACGACGCTGCCGCTGCCGCACGGCATGCGCTCATTCACGCTCGAGTTCGATTTCATCGATCATCAGCTCATCATTGCAACCACCGATGGCGAACGGCGCGCACTGGCGCTGGCTGCGCGCCCGGTAGCCGATTTTTACCGCGAAGTCATGCAAACACTCGCCTCCATGGCGCTGCCGGTGAAAATCCGCACCATGCCGGTGGAAATTCCGGCACCGATCCCGTTCGAGCAGGATACCGTTCATCATTCCTATGATCCGCAGTTCGCGCACCGGTTCTGGCGCATCCTGGTCCAGGTCGAACGCGTGTTCACCGCCTGCCGATGCCCGTTCATCGGCAAGGCCAGTCCGGTGCAGTTCTTCTGGGGAAGCTTCGATCTTGCGGTATCGCGGTTCTCGGGCAAGCCGGCGCCGGCGCGCGACGGCCCGGAATGGATGCAGGACGCCTATTCGCACGAAGTGATCAGTCACGGCTTCTGGCCGGGCAGCGGTCCGCTGCTGCAGCCGGCGTTTTATGGCTACTGCGTCCCCGAACCGGCCGGCCTCAAGATCGCGCAGGTGCGGCCCGCCGACGCGTTCTATCACACCGGGCTGAACGAGTTCATCCTGCCGTACGATGCGGCGCGCAACTCCGCAGCGCCCGATGAAGCGATTCATGCCTTTGTCGACAGCACTTACGAGCGCGCCGCAACGCTGGCGCATTGGGATCGCGCTGCGCTCGAGCGGCAACCCGGCGCGCCGAAGTAAGGCTACTGGTCGCTGTCGACCCCAAGCTCGCGCAGAATCGCTTCCCTGAGCTCCTGCACCTGCGAGCCGGAAAGCTTGCGCGGATGCGTCATCGGCACATCGAAGCTGGCCTGAATCCTGCCTGGACGCGCCGACAGCACCAGGATGCGATCGGCAAGATGCACCGCCTCCTCGACGTCGTGGGTGATCAGCAGCACGGTGTGGTGCTCTTCGGCCAGCACACGCAGCAGTTCATTGCGCATGCGCAGGTTCATCAGGGCGTCCAGCGCCGAGAACGGTTCATCCATGTAGAGAATCTCAGGCTTCACCACCAGCGCACGCGCCAGCTCGGCGCGCTTGAGCATGCCGCCGGAAAGCTCATGCGGGTAGCTGGCCTCGAATCCCTTGAGCCCCACCATGGCCGCATAGTGATCGGCCAGCGCCTGCCGGTCGTCGTGTGCATGGCCGTTAAGGCCGAACATCAGGTTCTGCTGCACGGTCAGCCACGGGAATACCGATCCGTGCTGGGAAATGAGGATGCCCCTGGAACTGGGCTGGGTGCGCAATTCGCCATCGGTGACGACCGAACCCTGATCGGGACGCTCGAAACCGGCGACGATGTTCATCAAGGTGGTTTTGCCGCAGCCGGATGGACCGACGATCGCCACCAGCTCGCCGTCACCAACCTCGAAGCTGACGCCGTCGACGACCCGCAGCGACCCGCCGTCCGAGGCATAGGACTTGCTGACGTCCCGGACCGCGATTTTAGCGGGCATAGCGCCACCTGACCTGCTTGAGCCCTTCGAGCAACCGCATGGCTCCATCGAGCATCAGGCCTATCAGCCCGATGACGATCATGCCCGCGATCACCAGGTCATAGCGGTTGCCGGCGTTGCGAGAATCGATGATCAGATAGCCAAGTCCGGTGTGCAGCGCAATCATCTCGGCCGCCACGACCACCAGCCAGGCGACTCCGAGCCCAATGCGCATGCCGACGATGACCTGCGGCAGCACCGCTGGTATCACCACCTGCCTGAACAGCGTGTAGCGCGAGACGCCAAAATTCTCGGCCGCGCGAAGATAGCGCCGCTCGATGGCGTGCACGCCGGCCGTGGTCTGCACCACCATGGGAAATACCGACGAGATAAATATCAGGAAGATCGGCGACACGTTGCCGACCCCGAACCACAGAATGGCGATCGGGATCCAGGCGATGGGAGATATTGGCCGCAGCATCTGGAAGATCGGATTGAGTGTCGCATAGGCGCCGTGCACCCATCCCATCCACAGCCCGAGCGGAATCGCGAATGCGACCGCCAGCAGGAAGCCGGCACCGACCCGGAACAACGAAGCCCCGATGTCGCTCCACAATGACCCATCCGTGGCCAGCTCCCCGATGCCGGCGAGCACCTGCAGCGGTGTCGGGAAGATGACGCTGGCGGTCAGGATGACCAGGAGCCACCATACGGCAATCAACAGCGCGCCGATGGCCACCGAGGGCAGCACTCGTCTCATCGCCACGGACTCATTGCCACTGTCCCGAACTCCACAAATTCTGCGCGCGCCACCTGAGCCGGCCCCAGGGCGACAGCGGCTTCGGCTCTACCGTGATCGTCATCTGTCCGCTCACATGCGCGGTGCAGGCGAACTGATAACGCGCTGCCATCTCGAACGGCAGCCGGAAACTCTGTCCAGGCATCAACAGAATCGATCCGAACACCTGCGGTACGTCATCCAGGTTCCTCAGCACCAGGATGTCCCTGATTCCGAGCGTCAGGCGGATGTCGGGCGGCAAGATATCCACCTTGTTGCCTGCCATCCGACGCGCCCAGGTGCCCTTCGGAATCTCGAACAGCCAGTCCCGCGAGCCGCTGCCTATCGGCGCCAGTGCCGCCCAGCCCGCGGCACCGAGCACCACGACCGCCGCTGCAATGACCAGCCAGTAGCGCCGCAGGTAGGCCGACAGGCTCACTTCTGCAGTAATGCGCTGACGTCGTGCACGTAGTCATCCGCAGTGTGCCCGAATGGCATCAGCGCGCACAGGTAGCCGTTGCGGTCGATGAGATAGACATATGAGGTGTGCGACATCATATAGCCGTCCGGAGTCGGTATCCTGGTGGCCGAGATTCCATAATTCTGGCGTACGGCGGCAAGTTGGGCGGCCGTGCCGGTACCGCCGATGAAGCTTGGATCGAATCCACCCAGGAACTTGCGCATGCGCGCAGCATCATCCCGCTCCGGGTCCACGGTCACGTATACCACCTGCATGTTGCCGCCCAGTGCGCCCAGCTTCTTGTGCGCCTGGGCCAGTACCGCCAAAGTGACCGGACACACGGCGGTACACGATGTATAGCCGAACGACAGCAGCACGACCTTGCCGCGATAACGGCTAAGCTGCAGCTCGCCACCATCCGATCCGCGGATCGAAAAATCCGGCGCCAGCCGTTGCGGCGTGAATACCCCTGCGATCAGCGTCTGGCTGCTGTCAGCCGCATAGCCCGGACGCGCAGGCAGCAGCAACAGCGGCACCAGCAGCAACTGCAGCCACGTCGATGCATCAAGGCGTCTCATCAGCCTGCCAGTCGTGGTCTACAGGGTAATCGCCGCCGCCTTGGCGTGCGCGACAAAGCTCTCATCCACGTACTGTTCATAAGCAACGTCATGCTTGATCGTTCCAGCGTCGCGCGACAACTGCATCAGCTCCTCGAACTCCGATCTGATCATGCGCAGATCTCCGTAGGTCACCCGGTCGGTCGGATTCTCCATTACATACTTCAGCACGTTTGGATCCTGGTTGAAGAAATCGCGTCCGCAGGCGATGGCCACGGCCTTGGTGCGGTTGTTCTGCACGGCGTCGAGCCACACGCCGGCGCCGAGCACCTGGTTGACCAGATCCTGCACCATGGGGCGATTGTCCCGGATCAGCTCCTCGTGCACCGTCAGCACACAGCAGATGTAGTTGCGCCATTCGTCACGCGTCATGCGCAGCGGGCGCGCGTAGCCGGCTCGTTGTGCCACTGCGCCGAACGGTTCGCCGGTGCAGTAGGCGTCGACCGCGTTGGCATACAGCGCCGCGGGCATGTCCGGCGGCGCCATCTCGATGATCTGTACGTCGGCCGGCGACATGCTCTCCTGCGCCAGCATCTTTCTCAGGAACAGGAAATCGACCGCGAAGCGGCTCGGAATCGCGATCCGCCTTCCGGCCAGTTGCCTGAAATGCTGGTATGGCGAGTCGCTGCGGACCATGATCACGGCGCCCGATCGGTGCCCCAGCGAGACGATCTTGACCGCAATTTTCCTGTCGGCGAGATCCATCACCAGCGGTGCCAGCATATAGGCGGCCGAGATCCTGCCGGCCATCAGCGACTCCTTGATCTCGGGCCAGCCATTGTACTTGCTGTAGTGATATTCAAAGCGCGGCTCAGCGCTGTTGTCGGCGGCATTGCTGGCCGCTTTTGCCGCGCAGGCCACCGGCAGCGTCAGGTTACAGGTCACCGGCAGGCCGCCGACCATCAGCGAATTGTGCTGCCGCCCGTTGCCGCTGCATGACAGCGCGCCGAGCGGCAGGGTCGATGCCAGCGCGCCCTTGAGCACCGATCGTCGGCTGAGCCGTTGCGCCATCCCCGAAGCTCTCCTGCACCCGCCGCCACTTCGTCGGCGGCCCGTCAGTCTATCGAAACAGGGGGTGGTCCGAAATGATCACACGGCCTTCGCTAAAACGTCATACCCTGCCGGCAGTCTCAATGAGTGCCCTGTACCAGAGGTGTTGCCGATGCCGCGCGATCCGCAGATCCAGGACGACTTCACGCAGCGCCGTCTGCAGCGCCTGGAACTGCGCTACCGCCGCGCACAATTCGTGCTGGCGGGCGCCCAGGCGGTGTACCAGTCGCTGCGCGACACAGCGTATCCCGACCCATGCCGATTGCGTCAGGCGCAGCAACGCATCGAGCAGGCGCAGGAGGCGCTGGTGGATATCCAGAGCATCATCGAGTATCTGGAAGACCGCGACAATGCGGTGCGGGCGCACGGCCGCTGTGCTATGCCGGAACCGGCCGGCTTGCCACCGCCCGGCGCAGTGCCGCCCGCGCCAGCAGACGAGTCGAATCGAGCGTCGGCAGCGCGCAATTCGAGTCGTCGATGATCAGCGGTATCTCGGTGCACCCGAGTACCACGGCATCGCAGCCCTGCTGCTGCAGGCCTTCGATCACGCGCTGAAAATAGCCGACGGACTCCGGCCTGAACACGCCGTAGACCAGCTCCTCCATGATGATGCGATTGATCTCGACGCGTTCATCGGTACCGGGTCGCATATATCCCAGGCCGCGCGCCATGAGTTTTTCCGGATAGACTTCACTGTCGACCAGATAGCGGGTTCCAGTCAGTGCCAGGCGCCGGTAGCCGCGCTCCGCCGCCTGCAACGCGACCACCTCGGCGATGTGCAGCCAGGGCAGCGGCAACCTGGACTTGATATATGGCAGCCCCTGATGAATGGTGTTGTCGGGGCAGATCAGAAACTGCGCGCCGGCGCTGGCAAGCTTGTTGGCTGAGGACAGTATCAGCTCGCCCACCCCCGGCCAGTCGCCCCGATAGATGCACTGCATGTAGCGCGCGAGTGCGTGGGTATGCATCGAGACTTCCGGATGATCGTGCGGCCCGAGCAGCTGCGCACCTTCGATGCAGATGGTCCGATAGCAAAGTGCGGCCCCTTCGGCGGAGCAGGCGACGATACCGATATGCTGCGGCATGCACCCGAGTGTATAACTATGGCGCATGCGAGATAAGCCCTTGGATATCGAGCGCTTGCGCGCCGAAACTCCCGGCTGCCAGCAGCGCGTACACCTGAACAATGCCGGCTCGGCACTGATGCCGGATGCGGTGGTGCGCGCGATCCAGGAGCACATCAGCCTCGAGAGCCGCATCGGCGGATATGAGGCCGCCGAGGAGCGTGCGGACGCGGTACAGGCCGCCTATCAATCGGTCGCGGACCTGATCGGTGCGCAGCCCCGGAACATCGCTTTCACCGAGAATGCCACGGCATCGTTCATCCAGGCGCTGTCCTCGACACGGCTGCAACGCGGCGATGTGATCCTGACGACGCGCAACGACTATGCGTCCAACCAGAGTCAGTTTCTCTCGCTGCAGGCGCGACTCGGAGTCAGCATCGTGAGGGCGCCCGATTGCGCCAGCGGCGGCGTGGACGTGCAGGCAATCGCCGACCTGATCTGGCGCCGCCCGCCAAGGCTGGTGTGCGTGACCCACGTCCCAACCAACTCCGGCCTGGTGCAGGATGTCAGCGCAATTGGCGCGGTATGCCGCGACGCCGGCGTGCTCTACCTCGTGGACGCCTGCCAGTCGATCGGCCAGCTGCCGATCGACGTCGGCGCACTGGGCTGCGATTTCCTGTCGGCCAGTGCGCGCAAGTACCTGCGCGGGCCGCGCGGCGCCGGATTCCTGTATGTCTCGGACCGCGCGCTGGACCAGGGATTGGAGCCGCTGTACATCGACATGCGGGGCGCGGACTGGATTGCCGAGGACCGCTACCGGGCGTTGCCGGATGCCAGGCGCTTTGAGACCTGGGAGTTCGCCTGGGCGCTGGTGCTCGCGACCGCTGAGGCGGCCCGATACGCCATGGCGCTGGGACTCGAGCCGATCAGCCGCCGGGTGGCGGCTCTGGCGATGCGACTGCGAGCCGGACTGGGCAACCTGGAGCGCGTTCGCGTGCTCGATCGCGGCAACACTCTGTGTGGCATCGTCTCGGTGGCAATTGCCGGCCATGATCCGGGCCAACTGGTGGCTGCGCTGCGCCGGCGCGGCATCAACACCTCGGCGCAGATCCGTGAATACGCCGTGATCGATTACGATGAAAAGCGGGTGAGTGCATCGCTGCGCATCTCGCCGCACTACTACAACACCGAACAGGAGATCGATCTGTTGCTGTCGACCCTGCAGGAACTGCTGGCTGCAGCCCCCTAGCCGGTCGAGCGGCCGCAGCGTACTGAGCTGCAGTGCCGTGTCATCAGGCGACCGCCATCAGCATGCGGGTAATTGCCCGGGTGTGATTCACCATCATCCGCGCCAGCTTGACCTGCGATGCGCGCGCCGCTGGCTATACTGCCGACATGACGCGTTACCTTGCTGCATCGCTGCCGGCCGTGCTGCTGGCATGCTGCGCGCTGCTGGTGAGTTGCAGCAGCGCGCCCGTGCGTCGGGCGCAGCAGCCGCCGGCGACTTCGATGCAACCCGCCAGCGTCATCTATGTCGTCAAGCGCGCATGGCACGTGGACATCGGCTTTGCCGCTGCCGATCTGCAGCCGCCGCTGGCCGGGCTGCGATCAGACCTGCCGCACGCCCGCTTCATGCTGTTCGGATTCGGCGATCGCCATTATCTGCTGGATCAGGACCGCGGCCCCTTCGGCATGCTCGCGGCGCTGTGGCCAGGTCGCGGGCTGATGCTGGTGACCGGCCTGGGCAACACGGCGCAGGCCGCCTTCGGCGAAGCCAACGTGGTCGAGATTCGAGTCAGCCCCCAGCAGGCCCTGGCCGCGCAGCGGTTCGTATGGCGAAGTCTTGCTGCCGCTCAGGACGGCGCCGTCGCACCCCTGCGTGCCGGGCCGTACCCGGACAGCCTGTATTACGCGGCCTCGCCAGCCTATTCAGCCTGGCACACCTGCAACACTTGGGCGGCGGAGGCGCTGCGTGCGACCGGCCTTCCGATCCATAGCGCCGGCGTTGCACTCTCCGGCCAGCTATGGATCCAGGCGCGGCGACTCGACGCCCGATACTAAGGCCGTCGAGTCGCACCCATCGACCCCTCGGCTCAGCTACACGGCGGGTGGCTGCCGTCCGAGCACACGACCGTGGTGCCCGAGTTAGCCGGCACGACTACGGTGGTGCTCTTCTGCGGCGCCGGCGGGCTGCTGCTGCTGATGCAGCCCGATAAAGCGGCGAGCACCACAAGCGAAGCCAAAATGGTTCTCATGTTGAATCCTCTTGCTTCCCTGAACACATCTGCTGCCGAACCAGCATGAAGCTATCGCCATGCCAATGTATTCGTCCGCCTCCGGGACCCATCGTCGGTTGACTCCTACAGCAGGCTATTTCCGCAGATTCTCGGTGCCGCGGCGCTGATTGCGCACGCAAGTATGAATGCGCGCTGAATAACTCCGTCTCATGTCGCGGCGCATAACGAGACGCCACCAGGCCGAGCATAGACCCGGCTGCCGCGCCGCAAGGCTCCGGCACGCGCTACCCGGCCCCTTTCGATCAACCCTGGCGCGCGCCATCCTGCCGGCGAATCGACTTGGCCCGGGGAGCACCGGGGCACTAAGATAGCGGCCCGACTATTCACCCCAGGACCAAATTGGTATGAAAGCGCTTATTGCCGCTGCGGCGCTCGCCGCTCTGATGGCGAGGCCCGTGCACGCCGACTGTCCGTATCCGGCGCCACCAGAGAAGATACCGGACGGCAATACCGCCACCCTTGCCGAAATGGTGGCCGTGAAGAAGCAGGTCGCGGACTATGACGCGGCGATCGGCATCTACCTCGATTGCATCAAGCAGGAACACGAGGCCGCGGTCGCCAAGGCCGGCGACAAAATGACCGACAAGCAACGCGACGACCTGGAGCATATGGAGACCTCGCGGCACAACGCCGCCGTGGCCCAATTGCAGAGCGTGGCCGATCGCTTTAACGAGCAGGTCCGGGTCTACAAGGCGAAAAACCCCCCTAAGAAGGACTAGCCGCCTGGCGGGCGGAGTTTCCTGCTTCTTCGCGTGCCGCAGCGCATCGGGCATGGCGTGCGGGAATCTGTGATAGCCGTCCGCAACCAGGTGAGGGCGCTCATCTACGATGGCGCTGTGAGAAGTCTGGTAACGCCGAAGGGCATCCTGGTTACAGTGGCATTACTGGCACTGTACTGCGCATTCTCGCTCTGGTTCGGCTGGACGCATCGACACTGGCTGATGCTTGCGGTTGGCCTGGTGGCCGGATTCGCCTGTGTCGGGGCCGCGAACATGCAGCGCTGGTCACGCTTTGTTGTCTATGCGATGAGTGCAGGCTTTGCTGCCGCCTGGCTGTACTCGATCTACGCCGCGGCGCGCGTCGGCTACTTCCACCCGCTGGCCTGGACAACCATCATGCTGCCGCTGATACCGGGCATTGCGCTGCTGCTGGTAGCCTTGTTCTGCAGCCTGACGGCACACAGGCACCTGGGCGGTGCCGGCCCGGTGGCCGCACCTCCGCCAGGCGTCTAGCTTCCTGCCAGTACCGTTGCCTTGGTGTTGGGAACGGCGGACCCGCCCTTCTGCTCGATGGTCACTGCGAACTTGTTCGCATCCTGGATCGGTCTCTTGGCGCGGAAATCCGCACGCACATTACCCTTGTCATCGACCTGGAATACCCCGGCATCTACCGGCAATGGATATTTCGGATCGATGATCCAGAGCTGGTAATCCTTGTCACTTGGCAGTGGCTTGAGATTGCGCACGATGAACACGCCGTCCTGGCGCTCGTTGTCCCAGACGCTGACCGCGATCGTCTTTGGCGACGCCGCGAGCAAGGAGTCCAGCAGCGCGATACGGAAGTTGGCGAGGCGGTTGCTCGCGCGCAGCTTTGCGACTGCCTGACGCAGGTCGGCACTCTCGGCACGCGCCAGTTCGGCGCTGGTGGTCAGTTCATTGATGCGGTTCGCCTGTGCGGTGAGCTGCGAGCGCAGTCCGGCGCTCTGCCACAGGAACGCCAGCGACACCAGCGCCAACGCCGCCGCCAGCGCCCACGGAATCCACACATTAGCCGGGCGACTGGCCGGCACATGAGCGCGCACACCAACAGGCGTGCTGACCGGCGGCGCAGGCGCCGCTTTCGGCGCCTTGGCGCGCAGCTGCTGGTCGATTTCCGCGAGCAGCCGTGTCTTCGCGGCGGCCGGCGGCTCCAGCGCCGGCGCGGTGCCGGCCAGCGCCTCGGTCACCGAGCGCAGCTCGCGCACCAGCGCACGCAGTTCGGGATCGGCGCGCAGCGACACTTCGAATGCTGCGGCCTGTTCCGCATCCAGCGCGCCGAGCGCGTAGGCTGCCGCTTGTTCCTGCCTGACTTCGTCGATCACAGCGCACCTCCGAGCTGCTCGCGCAGTCGAAGCATGCCGCGCCGGATGCGCGCCTTGATGGTGCCCAGCGGCTGCTGCAGCCGCGCCGCAATGTCGCTCTGGCTCAGGCCGGTAAAGAACGCCAGCTCGATTGCCATGCGCTGGTCCGCCGGCAGCTCCTTCATCGCATCGAGCAGCAATTCAGCCCGCTCGCGCCCATGCACGATCTCATTCGCCGACGGGTAGGAGGTAGCGTCTGAATCCTGCGCCAGGATGGCGGCTTCCTCGATCAGGCGCAGCCGGCGCGTGCGAGCGCGCAGTCGGTCGAGGGCGTTGTTGCGGGTGACGGCGACGGCCCAGCTGGAAAGCGTGCCAAGTTGCGGGTCGTAGTCCCCGGACTTATTCCAGATCACCAGCATGACTTCCTGCAGCACGTCCTCGGCTTCCTTGCGCTCGCCGAGCACCCGCGCCGCCACCGAGAACAGCAGCGGCGAATAGCGATCGTAAAAAGCGATGAACGCCTCGCGCTCGCCGCCGCGAATCCGTTCGATCAGTGCCGCATCCTGGTTTCGATCCACTACATTCCTGTGGGCATTCGCCGTCATGGCCGGCCATCGCGCCCGGCGCAGCCCATACTGCGCGACGCGCGCCGACGCCGTTGCGTGAGTATAACCTTTGATTCATAACAGGCCGCCATCTCGGTAACAAGTGGACTTCTGGTACTGTAATAACGATCCTCGAGCCCGGGCGGATGCCCTGCGCGGGGTGCATCCGCCCGCCCCCGGCAAACGATAGATATGACACGATAGTGTTCAGGACGAGGCCCAATCGGCCGCAATTGCATGCAAACCATAGCGATCATTGGCACTGGTATCACAGGTATGGCCTGTGCGCATTTTTTGCAACATCGCTACCGGCTCACCCTGTATGAGAAAAGCGACTACGTCGGCGGTCATTCCAACACCGTCAGCGTCGAGGAGCAGCGCGGCCCGGTCCCGATAGACACCGGCTTCATGACCTATAACGAGGTCACCTACCCGAACCTGACCCGCCTGTTCCGTGAGCTGGGCGTGGCCTCGCGTGCCAGCTCGATGTCGTTCAGCGTCCAGCACCTGCCGCGCAAACTCGAATTCTGCGGCTCGAGCGTCAATCATCTGTTCGGCCAACGACGCAATCTGTTCAAGCCGCAGTTCTGGGGCATGCTGCTGCAGATCAACCGCTTCAACCGGGAAGCTGCAGCGGCGATCGAAGCGCCGGGCACCCGCTCGTTGAGCCTGGGCGAGTACGTCAGCGAGCGCAACTACGGCCAGCCGTTCCTGAACTACTACCTGCTGCCGATGAGCTGCGCCGTCTGGTCCTCGCCGCCGGATCGCATGCTGCAGTTTCCGGCGCTGACGCTGCTGCGCTTTTTCCACAATCACGGCTTTCTCGGGCTGCATACCCAGCATCCCTGGCGCAGCGTGTTGGGCGGCGCCCGCGCCTATGTCGGCAAGCTGATCGCACCGTTTCGCGACCGTATATTCCTTGGACGCGGCGCTGTTGCCGTCCGCCGCCGCGACGGCCAGGTGGACGTCACCGATGCCTCAGGTCACACGGCGCGCTACGACCACGCGATCCTGGCCTGTCACGCCGACCAGGCGCTGCGGCTGCTCAGCGATGCCGACGATGAGGAGCACGCGGTTCTGGGTCAGTTCAAATACCAGCCCAATACCGCTCTGCTGCACACCGATGAGCGGGTCATGCCGCGCACTGCGCGCTGCTGGTCATCGTGGAACTACCGCGTCGAGCGCGATGCGGACGGTCGCCTGGCGCCCTCGACCGTCTACTGGATCAATCGCCTGCAGGGCATCGATGCGCAGCGCAATTATTTCGTCTCGATCAACGGCGAGGACACGCTGCAACCGCAGCAGGTATTGCAACGCATATATTACGAGCACCCGCTGTTCGACGACGCTGCCATCCGTGCGCAGCAGCGATTACCCGGCCTGAACCTGCGGCGCAGCGGTGTCTACCTGTGCGGCAGCTATTTTCGCTATGGTTTTCATGAGGACGCACTCAGCTCTGCAGTGCAGCTGAGCCGGCTGCTGGTGGAGGATGCGTGGGCCTGAATTCCTGCCTGTATGAGTGCGCGATCGTTCACCGGCGTCTGCGGCCCAAGTCCTATGTGTTCGAACACCGCATGATGATGCTGTACGCCGATCTCGATGAGCTCGACCTGATCGACCGCAGCAACCGGCTGTTGAGCCGCGAGCGGCGCAATCTCTACAGCATTCGCGACGCCGATTACTTTCCGACCGGGGCCGCCGGCGGGCTCAAATCGCGGGTGGCCGCCTTCCTGCGCGAGCGCGGTATCGAGGTCAGCGTCGCGCTGCGCATCCGGCTGCTGACCATGCCGCGAATCCTCGGCTATATCTTCAATCCCATTTCGATCTACTTCTGCTCGGATGAGCACGATGTACCGCTGTGTGCGATCGCCGAGGTCGGCAACACGTTTCGCGAGAGCAAGCTGTTCCTGCTGCCCAGGCAGGCTTCACAGCCGCAAGCCGAACAACCGCGCTACCGGCTGCGGGTACCCAAGCACTACTACGTCTCGCCTTTCTCCAGTCTGGACGTGTGCTTCGACTTCGACTTTCGCCTGCCCGGCCAGACGCTGCAGGTGCATATCGAGGACTGGGATGCGAACGGCAAGCTGCTCGACAGCCATCTGCGCGGCGTACGCGTGCCGTTGTCGGATTTCCAGCTGCTGCGCTTCGCGGTCAAATTCCCCGCGCTGACGCTCAAGGTGATCGCCCTGATCCACTGGCATGCATTTTGGCTCGCCCTCAGGCGGGTACACTGGCATCGCAAGGCCGATCGCCCCGACCTGCAGCGCGAAGTGCTCAATCCGGTGGCCGCGGTGCGCGGGCGCGGCCATGTCCGCTGAGCTGCAGCCGCGTGCAGCGCCAGCCCTCAGCGCGCCGCCGCGCATGAGCATTGACGGCCTGATGGCCCGCGGCCTGCTGCCCGACTGGCTGATCCGGCTGGGGATCCGCCGCTTGCTGCGCGAACGGCTGCGCCAACAGGCACGCGGCAGCCGAGCGGCCCGGGCGAGCGCGCAGCAGGCCTTCATTGAGGAGCTCAAGGCGAGCCCGATCGCGATCAGCACCGAGGCCGCCAACCAGCAGCACTACGAGCTGCCTACGGCGTTCTATCAGCTGTGCCTTGGGGCGCGGCTCAAATACAGCAGCGGGTTGTGGTCCGAGGACGTTACGACGCTCGATGAGGCCGAACAGGCCATGCTGCGCCTGACCTGCGAGCGCGCCCGCATCGAGGACGGCCAGCAGATCCTGGAACTGGGCTGCGGCTGGGGCTCGCTGTCACTGTGGCTGGCCGAGCACTACCCGCGCGCGCGTATCACCGGCGTGTCGAATTCGGCCACCCAGCGTGCCTACATAGAGGACCAGTGCGCGCGCCGTGGGCTGGAAAACCTGCGGATCGTGACCTGCGACATGAACTGCTTCGAAACCCAGGATCGCTTTGACCGGGTCGTGTCGGTCGAGATGTTCGAGCATATGAAGAACTACCAGCAGCTCATGGCGAACATCGCCCGCTGGCTCACCAGCACTGGCCTGTTGTTCGTCCATGTCTTCAGCCACCGCGAGTTTTCCTACCACTTCGAGGCGCGCGATGCATCCGACTGGATGGCGCGCTATTTCTTCACCGGCGGCATCATGCCCGCCGAGGATCTGCTGCCGCAGTTTCAGCGCGACCTGACACTGGCGGCGCGCTGGCGCGTCGGTGGCCAGCACTACCAGCGCACTGCGGAAGCCTGGCTTGCCAATCTCGATCGGCATGCCGAGCAGGCCCGGCCGATACTCGCGGCCACCTATGGAGCCAGCCAGGCGCAGCGCTGGTGGTCGTACTGGCGGGTATTCTTCATGGCCTGCGCCGAGCTTTGGGGCTACCACGGCGGCTCCGAGTGGCAGGTGTCGCACTATCTGTTTCGCAAGCCCAGCCTGCCAGTGTGATCCAGACCCTATCGTCGGGGGGCGCTCGCGGCTAGACTTGCGGCGGATGCAGATGGGGTGACAGATGACTTGCTGCCATAGCTTGCGGTGAGAGTCGTGGGCTTACTGCCGCGCGGGCTCATCGGCGTGGTCCTTCTGGCCGCTTTCGGCACCGCCGCCGCCCACCCGCGCACCGACAGTCATGACCCCTATCACCGCTCCGCGTCCGCGTACGCCGCGGTGCTGGACGGGGAGCTGCTCTGGGGCAGCAACCTCGACGTGCGCCGCGCCCCGGCGTCCCTGACCAAGCTGCTCACCGCGCTGGTGGTGCTTGACGCGGGCTGGCAGCCCGACGCGCTGCTGAGCGTCAGTCACGATGCCGCCCACACCAAGCACCCGCGCGCCGGCCTGCGTACCGGCGAGAGCATACGGGCAGACGATGCGCTGACGGCGATGCTGATGCACTCCGCCAATGACGCCTGCCTGGTACTGGCCGAACACGCGGCCGGCTCGCTCGATGCCTTTGCGGCACGGATGAACGCCCGTGCCGCAGCACTCGGTATGCAGGATTCGCACTTCGTGCATCCTTGCGGCTTCGATGCCGACGGCCAGTATTCGACCGTCAACGACCTGCTGCGCCTGGCCAAGGCGGCGCATGCCGACCCCCGCATTGCCCAGATCGCCGCCCAGGAGCAGGCGACGATCTATACCGCCTCGGGGCGGCAACTCGCTTTCAGGAACACCAATCAACTGCTCGGGCGCCTGGGCGGCGTGGTGGGCCTTAAGACCGGCTACACCCAGCACGCCGGCCATTGCCTGATCGCGGTCGCCGAGCAGTCCGGGCACCGGGTGTGGCTGGTGCTGCTCGACTCGCCCCGGCGCTGGTGGACTGCGCACCGCATCATCACCGACGCCTTCGCGACGGCGGAGCGCGCCGGGCCGGGCCAAAGCCACGCGGTCGGGCTCGCCGGGACCTGACAGCGGCTGGGGAACCCCACCCGGCTCAGCCTGCCGGCGCTGTCAGCCGTATGTCGCGCGACGAGCTGCCCAGCTCGATGGATCGCGCACCGGCCGCCAGCCGCCAGCGATGCTCAGCCTCCGACCAGTATTCGAGCCGGCGCAGCGGCACCTGCAGAACCACACGCCTGGATTGGCCGGCATCGAGCGTTATGCGGTCGAAGGCCACCAGCGAGCGCGGTGCGAACTGCGCGCCCGGCGGGGCAGGATCCGGCGCCGACAGGTACGCCTGCGGCACCTCGTCACCGCGCACCGGGCCGGTGTTCGTGAGCGTGAATGCGAGCGTCAGGCCGCCGTCGGCGGCACGGCCGACCGCCAGCGAGCGGTAGGCAAACTGCGTATAGGAGAGCCCATAGCCGAATGGATACAGCGGTTCGATGCGCTGCTGATCAAACCAGCGATAGCCCACCATCAGGCCCTCGGAATAGTCCGTCTTGCCAGCAACGCCCCCGGACGAGCGCTCCGGATGCAGCCGGTCGTGCGCCACGGTGTCCTGCAGCCGCCGCGGCCACGTGAATGGCAGCCGGCCCGCGGGATTGGCATGCCCGAGCAGCAGATTTGCCGCGGCCCATCCGCCTTCATCGCCGGTGTACCACATCTGCAGCACCGCGCGGACCTTGCCCAGCCATGGCATCGCGACCGGGTCGCCGGTGTTGAGTACGACGATGGTGTTGGGGTTCGCAGCCGCGACGTCGGCGATCAGCTGATCCTGGTTGCCGGGCAGTGCCAGCACCGGCTCGTTGCGCGACCAGGCGAACACCACCACCGCGCGCGCCGCGCGCGCCGCGGCGACGGCGGCCGAATAATCAGCGCGCTTCTGCTGCGGGGTAACCCAGTTGAGCCGCACCTGCAGCGGCTTGCCCGAATCATCGCCACTGGCCGTCACCAGCAGTCGATGGCTGCCGGCGCTCAGTTCAATTCGACGCCGCAGATTGTCCAGGCCATCGGGTGTGGGCAACACGTTGTCGTGTCCCGCCTGCAGCACGTCACCATGTTGCGGCGGGATGGCGATGCGCCCCAATGGCTGATCATCCAGCACCATCGCCCCCGATCCGCCCAGCATCTGCAGATTGATCTCGTAGACGCCACCGACGGGCACGGTCATGCTGCCGGACCAGCGGTGGGCACTGCGCGCAGGCAATGCGTGCCGGTTTTCCAGCGTGAAGTTGATCGTGGCGTCGAGCCCCTGCCGGCCCGCGCCCAGGTCCTCATCGAGCAGCCCCGGCTTGCCGTCATGGCTGAAAGCGCCAGCCGGAATGAGCTGCC
>Ga0181537_10001212_pt1 | contig 24024 bp, 22 predicted proteins | sample PEATcosm2014_Bin_39_FD_119765 | JGI IMG/M metagenome (GOLD analysis project Ga0181537, IMG submission 119765) | Peatland microbial communities from MTU Mesocosm Facility, Houghton, MI, USA - PEATcosm2014_Bin23_10_metaG | ecosystem: Environmental > Terrestrial > Soil > Wetlands > Peat | place...
ACCAGCGCGGGCGGCAAGAGACTAAATCCATTACGATGGTTATCAATGATGGGGCGTAGCCAAGTGGTAAGGCACCGGATTTTGATTTCGCCGCGTGGCCGACGTTTCTCAGGACATAATAAATTGATTTAAATATCTTTTTTTGTTTGTACGACCGATTTATGTGAGCCCTAGTCTCGCTATAGTCTCCGCAAAATTGGATGCAAAAGTAGAACAAGAGCCGCGATAGTCTCGCGGCTCTTTTCGTGTGCGAGGCGGATCAACGCCGTCTCTGGGAATGGCCGACTCGCGATTGTGGAGCGCGTGCCGGCGCTGCCGATTCGGCCGCATCATCCTCGCCGATTTCTCGGACGACAATTTTACCGTCGAGCGGGAAGGCTTGCAGGATGATATTGAGTCCGCCGCCGTCCTTGTGTGCGAACGCGAGGCCGATGTTGAGCCAGTAGTCGTCCTGGCCTTCGCGCCGGATAACCGAGTATGCGCGGTGCGTCGGCGTGTTCGGCTGTCTCTCCGCCATTGGTCCACTCCATTGAGTTGGTTGCGATGTCCTGCCGTAGGCAGGCGTCGAGTGGCGGTGCTCGGCGTCTGCCCGCGTGGGTCGCAACTTCAAGGGATGGCGGAGACTGTGGACAGGGTACGTGCCGTCAGCCGTTCGTCAATGGGCCGAGCGTGGCTCATAACCGGCTTTACGGAAACTCGGCGGCCGGATAGGCGCCATTCGGGAGGGTCTCAGAAAGGATGGACCAGGAAAAATTCCGATCTGGGCTCGCATTGACAGCTCTGCGCCGATCGCGACCATTTACTGAGCCGTGGGATGGGCGACGCGGTGCTGAAAGAGATCGAAAAGGCGATTTAGTGGCCGCCTGCAGGCTCTATGGCTGAGCAATTAGTTGGCTGGCTTCAGATAGCCTTCTTCCGCGGTTTTGTAGATTTTCTTCGGTGTGCTTCAGGAGAAGGTGCCTCAGCTCGGCGCGAATTGCCGCGGGCGGACGGCTAAGGTCAATCGTCGCGAAAGTTATGGGGTGGTTCTGGATAAGGGCGTGCTCATAGACCGACGCGTCAATGGCAGGATGAAGAAGAAGGCCCGCCGCCTCGTCCCATCGCGGATTTACTCCTTCCTGAGATCGAAGGTAGGCATACATCTGGTAAAGGTATCCGCTCTTGAGACTTTCGTCGCGGTAGCGACCGCGCGCCACGATCGACGTGAACTTGGTGTCAATCACCAAGCGCCGGCCAGCGTCGGGCGGGTCGAGCACAATATCTGTTTCCATGCGGGGAAGGATTTTCGACAACCCCTCAGAAGCGAACAAGACCTGCCATTCCAGGTGCATGGCGCGAGCACTCCACCCTAGCGGCATCAACTCGACGCGAGCAAAGCCGAATACGGCCTTTTCAAACAGCCGCCGCGCCCAGACCTCTTCACGATCCGGATCGGCTAATCGTGTCGACCCTGCCTCTTCGGTTGGCAGAGCAAGATCGAAGGCGAGCTGAGCAAGAGCCACCATAAATCCGTCGTCCGAGTCATTTCTGCCAATTCGATCAGCCGCCATCTGAGCGCGAGACGGACATACCCCGCCTACCCCTGAACGACCGAGATCGCCAGCCAACAAACGACATCGATTGGTTAGCTCCTTGTCATTGGGGAGTAGCCTCGCGATGAAATCCAGCGCAGCGCGGATCAGGCGATTCCGCGGCGTGTCGATGGTCAATTCTTCAAAGCGACAGAAGACTTCACCCTTCAAAAGAAGTTGCCTTGCTTCCGTTGTCAGAAGGTCGATCCGTCCACGAACTCGGGTCAGCGCCGCGTCGCGATGGCGATAGCCTCGGGTGAGGTTGCGGCGGTGGCGCCGCTCAACCTCATTCGCGAGGAGGCGCGCCACCAGGTTGGGAAGATTATCGAGATCATCCTCCACAAGGCCGTCGAAACGTCCGCGATATCGGGTCAAATCCGACGCGTAGAGCATCAAGAGCCAAAGGTTGCGAATTGGTATGCGACCGATTCGGCGCTCCCCGTCCAGCGGGGTGTCGACCCCCGTCGGCATCAGGGAAGGCCGTAGAGGAGCTTCTCCATCGCCACCTTTACCTGCTCCCGATCGCCGTACCAGTACTCATCCAGGAGTGGACCGATCTCTGTCTTAACCTTCGTACGAAACCAAGCATAACCATCGTCTATCCTTTCATCCTTATATGGCGTTACCACTGCATGACCGATCTTGTATTGAGGTCCAAGAGAAGCAGCTGAGGCAATAACCTCGTTGAGCTCGCTAATGCGGGCTTCGATCTCTTTACAAAGTTCATCATCAAGGTGCCTATCGAAGCACCATTTGTACCATTCCGGGCAGAATCGAGGCTCAAGATCGATGAAGGAAAAACGGCGCCGTAACGCGAAATCAACGATGGCAAGAGAGCGATCCGCAACATTCATTGTGCCAATAATGAAAAGGTTTAGGGGTACGTACACTCGCCCCTCACCCTTCTTCGGGTACGCGAGTTCCATCGCCTCGGCCTCAGACCGCTTCGTGCTCTCTATAAGTGTCAGCATCTCGCCAAGTATTTGAGCGGGATTCCCGCGATTGATCTCTTCGATGACAAGCACGTACAGTCGCTCAGGGTCACTGACGGCTGCCTGGATCGCCTGCATCAGAGGGCCATCGATCAGCCTGAGCTTGCCGTCTTCGTCAGGTCGCCATCCGCGCACGAAATCTTCGTACGCGAGGGAGGGATGAAACTGGACTACCCGCAATCGAGATTCGGATTTCGAACCTATGAGCGCAAACCCGAGGCGCTTTGCCAACCAAGTCTTGCCTGTACCGGGCGGGCCTTGGAGAATCAGGTTTTTTTTGGATTGCCAGCTATCAAGAATTTCCAAAAGGTGCGCGCGTGGAAGAAAACAACCGTCGTCGATGATGTTATCTACCGTGTAAGGCTTACCTTCTTCAGTCTCGACGGCCTCGCCGCCTTCGGCGCTTATCGTCTCAATTGGCAGAAACTCGGCCATTCGTTCAGCAGATTCCTGCATCGTGATATATCGCCCACGCGAGCTAAGATTTGTCGGAGTGAGCGCACGCCCAATGCCTAGTTCCGTCGCAGCCTTAACGATGGTGGTCACCTCTCTCCCGGTCAGACCAGTGCCCGTGGCGTGGCCTTTCACCACCCGGCGAAATGCGTAACCGTCAGTAATCTGTGACTCTTCCAGCCATGCCCTTAGTGCGGTGGCGGGGCAAAGCTCGTCAGTTCTTGACGGGATGAGCAACGCTTTCCGCTCAGTTCCGGGGCCATGAACCGCGATTTCGACCCCATCATCGCGAAAGCGAAGCACGTCTTTGTATTCGAGGTCGGTGAGGCGACCTCGTTCCAACTGGCCATCACGCGCGAGCAAAAGCAAAGATTTTGATAGTTTCCCTTCAAGTGTTTCGGGAATAGAATGTATCACCTTTACGACATCACTGTCGGAAATCCATACCCTATCTTTCTTAGGTCTTCCCTTTATATTCAGAAAATTCTTTCTTATAGAATTTTCATCAAGCGTGAATCCATTATCCTCGTGCTTTAACTTGATCGCGTGAAGGAATACCTTAAGGCTATCGTCTGCACTGGTTGCGGCTCTAAGCCTGAGGTAATCGAGAATCGTCTCCGGCTCAGCTGGCAAGCAGACGCGATTGGTCTCCGTGCACCACCGTTCGAACCCATTCCAAGCGCCCCTGTACGTTGACTGCGACCTCGGGCGAAGTGCCGTAGCAACGCCCCGGTCGTTCAGGTCCGGCGGTTCGGAAGTCTCTGTCAGGTCTGAAATTCCGATCGCTAACATGTTTGGCCCTTCGACGGTTTGACCGGATTTACGGTCAAGCTGACTACCGCGCGCCTCGCTCATTGCCCCTCCCATCACGAGACCAACCATTGCGTCGCATTTCAATGGCCCGCGAGAGCATCGGGCCGGTCGCTGCGGCTAACTCAAGCGAACTGACCAGCGTGTATTTCGCACCAGAGTTCCGCACGCAACAACCCATTGATAGGCCGGACACATGCGGGGTAGCAAAATTCTCAATTTCTGCCCCCATCTGCCGCTAATATCCTTTATGGGAGTGGAGGGCAGGATGGACTTGGAAATCTGGTGGCAGAAGAAGACGCTGCGGTTGAGATACGCTCGGAGCTGGATCGTGTCACCTAGCAAGGAAACATCGAACAAATCCGCGGCGCTAGCCAACGGCACTGCCTCGCGACCGCGGTCGGCATCGGAAGTATCCAGAAAGGTCTCAGCACGGTCTCGAAAGCAGTTGCGGTTCCCGCTAATATCCTTTATGGACGGTTCTTTTTAATATTTTTTTAAATAGTTTCAACGCTTAAAAGAAATGGTCCTCAACTCATAACTTCCGCAATCTGTAAAGCGCTTTCGGGTATCCGGTTGATGAAAAGACGACTGTCTGGAATACCTACCGATATTAGAACCGCGATGTAGGATTCGAAGTGTTCTGCAGCGGCTCGAATACTTGTAGAACTGATCTTGCTTCTCTCACACAAACATCAACCGGACGCGCCGGTCAATCCCGTCGATCCATGCGTGAGATAGGGGATCGAAGGTGCGACATTCGTCAAAGGTTCCGAACAAGAACAGTGACGCACCGATGCTCCGGGGAACGCGGAGCCCCGCCAATGCCTCCTTCATGGACTGCATGCGCTGTTGATCGGTCGTGATCGTCAGCACCCGAAAATTCTTCCAGCCAAATTGCCGCTCGTGCTGCTTTGCGGCATGGGCGGCAAGGTAGGCGTGCATCTTTTTCTCGAAGCTCGTCTGATCGAAGCGCGAGCGGATGATCGGCATCGTGCCGCGATCGATTTCCACCATGAAGTTGCGGCGCGCGCCGCCGGACAATCCGAGGCCGAAGACGATATCCGGGACAACACTGATCTCGCGAACCGCGCCACGGTGTGCGAATTTTGCCCGCAATGCAAACGGCGCGGGGGATGCCTGCATTGGCTGCCGCGAGGCTGCTTTATTCATATCCTCCGCAGGGATAAGCCGAACATCACTGCGCTGTGCCACCGCACCCTGCAAGGCCACCTGGAAATTCACGATCTCAAGCTGGTGCTCGATAAAGGGACGGTGGGCTTCTCGGTTCTTCCGGCTCACCTCGGGGTTGGCGATGGTAATGCCGTCACGCTCGCGCAACAGCCGCGTTCCCCGGTCGGCGAGGGCATAGACGTAGTGAGCCGAGCCCGTGGGGAACCGGTCGAGCTGAGCGCGCGGGCGGTCGATGTAGCCGGCATGGAAGAGCCGCAACAAGCGGTCGTTCGTGGAGTGGAGCGACCGGCCAACGAGCGCGGCGATGTGCGTCGATCGGATAAGCCGATGCCGCGCGACCTGGCGAATAATCTCCACGTCGTCGTCGGTGAGACGAAAGGCCGGCGGTTCCGACGCACGGCGGAACCGCGGCAACCTGGTCTGGCTCTCACCGGTGGCGACATTCATGCGCCAATTATACCAGCCACACCTGACGGCCGGCGCCGGCACGGTGCATAGCTGAAATCAGCACCGGTCGAACGGCGCCGGCAACGAGGAGCCCTGCCCCAAGCATGAGCCGACGGCACACCGACATGGCGGCACCTAGCGGCGCCGCCGGTAGCGCAACCTGCCGACGAAGCGATTGTACGGCTTCCGTTGATCGGTGAGCGGCACGTATTTCGAGCACACGCACTTCGGATATCGGCACTGGCCGCGAAGCCGTCCAGCCGCACGTCGGTCGGCGCAGAGCTGGCAATAGTATCCGTTCAAACAGCGCGAGCACGGCGGCGTTGTCCAATTGTGCTGCAAGCCGAGGTGCTCGCAGTTCTTGCAGATAGGCATACGCTATTGCGCCCACTGGGCGAGCACATCAGCTTCGTGCAAGGCCTCGGTGATTGCGGCGGTGAGCCGGAGGCGCTCACCCGGTACGTCCATGCAAACGCTGTCGAGCCGTTCGCAGACGGCGAGGACGATGGCGAATACGTCGAATTGATCGGTATCCATAAGAGGGAAGTGTTAGGGCTGCTAAAGCTCGACCGCTCGCGGACTGTCTCCGCGATGCCCTCGCCATGGGGGAGCGGCGCGCAAAGCACGCGGTCAAGGGGGCAAGCGAGCCGCGGATGTCGCCCTTGCCGCGCAGGAGATGCGGCCCTTGACGGCGTGCTGCGCCCGCTACCATGGGCGAGGGCGCGGAGACAGTCGGTACGGAATGGCGGAGGCAGCGCCAGCGAACGCTGGAGGTGGGGCGCACCGGAGGTGCATGACAGCGGAGAACGACCCGGACGCGAAGCCGGTGTGCGGTACTCCGCGCACCGAGCGCAGCGCGGCCGCGGTCGTTCCCCTCTACTTTTTATCTCGGCACGTCGATGGCCGTGGCACGCATCACCACGAAATCGAACGAGCGCCCTTTCGCCCTTGGGCGAATGGGCGCGAGGCAAAGAAACTCTGCCCGCTCACCAGCCGTCCGCAGGACACTCAATCAACCCCAATCCAAACAACTCGAATCTCTCCCACACAAAATCAACACAGAAATATCCCAGATATACTCCCAGTCGCAGCCGGAAATCCCGCCCGGCCGAAACGGAAGCGACTGAAAAGGCGGCGCAATTTGGCGGCGCCCTATGCCTACGGCCTATGCCGACGGTAGGCATCATCGCAGGCATAGGCGTAGGGACACCCGTAGGCATAGGCTGCGAGCCGAAATCAGGCCGTCAGAAACTGCGTGATGCGTTCCTCGACGGCGGCGCGCGGTTGGCCGAAGCGCTTGCGGCTTTCGTTGATCAGCCGATGCGGCGAGCTGCGCCGCGTGGTTGGGGCGGGGGAGAGGTCGAGGCGTAACGGCGAGGTCGGCACACCGTTCTTGAGCAATCGTGCCCAGGCCGTGAAGTTGGGCAGATCAAGCAGCGCATCATCGCCACCGAGCCCGATCTGTTGGGCGAGGATTGGCGCGTCGGCGGCTCCGGTGCGGCAGGCGAGTATCGAACCGACATTGCCGAACACGGCGGCGCGCAACCGCTCGGGGAGCTGCTCGAGATATTGGTGGGCGACGGTAAGGGTGAGCCCGTACTTGCGCGCCTCCGAAAGGATCAGCGCGAAGCTCTCGGTGGCGAAGGATTGAAACTCGTCGGCGTAGAGATGGAAAGTGCTACGCCTGCTCGCCGGAACATCGGCTCGGGATAAAGCTGCCTGCGCAATCGATGTTGTCAAGAGCGCGCCAAGCAGATGTGCGACGCCTTCGCCGAGCCGGCCCTTCGATAGGTTGCACACGACAATCGCGCCCTCGTCCATCAAGCGGCGCAACGTGATCGTGCTGCTCGGCTGGGCGAGCATGTTCCGCAGGCGCGGTTCGATGAGCGCCTTGCCGATCTTGTTCTGAATGGGGGAGATTGCCTCGGCGCGGAAATGGTCGCCGTAGCCGGCATATTCGGTGAGCCAGAACGAGCGCACCATCGGATCGCGGACATGGCCCTCGATGAGCCGCACGCGGAACGGCTCGTCGATCAACAAGCGGGGAAGCATCAGCAAACTCGCGCCGGGCACGTCGAGCAACGCGCGTATCGCGTTGGTCAGGATGTAGTCGAGCCGCGGCCCCCAGCTCTCCGGCCAGACATGGCGGAAGGCGGAGACAACGCCATCGGCGACGATGGGTTTCAATTCTTCGGGGACGGAAGATAGGGGATTGAAGCCGATCGGTCGATCGGCATCGGCCGGGTTCACATAGACGAAGCGGTTGGTGCGATCCTTCGGGATGTGCATCAACACTGCTTCGGCGAGATCGCCGTGCGGGTCGAGTAGCGCCAGCCCTTCGTCGGCGGCGAGGTCTTGCGCAATGAGATTGAGGAGCAACGTAGATTTGCCGGTGCCGGTCTGCCCGACGATATAGAGGTGTCGCCTGCGCTCCTCGGCATCGAGCATCTCGAAACCGCCCGTCGTGCGGGCGCCGAGAACGAGCTGCTGTGGTTGCAGTGTCATGGGCGGAACGGAGCCGGCGTGCCGTGCGCATCGCTGGTTTGGAATGATGCGGGCAGCACCCGTTCCATAGGGTGCGCCGGGGCTACATGGCGTCGTCGTCATGTTGTGCGTGATGACGTGGACTGCCGAACCCCCCGCTCACTGCCGGCTCGTTTCCGGCCACGATCCTTATCGAGGATGGCGGCCTCGCCCGATTGTACCGTCGTCTCAAGGATCGGCCCGCGCCGCTGGACGGGGATAGGGGAGTGGTAAACTGCCGTCATGGACGAGCTGGCGGAAATTTTGGAACGCGTCGCTACCTGGCCTGAACAGCTGCGGCAGCGCGCAATCGAGATGCTCAATGCGCTGGAGAACAGCGAGGCCGACGATTGGCGGTTCGATGACGAGTCGGCAACCGTTCTGCGTGCCAAGCGGTAGGGAAGCGCGCGCCGTCGTGCGATGCGCGCGGAAACGGTGGGGATAACTGCGGAACGGTAATCGGCAGCGGCGGGCTACAATGATGGCAACGCCCTATGGATGCCGTCATCGACAAGGAGAGGGCCATCCGCGGCTTGGTGAAAACCGCGGTACAAGCGTACGCGGCAGGATTCGAAAAGCGCCATCTGCAAGAGGTCGACGATCCGAACGGCACCATCAACATGAAGGTGCACAATGTTTTCATCGCGGTCCTTGGTTCCGACATTCAGTACTACACCGCGCTGGTGCGCTCGCTCGACAGCTCGCTCGGCACGATGTTGGAGAAATTGGCGATCGCCCTCGCCGAGCTTTCATACCGGGTCGACCGACGCGTCGAAGGATATTTGACGCGCGAGCAGACGACCGAGATTGCGCGCTTGCTCGAAGCCTACAAGCGGCGCGAGCAAAAGCCGGGGGTCGCAGATTATCTCGGACTCGCTTCTCTCGGCGGCAACGGCGAGCGGCATGTCCGCCACGAGAGCGACTACTACCTCTATGACGAAAGCGACGGGCGGCACTATCTGATCGAGCTGAAAATCGGCGGCGATCTCGACAACAAGAAAGCGCGCTCGGAGAAAGAGGCGCTGCTCGAACAATACGCGATCCTCTGCAACACGCTCGGCGCCGCGGACAAGGTGTCGCTGCGGTTTGCGACGGCCTACAACCGTTTTGGCGAGGGCCAGCCGTGGCGACAGGAACGGGTGCGGCAGTATTTCGCCGATGACGAGCTGATGATCGGCAAGGCGTTCTGGAATTTCGTGTGCAAGTCGGCGGACGGCTATCGGATCGTGTTGGAAGAGTACAGCGCGCACGCGGGCCTGATCGTGGCGGCGCTCGACAACGTGAAGGGCGCTTATTTGCGATAACCTATTAATTGTATGGACGAAGTTGGAGCAATCTACACGGCAGACGCATTCGAGAAGATCAGGGAAGTGCCGGACCATTCGGTCGACGTGATCCTGACCGACCCGCCCTACAACCTCGGCCAGTATTCGACCGGCAATCTAAAAATGAGCTGGCGGTCGGATTTCAACAACGACATCGCCCAATGGGACGAAGAAACCTTCCAGCCGGGCGCCTGGCTCGAAGAGTTCAAGCGCGTCCTCAAGCCGACCGGCAATCTCTTTGCGTTCACCAGCTACAATCTGCTGGGAGAGTGGCACCGCGCTTTCGACCCGGCGTTCGATACGTTCCAGTTCATGGTTTGGCACAAGACCAACCCGCCGCCGAAATTGCGCCGGGCTGGATTCTTGAATAGCTGCGAGCTGATCGTGTGCGCCTGGAACAAAGGCCACCGGTGGAACTTCGGCAATCAGCGAGACATGCACAACTTTATCCAGAGCCCGCTCTGCATGGGGCGCGAGCGTCTCAAAAATCCGAAGCACCCGACGCAGAAGCCGGTGAAGATTCTCGAACACATTCTCAAGATCGGCTCGGCCGAAGGCGATCTTGTGTTCGACCCGTTCATGGGCGTCGGTTCGTCCGGCGTCGCGGCGTTCAATCTCGGTCGCCGCTTCCTTGGCTTCGACAAGGAACCCGTCTATGTGAAGGCGGCGGCGCAACGCTTCCGTCACGTATGCGGGATGACGGTGGCGCCGATCGGGCGCGGTGAGCCGCACCCGTTCCTGCTGACGCCAACACCGTTCAAGCGCGGGGAAGAACGCTTCGTGCTGACACCGACACCGCTCGCGAGAATCGCCGCGTAAGAGGGGGGAGTGGCGCTTCCCTATCAGCGGACGCGGCCAGCGGCTCCGATACCATTCTCTCTGGTGAGACGGGAAACGACATTCTCTCCGGCGCCGACATGCGACCGCATCAGCGCGCCGGCCGGGCCGGTCAAGGTCGCCGCAGGCGCCTCGAAGAGGTCGCCTTGACCGGCGCGGCCGAAGGCGCGCTACAATCAGAGACAAATCTCGTCGCCTAATGGCCGAAAAGCTATCTTGTGCGACGTATCCAGAATGGCTTGATTGAGCCATTCTTCTGCATCCCCTACTGGACGACGGCTAAGTCCGGGACAAGCGGTCATTCTTGGAGTCGGCGAATTCGACACTGAGTTGCAACGGTTAAAGACCTAGAAATCAGGCTGCTTCCGGCGGCGCAATTGGCCAGTGGAGCTGGCTGATCACATCCATCAAGGAGCCGATCGCGTCGCCAGCCAGCTCTCGCTGTGCGAAATTATTCAGCGCCGTTTCATGGGCGATCATCGCCTGCGCCATATCGCGCTCGCCGCTCGGCGCCGCGGCTGCGATCTCTCGGAATTTGCCTAGATAGAAGTCGGTGACCTCGGCGATCATATCCATGTGCTGCGGCCAGGATTTTTCTTCGAAACCCTGGGAGAACTCTGCGACTTTTCCGCTCACGTCCTTCTGTACGATGCTTATGCCGAGCCGCATTAGATACGGGCGCAATTTCGCCTTCGTCTCAGTTTCGAGTTGTTGAAGGTTGGCCCATTTGTATCGGCGCATAGGGTCGGTTTCGAGTTCGAAGCACCGCCCAAAGAACGCCTCTCCCAGCACCTCGCCCTGATAGTAAAATTCATTGACCGCGTTCAAATACTCCGCCCTGTCCATTATCCCCTCCGTGCTGATCGACATTTATCAGGCATCCAAATTGCGGTGCGGCGGCGGATGATGGTCATTGCTCGGGCAGCCCAGCGCAGCGAAAGCCTTCCTCCCACACCGCGAGCGTCCCAGCCGAGAGGAATTTGCTACCGAAGGCCCTGAACCCGGCAATCGTGTTCGCCGGATTGACCTCAAGTAGCCTGGCGATCCAGTAGCGTGCCTCTTCGGTGCGGCCGAGATAGCCGCACAGCGCAACCTTGCCGCGGATGGATGCATGGAAGCTTGGTCGCTCGTGCAGCGAGCGATCTACCCACTCCAGCGCTTCTTCGTAACGGCCGGCGAGCATCAGGGCGTAGCCGTGCGCCCATCGGAAATTAAAGGTTTGCCAGTCAAGGGGGCTGAGCCGCATCGCCTGCTGCACCGCCGCGAGGGCTGGCTCCGGCTGGTTCGCGTAGCAATTCACGACACTGCTAGTCCACCAGGCATGGGCGCTGTTCGGGTTAAGCGTAATGGCCCGCTCTACCGCATTCAGCGCCGCCGCATGCTCGCCGGCAAAAAACGCGAGCGAATGTCCGGCCCGCCACAAAACGTCCGGGTCGTCCTTGCCGATAATGAGCGCCTGCCTTGCCAGCCGGAGCGCCTCGGCGATTTCCTCGACCGAGACCGCCACACCAGCCACGGAATGGGCAACGCGAATGCCGCCAATCAGGGCGGCTGCGGGTGCGTAGCCGGGGTCGATTGCTAAAGCCTGCCGCGCGGCAGCGATGCCGGCGGTTTTGTCAAGCACGGGCTTTTGTACTTCGGCTAACGCGCGCAGAAACAGGTCGTAGGCGTCCAGATTCTCAGTTGGTTTGCGGGCCGAGCGTTCGATCTCGGATTGGCGTAATTTTGGTTCGATCGCCCCCGCCACACTCGATGCAACCTGGTCTTGAAGTTGAAAGATGTCATCGAGTGCGCCATCGAAGCGATCGGCCCAAATGTGCGCGCCAGTTGCAGTGTCGATTAGCTGGCCCGTGATGCGCACTCTGTTGCCGCCCTTGCGCACAGAGCCTTCGAGCACGTAGCGCACACCCAACTCGCGCGCTACCTGCTTCACGTCAACCGCTTTGCCCTTGTAGGTGAAAGCCGAATTGCGAGCTATGACGAAAAGCCACGGCAGCCGCGCGATCGCCGTTGTGATCTCCTCGACCATGCCGTCGGCAAAATATTCCTGCTCGGGATCGCCGCTCATGTTCTGAAAGGGCAAGACCGCTATCGAGGGCTTGTCGGGCAGCGCGAGCGCGGCAATGGGTTGCATTACGGGGACAGCATGTTGCACTCGGTAGACCCGGATGACGTCCGGGATGTTTTTGACTCGCTGGGCGCCGAGGTCATCGAAACCGAGCGGTAGCCTGTTGCCGATGTAATCGCGTGCGGCGGCGGAAACGCAAATCGCACCCGGCTCGGCTAATGCTTCGAGGCGAGCTGCGATGTTAACCCCGTCACCAAGCAGGTTCTCGCCGTCGACGATGACGTCGCCGACATGCACACCAATACGGAGCTGCATGGCCTCGTCAGAGGAACGGGCTTCATTCTCCGCGACGATCGCCTCTTGCACTGCGACCGCGCATTGCACGGCGTCGACTGCACTGGCGAAATCAGCGACGACGCTATCACCGGCGGTGTTGAAGATGCGACCCCGGTGCGACGCGATCAGCTTGTCAATGATGAGGCGGCATGCCTTCAACCCAGCGAGCGTGCCGACCTCGTCGCGCGCCATCAGCCGGCTGTAGCCGGCAATGTCGGCGGCAAAGATTGCTGCGAGTTTGCGCTCCACTGGCTGGACGGGCACGTTTTGGCACCTCTCCGTTCCACTATAGCGAGCCGCGCAACCGCCGCGCGATCTTTCAGGTGCACACCACTGCCAATGGTCCCGCGGGACTTGATCGTCTACCTCCGGCAAAACGGCTCGATCGTGGTCTTGCGAACGGCGGGAATCGGTGCGTCGCTGCCGAAGCACCGACGATACTGGTCTTCCGCGCATGCCCCATTTCAGACCTTCGCGCCGCCCAAATGGAAGGTCAGCGCGGGGCCACCGCTCACCATCGCGTTAACCGCCAACCACGCAGTTCCGGCCCGAACGTTTGGCCTCAAAGAGCGCTTCGTCGACACGACGGATGAGCGCGTCACCCTGTTCTCCCGCCGCAAGCTCCGCGACGCCAGCGCTCACCGTAACCGGCTCGAGCAGCGGCTCGACCAAAAAGGCAGCAAAAGCCTTTCGGATCCGCTCGCCGGTGGCGAGGGCTTGTTCAAGATTTGTATTTGGCATTAGCACGACAAATTCCTCACCACCGAAACGGGTTACGATGTCGGTCGACCGCGTCTGTCGATGCAGGAGGTCGCCGAACGCCTTGAGTACCTTGTCCCCAGCCTCGTGCCCGTAGGTATCATTCACCCGCTTGAAGTGATCGAAGTCCGCCATCCAGACGCAGAGCTTCCCTCCCGTCCGCGCCGCGCGGCCGATTTCGATCTCCAGCCCCTGCTCCAACTGGCGGCGATTGCCAACACCCGTGAGTGGATCGGTCAGCGATAGGGCGACGATCTGCGCGTCGCGCTGGCGGAGTTTGAGGTTGGTCTGGGCAAGCTCGAGCTGCGCATTGGCGTACTCGGCGTTGAGTTCGAGCATGTAATCGTTGAGCCGCTCCAACTCCTCGATGTCATATTCCGCGAGCACCCGAAGCCGTCGGTCCACATGCCAAACGCGGCCGCGCAACGATCGCGGCCGCCCCAGGTAATCCCCGATGGTCAGCAGTCCGTGGTAAATTTCCCCGTCAGCCCCAACCCTGGTGTGGACCAAGGTTGCAAAATCCGGCTGACTGAAAAATCCCGCCACACACGTGCCGATGGGCTGCCCCTGCTCAGCCTTGATAAGCCTCAAAAAACCAGCATTCGCCTCGATCAGCGTGCCGTTTTCATCCAGTGCTGCTGCCGCGACCGTGAGCAGCGGCTCCAGTTCCGCCGAAAACCACGACATTGAAGGCTAGGCCGCTAATAAATGATCGGCGTAGACGACCGCGGCCGATCCATCGGCGCTCCACGTGTCCGCACCTGCTAACCCGGGGGCCAATCGGTTGCTTCCGTTGACGGCAAGACCGCCAATGATTACGGTCGGCCGCGTACCGCCAAGGCGCTTCTCCAGCTGCGCGATTACCTCTCTTGCGGCGGGCAATTGCCGTACGAAGGATACCGACAACCCAACTATATGGGGCTTCCACTCTACCGCTTGTTGGACGAGAGCCCCGGTAGGCACGTTGGCGCCAAGATATTGTACGTCCCAGCCGGTCAGCTGAAAGGCATCGCACACCATCCGCAGTCCAACGGTGTGGTTATTGCCTGCAACGCAGGCCAGCAACGCTCTTTTCCCATTTGGCGGCGGCGGTGGTGAGAGCAGTAATCCTGCTGTCATCACTGATTCGACGATCGCGGTCGCTATGTGCTCCTGCGCAACTGTTACCTGATTTGCCTGCCATTTGTCGCCAATATGGTAGAGCGAAGGCCGGATGACGTGCAATTCGACCTCGACGAGGCCACGCCCACCGTTGATGCAGCGGGTCACGACGGCTAGCGCCTCGTGTTGATGACCGGCAAGCAGCGCTGCCTCGAATACCTCCGCCTCCGGCCACAACTCAGACGGCACCTCTGGCGCCCTCGCCGTCTTCTCGGTTCGAGGTTCGGACCTCACGTCAGTGCCGCCGCACGGGTCGGTTTTGTTAAGCCCGTTCTGAGCAATTTCTCGAACTGCTCGGGGGAAACTGGCCGGCTGAAATAATACCCTTGGACCGCGTCACAGCGGTGAGCCCGTAGAAATTCTAGTTGCTCCAGCGTCTCCACACCTTCCGCGATGACCCGCAGCTTCAGGCTCTGGGCCATGCCGATCACCGCGGTCACAATCGCCGTATCCTCGCCGACAGCGTCAATCTGACGGACGAATGATTGATCGATTTTGAGCGCATCAAGCGGGAACTTTCGCAGATAGCCCAGGCTGGAGTAGCCCGTGCCGAAATCGTCGATCGCCACCCGTACCCCTCTGTCCCGCAGGGTTTGAAGGACCGCCGCCGCGGCCTCGGGCCGCTTCATTAGAACGCTCTCGGTCAGCTCCAAGACGAGGGATGTCGGATCGAGACCAGTTTCGCCGAGGATTGCGAGGACGCCGTCCAATAGGCCCTCGTCCCGAAACTCCAGTGCCGAGACGTTTACCGCTATGGTCCCGACGGGGAAGCCTGCCTGAACCCACGCTTGGGTTTGCCGGCACGCCTCCCGCAGAACCCGCTTACCGATCGGCAGCATAAGCCCGCAATCTTCGGCGACCGGGATGAACTGGAGAGGCGGGATCAATCCTCGCGTCGGATGGTTCCAGCGGATCAGGGCTTCCGCCCCAGTGATAACGCCCGTCGCCACGTCGATGATCGGCTGGTAATTCAGGATGAATTCCTGCCGTTCCAAGGCACGCCGAAGATCCTCCTCTATGGTTTGCCGCTCAACCGCCCGGACGTTCATTTCCCGCTTGAAAAACTGAAAGCTCTGACGGCCGTTTTCCTTGGCCTGGTACATCGCGGTGTCTGCGTTCTGGATCAACGTCTCCGCGTCCTGTCCATCGCTCGGGTAGACGCTGACGCCGATGCTCGCGGTGACGTGAAGATCGTGGTGGGCAACGGTATGCGGCTCCGCCACTGCCAGAAGCATTTTCCTCGCCGTAATCGCGGCATTGACATGAAGTTCGCGGCGGTCGATGGCATGAGTTCCCGCCACTGCCTGCGCGATCCTCCGAGCCGCGACGGCGGCATCTTCTGCCTCTTCCATTTCGGAAAGCAGCACGACGAATTCGTCGCCGCCCTGTCGGCTCACAGTGTCCGAGGCGCGCACGCAAGTCACGAGACGTTTTGCGATCGATTGAAGCAGTTGGTCTCCCACCGCGTGTCCCAGGGAGTCGTTGATGTGTTTGAAGCCGTCCAGATCCATGAACAGCACTGCGACTATCTTCTGATGACGCTGCGCCAAGGTGATCGACTGTCCGATCCGGTCCTTCAGCAATACGCGATTGGGCAAGCCGGTGAGGTGATCGTGCTCGGCGGAATAGGCTAACTGCAGCGCTGCCGCCGCCTTGACCGCGGCGCTCTCTTCCTGCCGCGTGAGCTCCGCTTGCGCGCCGGCAAGCAACGCCTGCTGCTTCCATTGTCGTCCGAAGGCGAATGCTGCGGCCGCGATCGCGATGGCGATGGCCAATACACCCAATGACAAGAGGCGAGTGACGCCCCACCAGTTGGCCAGAGCAGCGTCCTGGGTTTTCGTCGCGAGAGCTAACACGGGATAGTTGGTGACAAGACGCGCAGCCTTGATGCGCATCAATCCATCGATGGGACTGGGCTCGCGAAACGTCCCCGAGATCCCGCCACGCAATAGGCGCTCTGAGTTGGAGAACAAGTTGCCGATGGTGTCAGTTGCGGGAAACCGCACCAGCAGTTTTCCATCCAACCGCATAAGGGCGATGGTGCCGCCTTCACCGAGCGAGATCGCTTTGTAGAAGTCCTCGAAATAATTCAGTTTAATCGCGCCAAGGATGAACCCGAGAGGTTCGCCGTTTGCGCCGTTGACCCGATGCACCAGAAAGATTGTCCAGTCGCCCGTTACGCGAGTCTGTATCGGCTCGCTGACATAGGTTTTCAGTTCCGGATGCGCCTTCATGGCTTGGAAGTAGTTTCTGTCGGAGATATCGATCGCGGGAGCGGGCCAGAAGCGTGAGAAATTGATCAGCTTGCCGTCACTGCTCATAATGAGAACGGCGTCGAGTTGCGGAACGCCGCTCATCTTCTCCTGGAGGAGAAGATGAATGTCGCGGGCGGCCATTTGCCGATCAAACGATGCGCTGTCGGTCACTCCCTCGGCGACTACCCCTGTCGCGACGCTCGAAACAACGAGATCGACGGACTGGAACGTGCGTTCCGCCTGCTCCGCCATGATCAGGCTGAGATTTGTGAGCTGATGCTCCTGGTCAAGCAATTCGGTCTTGCGGAGATGTAGCACAACGGCGGTGGTAGCGGCGAGCAGCATCACAATGAGGAGTGCCGTCCCGATATAAAGCGCCCGCGGTGAGGTGTGTCGCGGGTTCGCCGAGATCAGTGGCATCAAATTTGGACCAGCATGGTCGCCTCGTCTGAGAAAAGCCGCTTACGTCATCGCAGGCGGGCGCTGCAGCTTTAATTAAAAACGAGGTCCTTGGGGATTCCCGCTATCAGCAAGTCTGCGAAGGCGTCGGCATCTCCTGGCCGCTGGAAAAGATACCCCTGGCCCTCGCCGCACTGCAGGCCTTGCAGCGACGCGAGCTGACCCGGCGTTTCGACGCCCTCGGCAATGACCCTGTGCTTGAGGCTCTTGGCCATGGCGATGACCGCGCCGAGGATGACGGATTCCGGGTCGGGGTTCATCGCGCGGACAAACGACTGATCGATCTTCAGGGCGTCGATCTGAAACCGCGTCAGATAGCTCAAGCTCGAGAAGCCGGTGCCAAAGTCATCGATCGCCAGCTGCACCCCCATGGCTTTGAGCGCGCCGAGCATGGCGTCAGTGGATGTGGCATCCTCCATCAGCACGCTTTCGGTGAGTTCGAGTTCGAGATAGCGGGGCTCCAAACCGGTTTCACTAAGGATCGCGCGAAGGCTTTGGAGAAACTGCTTATTGCGAAACTCCAGCGCGGAGATGTTGACCGCGATCCGCATCGGCCGCAAACCCGCGTCGAGCCAAGCCTTGGTTTGCCGGCACGCTTCGCGCAGAACCCACTGCCCGATTGGCACGATCTGTCCGCAGCCTTCGGCAATCGGGATGAACTCCGCGGGCTGGAGCAGTCCGCGTCCCGGATGCTGCCAGCGGATCAGCGCCTCGGTGCCGGTAATCGCCCCGGTTTTGAGATCGACCTGCGCCTGGTAATGCAAAATGAACTCTTGCCGCTGCAGGGCGGCGTTCAGGTCTTCTTGAATGGATGCGTACTCGCTGTCTCGGGCCTTCATGTCCGAATCGAAGCACTGGTATTGGTTTCGCCCCTGCTCCTTGGCGTAATACATCGCGGTGTCCGCCGCCTTCAGGAGGACGTCGGCGTCCTGGCCGTTCTCGGGAAAAACGCTGATACCGATGCTGGAGCCGATGTTGATGTCGTTGCCGTCGATGGGGTGAGTCGCCGACAGGGCCGTCAGGATCTTTCTTGCGCAACTAATCGCATCCACCCTCCCGCCGATTTCCGATAGGAGCACGATGAATTCGTCGCCGCCTTGCCGGCAGACGGTGTCCGTCTGGCGCACGCAACTCCGCAGCCGTTCGCCGACCGACTGCAACAACTCGTCGCCAATCGCATGTCCGAGCGTGTCGTTGACGTTCTTGAAATGATCGAGATCCAAAAATAGCACCGCGACTTGCCGGTCGTGCCGACCCGCCAAGGCAATCGCCTGGACAAGCTGCTGGGTGAGTAGGCTTCGGTTGGGCAGGTCGGTCAGCGCGTCGTGCTGGGCCAGATGGGACATCTTCAGCGCCATCGCCCGGGCCGCGTTCACATCGCGGAAAACGATCACGGCGCCGCTGAGTTCGCCGTCGCTGTCGAGGATCGGGGCGGCGGCATCCTCGATCGCGGATTCCTGCCCGTCACGGCGAATGAGCACGCAATTCATCGTCAGGCCCACGACCTTGTTTGCCCGGATCGCATGCTCCATCGGATCCGGAGCGGGTTCACGCGTAACGCCGTCAATGATTTTGAACACTTCGGCAAGGGGGCGACCTACCGCCTCCTTGGCTGACCATCCCGTCAATGCTTCGGCTATACGATTGAGGTAGGTCACATAGCCCTTGACGTCGGTGCTGAGCACCGCATCGCCAATCGAATCGAGTGTAACCCGCGCCCGTTCCGCTTCGACGAACGAGGCCTTTTCCAACGAAATGCGTTTGATGACGCTACGCAGCGTGTGCGGTAGCGGGTAACCGCTGAGGCTATCTCTAAGGAGATAGTCTTTCGCCCCACGCTGGCAGGCTTGTTCCGCTAGGGCTTCGTCGGCCAAACTGCTGATTATCAGGATCGGGACGCGCGGAGCGGCCCGGAGCAGCTTCTCTAAGGTCTTGATGCCTTGGCTGTCGGGCAGAAACAGATCAAGCACGACGAGCGATATGCCGCCTGATTTCAGTCGTTGCTGACCCTCGGTGAGCAGCTTGACCCATTCGACATCGCACGATCCCGCTCGCGGGTCGGCGAGCGCCCTGATCAGCGCCTGCGCCTCGGCGGGGTCATCTTCTACAAGCAGTATATTATCGCCCATATGACCTCGTTCTCGCCCATATTGGCTATTCGTCACCGAATCGACGATGCTCATTTATGGAATAGAAAACAGCGAACGGGGTTGATTTAGCTCAAATGCCGTATTGTCTTGCGTCATTCAAACGAATGATATGAAAATACGACCTGTATCTATGTCATTTCAAAGATATTTTCTGTAATGACCTAAATTATCAGGAATCATCGTAACTAGAAGACCGGGTGCAACGGGTCGAACCAGGCGGTTTGAGCGCAGTTCTCGAATGGCCGGAATCGGCGCAATCCGGCGGTTCGTCCCGGCCGCCTCGGACGACGGGTTTGCGCCACATTTCCGCCATTCGCGGTTTGCGCTCGATCGCTCACGATCGAGCGGCCGGCTGACGCCGGCACTGTCGAGGACGGCTGCGCGCTTGGTGGCATTGGTCATATCCTCGCGCGCGTCGGGGTTGCTTTCGGTCGCGGCCCTGCGCTCCCCTGCCACACCTGTCGGTCCCGTCGGCGTCCCGCCCGACTCCGAGCGTGTTCCCAAGCTCGGGCGCGGCAGCGGCGGAGCGCAGGGCGAAGCGGGCGGCAGCGTGTCCCCAGGCACGCTGCCGGCTGATGATGTCGGCGCCATGCCCACATGGCACCGAAATTTGCTCGGAGTCGGGCGGGTAGCCCGACGCGCGCGACTTGCCACAAAGCCATTTTCTCGCCCGCTACCCCCTCTTACCCAAAAGAGGGGGCATAAGTGGGGGTTGCCCACAACCCCTATGACCGCTGACCCGACCGCCGCTTGCGGCGCGATGCGCCCCAGCGTTCGCGCCGTCCCCTTTTTTAATAGATGCATTTAACAGTATTCATACATGTATCTTCTTATATGCATATTCTTATAGTAGAAAGAGCGGAAGATTTCTGCCGGTCTAGAACCCGCATCTGCTTCCGGTCTAGAGCGGAAGTTTTCTTCCGGTCTTGAACGGCTAGAGACGTCGCGGCTTGAGATCCAATTCGTAGATATTGTTTTTGCCCTGGCCGACGCGCTTGATCGCCAAGAGTCCGATGGTTTCGAGTGCCTTGAGGTGAGTGCGCACGCTGCGGTCGGTGAGGCCGAGATCGTCGCCCAACCGTTTTTGTCCGGGGTAGCAAAAATCTCGCTGCCACGCGTAGCTGAGCAACATGGCGAAGGTCATCTTGTCGCCGGCGCTGAGCTTGGTCGATTTCAGAATGAAGTTGGGGACCATTGTGAACCCCTTTGCCGTCGCGGCGTCGGCGTTTTTGAGGATGATGTTGCGCTGCTCTTTCAGAGCGGCGTCGCGCCCTTTGAGGATGTCGCCGATCGGCCGGCTGTCGCTGTAGTCCACGCGCTCATTGTAGCGCACGGCCGAACGTCGCTATTGGTTATCCCCTGTTCGGACCTCGGCGCCGCGCTCGTCGAACCGAGTGGGAGCTGATCTCGTTTCCGCTTGCCCGAGCTGAGGGATGCGTTCCTGCAATCCTTTGATCAGGATGTTGGTCTCGCGGTCGCGCTCGATCATCGCTTCGATCTGGTGGTCGCGCCGTTCAAGGTGCCGATCTTTTTTGTCGTTCTGTTCGCGCAGATAGGCGTTCTCTCTTTCGAGCTGTTCAACGTACCGCGTGTCGCTCGCGTCCGGTCGCGACTGTTCGCGAACGGTCGGCTCGTCGTATTTTTCGATGTGCTCTTCCGTTTCCGGTGAACGAACGGACGCGTCCGTTCGCGACCGGTCGCGTCCTTTCGCTTGGCTAACTTGCTCGATCTGTTCGAGATGCCGCGCGACCGAAGCCGGCGTGATGCGATAGCGCTGGCCGTACTCGGTTTCTTCCTTGATGCAATCGAGATCGCCGCGCGCGCAATATTTTTGCAGGGCGCGGGCCGTTCGTCCGTGGCCGGCCGCTTCGTAGCGGAGCAACGCTTCTTCGACGGTAAGCGCGTAGGCGCGTTCGTCGGTGTTCGCGTCCGGTCGCGGCTGTTCGTCCATACAGGTAGGGTAGCACCGGCTCGTCGCACCTCTCGCCGTTATCCCCAGTGGTTAGGGAAACGCTGCGTCGATAAGGTGAGCGAGCTTCGTCTCCCAGGCTTCGATCGCCGCGCGCATTTCCGGCATGAACGAGTGTCTCTGGTACACGCCCACTATCCCGCCGTGAGTGCCGGAGACATGGTTGATGTATTTCTCCGTGACCTCCAGTCGGATACCGAGCGCGGCCCACGACGAAACCAGCGTGCGCCGCAAATCATGCAGCACCCACTCGCGCGCACCGCTCGCGTCGTCGAGTCGGGGCTTGTCCTTGTTCCATGCGTTGTAGACGGTGCCACCCGCTCGCCATGTCTTCCGGGCAGGGAAGAGGTAGTCGCCTTTCGCGATCTCTCCCAAAATCGCCGCAGTCATCGGGCCATACGGGAACGTGTGCTGCCGGCCGTTTTTCGTGGTCGCGGCCGGCAACGTAATGGTGCGTTCGCCCTCGTTGACGTAGCTCCATCGGAGCTGCGCTATTTCGGAGCGGCGCTGCCCGAGGAGCATGCACAAGCGGGTGATGTTCCCGAACATTCCCACGCGGGCGCATGCATGCCAAACCTTCCGCAGCTCGATATCGTCCAACACTCGGTCGCGGCTCTTGAGGCGGCCGACGCGTTCGATCCGCTCCATCGGCGTGTTGTCGAGAAGGTGACGACGCACGCAGAAGCGGAAAAAAATTTTGAGCGCTGCAAGCGCGTGCATTTGCTCCCCAGGCGTGTGCGCGAGCCGATCTAGTTTGCGGTGGATGTCGCGCGCCGTGATGTCGCCGAGCTTCTCGCTGCCAAAGCCGTGGCGGGTGAGCAGTCTCGTATAGTCTCGGACGGTGCGCTCCTTGTTTTTGGTTTTGGCCGTTTCTAAGAATGTCGTCAGGGCGCGTTCATACGTCGTCGCTCCAGTGGCCTGGCGGATGCCGAGTTGGCGCTCGGCGAGGATGTTCCGCGCTTCCTCACGCGCCGCGGCGAGCTTGATTACGCCGACATCGCCAAGCTTGACGCGCTGGCGGTTAGCGCCATACGTGAGGACGTAGCACATCTGGCCGTGCGGGGAGACGCGGACGCCGAAGCCCTTCAGGTTCCGGTCCACGTAGATGACCTGCCTGCCGGGTGTGGGTTTGAGGGCGCGGAGAGTGATGTCGGTGAGTGCGACGACGGGCATCGCTAGTCTCGCTATAGTCTCGCAAAGGGTGCGTGTAGCAGCGGTTCACGATATGACACGCTGAGAAGATTGGGAACAATAAGAAAATATTTTCAATATCTTATGTTTCAGTATGCGTCACGGTGGGGCGTAGCCAAGTGGTAAGGCACCGGATTTTGATTCCGGCATACGGAGGTTCGAATCCTCCCGCCCCAGCCAAGTTTTGCAATCGGCGATGCGGCTTCCGGCGAATTTTTGTGTCGTCAGATCGGGGCGCAGCGGAACAAGATCACCGAGAAAGCCGATGACGACTATACAAAGCGCACTGACGAGCCGTGCGGCTTGAGCAAGGCCGAGCGCTCGTTTGCTTTTCTCGAATATCGGCGGCCATACCCCCGCCTTGGCCCACCGGTTGTAGCGGTTGTAGACCATCGTGTAGAGGCCGTAGCGATCGGGCAGGCGCACCGGTGCAAGATGCCGTTCAACAACCGGCAATCGTCGGTGTGCGGCATCCCGCGCGGCTTCTTCGGCAGCAGCGGCGGCGCGATGACCACCCACTCCTGTCGCTCGGATCAAACCGAGCCATCCCAAGCCCTCAGTTGGGTGCTTGACCACTTCTCTCTCAAAAGCGGCATCCCTTTTTGGTACAGGACCTAGCTTTTCCGGCACCTTGCTTGCAAAATGTGGGGCACGGCGCTAGCCGCCCCCGCACCAGCGAGGCGCTTCATGACCCCCGAACAAATCCAACTCGTTAAAACCTCGTTTGCCGCGGTCGCACCGATCGCGGATCAAGCGGGGCTGATGTTCTACGAGCGGCTGTTCACGCTCGATCCGGCGCTGCGCCCGCTGTTCAAGGGCGATATCGCCGAGCAAAGCCGCACGCTGATGAAGATGATCGCGGTGGCGGTGGGTGGGCTCGACCGGCTCGAGACGATCGTCCCGGCGGTCCAGGCGCTCGGCGTGCGCCATGCCGGCTACGGCGTCACCGGCGCGCATTACGACACGGTCGCCGCGGCGCTGCTGTGGACGCTCGGCCAAGGATTGGGCGACGGGTTCACGCCCGAAACCGAAGCTGCTTGGGTCGCGGCCTATACTGTGCTGGCGACGACGATGCAGACGGCAGCGGCCGGGGCGCAAGCGTAACCTTTTAAAAATCGGGTGCCGGCAGCGGGCGGGCCGGCATGCGCAATGTCAGCGGCGGCGGGATGTCGTCCGCTTCCGCCGACCATCCCCAATCGAGCAACGGACGCGCCGCGAGGGCGAACGCGACGATGCGGCCGACAAGATCGGGCGACTGCATCTCGGCGTCGCTGAGCGAAACGTGGGCGAGAAAGTTCTTCCAACAAACATAATCGGCGACCGCGCTGCCCTTCGCCGCGTCGAAGCCGCGCGGCAATCGGCTGAGCCGTTCGTTTTCGCATGTTAGCGTGAGCCCGCGCGCGGTCAGCCGCTCGGCCATTGCCAGGAACGTGTCCGCCTCGCTGATGATGGCGCCGCGCAATCGGCTGAGCAATTCCGGCGGGGCATGCCAGAACCCGGCGCCGATCATCGATCCACCCGGCT
>Ga0181537_10001214_pt1 | contig 23963 bp, 21 predicted proteins | sample PEATcosm2014_Bin_39_FD_119765 | JGI IMG/M metagenome (GOLD analysis project Ga0181537, IMG submission 119765) | Peatland microbial communities from MTU Mesocosm Facility, Houghton, MI, USA - PEATcosm2014_Bin23_10_metaG | ecosystem: Environmental > Terrestrial > Soil > Wetlands > Peat | place...
CGACATAGACCTTGCTGCCGTCCGGGGTTACCGCAACCCCAGAGGGGTTACCCCCGACGGTGATGGGGTTGCCGACGACCGTATTGCTCGCCGTCGCGATCACCGAGACGGTGTTGTCGCCATAGTTCACGACATAGACCTTGCTGCCGTCCGGGGTTACCGCAACCCCAGAGGGGTTACCCCCGACGGTGATGGGGCTGCCGACGACCGTGTTGCTCGCCGTCGCGATCACCGAGACGGTGTTCGAGCCATAGTTCGTGACGTAGACCGCGCTGCCGTCCGGGGTCGCCGCAATTCCATAGGGAAGGCTGCCGGGGATGATGGGGCTGCCGATGACCGTGTTGGTCGCCGTCGCGATCACCGAGACGGTGTTCGAGTCTAGGTTCGTGATGTAAGCCTTCTGGGCCAAGGTCGGCGCGGTGCCGAGAACCACCGCCAGCAGGGTGAGCACGCTCAGCGTGACGATGCGTCTCATGGTATCTCCTGCCCGGTCGGCCCGCCACCGGTTGCCGGCGCGGCTGTCAACAAGGGCGACGCATCCTGGCCGACGATACCACAGATTTCTCCAACGGAGCGCCAGCTCAAACTGCCCGGTCAATACAAAGCGCCGCGCCGCCTCTGTTGGCGCCCGCGCAATCGCGGCTTGGGTGTAACAACCAGCGATCGCGCGGGCTTTCGCGATCGGCGGCTCAGCAGCCAAAAGCGACAAATCGAGCTGGCGTCAGACGACCGTTTCCGCGCCGACGGGGAGGCGCCACATCACGCGGCGCTGGCCGTGATAGTCGTTGATCGCGAAATGTTGGCAGCAGCGATTGTCCCACAGCGTGACCGTGCCCTTTTCCCAGCGCAGGCGCGCGGTGAATTCGGGGCGGGTGCAATGCGCCTGAAGGAATTGGATCAGCGGCCGGCTTTCCTCTTCGGTCATGCCCTTAAAGCGGACCGTGTGGCGGGTCGAGACGTAAAGCGCTTTCCGTCCCGTCTCGGGATGCGTGCGTACGACCGGATGTTCGGCCTCGACCCGCTCGGCTTTGTCGGTGTCGCGCATCTTCATGTATCTGTTCTCTTCGCGCCCGCCGCGCCCGCCATTCATCCGCGCGCTGTAGATCCCGGTGAGGCCGTCAAGCATCCGGCGCATCCCGGCTGAGAGCGTCTCGTAGGCGAGGTACTGGTTGGCGACCATCGTGTCGCCGCCATAGGCGGGCACTTCGCGCGCATAAAGCATCGTGCCGATCGGCGGCTTTTCGAGATAGGTCGTATCGGAATGCCACGCGCCGCCGACATTCTCCTTCTGGTCGGGCTCCTTGCGCAGCTCGAAGATTTGCGGGAAATCCGGCATGCCCTCGACAAACGGGTAATAGGCCGGCTCGGCGAAATACCGAGCATAGCGCAACAGATCGGCGCCGCCCAATTCCTGGTCGCGGATATAGATCGCGCAATGAGTGAGAAAGGCGTCGTGGATTTCCGAGCGCTGCTGGTTCGAGAGCGGCTCGCGCAGATCGACACCGCCGATCTCGGCGCCGAGCGCGTCGGCGAGGGGCTTTACCGTGATCGTCTGGTAATTCATCCCGAACACTCCCCTCATTGGCGCGCCTACTCGGTGCGGCCCGCCCTTCTGTTGCAATCAGCGGCCACGCCATGCTCGCTATAGCCGATCACGGTTTCGCCACGGACGTAGTAATCGCGCTCGCAAATCGCAAAGCCGGGCTCGGCTCCGCCGAGATAGAGATACACTGTCGACAGCGACGGCATCGGCAGGCGCACCTTGCGGTCGGGCGGGCCCACCGTTTCGACCAGCGTGTCGGCGGGACGGTAGATCCATTGCGGGCCATGCCCTTGCGGCGCGTGGGTGAGCTCGCAGCCGGCGAGCCCAAGCAGGGCCGCGGCCCATAGAATTCGCGAGTACGGCATCGTCCCTTCCATTTTGCCGGACCGTAGCACAGACGCGCGGCGCAAGCCTCGCATCGCGCAAATTGCGGTAATAGGAAAAGGCGCGCTTGCATCGTCAACGCGTTGCCGCTCATCTGTGCGAATGACCTTTTACCGATTGCGCGTCGCCTCGGATGTCGGCGGCACCTTCACCGACAATGTCGCCTATGACGAGACGACAAAGCGCGTCACCGTCGCCAAGGTGCCGACGACGCCGGAGAACCGCGCGCTCGGCACGGTTCAGGGTCTGCTGCGCGCGCTCGACTTGCAGGGGCGCGGCGGCGGTGATGTCGATTATGTCGGGCACGGCATGACGACCGCGACCAACGCGGTCATCCAGCGCCGCGGCGGACGCACTGCCTTTGTGACCAATGAGGGGTTCCGCGATCTGCTGCTGATCGGCCGCCAGGACCGGCCGAGCCTTTACGACATCCGCCAGACGCGGCCCGAACCGCTGGTCGCACGTGCGGATTGCCATACGGTGCGCGGCCGGCTCGATCACAAAGGCCGCGAGGTGACGTCACTCGACGAGGAGGGGTTGCGCGACATCGCCGCGCGCCTCAAGGAAGACAAGGTCGCCGCGGTCGCGATCTGCCTGCTGCACGCCTACGCGAACCCGGTGCATGAGCGTCGCGCCAAGGCGATCCTCGCCGAAGCCTTGCCCGGTGTGCCGGTTTGCGCCTCGACCGATATCCTCGCCGAGTTCCGCGAGTATGAGCGCGGCAGCACGGTGGCGCTCAACGCGTTCCTGATGCCGATCATGGGGCATTACCTCGCCTCGCTGACCGAGCTGCTCGCCGATCGCGACAAGGGGCTCGGGCTCGCGCCGGGCGTGCCGGTCATGATCATCGAAGCCTCGGGTGGGCTGATGACTGTGACGACGGCGCGCGAGCGGCCGGTGCACACCGTGCTGTCCGGCCCGGCGGGCGGCGTCGTCGCCAGCGCCCATGTCGCCGCGCTATCGGGCTTTCCCGACATCATCACGATGGATATGGGCGGCACCAGCACCGATATCAGCCTGATCCTCGGCGGCGAGCCGCAGGTGACACGCGAGGCGAGCCTCGAGCGCACGCCGATCCGCATCCCGGTCATCGATATCAACGCGATCGGCGCGGGCGGCGGCTCGATCGCCTGGATCGACGATGGCGGCGCGCTCAGGGTCGGGCCGCAAAGCGCCGAGGCGATCCCCGGTCCCGCCTGTTATGGCCGTGGCGGCACGCTGCCGACGGTGACCGACGCCAATCTCGTGCTCGGCCGCTTTGGCGGCGAGACCAGGCTCGGCGGGGACATGGTGCTCGACCGCGAGGCGGCGGAACGGGCGATCGAAACCCATATCGCGGGGCCGCTGGGCCTCGATCTGACGACCGCCGCCGCCGGCATTCTGCGCGTCGCCAACGCCAACATGGTGCGCGGCATCCGCGTCGTGTCGATCGAGCGCGGTCACGACCCGCGCGAACTGACCCTGGTGCCGTTTGGTGGCGCCGGCCCGATGCATGGCTCGCCGGTGGCGCGAGACCTGGCGATCCCGCGCCTGCTGGTGCCGCCGACGCCGGGCATCTTGTGCGCGCTCGGTCTTCTGGTCGCCGATTTGCGCCATGATCTGACCCAGACGCGGCTCGCGGCGCATGCCGATTTTGCTGCCGCGGCGGCCGCGGAGGCGTTCGCGCCGATGCTCGACGAAGCGCGGCGGCTGCTCGCCGAAGACCGCATCCCGCCCGAGCGGCAGCGCATCGAGATGCGCGTCGACATGCGCTATATCGGGCAATCTTTTGAGTTGCCGGTCGCGGTATCGGGGTTTGGCGATGCCGAATGGGCAGCGCTGGCGCCGGCCTTTCACGCCGAGCACCGCCGGCGCTTTGGCCACAGCGACCTGGCCGCGCCGATCGAGATCGTCAGTCTCGCGGTGATCGCGAAAGGGCTGATCGACACACCCGAATTGCCGCGTCCGGCGCAAGGCGATGCGACACCGCCGGCCGGCGCGCAGATCGGCTCGCGCCGGATCTATTTCGAAGCGGCCGGACCCGGCGGCGGCGACTGGCACGATTGCCGCATCTGGCGGCGCGAGGCGCTGCTCGCCGGCAACGAGATCGCCGGGCCAGCGGTTGTCGAGGAGGTCTCGGCGACAACCGCGCTTTATCCCGGAGACCGGGCCCGGATTGATGAATTCGGCAGCCTGATCGTGGAGGTCGGCGCGTGAGTAACGCTGCAACGACGCTTAGCGTGATTCGAGACGCGCCGTGCCGGCGCTCCTCACCATGACGGAGTATTTTGATGGCATCCACTGATCTCCGTCATCCTGAGGAGCCGGCGCAGCCGGCGTCTAGAAGAATGCATGAGCGGGCGAACGCAATCGACCCGATCACGCTCGAAGTGCTGCGCAACGGCCTCGAATCGATCGCCGACGAGATGGGCGTGGTGCTCAAGCACACCTCGTTCTCGCCCAACATCAAGGAGCGCATGGACGCGTCCTGCGCGATCTTTGATGCCGAGGCGCAGCTCGTCGCGCAGGCCGAGCACGTGCCGGTGCATCTCGGCTCGATGCTGCGCGCGGTCAAGGCGACGGTCGCGGCGGCGGGGCATATCGATGACGGCGATGTCGTCATCGTCAACGACCCGTTTATCGGCGGCTCGCATCTGCCGGACATCACGCTGGTTGGGCCGGTTCACATCGACGGCCGGCATATCGGCTATGTCGCGACCCGCGCGCATCACGCCGATGTCGGCGGCATGGAGCCGGGATCGATGCCGGGCAACAGCCGCGAGGTCTACCAGGAGGGCATCGTCATCCCGGCGATCAGGCTCTATCGCCGTGGCGAGCTGCAGGACGATGTGCTGCGCCTGATCCTCGCCAATGTGCGCACTGCCGACGAGCGGCGCGGCGACCTCAACGCGCAGCTCGCGGCGTTACGAGTCGGCGAGCAGCGCTTGAAGGAGCTGGCCGGCCGCTACGGCGCCGATTTGCTGTGCGCCGGGTTTGACGCCATCCTCGATTATGCCGAGCGACGCATGCGCCGGCGGCTCGCCGAATTGCCGCCCGGCACCTATCGCGGTGAGGATTTTCTCGACGATGACGGCACCGACGACGAGCCCGTGCGGATCGCGCTCGAGGTCACCGTGACAAAGGACCGGTTGGTTCTCGATTTCGCCGGCTCGTCGCCGCAGCGGCGCGGTAACATCAACGCGGTCGCGCCGATGACCTATTCAGGCGTGTTCTTCGCAGTAAAGGTCATGACCGACCCGGAAATCCCGGTCAATGCCGGGACGTTCCGGCCGGTCGAGCTGCGGCTGCCCGAAGGCAGTTTTCTCGCCGCGATCTCGCCGGCCGCGGTCTGCGCCGGCAATACCGAGACGACGCAACGCGTCGCCGACACCGTGCTCAAGGTCTTCGCGCAATTCGCGCCCGACCGCGTTCCGGCGGCGAGCCAAGGCACGATGAACCTGATCGGCATCGGCGGCCGCGGCCCTGATGGGCGGCCCTATACCTATATCGAGACGATCGGTGGCGGGCAGGGCGGGCGGCCGATGGGGCCGGGTGACGACGGCATCCAGTGCAACATGACCAATACGATGAACACGCCGATCGAGGCGCTCGAGATCACCTATCCGCTGCGTGTCGAGCGCTATGAGTTGCGCGAAGGCTCCGCCGGGCGGGGACGGCACCGCGGCGGCAATGGCCTGGTCCGCGCGATCCGCATTCTCGACCGCGACGCGCGGGTATCATTGCAATCGGAACGGCGGCGCTTCGCGCCCTATGGGCTGCACGGCGGTGCCGACGGCGAATGCGGGCGCAACGCGGTCGTCCATCGTGACGGGAGTGTCGAGGAAGTGCCGGGCAAGGCGAGTCTCACGCTCGCTCCCGATGACGTCGTCGTGGTCGAGACGCCGGGCGGCGGCGGCTGGGGCGCGCCCTGAGCCTCAGCCAAACTCGGCGACAAACCGATCGGCGTCGCTGTCGCGGTCAAATGTCGCGCGAAAGACGACACGAAAGTTCAGCACGTGGAGCATCGCCAGCTCGCGAGCAACTATGTGATGTTCGGCGAGCCACGCCTGCATCTCCGCGAGATGCTCGGCGACCGATAGATTTCCTGCGCGCCCTACGACCACTGTTTTCAAGGTGCTGCCCTAACTAGCCATCGCGGCAGGCTAATAGGGACAGTCTGACAGACCTTGATTACAGGCACCTGTCGCGACAAAAATTTTGGAGATGGATGGTCCAGGGCCTGCCGCTTTTTTCGATCGGCGCGGTTGTTGCTATCGCCGATAATGGGTCCCGGCGGATTGTCGCCGAGGCAGAGCCGATAACAGGCGGTTGAGACATGAAGATGATTGACGAAGCGGCGCTGACCCAGCTGTTCGATGGGGCGCGGACATTCTCCCGCTGGCAGGAACGCGATATCCCGGACGGGGTGATCGAGACGGCCGTCAATATGGCCTTTCTTGGACCGACGAGCGGCAATTGCGAGCCGATGCGGCTCGTGCTGGTCAAAAGCAAGGAGGGGAAGGAACGGCTGTTGCCGTGTGTCTCCTCGGGCAATTCCGACAAGGTGCGAGCCGCGCCGGTGACCGCGATCGTCGCCTACGACACGCAGTTTTACGAATATCTGCCGCGGCTCTTCCCGCATACCGACGCGCGCAGCTGGTTTACCAGCAATGAGGCGCTCGCGACCGAAACCGCGTTTCGCAACAGCTCGCTGCAGGGCGCCTATTTAATTCTGGCGCTGCGCGCGCACGGGCTCGATTGCGGCCCGATGTCGGGGTTCAACCCGAAGGCGGTCGACGAGACGTTCTTCCCCGACGGCCAATACAAGACGAATTTCCTGTTGAACATCGGCTATGGCGATCGCGGTGCCCTGCACCCGCGTCCGCCGCGGCTTGCTTTCGACGAAGTCGCCAGTTGGTTGTGATCCCGTCTCATTCCGGCTTCCGAGCCGGAAGGACGCGGTTCTAGCCCTCCACGGGAGCCCACGCCCCGAAGCCATCTCCGGCCGGTGGCATGGAACTTGCCGATTTTCTGATCGTCGGGTCCGTGACCGCGATCGTCATGGGCGACAAAAGAGAGGTGGCATGACGGTCAACGCGAGCACCGCTTCCGGTGCGATGGAGACGCATCCGATCGGCGCCATCGCCGTGGCGGGAGCGGTCGGCACGATCATCGAATGGTATGATTTTGTGATCTACGGCACCGCGGCGGCGCTGGTGTTCAACACCCTGTTCTTTCCCAATGCCGATCCGCGGATCGGCACCTTGGCGGCGCTGGGCAGCTTCGCGGTCGGGTTTCTCGCGCGACCGATCGGCGGCGCGATCTTTGGTCATTTTGGCGATCGGTTGGGGCGCAAGTCGATGCTGATGCTGACGATGGTCGGCATGGGCGCGGCGACGACGCTGATCGGCCTGTTGCCGACTTACGATCGGATCGGGTTCTGGGCGCCGGTGCTGCTCGTCGCGCTGCGCGTGGTGCAGGGCATCGCTGTGGGCGGCGAATGGGGTGGCGCGTCGCTGATGGTGCTCGAACATGCGCCGACGCGGCAGCGCGGACTTTACGGCAGCCTGGTGCAAATCGGCTTTCCGATCGGCCTGGTGTCGGCCTCCGCGGTGTTTTCGCTGGTGTCGCTATTGCCCGACGCCGATTTTAAGTCCTGGGGTTGGCGCATTCCGTTCCTGATCAGCATCGCGCTGGTCGGCGTCGGCCTTTTTGTGCGGGCGCGGTTGCCGGAGACACCGGCGTTCGAGGACCTCAAAGCGCGCGGCAAGATCGTGCGCAGCCCGTTATTGGAAATGGTGCTGCGCAACCCGCGCAACTTTCTCGTCTCGGTCGGGCTGAAGATTTCCGAAGTATCGTGGGTCTATATGCTGACCGTGTTTGTCGTGATCTACGCCACGAGCAAGCTCGGGCTGTCCAAATCGTTGATGCTCGGCGCGATTTCCATGGCCGCGCTGCTCGAGGTGGTGACCATTCCCTTTTTCGGCCATCTGTCGGATCGCTATGGGCGCCGGCCGCTCTATTTCGCGGGTGTCGCGTTCACGGTGATCTTTGCCTTCCCGCTGTTCTGGCTGCTCGAGATGCGTTCGCCGGCGATCGTCATGCTGACCGTGGCTATCGCGCTCAATATCGGCCACGGGCTGATGTTCGCGCCGGAATCGACTTACTTCCCCGAATTGTTCGGCGCGCAAATGCGCTATACCGGCGCGGGGTTGGGCTTTCATGTCAGCGCGGCGATCGGCGGCGGGTTCGCGCCGGTAATCGCGGCGGCTCTGGCGGCCTATATGGGCGGTACGGCCGGGGTCTCGATCATGCTGATCCTGCTGGCGCTGATCACGCTGGTCGCGACGTGTTTCGCCCGCGAAACCAAGGACGATCCGCTGGTCAGTTAGACAAAATGCGCGGATGAGGGAGGAAAGGGATGATCGAAATCCCGGCACGACGCGGCAAGGCGACAAGACTGGCCGCGGGGCAAAGCGTCAAAATCATCAATACCTATGGCCAGCAGGTCGTCGACACCTGGGCCTTCAATGCCGCCGATATCGGCGAATTCATGTCGATGGAGCACACGCGCATCTTTATCGGCCGGATCATTCCGAAAATCGGCGATCCGCTTGTCACCAATCATCGCCGGCCGATCCTAACGCTGAGCGAAGACACGTCGGGCGGCATCCACGACACGCTGGTCGCGGCTTGCGATCGCTGGCGCTACGAGCTGCTCGGCTGCAAGACCTACCACGACAATTGCACCGATAATCTCGCCGAGGGGCTGGGTGAGCTGGGGCTCAGGCCGCCGGAGACGCCGTCACCGCTCAACCTGTTCATGAACATCCCGGTTCTCGACGGCAACGCGATCGACGTGCTGCCGCCGATCAGCACGCCGGGCAGCTATGTGACGCTCAGGGCGGAGATGGATTGCATTGTCGCGTTTTCGGCCTGCCCGCAGGACATGGTGCCGATCAACGGCGCCGGGATGACCCCGACCGCCGCGCATTTCGAGATTATCGGCTAAGAGGCGCTGAGCGCGCGGAAAATCGCCCGGTTGGTCGCGACATAACTTGGCGCGACGTGCACGATCCTGTCGCGAATCTTGAGATGCAGCGCCGGCAGGCGGTGAAACGGCACCGATGGGAAGAGATGGTGCTCGGCGTGGTACGGCATGTTCCACATGATGATCCGCACCGGGGACCAGGTCAGCGTCGTGCGGGTATTGCTGAGCCCGTTCTGGTCCTGGCTGCACAGCGTGTGCTCGGTGATCAGATAGGCGCGCAGCAGCGGCATCGCCAGCAGCGATGGCAACAGCCAGAAGTACAGCGCGGCGGTGTACCCCATCGCGATCGAGGCCAGCAGAGCGAGATAGATCGCCAGCTGCGCCGACATCGAAATCGCGATGCTGCGGCGGGCATTGGCCGGGACGAACGGCAACCCCTCGGTCCGACCGAGGGCGAGCGATGAGTAGTCGATCGCCCGCCGATACCAGAATTGCACCGCGCTGAGTTCCCTGACATAGGCCCGTCTGCTCGTCGCCCGCGGATACATCAACTCGGGGTCGCGCGCTGGGTCCTGGGTGTAGCGGTGGTGCCATGCGTGGTAGTAGCGATAAAAGGTCGCGTTGTAGAAGCTCACCACCCCCGCGATCCAGCCGACGACGGCGTTCGCGGTCGGCGAGGCGAAGGCCGTGCGGTGTACGCATTCATGCATCGGCGCGAACATCGCGACCAGCGTGAGCCCGTACAACACCATCGCCGGGATCAGCAGGTACCAATGCGGCAGCGCGAGCCAGACCAAAAACGCGGTCGCGGCAACGCAGGCGAGATGCACGCCGACTTGCACGGCGCCGCGCAGATCCGAGCGCAGCGCCATCGTGCGCAGATCCACGACGCCAAACAGGTCGCGCGCGGTTCTTGTTTCGGTAAAGGTGGCGGGGGCCGACGCCCCATCGATCGTCGTGTCGGTCATGCTATGCTCGGCACGCAAGGGATGCGCCAAGCTAGCCGGCTGGCCTTCGATTTGCACGTCAAAAGCGGTTTAGCGTGATGATGGGGGTGGTGAGATGGATCAAGAACGCCGTGGCGAGAAGATGCGATTGGGCGCGTTCTTTCACCCGACCGGCAATCATGTCGCTGCCTGGATGCACCCCGAGGCGCAGATCGATGCCGGCACCAATTTCCGGCATTACGTCGAGATCACCCAGACGGCCGAGCGCGGCAAGTTCGACCTGATGTTTGTCGCCGACGCCGTCGCGGTGCGCGAGGGCAAGCTCGCCGCGCTCTCCCGCTGGCCGCAATACATGGCGTATTTCGATCCGCTGACCTTGCTGCCGGCGCTCGCCGCGGTGACCTCGCGCATCGGCGTCGTCGGGACCGCGACGACGAGCTACAACGAGCCCTATCACATTGCCCGCAAATTCGCCTCGCTCGACCTGATCAGCAACGGCCGCGCGGGCTGGAACGTCGTGACCTCGTCGGCGGTCAACGAAGCCCAAAATTTTGGCCGCGAGCAGCATTATGCGCATGACGAGCGCTACGACCGGGCGAACGAGTTTGTCGAGGTCGTCAAAGGGCTGTGGGACAGCTGGGAAGACGACGCGTTCCTGCGCGACCGCGCCACCGGCCGTTATTTCGATCCGACCAAGCTCCACGCGCTCAATCACAAAGGGAAGCATTTCAACGTGCGCGGCCCGTTGAATGTGGCGCGGCCACCGCAGGGCCATCCGGTAATCTTTCAGGCCGGATCGTCCGAAGCGGGCCGCGACTCGGCGGCGCGTTTTGCCGAGGGCGTGTTCACGCCGCAGCATACGCTCGCCGGCGCGCAGGATTTCTACCGCGACCTCAAGGGTCGCATGAAGAAATACGGCCGGCCGCCCGAGGCCCTCAAGATCATGCCGGGGCTCAATGCGATCGTCGGCCGCACCGCCGCGGAAGCACATGAAAAGCACCGCTTTCTGCAGTCGAAGATCCACCCGGATGTCGGTCTCGAATTGCTGTCGAACCAGCTCGACAACATGGATCTGTCCGAATACGACCTTGACGGTCCGCTGCCCGAAATCCCCGATCATGTTGCCGCGCTCGCCGGTCAGACCTCAATGCGCAACATCGTTCGCTGGTCGAAGGAAGAAGGGCTGACCATCCGCCAGATTTACGAGCGGTTCGCCGGCGCACGCGGCCAGCGCACGCTGATCGGCTCGCCGGTCGATATCGTCGACGACATGGAAAAATGGTTCCGCGGCTACGGCGTTGACGGTTTTCTCGTGCACCCGCCCTATCTGCCCGGCGGGATCAGCGATTTTGTCGATCTGGTGGTTCCGGAACTGCAAAACCGCGGTCTGTTCCGCGAGGATTACGAGGGCCCAACCTTGCGCGAGAATATGGGGCTGGTGCGGCCCGCCAGCCGCTACGCGAGCTAGAGCGCGCTCGGTTCCAGGATCGTCAGGCCGTGAAAGGCGGCAATTCGAACAGGCGCTGCATCTTGGAGAAGCCGCGCAGCTCGAAATGGCCGATTTCCCACATCGGGCGGTGCAGCGTGTCGGCAAAGGCCTCCGACATGATCAGCGAACGGTCGAGCTCGCGGCATAGCCGCTCGATGCGGGCGGTCAAATTAACGTCCGGCCCGATGACCGTGAAATCGAGCCGGTTGCCCGAGCCGATATTGCCGTAGCTGACGGTGCCGTAATGCAGCGCGACGCCGGCGTGGAGCGGTGTCGTCGGGTGCTTGCGATTATGCTCGACGAGCGCGGCGAGGCCGGCGGTCGCAGCGGCCAGAGCCGAGCTGCAGGCTTCCTCGGCGTCCCGCTCGGGTCCCTCGCGAAAGATCGCCAGCACGCCATCGCCCATGATCTCGACGACCTCGCCGCCATGCTCCTGCACCGGCGGCATCACGCAATCGAAATAGCGGTTGAGCATGCGCAGCACGGCGCGCGGCTTCATCCGGTCGGACATCGAGGTGAAATCGCGCAAGTCGAACAGGATCAGCGCCGCGGTGATCTCGCGCACGTCGCCGCGCCGTACCTGGCCTTCGAGGATCAGCTTGCCAGCTTCCTCGCCGACATAGGTCGTCAGCATGCCGCCGACGAACCGGCGCAGCGCCTTTAATTCGCTGATCGATGCATAACCGGGCAAAACGTCGTGGAAGAGCTGGCGATCGTCTTCGCTAAACCCGGCAGGCTGCCGCGTCGCCCAGCCGAACGAGCTGATCAACCCGGTCGCCGCGTAGATCAGCGGCGCGATCATGTAATCGGTATAGCCCTCGTCGCGCAGCTCCTCGAGCATCGGATAGGGCAGCGGCGCATTGCCGTCGAGCCGCCACGCGAAACTCTTGCCGTCCTCGATCACCGGACGCACGGGGCTTTCGAGGAAGAGCGCGGTTTTCTCGATACCGTGGTCGAGAAAGCGCTCTTCAAGCTCACGATCCGAGTACCAGACGCGGCTCACGCCGCGATATTGCGGATGGAACGCGCGCTGATGCAGCGACACCCGGTCGATCGGGACGCCCGCAGCGGCGACGCGCTGGCAAAATTGTTCGAGCACCTCGCGATTGCCGGGCAAAAACCGCGCCTCGCGGATCAGCCATGTGTCGAGCCGTGACGCCAGCGGGGAAGCCGGCACGGCATCGTGCGGCAGGTTGTTCGGGTCGCGCGGCATCGGTTTTATCATCGGGGCGATGGGTGCGGCCTTCATGTCGGGTGCCGCTTGCCGCTTCACAACCGCTCTTTCACGCAGCCCTGAATTTCTCCAGCGCGGCGCGGTCGATATCGATGCCAAGCCCGGGCCGGTCAGGGATTTCGACCCAGCCATCCGTTTGCGTGATCGGCTCGGCGATCACCGCCATCCGGATCGGGTGTTCCGACTGGTCGAATTCGAGAAGCGGCTCGATCGGATGCAGCCCGGGCGGGTTGTGCGGCAAGGCGGCGATCAGCTGCAGCGACGCCGCGAGCGCGACGCCGGTTCCCCAGACATGCGGGTTGACCCTGACACCAAACGCGTTCGCCATGTCGGCGATCTTCTTGGTCTCGGAGATGCCGCCGGCCGCCGCGATGTCGGGCTGCAGGATATCGACCAGACGCTCGGTGATCAGCGCGCGAAAGCCCCAGCGGGTGAATTCGGCCTCGCCGCCGGCGATCGGGATGGCGAGCGCCGCCTTGACCTCGCGATAACCGGCGAGGTCCTCGGGCGGCACCGGCTCCTCGAACCAGGCGATGTCGAGCGGTTCGATAAGCTTGCCGAGCCGGATTGCGCCGAGTGCGTCGTAGGCGTGATTGGCGTCGACCATGATGCGGATATCGGGCCCGATCGCCCGGCGGACCGTCTCGCACAGGCGCACATCGCCGGCGAGCCCAAAGCCGAGCTTCAGCTTGATCATCTTGAACCCGGCGGCGACGCGCTGATGCGCCTCCTCGACCAGATAGTCGAGCGGGTCACCGAACCGTTTGCGATAGAACCCGGTCGCATAGGCCTCGACCCGATGGCGCAGCGGGCCGCCAAGCAGGCGGTGTACCGAGACGCCGAGATGCCGCCCCTTCAGATCCCACAGCGCGATGTCGATCGCCGACAACGCCTCGATCGCTAGGCCTTTCTGGCCGTGGTCGCGCAGCCGGTTGTAAAGGGTCTGCCAGTGGCGCTCGGTGGCGAGCGCATCCTCGCCAATGACGAGCGGCTTGTAATACTCGACGATCGGCGCGGTGAGCCGGGCCGGGCCAAAAGCCTCGCCCCAGCCGCTATTGCCATCCTCGCCGACGATCTCGACCAAGCAGGCGCCGCGCCGTTCGTACCAGGCCTGCGAATACGCGAACGGCTCGGCAAGCGCGGCGTCGAGCACATAAGTCCTAACATCTTGGATCTTCATGGTCGTTGATCGTCGTAGAACAGCCCGCACAACAGCATGTCGACCCGGTCGCCATCGCTAGAGAGCGGCAGGATGATGGTCTCGTAGCGCCGCCGCCGGTCGTCGAGCACGCAATCGCGCTGGGCGTGTAGCGGCTGTTTGCTCGTCGCGACAGTGGTAAAGCTTTGTTGCGAGATGTTGCGGAATTCGACCTGCGGCAGCTCGTCGAGCATCTTGCCGGTCAGGTCAAAGCGCACCCGCTCCGACAGGTTGGTGCCGTGCACGCGAATGTGGAAGCGCAGCGGCTGCCCCTCGATCACTTCGATCAGGAGCAGGTTGCCGATCGCAAACCGCAAGTCGACAGGATCCATGTCGCCCCGCGTCGGCAGGCCACGCGCGCCACCCTTCTCCAGCCAATACGCATAGAGCTGCCGCAGCTTGGGATGGATGATGCCGTCCATCGCGGCCCGCGCTAGGCTATTCGGCGCCCTAGGCTATTCGGCGGCCTACTATTCGGCGGCCTCGAGCCGGCGGCGCTCGCCGCGCAATTCGGCGACCCGCTCTCTGGTGTAGAGGTCGGTCCAGTTGCTGAGCGAGAAATCGGTGACTTTGCGCGGGTCGTAGGGCCGATCGGCGATCTTGATTTCGCGGCCGGCGATATAGACGCCACACAGGCGGCTCTTATCCTGCAGGATCGCGATATTCGCCAGCGGCGACCCGTCCCACGCGATAAAATCCGCGGCCCGGCCGGGCTCCAGCACGCCGATCTCGTCACCCCGCGACATGAAGCGGGCATTGACCTCGGTCGCCGCGCGGAGCGCCGCCGCTTTCGAGAAGCCGAGATCGTCGACAAAGAGCTCTAATTCGCGGGCATGCCATTCGCCGTAGGGCGTCACCGCGAACCCGCTATCGGTGCCGGTGAGGAATGGGATGCCGGCCTTGATCGCCTTTTTCAGATTGGCGCAACCGATCTTGTACCGCGTGTCGGTGGCCTCGATGCGGCCTTTCTGGCCGGCCGGCTCATAGGGCTGGGTGAACTCCATGACGTTTTTCGGCTGGGTCAGGGTCGGGCCGATCATGCTGCCGGTCTTTTTCATCGCGGCAATGCATTCATCATCGAGATAGAAGGCGTGGAAGATCAGATCCACGCCGGCGCGTGCCGAATAGAGCGTCGCCTCGCGGCCGACCGCGTGCGACACCGCCTTCTTGCCCATGCGATGCGTCTCGCGCACGATCGCGTCGGTTTCTTCCTGGGTGAAGGCGGCGATCAATTCGCCGTCCGGCCGACGCTGGATCCCGTCCATCGCGATCTTGATGCAATCGACGCCATTCTTGACCTGGCGCCGCACTTCCTGGATCGCCTCGTCGAGCGAGGTGACGAGCTTGCCGATCGAGGTCTCGGGCGCGCCGATCCAGGTCGGGTACCAGTCGGTGAGGCCTTGATGCGTGGTCAGATAGGGCCCGGCGGCCATGACCCGCGGCCCGTCGAACAGGCCCGCATTGATCGCGTCGCGGATCGACAGGCTGATCTGACCGGCGTCGCCCGGCGAGCAGATCGCCGTATAGCCGGCGGCGGCAACCTTCTGCGCGAAGAACATGCCGCGCAAGGCACGAAATTCGAGCGGGCTGTAGAGGTCGATATCCTCCTCGGTCTTGGCGTTGCCATAGGCGAGGTGGGTGTGCACGTCGATCAGGCCCGGCATCACAAAATGGCCGGAATGGTCGATCAGCCGATCGCCTTTGCCCTGCTTTGGCGCGCCGGCCGCCTCGCCGGCATAGGTGAGCCGCCCGTCGCTGTCATAGACGAGCGTGCCGCCCTTGAGCGCCTCGTCCTCCCGCCCGGTAAACAACTGGCCGCAACGGACAAAGGTTTTCATCGGACAAAACTCCCAAGGTTCAGCCACGAAAGCGTACCCCTCCCCCGAAGGAGAGGGAAGCGCGTCAAACGCGGATGAGGGCTTACAATTTTAGACCTTACCGCACCGCGTGGCCCATAAAGCGCGGCGGAATCGGCTCGCCCCACGGTCCGTTCAATTCGCCGCGGCCCCACAGACCCGGCGGCACGCTGGCGTTGAGCACGTCGGTGTCGGCCCAGTGCTCGTGCACCCGGCCCCACGGATCGCCCCAATAGTCGAATACCTGGCTGCCGAGCGAATGGCGGCCGATGCCCCAATAGTGTTCGTAGCCCTTGGCTTTCATGACCTCATGACCGCTCATGATGTCGTCGATGTCCGCGGCCTCGTAGCTCAAATGGTTGAGCCCGGATTTGTCGCCGCGGATGCAGAAGAAGACGTGGTGATCGACATAATCGCCGCCGCGGTCGAGCCGATTGAACGAGCCGACGATGTTGGTTTTCTCGTCGGCGTAGACTTCGTCGGAGCAGCGGAAGCCGAGCATCTCCCGGTAGAAGCCGAGCATCTTGTCGAAATTCGTCGACATCAGGACGAAATGGCCGATGCGCTTGACGTGGCTGGGGCCGGGTTGCACGCGGTAGAGGACATTACGGCGGCGGGTCTTGTCCTCGCCGATATTGACCGCCGGCCGCGCCACCGGAATTTTCTCCAGCATCTCCATGCCGTGGACGATCTCGACCTGGTAGCCATCGGGGTCGGTGAGGCGCACCCGCTTGCCGCCGCCCGGCTCGTCGATGTCCTCGATCTTCGAGGCGCCCTCGACCCGCGACAGTTTCTCGAGATCTTCCATGTCGCTGGCATGAAAGGCGATGCCGACATATTTGGGCTCGCCGAGCTCGGTCACGTGGATGTGGTGCGGCTCATCGGTGCCGCGCATGTAGAGCGCGTCCTTGGTGCGGTCGGCGCGCACCATGCCGAACGCCGTCAGAAACTCTTCCTGCTTGTCGAGATCGGGCGAGCGCAACCGCCCGTAGGCGAGATCGGCGACTTTGACGACAGGCATGACAACCTCCCGAAAAATAATTTCGCACAGTATAGCGCAAACCCGGCGGCGCTGTGTCAGCCGCTGTGACGGGCGAGCGGGTTTCCTCCTAGCAACGGGCGGCGACATCCATCAAATCGATTGATGGTATGGATCTCATCTATCCCATCAATAATGTGCAACGGCCCCCCATCCATGAGGCACTGGGGAATTGTGTCGTCGCTCGAACGTTGATCAGCGACCCGACGTGTTTCCTCTCAACAGGCAGGACGCCTTGATGATCGATCGTTGCCACCGAGCGCTCTTGGCGGCGTTGCCGTTGCTGCTGGTCGCGCCGTGCGCCGGTTATGCGCAGCCGGTCCAGCCGCCGACCCGCGCCGAGGCGGAGGCGGCGCTCAATCCGGCTCCCGCTCCGGCGTCCTTCACCAATGCGCAGCTCGACCAGATGCTGGCGCCGATCGCGCTCTACCCCGATCAGCTGCTGGTCCAGGTGTTGATGGCGGCGACCTTCCCGGACCAGCTTGTCGACGCGGAGAAATGGCTGCAGGACAGCAACAATGCGGCGCTCAAGGGCGACGATCTGGCCAACGCGCTCCAGCCGCTGCCCTGGGATCCGAGCGTCAAATCGCTGGTTCCCTTCCCGCAGATCATCGCGATGCTGACAAACCATCTCGATTGGACCCAGGCGCTCGGCGCCGCGTTCGCCAATCAGCAGGTCCAGACGATGGCGCGGGTGCAGTTCCTGCGCGACCGCGCGAAGCAGGCTGGCATGCTGAAATCGAGCGATCAGCTCGCGGTGCGGGAGGAAGATTCCGACATCGTCATCGAGCCGGTCGACCCGAACGAGATTTACGTGCCGGTGTACAACCCGGCCGAGGTCTACGGGACGTGGCCCGATAACAACGCGCCGCCGGTCTACATCCCGCCGCCGCCGGGGTTTTTCAACGGTGCGCTCGCCGCCGGGATCGGCTTTAGCGTCGGGTTTGGCGTCGTCGCGCCGCTGTGGGGCTGGGGACATCCCGATTGGCGGCACCATGATGTCGTCGTCGATCCGGGCCGCTACCAGCACATCACGAACCAGAATTTTATCACACAAAACCACATCAACATCGAAAACCAGGTCTGGCGTCGATCCGGGCCGATCGCCCAAGTTCCCGAGGCGCAACGGCCGCACCCGTACGAGCCGACCGGGGAGCTGCCCAAAGGCACCGTTCGGCCGAACGAGATCGTGCGGCCAGGACCGCATCCGGGCGAGCCGCCGCATCCCGGCGAGCCGCCGCATCCGCAGGAAGCACAGCCGGGACCGCATCCGGGCGAGCCGCCGCATCCCGGCGAGCCACCGCACCCGCAGGAAGCGCAGCCGGGACTGCATCCGGGCGAGCCGCCGCATCCCGGCGAGCCACCGCACCCGCAGGAAGCGCAGCCGGGACCGCATCTGGGCGAGCCACCGCATCCCGGCGAGCCACCGCACCCACAGGAAGCGCAGCCGGGACCACATCCGGGAGAGCCGCCCCATCCGGAAGAAGTGCGTCCCGGCGGGCCGCCGCATCCCGGCGAGCCGCCCCGTCCCGAAGAGGTGCGTCCAGGCGAACCGCCGCATCCGGGTGAACCGCCGCATCCGCAGGAAGCGCCGCCGGCACCGCATCCGGGCGAGCCACCGCATCCCGCGCCGCCTCCGCAGCCGGCGCCTCCGCACCCGGCGCCGCCGCCGCATCCCGGCCCGCCGCCGCAATCGGCAGCACCGCATCCTGCGCCGCCACCCCACCCGACAGCGCGGCCGGCACCCAAGCCTGGCGAAGAGCAAAAGCCCGAGCAGCACTGAGCGGGAGGCAAGGCAGGTCAGCTCGGCGATCTTTGCCATAGGCATCGGGCGCAATCGCCGCTATAGCGATATTGTCGCAATTGTGCGACGCAACGTGGATACGGCGATGGAACTTCCGGAGTGCATCACGGCGATCGGCGAACAGCTTGCGGCGGGTGGGGCGATCACGCCGGAGGACGATCTGTTCGAGACCTATGAGGTCTTTGCCGCCGAACTGACCAACCTCTTTCTTCGCCCGTGGCTCGCGGCCGACCACGCGAGTCGGTTGTCGACGGACGGCGATTATTTTCGCGTCGATATCGGCGGCCGCTCGGTGGTCATCGCGCGCGAGGGATCGGACAAGATCCACGCGATGCGCAATGCCTGCCTGCACGCCGGCTACCGTATTTGCGAGGAAGAGGAGGGTCATGGCGACCACCTTTTCTGCCGCTACCACGGCTGGGATTACGCGATCGACGGCCGGCTGACCGACCCGGAATTGCGTCCCGAGGAAAAGGACCGTTCGCGCTTCCGGTTGCCGCGCTACGCGATGAAGATCTGGAATGGGCTGATCTTTATCGACCCATCGGTCGCCGCGCCCAACCCGCCCGAGGCGAAGCCGATTGAATTCGCCGATGTTCCCGATCTAGGCGAGTCGAAGGTCGCTTCGCGCAAGCGCTTTCAGACGACCTGGAACTGGAAGCACCTGCGGAATTTCCTGTGGTCGTCGAAGGATCTGGTGTTCGACGGCGGCGGTTATGATGCGGTTACCGAATTCGGGCCGCTGTCGATGCTGCTCGCCAAGAACGGCGACGCCGCTCTCGTCCGCCTGATCCCGCGCTACGCCGGGCACAGCGATTTCGAGCTCGTCCGCATCGCCAAGCCCGGCCACAACGCCGCGGCCGGTGACGAGGCACGCATCGAAGAAGCGCTGCGGGTGGAAGGCGACAAGCTCGCCGGCGTGCCGGCCGGTTCGCTCGACCGCGGCTTTTACGAATGGTACTGGGCGGCAATGGCGCCGGCCGCGGCCTAATGGACGTCCGCACCGTCACCGAGGGTCTCGCGTTTCCAGAAGGGCCGGTCGTCTGTGCCGACGGGTCGGTGATCCTGGTCGAGATCGCCGCCGGTGCGGTGACCCGCGTGGCGCCGGACGGGTCAAAGACGATTGTGGCGAAGCCTGGTGGCGGGCCCAACGGCGCGGCGATCGGGCCGGACGGCAAGGGTTATGTCGTCAATAATGGCGGGTTCGCGTTCCTGGTCGACGACCAGGGACGGCGCCGTCCGACCCTCCAGGCCCACGACTATAGTGGCGGCCGGCTCGAACGGATCGATCTTGCCACCGGCGCGGTCGAGGTATTGTACCGTGAGTGCGGCGGCCACGGGCTGCGCGGACCGAATGATTTGGTTTGCGACGCGCATGGCGGCATCTATTTCACCGATCTCGGCAAGCGCCGGGCACGCGACATGGATGTCGGCGGCGTCTATTACGCCAAGCGCGACGGGTCATCGATCGTCGAGGTAGCCTATCCGCTGGTGACGCCAAACGGCATTGGCCTATCGCCCGAAGGCAACACGCTTTACGTCGCCGAGACCGAGGCGGCGCGGCTCTGGGCGTTCGATATCGTCGAGCCCGGAATCGTCAGGAAAGACCCGTGGCCGTCGCCGCATGGCGGGCGCATCGTCGCCGGGATGGGCGGCTACCAGCGCTTTGATTCGCTGGCGGTGCAGGCCGATGGGCGGATCGCGGTCGCGACGCTGATCAATGGCGGCATCACCGTGATCTCGCCCGACGGCAAGCATGTCGAGCACACCCCGATGCCCGACCCGATGACGACGAATATCTGCTTTGGCGGCCCGGACATGAAGACCGCGTTTATCACGCTGTCCTGGACCGGGAAGCTCGTCGCGGTTGATTGGCCGACGCCCGGGCTGAAGCTCAATCAGGCGGGTTAGCCGCCGCCCGTTCCTTCGCCGAGACGGGGTGCGGAACCCAGGGTCGGTCGCCGCGGCTGTCATTGGCGCCGGTTACCGTTATTCCGCCGGCATCGAGCCCAACTGCGATCGCGCCGCGCCGCCAATTGTCGATCCGGTCAACGACCGGGATGCGGCGGCGACACGCGAACCCGGCCGGTACCTGGCTGACGATCGCGTCGACCGTGTCGCATCCCGCGGGCAATCCGCGGTCGTCGGTGACGATCGCGACGGTCTTGCCGCGCGCGGTGTAGCGGCAACCGCTATCGGTGCAGTCGAGCCCCGCGGCGGGGCTGCCCGCCGCCGGCCATGGCAACAGCTCGGTTCCGGTCTCCTCGGCGAAGAGGCTCTTTTCGATGCGCTCATTGTTGTCGCCGAGCACGTAATAATCGCCGCCTGGCGCTCGGGCGGCGACAAAGCGGCCGAAATCGGCGATCACGATGTCCGGCGGCCGGGTCACCAACATCGTCGCCATACCGACGACGATCCCGACGATGCCCCAGCGCCGCCATTTCCCTTGCCACAAACACAGCCACAACCCGCCGAACGCGACGAGTACGAGCCCCCACATCGGCAGGCGCGGAGTCGGCCAGACATTGCCTGGGATCGCCGAGACATGCTCGGCGACCCAGATCGTCGCGTCGATGCCCCAGCCCATCGGCACCAGCGCCAGTTGCTCGAGCCCGAAGGGCATCAGCAGGCAGGAGACGACGCCCCAAGGCAGGGTCCACAGCGCCGAGATCGGCACCGCGATCACATTGGCGAGCGGCGAATAAAGCACGAGCTTGTGAAAATGGTAGATCGAGAACGGGTCGGTGCCGAGGGTCACGACCACTGTCGTCACCGCCACGCCGGCGCAATAACCGAGCGCCTTGCGCGCGATGGAGCCGCGGCGCAGCAGCCGGCCGAGCTGCTCGCCCCAGGTCTCGTAGACCGCGATCAGCGCGACGACCGCGCCAAATGACATCTGAAAGCTGACGCCGATGAGGCTCTCTGGCTGGAGCAGCAGCACCACCGCGGCGGCGACCGCGCAGATGCGCATCGAAATTCTAAGGCGATCGATCAAGATCGCGGCGAAAACGATCCCGTTCATGACAAACGCGCGCTCGGTCGGGATCGCCGCGCCGGACAGCATCAAATAGCAGGTCAGGACGACGAGCGTCGCCGCTGCGGCGATCTTCTTGATCGGGAAGCGCAAGGCGACATACGGGATCAGAGCCAAGCCGCCGCGCACCGCGAAAAACACAAAGGCGCCGACCAGCCCGAGATGCAGTCCGGCGATCGCCAAGAGGTGCGACAGGCCGGAATTGCGGAAGGCTTCCTTGACGCTCTCGTCGATCGCGCCGCGCTTGCCGGCGATCAGCGCCGAGGCGACACCGCCGGTCGAGCCAGACAGCACCGCGGTGATCCGCCTCGTGACCTCGGTGCGCAGTTGCAGCAGCCATTGCCGCCAGCCGCCCGGCGCACCCTCATCCTCTGCCGTGGCGATCCGGTGCGCGCCGCCATAGCTGTAACCGACGCCGCCAATCTCGGCGAAATAAAGCTCGCGCTGCAAATCGTGGGCGCCGGGCAGCGTCTGGCCCGGCACCGGGTAGAGCATCGCCTTGAAGCTCACGCGGTCGCCGGGGCTTAGGAGGTCGCTTGCCGCGGTGATGTGGATGCGCAATCGGTGCGGCTGCCGCGCGGTATCGAGGCCGGGCAACGGATCGGGTGCGACGATGATCCGCCAGCCACGCTCCATCGTGTCGATATCAATGACCCGGCCGGTAACCGCGACCGGCCCAAGACGGCGATCGAGCATCGGCGCCGCGCGTTCGCGCGCGGTCTCGGCGACCAGCGCGAAACCGGCGGCGCCGATCATCAGGCACCAGGCGGCACCGCGCCATGCCGGCCATCGCCGCGCCGACAGCGCCGCTGAGCTCGCGGCTAGGGCGATTGCCGGCGCAAGCCACACCGGCGGCTCGATGGTCAGCGCGAAATAAAGCGCGATGCCGGCGCCAAAAATCACCGGGAGCCAGAGGATCCGGCGGTCGTTCTCCGCGGCGAAGGCGGCGGCGAGGCCGTGAAACGGTCCCGCGCGGCGGGGCGGCGCGTCAAGCCCTTCATCCGCAATCGAGATTTCCGCCATCTCCGCTCCTTGCAAGCGAAGCTACAGGATCATTTTCCCACGCGGTAGTGTTTGGCATCGCGATGGAGCGCCAGATGAGCCAAGGCCGGGAGCCCGCAGTAGCGTATGTGAGCCTCGCCGCCATTTTCTTCGCTTTCCTGCGGTTGGGCTGCACCAGTTTCGGCGGCGGTACCGCGGGGTGGGTCTATCGCGAGATAGTGCAGCGGCGCGGCTGGATCGACGAGCAGGCGTTTCTGCCCGATCTGACGATCGGCCAGGGCATGCCCGGTTCCAATGGGGTTAACATGGCGATCCTGGTTGGGCGCCGGCTAAAGGGCGGGGCCGGCGCCTTTGTCGCGCCGTTCGCGATGCTCGCCGGGCCGTTCGCGATGATCCTCGTCATCGGTGTCATCTATGGGCGGATGGGCGATCACCGGACGGTTCACGCGGTGCTGGACGGGGTCGCCGCGGCGGTCGTGGGATTGAGCTTTTCGACCGGGATCACCGTCATCGCCCGCGGTGCCGCGGAGTGGAGCTCGATCGCGATCGCGGCGCTGACCGTGCTGTGCGTCGGCGTTCTCGGCTGGCCGATCCTGCCGGTCGTGCTCGGGCTGGCGCCGGTCAGCATCGGCATTGTGTTCGCGCGGGGTCGCTAGCCATCATGCGGGGCACGCCAGCCAGCCTCTTCCTGATGCTTTTCGCGGTGTTCGCGCCCTTGTCGTTGCTGTCGTTTGGCGGCGGCAACGTGGTCATTGCCGATATCGCGCATCAATCGATCGCCGTCCAGCATTGGACCAGCGATCGCGACTTCGCCGATCTGTTCGCCTTGTCGCGCGCCGCGCCGGGGCCGGGCTCGATGCTCTGCGCGCTGATCGGCTGGAAGGTCGCGGGGATTGCGGGCGCGCTGGTCGCGACGGTCGCGTTCTACCTGCCGTCATCGTTGTTGCTGTTCATCATCGCCAAGATCTGGGGGCGCTGGCGCGGCGCGACATGGCATCTTGCGGTAGAGCGCGGCATGGCACCGATCGCGGCCGGATTGTTGCTGGCAGGCGGGATCGCGGTGCTGCGCGCCTCGCCTGCCGGTCCCGTTGTCTGGGTCGCGGCCGGTGTCGCGACGGCGGCGCTACTGCGCTGGCCGAGGATGCATCCGGTTCCGTTGCTGCTCGCCAGCGGCGCGGTCTTCGGCCTGATCGATCTGTTACGCTAGCGCGCTTTTCGGCCAGACCGGATCGTCGTCCCCCGCAAACGGGAATCAAGGGGGCAACCGCACGATAGTGTGAGCAAAACCGGGCGAACCGTCGCGCGGAGCGATTCGACCAGCTTTCGCTTGCGTGATAGCGTGTCTGCAGCGGGCGCAGCTCGCAAGGGGAGGTAAGCGTTGGGCGCCTATCTGGTACGCCGCTTCGGCCTGATGCTGATGACGCTGTTCGGCATCTCGGTGCTGATCTTCGTGCTGCTGCGCC
>Ga0181537_10001215_pt1 | contig 23959 bp, 21 predicted proteins | sample PEATcosm2014_Bin_39_FD_119765 | JGI IMG/M metagenome (GOLD analysis project Ga0181537, IMG submission 119765) | Peatland microbial communities from MTU Mesocosm Facility, Houghton, MI, USA - PEATcosm2014_Bin23_10_metaG | ecosystem: Environmental > Terrestrial > Soil > Wetlands > Peat | place...
AATGGCGAAGGTTATCCACAGATAGCGCGAAGAGGTTATTCACAGAAACCACAAAAATGTGTATTCTGTGGCTGTTGATTCAGCAATGATCTGATCCGAAACGAGGAGAAAAATGATTCGCAAGACCCGCCTTTTTACACCCGGTCCGACGCCGCTGTTGCCGGCGGCGCAGTTTGCCATGGCCGCCGCCGATATGCACCACCGCACTCCGGAGTTTCGCGCGTTGTATCAGAAGGTGCTGGCGCAGCTCAAGGTCTTTGTCGGAACGCAGAACGATGTGCTGCTGCTGTCGTCGTCGGGGACGGGCGCGATGGAGGCGTCGGTGTCGAATCTGACCTCGCCGGGCGATCGCGTGCTGGTGTTGACGGCAGGAAAATTTGGCGAGCGCTGGGTGGGATTGGCTCAGGCGTTCGGCTGCGAAGTGGACGTGTTGAAGGCGCCCTATGGGCAGACGTTTGAGTTGGGCGCGATTCGCGCGGCATTGAAGGCGGAGCACAAAGCGATCTACATGCAGGCGACGGAGACCTCGACGTGCGTGCGCCACGATGTGGAGGCGATTGCGAAGGTGATCAAGGAAGTGACGCCGGATGCGCTGCTGGTTGTCGACGGCATCACGGGCCTGGGTACGACGCACTTTGACGTGGATGGCTGGGGCATCGATGTGCTGATTGGCGGTTCGCAGAAAGCAGTGATGATTCCGCCCGGCCTCGCGTATCTGAGCGTGAGCGAGAAGGCGTGGAAGGCGATGGAGGGGTCGAAGAATCCGCGCTACTACTTTGACCTGCGCAAGGAGAGGAAGAACGCAGTGAAGGGGGAGAGCGCCTACACGCCGGCGGTGGCGCTGGTGGCGGGGCTGGGTGCGGCGCTCGATTACATTGCGGGGCAGGCGGGGGGCGATCTTGAGAAGGGCCGCATCGCGCTGATTGACAATGCGCAGGTGAATGCAGCGGCGACGCGCGCGGGGCTGGTGGCGCTGGGGTTCACGCTGTTTGCGCCCACGGCTCCGGCAGCGGCGGCCACAGCGGTTGCGGTGCCTGAAGGCATGAATTCAGGCGACGTGGTGAAGACGCTGAAGACGAAGTTCGCACTGGTGACGGCGAATGGACAGGGCGAGATGCAAGGGAAGATTTTTCGCGTGGCGCACCTGGGATTTTTTGACTATCTCGACACGGTGGCGCTGCTGGGCGCGATGGAGCAGATCGCGAAAGACACGCTGGGCTTGCCGGTGGAGTACGGGCAGGCGGTGGCGGCGGCGCAAAAGGTGTATGCCGAAGCAGTGAAGAAGTGAATAAGTGAGTAAGTGAAGGACATATGGCGGAACTGAGTTTTGGGGAGAAGCTGCTGATCGCACGCAGGCAGCTTGATCTCTATCAATATCAAATGGCCGAGCGGCTGGGGGTGCATCCCAATTCGCTGACCAAGTATGAGCGGGGCGAAGGCAAACCGCATGCGGCGGTGGTGCGCATGTTTGATCTGCTGTGCGAGCAAGAGGGCATCCGCTTTGACGAATACGAAGCGACCCAGCAAGGCAAGGGAGACAGAATGAAGATCGTATTGGCGGAGAAGGTTTCGCCGGCAACACTGGCCGTGTTTGCGGCCGAGCCGGGCTGGGAAGTGCTGACGCATGACAAGCTGCCCGACGGTTTGCCGGCGGCACTGGCGGATGCAGATGCGCTGGTGGTGCGCTCGGCGGTGCAGGTGGACGATGCGCTGATGGCGCAAGCGCCGAAACTGCGCGTGATTGGCCGCGCGGGTGTAGGCGTGGACAACATCGATGCCGAAGCAGCGACGAGGCGCGGCATCGTCGTGATGAATACGCCGGGGGCCAATGCGGTCGCGGTCGCGGAGCTTACGATCGGCCTGATGCTGGCGCTGGCGCGCAAGCTGCCCGCGGCGAACAGCGGCATGCACGCAGGAAAGTGGGAGAAGAAGAATCTGCAGGGCGCGGAGCTGCGCGGCAAAACGCTGGGCATTGTGGGACTGGGGCGTGTGGGGCTTGAAGTGGCACGGCGCGCGCGCGGATTTGGCCTGGATATTATCGGCAGCGATCCGTTTGTGTCGGCGGCGGTGGCACGGGAGAACGGCATCGTTGTTTTGCCTTTGGACGAGCTTTTTGCCAAGGCAGACTATCTGACGCTGCATGTTGGACTGACGCCGCAGACGGCGGGCATCATCAATGGCAAGACCATCGCAACGATGAAGAAGGGCGTGCGCATCATCAACTGCGCGCGCGGTGAGCTGGTGGAGGATGCAGCGCTGGTGGCGGCGCTCAAGAGCGGGCAGGTGGCCGGCGCGGCGCTGGATGTTTTCACGGTTGAGCCGCCGAAGGATTCGCCCTATGCGGAACTGGAAAACGTGATTTTGACGCCGCATATTGCGGGGTCGACCGCTGAGGCGCAGGAAGCAGTGGGCATTCAAATCGCGATGCAGGTGCGCGAGTATCTGAAGCTCGGAGTGGCGCAGAATGCAGTGAATCTGCCGTCGCTGAGTCACGAAGAGTATGTGCAGCTTGCGCCGTACATCGATCTGGCGGGGCGGCTGGGATCTTTTCTTGCGCAGACGGGCAAGGGCGGGATTGATGGGATTCATCTGATTTATGGAGGCGCGCTGGCCGAGGCGAAGATCGATCTGGTGCGCAACGCAGCGATCGAGGGACTACTGCAAGGCTCAGAAAATGTGAACCGCATCAATGCGACGGCGGTGGCGCAGGAGCGCGGGATTCGCGTACACGAGGACAAACAGGAGAGCCATCGCGGCGGCGCAGCTACGATTTTGACCATTGAACTGCACTCGTCGGCAGGTAAGAGCCATGCCAGTGCGACGGTCATTCATGGGGAACAGCCGAGGCTGCTGGAGTTTAACGGGATCGACATTGAGGCGCCGCTCGAAGGCAATCTGCTGGTGTGCCGCAACCTTGACGTGCCCGGCGTGATCGGAAGGATCGGGACGATTCTCGGCGAGCAGGGCGTGAACATTGCCAACTTTGCACTGGGCCGCGAACGCGCAGGATCGACGCCGGTAAAGGCGATGGCGGTGGTGCAGGTGGATGCGCCGGTTTCAAACCAGGTGCTGGAAGCGCTGGGAACGATCGAGGCGCTGATCGAAGCCAAGCCGGTGCAGTTATAGAAACAAATAGACAGCAGACAGTAGATAGTGGTCGCCGGCGATCAGCCCATGACGCCGGAACGGCCCAGCCAGCTGCGAATGTAAGCGGCCTGGCCGACGTGGTAAGTCTCGTGGAAGGCGAGGAAGTGAACGACTCCGGAGAGCTTGCCATCGGCCGTGGGCGGGCCCTGCGTGATGGGCACATCGAGGGCATCTTCAGTGGCGCTCTCAAGCGCGGCATTGAGGCGAGAGCAGGTTTCATTCCAGGCTTCGAGCGCGGCGGCGGGCGATGGACACTCGGCCGAGTCGACGCACTTAGCACCACGCCCATAGAGCGGCATCCACGGAGTTGTCCATTCAGCGCCGAGCCGCTTGAGCAGATTGGTGCGCGCCCACGCAACGTGGCAGACGATCCACTGCATGTGATTGGTGTGTTCGTTGGGACGGCGGACCCATTCATCGTCGCTCAAGCCGTCGACTGCCTGCTTGAGGAAGTCGGCATTCCGATTGAAGTCAACGGCGGCAGTCGCAATCCTGCTTGAGATTGGCATGGGGCGGTCTCTCCTTTGAGAAGCGGTGGTTCTTCTGCGACTCAAGATTACACGGAGAAGACTGCCGGCCCATGAACCTGCGAGAAAAATTGCAAATCGGAAGCGGGCGTCAATCTGGTATTGCGGTCGGGGTCAATCGACTGGACGGGCCTTTCCGTCGTGCAGGCTCTCGTCGATGGTGGACCGAATCTTCTGGTCGGCCTCGGCCGCGAGCCTTCCCTGACGAGCGCCAAGGCGGCCCTGCTCTGCGCCCAGCTTGCCCTGCATCGCGCCGAACTTGCCTTGCTGCGCTCCGAAGTCGCCCATGTGCGCATACATCTCCGCGTCTGCAGCGCCGAGCTTTGCCTGCACCTCAGCCAGTTTCGCCTGAACGTCGGCCAGCGCTTGGGCATTGACGGTTTTGCCAACCTGGGCCTGAATCTTGGCCATGGCCGCGTTGAGGTCTGCCATTTCCTTGCTAAGATCAGGCACGGGAACATTGATTGGTTCCCGCTGATGTTCAAGCGTCTCCTGCTGCTTGCCGAGCTCTTCCTGCTGTTTGCCCAGCTCCTCCTGTTGCTTGCCGAGCTCCTTCATTTCCTGGTAGAGGGCTTCGATCTTAGTAATGACCGCGGGGTCATCAACGACGTAGTCTTTGCCGTCGTGCTTGAACCAGAGGAAGTCGCCGTGCGCAAGCTTGCGGGCTTTATCAATTTCACCGGTGTGAATCTCGCCGGAGAAGTTCATATTTTCACTGCTGTCGCCGGAGATGAGGGCGTAGGAATCGCCATTGGATGAGAAGCGATAGACAAAGCCCTCGCCGGTTGTGGTTGCGAAGCTCTGCGCGGACGCGATGGCTGAGTTGATTTTGTTGCTCAGGGCAACGGCATCCATCAGCTCCATGGGCACGAGCGGAGCCTTGGGCATGGCCAGCACGATCGGAGGCTGATCGGGACCAACGACGGAGACAGGCGCCTGCAGGCTAAGGATCACGGGCGGAGCGGGAGCGAGCGGCGCGTCTTTAGGGGCAAGCACAATCAACGGACTCGACGGCGGGGCTGGAGCCGCCTCGGGGCTGGATGGGGATTGCGGAGCGGTTTCGGCTTGTGCGGGCGCCGGAGGAGCATCGGCCTGCGGAGTTGCGTTGGGAATTTCCGCATCGGCCGGGGGGAGCGAAGCCGGCTGCGCGTCGGGTTGCTGCGACGTTTGGGCGGCAGCATGAACACGAATGAATGCGGTGGAGGCAAGCAGCGCCAGGGGAACGAGGAGCACGGCGGCGAGAGTACGGCGCGGCCCGGCAAAGGCCTGACGAAATGCGCTGTCGTTGAGCAGCCGCTCGATGCGGCGAGAGAGAGTTCCTGTGCGGGCCATGGCGACTCCAATGGGGGTGGGGCGCGGCGCGGCCGCGAACTGAAGAAGAACCTGGGCGTAGGAGGAGCGACTGGCAGCCTCGGTGAGGCCGGCGCGGTCGCTGATCATTTCGGCCAAGTCGGAAAGCTTGTTTTTGAGCCACCAGCCGAGCGGGCTGAACCAGACAAGCGCCGAGTAGAGCTCAGCGAATAGTTGCAGGTAGAAATCGCCCTGACGGATGTGGGAGCGCTCGTGAGCAAGGACGACGCGCAGCTTCTCGCTCTCCCAGGTTGAATAATCCGCAGGCAACACGATGGCGGAACCGATGGTGACGGGCGAGGCGATTTTACGGCTGGCGCGCACGCGCAATTTGCCGGTGAATAGAGACTCGATCGGTTTGGCGGATGACCAGATGTAGAGAGCGCCGACAAGGCCGCAGATGAGGCGGGCAAGGAGCAGGGATGCGACCAGGAGATAAGTCCAGACGGCCAGAATCGACGGAGAAATGGCCTTGGCACGAACGGGCGGCGGCGAGGACGACTGCAACGGCGCTGCATTGAAGGAACTCGGCTCGGCGGGCAGCGCAGCGATCGGGGCCGATGTGTCGGCAGCAATGGGGGTGTCCTGCTCCTCGACATGGGGCGACGTGGCCTGGGGAATGGGCGCGATCGCCGGCGACGGATTACGAAGCGATGAGCCACGGACTCGAATCCGTGCCTGCAGTTCTTCAAGGAGCGTCTGAGGATCGGCGGGAAGAACAACTGCCGCGCCCGCGGGCAGAATCTGGAATCGCGATGCAAGAGGCAGAAGGAGCGGCATCAGCACAGCGGAGGCGAGCACCAGTCCCCACGCGGCTTTTTGCGCGACCACGTTGCGCACGCGGAAGATGCGTAGCCCGGCCCAGACAGCCAGAGCGACGAGGAGCGAACGGCAGGCGGATTCAATGATAGTCGAGATCATTTTGCCTCCTTTTTGGGGATGGTCTTTTGCGCGGCGGCGATGCGGTCGGCAAGGCGCTGCAATTGAGCGCGGTCAAGGACTTTGGAGTCGACCATGCCCACCAACAGCGCCTCGACGGAACCCTCGCAGAACCAGTCGACGATGCGTTTGACGGCGCGACCGGCGACGCGCTGGCGCGACTCGGCGGGACGATAGATGAAGGTGCGGTCGTCGACCGAATGGGCCAAGTAGCCTTTTTCTTCGAGGCGGCGCAGGACGGTGCGAACGGTGGAATCTTTGAGGGGGCGGTTCAGTTCTTCGCGGACCTGCTCAGCGGTGACGGAGCCGAGTCGCCAAATGACAAGCAGGATGTCGCGTTCGAGTTCGCCGAGTTCCGCGGGGTCGTGCCGTGCAGTGTTACGCTCCATAGTGTTACTGACTGTAACACACAAAATCGGTGAGCGCGCAAGCGAAAAATTTACGGGAAAAATGAAAAGCTGACGAATGGGAGCGGGCTAGTTTGGACGGGCGATCGCGGACCCGGCGGGGATGTTGGTGCAGGTCTAATTACGCGGGTGGATGAAATAGATCAGACCGAGATAGTCGTCGGTGAGCAGAAAGCTGTCGGGGCCGACGCGCAGGATGCCGCAAGGGCGGCCGTGGACAATTGCCTTGCCGTGATCGACGGTGAGAAATCCAGTGATGAAGTCGCGCGGGGCGCGGTCGGTTGGAGAAAAGCGCACGACGCGATAGCCGGTGGCAATGCTGGGGCGGCTGGCGCCGTGGAGGGAGACGAGAAAGCTCGAGTGAAGAATCGGATCGGCATCGGTGAAGTAGGCGAAGCCCAGTGGAGAGCTGTGGGCGGCGAACGTGGTGTAGGCCGGAGGCACATGTTCGCAGGAACTGAGCGCTGAGGGAGCGCGGCCAAGAGCGGCGTTGGGGTCGGGGGCCGCTGCGTGTCCTCCGCCGGCCGCGAGATTGGTGCCGGCCGCAGCTACATCGCGTTGTGGGCCATAGACTGAATCGCCGGCGGTTTTTTGCGCGACGGCGGCCGGGGTTGACGCAAACGCTGCAGGGTTGTCGAGCGACGGCAAAGGAGTCTCATCGTGGACAGGCTTGCCATGAGCGAAGTAGCAAGCCGGCCAGCCGTAGTTGAGCGGCGAGGCGGGTGCGGAAGCGATCTGAAAAAACGTGTCCTCAGGAAGCTTTGCGCCGAGATGATCGTCGCCCATGTTGGTGGCGAAGAGAGCACCATCGCCGAGCGCAGGAATGGAATGGAGGTCGACGGCGTTGCGCATTCCCTGCGCGATCAGCGTTTGATGTTTGCCGTCGGGATCCATGCTGACCACGGCGGCACGCAGCACTTCCCGTTCCTGGCAGTAATTGCAGGACGAGCCGGTGGAGACGAATATGTGAGTCGCGCCATTTACAGATGCGACGGCGACGGTGCGGGTGAGATGCCATCCGCCGTATTTGTAACTGAGGCCGTAGTCGGGAAAGCGAATGAGGGTTTCGGGCGGAGAAGTGGGCGCGTTGTCTCCGGCGTTGTATTTGTAGCGGACGAGCTCGTCAGTGAGAGGCAGATAGAGCCAGCTCTGGTGCGTGGCGGGGTCGGTGAAGAACGCGAGGTTGTTGGGATTGCGCAGATGGTCGAGGTAGTGGGTGATGTGGGAGAACGTGCGCGTCTGCGCGTCCCAACCATCGAGAATGAAGACGGAACCGCGGGTATTGTCGGAGAGGTCGTACATGCCGGTGACGAAGATGCGCCCGTCTGGAGCCTGCGCGAAGAAGCGGACGCGGCGCAATCCGCTGGCCGCGATGTTGATGTCGAGCGGCTCGGGCAGCGAGAGAGTAATCGACTTGCCGGGAGCGTAAGTGAGCGTGTGCGGCGATTGGGCCAGCGCGAAGATAGAGTGGGACAAGGCAATTAACAATGCGAGCGAGCAGCGGATGAGAAGTTGTCGCATGGCTGTGAAATTAGACGGACGGAAGCGGCGATCGATCTGAGGAATAAAACGCCGGAGACGAATCTCCGGCGGCTGGACGCGAACGAATCAAGCTTACGCTCGGCTGAGGTAGGCGCCTTCGCTGGTGTCGACCTTGATCTTTTCGCCTTCATTAATGAAGGGGGGCACCTGGACGACGAGACCAGTCTCGGTTTTCGCGGGCTTGGTGACGCTGGAAGCAGTGGCCGACTTGAGGCCGGGCTCGGTCTCGACGACGGTGAGCTCGACGGTACCGGGCAGTTCGATGCCCACGGCATTGCCGTCGTAGTAGCTGACGTGAATCTGCAGGTTGGGCGTGAGGTATTCGACCGCGTCGCCCAACGTGGAGCCTTTGAGAACGGTCTGCTCGAAGTCCTCGGGATTCATGAAGTAGTAGTCATCGCCGTCGGCGTAGAGGAACTCCATCAGGATCTCGTCGACCACGACGCGCTCGATGGCGTCGGCGGAGCGGAAGCGGTGCTCGAACATGGCACCGGTTCGAATGTTGCGCAGCTTGGCCTGGATAAAGGCGCGCAGGTTGCCGGGGGTGCGGTGTTCGACCTTGAAGACCAGATGCAACTGGTCGTTGTGTTTGATGATCATGCCGGGACGCATTTGCGTGGCGGGAATCGCCATAACGAGAAAACTCCTTGCTGTGCGAGCGTAATCTACGCGGAAAGATTGGCCTTTTTGCCTATCCCTCATTGTAACTGAGCGGCGGAATCGATGAGTGGCGGGCAAAGCGCGGGATGAGTTCTGCCGGGGCCCTGCGTTTGTGTTCTGATCGAGGCATGGTCGAGCGCGGAGGGGGACGTTGGAGACAAGCAGCAGGACCGATCGCCGCGCTTTTGCTGCTGTGCTTTCTATGGTCGCTTGGTTCGCTGCGAACCGATCTGCTGCCGCAATTGAGCTTCGAGATTGGGAAGTCGGCGATGGGGGCGCAGGCGCTGCAGTTTGCGTTGGCGGCCCTGGCGGCGGCGCTGTGGAGCTTGGCGCGACGGGAGCGATGGCCCGGCACGTGGGATGCAGCGCAGGCGGCGCTGATTGGACTGGCGATGTTGGTCGCGCCCGCGATGCTGATTCGGTTGGCGGGCTCGTCGGTGACGGATGCGACACGCGTCGCACTGTTTTCACTCACACCGGTTGTCGCTGTGGTCTTTGAGCCCTACCTGGGGCGGCCTGATGCGCCGCAGGTCAGAGGCGGATTGATCGCGGCTCTGCTAGCGGTAGTCGGCACGCTTTGCGTTTTTCCTGTGGACATGCCGCGCACTATCGGAGCGAGTGCGGCGTTTGGTGCGGTGATTGTGGCCGCGGGGTGCGTGGGCGTCACGAACTGCTGGGCGGTGCGGGTCGCGTTTTCGCTGCCGCAAAAGACGTTTGCTGCTTTTGTGATGATTGCGACGGGGACGGCGGCGCTAGTGTTCGGGGTGGGCGCAGCCTTCTCGGACAAGTCAGTGGTGAGGATCGACTCATTGCTGCCCGCGATGGGATGGACAGTTGCGGTCGATCTGCCCGCGCTGCTTTTGCTTTTCTGGCTGATGAGGCGAATGACTGCGACGCGCATGGCGACACGATTCCTGATCGCACCACTGATGGCGAATGCTGCGGCGCTGGCGTTGTTCAGGCCCACAGTCGGGCTGCGTGCGGCGTTTGGCCTGATCTCGATTGCGACCGGGGCGGCGTGGATCTTGCTGGCGAGAGAATCGGAGGCAGAGACAGGGAAAACAACTCTTCATCTCAATTGAATGCAAGGTGCGAGGGGGACGTCGTCGAAGAATTGATTGAGCTCTCGGCAAAATCGTTTGATTGAAGTGTGTTCTAAGTTGGCGAATATAGCTTTGATCGACTAGTATTGGCTCCGATTTTCAACGGGCCGCGCCCAGTTCAGGAGATCTTTTCGATGCGCCGAATCTTCACTGCAGTTCATGCCGTGCTCGCTGTCTTCGCTGTTGCCACTCTCGCGCTTGGGTCCGGCAATCTTTTTGCGCAGGATGCTGTTCCGAAGGACGCGCCTTATAAGAATGCGCATCTGCCGGTCGACCAGCGCGTCGCCGATCTGCTCAAGCGGATGACGCTGGAAGAGAAGGCGACGATGCTAGCGGGATCGGGCTGGATGGAGTCGGCGCCGATCGAGCGGCTCGGCATTCCCTCGATCAAGATGGCTGACGGACCGATGGGCGTACGCTCGTGGGCGGGCAGCTCGGCGATCACCAACGCTGCCAGCAATCCGGTCAGGGTCGAGACGACCTCGTTTCCTTCAGGCGTGGACATGGCGGCAACGTGGGACGCCGATCTGGTGGAGCGCGAGGGCCGGGCGATTGGCGAAGAAGTGAAGGCGCTGGGGCGCGACATGATTCTCGGGCCGACCGTGAATATTAATCGACAGCCACTGTGGGGGCGCAACTTCGAGGGATACGGCGAAGACCCTTATCTCGCTGCGCGGCTGGGCGTGGCCTATATCAAGGGGGTGCAGAGCGAAGGAGTGATTCCGTCACTCAAACATTTTGCGGTGAACAACGAGGAGTTTGAGCGGCATCGCATCGACGTGACCATCGACGAGCGGACGCTGCATGAGATCTATTTTCCGGCCTTTAAGGCGGCGGTCGAGGAAGCAGACGTGTGGACGGTGATGTCGGCCTACAACAAGGTCAACGGCGTGCACTGCGGCGAAGATAAGTACCTGCTGAGAGACGTGCTGAAAAAGGAGTTTGGCTTCAAGGGATTTGTGGTGTCGGACTGGGGCAGCACGTATTCAACGGCACCGACGGTGAATGCCGGTATGGATCTGGAGATGCCGGGTGGTCCGCAGGCGAGGGCGATGATCACTTCTCCGCGTTCGATTATGTCGGGCAACAGCGGCACCTGGCTGGAGAGCGCGAAGGTGCTGGCGGAAGTGAAGGCGGGGAACATCACCGAGACGACGATTGACGACAACGTGAGCCGGATTTTGCGCGTAATTTTTGAGAGCGGCATTTTCGATCATCCACATGCCGGCGGTGGCGAAGTGGATACGCCGGAGGAGCGTGCTGTTGCGCTGCAAGGAGCGACCGAGGGCATCGTGCTGCTGAAAAATGAAGGCGAGATGCTGCCGCTGGCAGCGGCAAAGATTCATACCATCGCTGTGATTGGACCGAATGCGGCGGTGGCGCGCACAGGCGGAGGGGGCAGCTCGCTTGTGAGGCCCAAACATGCGATCGATCCACTGGATGGGATTCGCGGGCTGGCTGGGGACCGGGTCAAGGTGAGCTACGCGCTGGGTGTGGGCATGGAAGGCGAAGACCCGGCGCAGGACACGCCAGAGGCGCGCGCCAAGGCGCTGAAGGAGGCGACCGACGCCGCGGGGCAGGCGGATGTGGCTGTCGTAGTGGTGGGCCGCTATAACAAGCTCGAGTCAGAGGGCTTTGACGTGAAGACGATGGATCTGCCGGCGGGACAGGACGAGCTGATCGAGGCGGTGGAGAAGGTGAACCCGCGGACGGTGGTGGTGCTGAATACGGGCGATCCGGTGACGATGTCCAAGTGGATTGATCAGACGCCGGCTCTGCTGGATATGTGGTATGGCGGGCAGGAGGGTGGCGCGGCACTGGCGAAAATTTTGTTTGGCGATGCGAATCCCTCGGGGAAACTGCCGGTGACGCTGCCCAAGAAGTTTGAAGATTCGCCAGCGGCGGCAAACTATCCCGGCAAGGATCTCGAAGTGAAGTATGCCGAGGGGATTTATGTCGGCTATCGCTACTTTGACACAAAGAATGTGGAGCCGCAGTTTCCGTTTGGGTTTGGGCTGAGTTATACGAAGTTTGAGTACAGCGGGTTGCAGACCAGTCCAGTAAAGGGTGGCAAGGGCGAATGGCTGGTCACGGCCAAGATTCGCAACGCTGGAAAGCGGGCGGGCGCGGAGGTGGTTGAGCTCTACGTTCACGATGGTCACAGCAAGATCGACCGGCCGGTGCATGAACTGAAGGGATTCAAGCGAGTCGAATTGCAGCCCGGTGAAACGAAGACAGTCGAGTTCACGCTGGATCGCGCAGCGTTTTCGTTTTGGAATCCGGCGACGAAAGCGTGGCAGGCCAATGCGGGAAGGTTTGAAGTGCAAATGGGCGCGAGTTCGCGGGACATACGACTGAAGGGAACACTGGAACTGGCGCGCTAGGGCTAGTGCGGCGGTTCGTAGGGCTCAACACGCAGCATATTGGACAAGATGCCGCGCTCATCGGGGCTGAAAGTGTTCTGGTAACGCGCGGAGTTGAGCACCATCTGGCGCTGGTCGGGCGGCACTGAGCGCAGATCCTGGAACGCACCCTTCATTAAGGCGCGCCGATCGGGGGGCAATGTCATCCAGCGCCGCGCGGAGTCAGTGACCTGAGCACGCTCCTGCGGAGACAGGCGCTCGAGATTTTCGGCACGGGCCAGGCGGCGTTCGCGCTGCGCCTCGGGCATATTGTCGACGCGATTTAACTGCTGGACAAGCCGCTGCTGATCGGCCTGAGGCAGGCGGTTAAAGCTGGGCTCGCTGTGCAGCATCTGCTCCTGTTGTTGAGGGGGCAGGCCGCGATGGGCATTGAGCCACGCGCCGAGGTGGCCGGGCGGCGCATAGCCCGGTTGTCCGGCGCCAGAATAGGCGGGACGCGGCGTATAGCCCTGCCCCTGATAGGTGGGCACTCCTGGGCGAGCAACCGGCGGAGGCGTTACGGGAGCCGGTCGAGAACCGCCGTTGGGTTGCCCGGCTCCTCGGTATTGAGGTTGCTGCGCAGGACGGCCTCGCTGACGAGCGGCCGGCGGCCGATTCTGAGGCGCACGCTGCGCTGCAAATCGGGGCGCCGGACCCTGGCGGCGGACCGCGGGGTGCTGCGCGAGGGCGGGGATCGCAGACAGGCACAGCAGCAGCGCCATCGCTGCGGCCGTAGCCGCCCGTTGCGCTCTGCTAACGACGCTCGCCTTTGCCACGCCCTTCATTGTTTTGCACCCGGCCCGTGCCGCTTGCCTTTCCTGTGATCGACTCAGTTCTCAGTATTATCGTTGTTCGACAGCGATTCGAGTTGATCGAGCAGCTGCGCATTGTTGTCGAGCACCTGCAGGTCGTGAACGACAGCCGCCTGCGGAGGAGCAGCAGCGGAATGATCCCAGTCTCCAACGATGCCCAGATACGTTCCGCCCCCCAGCAGCAAGACGACCGTCAACGCAGTCGCTACCAATGGCCGCGCATGCAGGTGGTTGCCATAAACAAAGCGCGTACGGAGCCGCTCAAACCAGCCGGCCGGTTCCGCCTGGCGCTCTTCGTTGAGGCGGGCATTCATGCGGGTCATGAAGAATGGGCTTGGTGCGGGCGCTTGCCAGGTATCGAGCAGCGTCATGGTGGCGCGCAGTTCGGCCAGTTCCCTGGTGCAGGCTTCGCAGCCGGCAACATGAGCAAACACTTTGGCAGACACGGATTCGGGAGCAAGCAGCATGTCGGCCAGCTTGTCTTCCATCGCGTTGCACTTCGATTTGTTGATCGCCTGTTCCATCACAACCACCCCACTCCCCACCGGTCCAATTCCGGCTTTGACTGCTTACACAAAATCCTTCAGCTTGTCGCGCAGCGTCTGATAGGCGCGAAAGAGCAGCGACTTGGTCGCTGATTCGCTCAACTTCAACACCTCTCCGATCTGCTTGTAATCCATACCCTGGTACTTGTGCATCAGCACTGCCATGCGTTGCCGCTCGGGCAGTGCCATTACGTGTTGCCGGATCGCCGCCATCCGCTCTTCGCGCAGCAGGTTCTGCTCTGCGTCAGGATCGTCGTCGGCCACATCCGGCGTGGTCCCGGTCTCCGGGTCGGGAGCGTCGAGATAGATGGTCGACGCGGCCCGCTCATGACGCGTATCGCGCGCATGATTGACCGCCAGGTTGGTCGCAATCCGGTAAAGCCAGGTGGTGAACTTGGCCTCGGCCCGATAGCTCTCGCGCGAGCGGTAAACACGCAGGAAAACCTCCTGTGCTAATTCTTCGGCAACAGCCTGGTTGCGCACCATCCGAAAAAGAAAGTGGATCATGGCCCGGTAGTGCTTTTCGACCAGATAATTGAAGCCTGACTCGTCTCCGGCGGCGACCCGCAACATGACCGCAGCGTCGCTTGATTCGTCGGCGCTGTAGCTGGTCAGATTCGGGTTCGGCTTCAGGTCGGGCCGCGATGCGTTTGCGACTCCCGAAACCGGCCTGTCGAGCACCAGAGTTGCCATATCATCATGGACCCCATCTTCATCCGAAGGTTGCGCTAAATCCTCAGTTTCCGGGTTCAAAAGTTCATTTTCAGAGGGATTATCGTCCTCGTCCGGGTCGTGGCGCAGATGGGTGCTGCCGGCGCCGCTGCCGCCGACTGAAAATGCGTCGAAAAGCGGCAAGCCTGCGGAAGAGAGCCCGATGAGTCCGAAGCCTGCCGAAGCGGGCTGAAGATCGGCCAAAACGGACCCTAAACGCAGCTCTGCGACACCATTGGGGGAGGGGTCGCCTGCATCGCGGATCTTTCTGGCTTTCCAGCGCATCGGTGGCATTTCGCGGGCGGCTGGCCGGGGTAGGTAACTGCCCCCGGTGGTTGGCCTCTAAAGCCCCGCTGGTGATACTCTAACCCAACGGGACGCCCGTCCGGCGCGTCCAGCGACAACCCTGCCAAGGGTCGCTTAGCTCAGTTGGTTAGAGCGCCTGCTTCACACGCAGGAGGTCGTAGGTTCGAGTCCTACAGCGACCACCAAAGCCACAAAAAACTGGAGAAGATTCAGGCCGTCGTTTGAGCCCCATTCCCGGTCGGGAAGTCCCTTGCTTGGGGATTCCGACGATGGTTGGCACGCTCAAACTGAGAGACGAGGCGTGGATAAGGCCTTTTAATTCAATCAAAATGAGCGCTCGGGCCGAACAAAAAGACAACCTTGCGGGGGCTTTCGGGTTCGAAGCTAGAAAGCCGGCCGGGAATTTTCCCGAGCCAAAGGAGAAAAGGCGATGAGCTCTCTGAAAAAGAACCTGGCTCCACTCTTATTCGCAGCCGTTTTGGCCGTTCCGATTTTCAGCACAGGCTGCGCGGTGCACGCGCGCGTGTATGACCCCTACTATCACGACTACCACGGCTGGGATGGCGAGGTGGTCTACTACGGCCAATGGGAACATGACACACACCGCGACCACATGGATTTCAACAAACGAAGTGACGCCGACAAGAAAGAGTATTGGGACTGGCGGCATAGTAAGCACTAAACGACGGCCCAACGTGACCCTACCCGGGGTCTCCCGCCAAAAGTCGCCGGTCGGCTACAACCTTCGTAATCCCAACACAAATGGGTCGGCCGGCATCTTACCTGATCGAGCGCAGAAAGAGTGTGCAAACGGACCAGCTATAGAGCGGCGCGCAGACGCGTTGGCTCTCGCGGAAACGGCGGTTAATCGTGCAGCGCAGGCACTGCGAGTTGGGGCACAGTTTCGAAACCAGGTCTATGCAAACCACGCTTGATTGGATCAGCGCGGAGGCAAATAAACGAGTAGCGATCGGGGCGCCGATGGGAGTGGACATGGAGAAATGGAACGAGATTGCCCGCCGCACCGACCTCGCGAAAATCGCGCACGAGCGCGCCCTTGAGGAATATGTGGACCATGTCGTTGACTGCAACGAATGTCATGAGCCCGCGAGGAATGCCACCGTTCTCCGGTTCTCGACCCCGCACAGGATTCCGCCCCTTTGAGATTTCTGTTTGGCGCGAATTTCGGTTTTGGCGCGAGCTGGCGTCGAGATGGGGAGTTGCGATCAACGCAGGACAAGTTGGCGCATCTGCGCCTCCTGATTCTCGATGGATTCCACGAGCTTGAACTGGGTGCGGCATCGGTCCAGGTTGTGCCCGTCGCGGTGAATCTTGAAGTAGGTATCACCGTTGAGATGATCGGCAAGAAAGCGGAGGCCGATCTCGAACGTGATCAGCTTGCCTGAGAACGCCAGATACTCCCTCTCTTCGCGGGTCAGGAAGTCTCCAGCGGAATCCAGATATCCTCGCGCCAACGCCTCGAACATGGGGAATTGCATCGTGACCTTTGAGAGGTCGCGCTCATCTTCCTGCGCGGGGCTGGTAGCCGTACGCACCATGTCGCCAAAGTCGTAAAGAGCAAGACCGGGCATCACGGTGTCGAGGTCGATCACGCAGATTCCTTCGCCGGTCTTTTCGTCGAGCAACACGTTGTTGAGCTTGGTGTCGTTGTGGGTAACGCGCTCAGGGAGGCCGGCGGCGAGGAGTTCGCCGGTGATGGATTCGCGGGCAAAGGCGAAATCAATTTCCTTCCGGGCACCCGCCACGCGCTGGGCTACGTCGCTTTGGACCGCCTCGACCAGTGCTGCAAATCGCCGGGGCGTGTGATGAAAATCGGGAATCGTGTCGTGCAGCCGCGGAGAAGGCAAATCAGCCAGCAGCATTTGAAAATGGCCAAAGGCTTTCCCAGCCTCGTACGCCTGCCGCGGTGTCTCGACCGCGTCGTAGGAGCGGGCATTGGGAATGAATCGATAGGCACGCCAGAAGTTGCCGCCGGCATCCTTATGCCAGGCACAGCCGTCGCGTGCATGAATCAGGGTAAGCACGCGCCGGTCGCGGTCGGGCTCGGCAGCGACCTTGGCAGCCAGATGAGCGGTGACACGTTCGATGTTCTGCATCATGGCGACGGGGTTTTTGAAGATCTGATGGTTGATACGCTGCACGATGGCGCGCATGGGACCATCTGGCCGGCTGAATGTGACGCAATAGGAATCGTTGATGTGGCCGCTGCCGTAGGGTTCCGCGCTCAGGAACTCGCCGCCGATTTGAAATTGGCGCGCCATCGCGCCCACGTCGTAGTTTGCGCTCACGCCCACAACCTCTCAGGATATTGTCCGGCTGCAATCAGGCTGCGCACAGTCTCGACCGCGCGATCGCGATCCTGGCGATAGGTGAGCCCAAACCAGTCGCCTCCGCAAGGCAAGACCCGAACCCGCGCCTCGCCTGCATGAATCAGATCATTGACGGTGCCGGGAATGTAGCACTCGGCGTTGAGATCGCGTCCGCTCAGGCGCAGAAAGCTCTCGAAACTCTGCTGCAGCTGGGCAAAGACTGGCGGCATGAATCCCCACATGTTCATCGAAACGATCTCGTCCCCGGTAAGGGCTGTTTGGCGGCCCTCGGCGTTTGTGCTGACCACGTGCCCACTCTTTTGCTCAATGCTCTTCAGTTCAACAATATCCTGCAAGAAGCCGGCGTCGTCGATGCGGCAGACTCCGCGGGAGACCGGTCCGAAGTCGGAGAGCGTCTGGCGCAGCACGAATCCCACCATGGCGTAGTCTGCCGCGCCGGAGCGAAGGTGATCTGCCAGCCCGCGAAAGCTCGTTGCCGAGTAGAAATCGTCGGAATTGATGACGGCAAAGGGCTCGTGAATGGCCGGAGCAGCCGCGAGGATTGCTTGCGTGGTGCCCCAGGGTTTGACGCGCCCGGCCGGCAGCGAAAACCCAGAAGGCAGATTAGCGAGCTCCTGAAATACATAGTTGACTGCGATGCGGCCCTCAAATCGCGCGCCGATGTTTTGCCGGAAGGGTCGCTCAATGTCTTTGCGAATGACAAAGACGATGTTGCGGAAACCGGCGCGCAGCGCGTCATAGATCGAGTAGTCAATGATGGCCTCGCCGCCGGGACCGACAGGATCGATCTGCTTGAGCCCGCCGTAGCGGCTGCCCATGCCCGCGGCGAGGACAAGAAGCGTGGGCTCGATCATCGGCCTTGCCGGGGAGTCAGCGCGGTCATCGGGCCTTGTTTTGTTTCCTAAGGAGCCGTGATCAAAATCACCGTCAAATCGAGGTTGATTCATCATCCTTTCATAGGATAGTGTCCGGCGATGGAGCTGAACCCATGCCTTTCACTTGACCGCGAGGTAATCGATGCTCCCTCCAGACCCGGGCCCCATTGGAGAAGAGCGTCCGCGAGTGCTGATTGCTGAAGACGACGGGGTGACGCGGAAGCTGTTGCAACACTGGCTGACCGCGTGGGGATTTGAAGTGGCTGTGGCGCGCGATGGGACCGAGGCCTGGAACGTGCTGCAACAAGAGCCGTCGCCAAAGCTGGTGATTACCGACTGGGTTATGCCGGGTGTGGACGGAATCGAACTTTGCCGCCGGCTTCGCAGACAGTCAGAGTATTACCGCTACATTCTCATGATCACGGGCAGCGGCGACAAAGAGCACGTTGCACATGCGCTCGAATCAGGGGCCGACGACTGCATCGCGAAACCGTTTCAAGAGCATGATTTTCGGGCGCGGATCCAAGTCGCGAGCCGCATTATCACCCTGCAGGATGACCTGATTGAAGCGCGCGAAGAGCTTCGGATGCAGGCAATGAAGGATTCATTGACGGGTCTCTGGAACCGTGCCGCATTCAAGGAGCTTTTCGAGTTGGAACTGGAGCGAGCGGGTCGGACCCAGGACATGACGGGGCTGCTGCTGCTTGATCTGGATCACTTCAAACGCATTAATGACGCTTATGGGCACCTGACCGGGGACGTGGTTTTGCGCAAGGCGGCGCGCCTGCTACGGCAGAGTGTGCGCAGCTACGATTTTGTTGGCAGGTTCGGCGGCGAGGAGTTCCTCATCGCTTGTCCCGGATGCGACGATCTTCAGATCCGCGCCTATGCTGAACGCATTCGCGTGGCTGTCGAAAGCAATCCGATCCGCATCGGCACCATTGAGATTCCCATCACGTTCAGCATTGGCGCAGCTGTCGCCACACCGGACCAGCGCATCATGGCCAGTGCGCTAGCGGTCGCCGACATAGCGCTCTATCGCGCCAAAGGCGCTGGCCGCAACCGGACCGCGCACTGCGGCAAGCCTCCAATTCATGTGCTTGAATCGATGACCACGACCCGACCCAACTGCGCCGCATGCGATCCCATTCTTTCTTCAGTCTGTCTTGTTTGCATCCCGCCTGCGATTTCACCGGTCGATCAGGCGAATTAGTTTTTAGCCTGCGACTTGCGAACCCCAATTTGGATCGCGCCGTTGGACAGGGTTGCAAGCGAGCCTGCGTCTAAAATTGAAATTGCCGACTGTGAGGAACCGATGCAATGTCTGGGACGTGCGCAAGGCCTCATCCTATCGCTCTTTCTTTTTTCGAACTTCGCTCTGGCTGCCGGCCAGCCGACCCCCGCAAAAGTGCCGGTAGCGATTGTCGTTGTCGATGAAAATGGCTCCCCAGTTGCCGGGGCGCAGATCATCCTTCAGGAGCCGGGTCTGGCTGAGGTTCGGCTCTCGACCGACTACGCCGGGCGCACCAACGTCGCGCTGCAGCAGGTTGCGCCTTACTCCCTTCGCGTGCAGAAACCCGGATTCTATGAGTCGGCGGCGACACAAACAGATCCTGCGCTTCGCGAAGTGCGCGCAGTGCTCAATCACGAGCAGATCGTGACGCAGCAGGTCAGCGTGATCGCTTCGCAGCCGGACATCGACACGGAGCAAACCTCAGACAAGCTGACGCTCGATCTGCCCGAGATTATCAACATCCCCTACTCGACGTCGCGCGACATTCGCAACCTGCTCAACTACTATCCGGGCGTGATTCAGGATTCGAGCGGCCTGATCCACGTGGACGGTTCGGAGTCGTGGAACACGCTTTATACGATTGACGGATTCGACGTACGCTCGCCGATCAGCGGCAACCTCGATCTTCGCGTCAGCACAGATGCGGTGCGGTCGATCGATCGCCGATCGACGCGCTATCCGGTTGAGTACGGGAGAAGCACAGGCGGTGTGGTGGCGCTCTACACGGGCATGGGCGACAACAAATTTCGCTTCAATACAACCGACTTTATCCCCGCTGTTCAGCAAAATAACGGGCTCCGCTTTGACAAGTTTGTGCCCCGCGCCTCTTTTTCGGGGCCCATCGTGCGCGATCGCGCCTGGTTCTTTGACGGCATTGATGTTGAATTCGACGACGTCTACATCAGGGAGCTGCCGGCGGGCGCTGATACCGACCACATACTGCGCGGAAGCAACCTGGCCAAGTTTCAAGTCAACCTGACGCCGGCAAATATTCTTCAAGGCGGGCTGCACTACAACCTTTACCACTCGCCTTACAACGGAATTTCGTCGCTGGTGCCGCAGCAAAGCGCACTCAAGGTCAACTCAATCGCGCTGCTCCCCTACCTGCGCGATCAGCAGAGCTTTCACCACGGGGCACTGCTCGATGTCGGAGTCGGCGTGATTCGCTTCCGCGATGGCTACGAACCCCACGGCAACAGCGCTTATGAAATTACGCCTGACACCGCATTGGGCAGCTACTTCGAAAATCTTGTGAGTCACTCGCAGCGGATCGAGGGAAATGCGGCGCTCTATCTGCCTCAGTACCGTTGGCACGGCCAGCACAGCGTCAAAGCGGGCATCGATCTGGGACATATCGGCTTTGACGAAAGCGTTACGCGCGCGGCGGTCAACTATCTGCGCGAAGACGGCACATTGTTGCGTCAAAGCACATTTCCTGCGACCGCTCCTTTTGATCGCCATAACCTTGAGCTGGGCGTGTATGCGCAAGACCGCTGGACGCCGCGTACAGGCTTGCTGTTTGAGCCCGGAATTCGCTTTGACTTCGACGAGATTATTCGCCGGCCGCTTTTTGCTCCGCGGCTTTCGGTGGTCTACGCGCCGCCGCGGGCCAACGGCAAAACCAAGATCTCGGCGGGCATCGGCCTCTACTACGAGCACACGCAGATCGAATATCTGACGAGGGCCTTTGCGGGCATTCGAGAGGACACTTACTTTGCGGTTGACGGGATCACGCCTACGGGGCCGCCGCTCGAGACGACTTTTACGGCTGACTATGGCGCGTTGCGCGAGGCTCGCGCGCTCAACTGGAGCGTCGGCGTCGAGCAAAAGATTCCGGGATCGATCTTTGTGGCCGCAAACCTGATAAGAAAAGCCGTGACCGACCAATTCACCTATGTTGACGAAACCGACCCGAGCACGCTTTCGGGCAACTTCGCGCTCACCAACGGACGCGAAGATCACGACAACTTGGTAGAGATCGAAGCGCGGCGCAGTTTTGTCGGCGGCTATGCTCTTTTTGGCGCTTATACGCACGCAACGGCTCGCACCAACGCGGCGATCGAGTATTACCCAACTGTAACCATGCTGGGACCGCAACAGATCGGCCCACTGCCGTGGGACTCACCCAACCGCGTGCTCTCGTGGGGATGGGTGCCGCTGCTCCTGCCATGGTTCAAGAGGAACTGGGACCTGGTTTATACTGCAGACTGGCGCACCGGATTTCCGTTCACCGCGATCAACGCCAATCAGCAGGTGGTGGGCGAGGCCGGCGGACAGCGCTTCCCCAACTACCTTTCGCTCAGTCCAGGGCTGGAATGGCGCTTTCACTTTCGCGGAGCGTACTTTGGGTTGCGCGGGGTAGTCGAAAACATCAATAACAGCGGGGACTTCTACACGGTGAACAACGTGACCGACTCGCCCCATTATGGCCAATTCACTCAACCGCTTGGTCGCGCATTCACGACGCGTATACGGCTGATCAGCTCGAAAAAATGATGGCACTGCATCGCGCGGCGACGATCCTGGATGGGGCGCGCCCGATTGTCACGATTGGAAGTGAACCAGATGCGGCTCTGGGGCCAGACCTAGCGCGACTCTCCGGCGCGCATGGGGGCATCGATGCGGCGGCTGTATTGGCCCGTCAAAGCATTCCAGCGAATAATGCAAAGCTCTTTGAGCATCTGCATGCCGTCTTTGAGGTAACTCATGCGGCTGCGTTCATCGTGGGCCCAACTCACGGGAACCTCTTTGACCTTGAGTCCCCGCTTGAGTGCGATAAACAGTATCTCGGGATCAAAGCCCCAGCGCTCGATGGTTTGCAGTTGAAAAACTGTCTGCGCTGCGTCTCGTGTGAAAGCCTTGAAACCGCATTGGGTATCAACAAACGGCAAGCCCATCACGAGGCGGGTGACAGCGTTGAAGCAGCGCCCGAAAAACTGGCGGTAAAGCGGTTGCCGGTGAGTCTGGCGGCCGCTTTCGAGCCAGCGCGAGCCGATGGCGATATCGGCTCCCGCGGCAATTGCGGCAAAAAGGCGCTCGGCCTCGTCAATGGGCGCGGAGAGATCAGAGTCTGTAAACATGACCACGTCACCCAGAGCATGCAGGATACCGTTGCGCACGCTATAGCCTTTGCCGCGGTTGCCGGGATTGTCGAGGAGACGGATTTCGGGCGCGTTTTTTGCAAAATCGCCGACAATCTGGCCCGTGGCATCGGTGGAACCATCGTTGACCACGATTAATTCTGCATCCCACTGATGAGTGCGGATTGCGGACACCACCGATTGGAGCGTCGCAGGGATGCGGGCGCTCTCGTTGAAGGCAGGAATAACGATGCTGTATTTAGGATATTGACCCATTATGCCGACTTGCCCTTTTCTCGAATGCCAGGTCTGTGATGAGAGACTTCGGCTCATCATACCCCCTGACGGCATTCCGCACGCGGCGGAACCCCGGAAAATGCTCTCTTACCGCCAACTTGCTGATGTAAAAGGCGCAATTCTCACCGAACGGCTTGATTTTTAGCGCCCGGTTGTCGAGAATCTGTTTATGCTGTTTGCGGAGGTCCATTCGTTATGACAAAGGCAGATCTGGTTGAAAAAGTGACCCGACTCGGCGATCTGACGCGGCGCGACGGCGAAGTGATCGTAGAAACCGTCTTCGACTCGGTGATCACTGCCCTGCAAAGCGGCGACAAGATCGAGATTCGCGGATTCGGTTCGTTCCGTATTCGGCAGCGCAATCCACGCATTGGGCGCAACCCAAAAACTGGTGAGCGCGTAGAAGTTCCAGCTAAGCGCGTCCCCTACTTCAAGCCCTCCAAGGAACTCCGCGACCTGGTCAATCCGGCGGAGGCAGCCCGCGCCGCCTCCTGAGAGCCCAGTCTCAGGAGGGATTCCATCCCTTCAATTTGTCACGATCAATTCGCGGATTTAGGCGCGCGGATGCCAATGACGCTCATCATGCGTCCGGCGTGTCCGTGCGACGCCCTATGGGAGTAGAAAAGCTCAGAATGGCACTGCGTGCAGCCGCCAATCGTCTGAATTGCGGAAGGTTTCAGGCCCGCGTCGAGCAACTGCCGGCGGTTAGCCTCGATCAGGTCGACGTGGAGGCTGGGGCCGATCGGCGAGTGACCCGGCGCCCGCTGGGTGAGAAAAAGCATGGGGTATTTTGTGCGCACTTCGTCGGCGTCGTAGACTTCGCGGAATAATTCTTGCGCGTAGTTAAACTGCGACTCGAACTCGGAAAGCACTTCTTCTCCAACCGCGTAGCAGCAGACACCGATGCCGGGGCCGATGGCGGCCACCAAATCCTGGGGCTGCGAACCAAATTGGAGGCGCATGCGGCCGACGCCGGATTCGACGATGCGTTTTACAGTCCCGCGCCACCCAGCATGAAACGCCCCCACGACGCGGCGCTTGCGGTCGGCGACCAGCACAGGAATGCAATCGGCGGTCTGGACGGCTAGCAGCACCCCAGGGGTGTCAGTAATGACTCCATCCGCACGCCATGGGCGCTCGCGGCGCGCATCTGCCAGGTCGGCATTCACAACCAGGTTGGAATGGAACTGGCGCAGCGTGACGAGAGGGGTATCGGGATTGCCCGTGACTGCCTCGGCCAGCAAACGGCGGTTCCGCGCAACGGTGGCCCGATCATCCTCTGAAGTAAACCCCAGATTTAATTCGCCCGGCGCTTCTTGGGGGCAATAGGCCCGGGTCAAGCCGCCACGGCGCGTGCTGAAGCCGTGCCAGAGCCAGCGGAGCTTGTCACAGTCGGGCACAGGTAGCCATTCCACGCCGTTTGAAGCCGAGACGGGGACTGGAGCAGGGGGCGTAAGCTCTTGAGGCACCGATCTTTCCAGGCGCATCTGGCGTACGATTCCCGCGCCCTTGCCGCTCCGACGTCGCACCAACCCTGCGACGCGGAATAGCGCATCGATCTCATTGAGACTTGACTGGATTTCTTCGGCGGTATGGGAAAGAGGGCGCGTC
>Ga0181537_10001216_pt1 | contig 23944 bp, 21 predicted proteins | sample PEATcosm2014_Bin_39_FD_119765 | JGI IMG/M metagenome (GOLD analysis project Ga0181537, IMG submission 119765) | Peatland microbial communities from MTU Mesocosm Facility, Houghton, MI, USA - PEATcosm2014_Bin23_10_metaG | ecosystem: Environmental > Terrestrial > Soil > Wetlands > Peat | place...
CGAAGTGCGAACGTTGCTGGAACTATTCCATCCACGTAGGCGAAAACCAGCGTTACCCCACAGTCTGCGAACGCTGCACCGCCGCCTTGGAAGAAATCGAAGATGCCCTAGCCAAAGCGCCGCCTAACGAAAATACCGCCGCCGAAAATACTCCCGTGGAGCAAAGCTAACTTTGTCGAACGCGATCAACGCGATGCGCTCAGGCGTAACCACGCGTGACCCTTCCATCGCCTCGCCGTTCGCCCCTGCCGCAGGTTCGCCGACTAGCAGTTCGCCTTGGACTTGCCACTCATTTACCCTGAGCGCTCCGCGCGTAGGGCCACTCGCCACTCGCCACTTCCTTCCAAAAATAACCCTTCTTTCCGGGCGGGTCTCCGCGTGACCGTCCCATCCCGCGTGCGTTGGCTCTGGCTAACGCTAGCCGTAGTTGTGCTCGACCGTGCCACCAAAGCCTGGTTTGAAACACAAACCACCGACGGCTGGCGCAACGAAGTAGTCGCCAATTTCATTTACCTCGTCCACAGCGAAAACCCCGGCATAGCCTTTGGCGTCCTGGCCGATTCCGCCTCGCACTGGACGCGCGCAGCCCTAATCGCCGGCTCTCTCCTGGTAATCGCCATCCTGGCCTGGATGCTGGTAACCAACCGTACCGGCGGCCCCGCCACCGCTGCCGGCCTGGCCCTACTCCTGGGCGGCGCCACCGGCAACGTCACCGACCGCATTGTCCACGGCGCCGTAACGGACTTCTTCGAAGTCTGGCTAGGCACCTACCGCTGGCCCGCCTTCAACGTCGCCGACTCCGCCATCGCCATAGGCGCGGCCCTCCTAATCCTCGACGTCCTCTTCGGCACCCGCGCCAAAGCTATCCCAGAGCACTAGGAGTTTGTAGCGGCCGCCTTCTGAGGCGGGCGCCTTTGACTTTGATTTAGTCTTTACACTTTGCTTTTGGTTTTAACGTGCCGGAACTTCGGTTCCACCACGACTCGCTCAACTCCACAAATGCCCAAAACCCGCACCTCCGCCTTTACGATTTCCGCAGACGACGCCGGCGACCGCCTCGACCGCGTCGTCGCCGCCCACTGCCCCGAACTAAGTCGCACCCGCGCGCAAGAACTAATCGCCGCGGGCCGCGTCCTCGTCGACGGCCGCCCCGCCAAACCCGCCTCCCACGTACACGAGGGCCAGCACATCACCGTCGAAGAACAACCTCGCCCGCCCATGACCGCGCAAGCCGAATCCATCCCTCTCGACGTCCTCTACGAAGACGAAGACGTCATCGTCATCAACAAACCCGCCGGCATGACCGTCCACGCTGGCGCCGGCAACCCCACCGGCACGCTGGTAAACGCCCTGCTCGGCCGCGGCCAGTCCCTCTCCCAATCCGACGATCTCTTGCGCCCCGGCATCGTCCATCGCCTCGACAAAGAAACCTCCGGCGCCATCCTCGTCGCCAAAAACGATTTCGCCCACGCCAAAGTGGCCGAAGCTTTTCGCGAGCGCGTAGTAAAAAAAACCTACCTGGCACTGGTCCAAGGCGAACTCGCCGAAGACCGCGGCCGCATCGAACTCGCCATCAGCCGCGACCCGCTGCGCCGCACCCGCATGACCACCCGCCGCAGCGCCATCCTGCAAAACGCCCGCGCCGCCCGCACGGACTGGCGCGTCCTGGCCCGCGTCGGCGGCGCCACCCTGGTCGAGGTCGAGCTGCACACCGGACGCACCCACCAGATCCGCGTGCACTTCGCTGCCCTCAAACATCCCGTCGTGGGTGACACGCTTTACGGCGCAAGCGCCCGTCTCCACGTAGGTGACGCTACGCTCGAACCGCTGCATCGCAATTTTCTGCACGCCGCAAAACTCGGCTTCCGCCAGCCGCGCACCGCGAAATGGCTCGAAATCCGCGCTCCACTCCCGCCACGCCTCCACCAATTTCTCCACGAGCTAGCCCATGCCTCCAACGCCGACCCCGCCGCGATTGACGCTACTCTCGCGCCCTACCTATAATCGTTCCACACATGAAATGCCAGGCCCCTTTCGTTGTCAGCGTTCTCGTTAGAGCCGCGGTCGGAGTTCCGGTCAAAGTCGCGCTCACCGTCGCACTCGCGTTCCTCGTTTTTCTCACGCTGCCCGCCAAGCTTCGCGCGCAATCACCGTCGGAAACATCTCCGCCTTCGCCAGGCCCGCAAACAGAAACGCCTGCACAAACCCCGCCCGCACCAGCTCCACCCGCGCAAAATCCGGGCACGCCAGTTGCGCCAACACAAACTCCCGGTGCCGATGCGAACAGCGGCGGCCAAGCTCTGAAATTCTCCGTAAACCTCGTAGACGTACTGTTCACCGTGCTAACTCGCCGCAACAAACTCGTCTCCGACCTGGACAAACCCGATTTCCAGGTCTTCGACGACAACGTCCTCCAGCAGATCCGCTACTTCACCAAACAAACGGACTTGCCCCTGCGCATTGGCATGTTGCTCGATACTTCCAACAGCATTCGTGACCGCCTGCGTTTCGAGCAGGATGCCAGCGTGAGTTTTCTCTACAGCGTTTTGCGCCGCAACAAAGACGAAGCCTTTGTCATGACCTTCGACGATGAGCCGCAAATCCTGCAATCCTTCACCGGAGACACCGGCAAACTGCGCGACGAAATCGTCAAGACGCGCGCCGGCGGCGGCACCGCCATCTACGACGCCATCTATACCGCCTGCAAAAATGAACTGAGCCACCCGCCCCGCCCGCCCGGCGACCAGCCGGACGTAGTTCGCCGCGTCATGATTCTAATCAGCGATGGCGACGACAACCTCTCGACGCACACGCGCTCCGAAGCCATACAGATGGCGCAGATAACCGATGTGGTGATCTACACCATCAGCACCAACACCGAGTGGATCTCCACCACGCAAAAAGACGCCAACACCGGCGGCTCGTTGAAATATCACCTCACCGATAACGACAAAATTCTGCAAGACCTGGCCGATGAAACGGGCGGCCGCGCCTTCTTCCCCTACCGCGTCGACGACCTGGACCAATCCTTCCAGGACATCGGCGACGAACTGAGAAATCAGTACTCCATCGCCTATCTGCCCACCAACGGCATCCTCGACGGCCGCTACCACAGAATCCGCATCGACACCCCGGACCACAAGGGCTACCAAGTCCGCGCCCGCCAAGGCTATTTCGCGCGCCCCAATCCCGGCTCCGAACCCCTCACGCCAACCAAACCTGCCCCCACCGCCCTGCCTGCCAAGCCCACGGCAACCAAAGGCGCCCCCAAGTCGCACTAGATTCACTGCGGGTCGAACCAAATTCCCTTCTAGTCGAGCTAGATTCCGGCCTAGTCGCCGACAGTTCCTGGGTGGGAAACCTGCCCGATGTTACCTTTTGTAACCAAGAAAGTGCGGCGATAGGTATGCCTATCGGTATTTCATATGGTTATCAAACTAAAGGAGTTGCGTGGAGAGCAATTTGTATCGTTATCATTCTATTGGGGTTGCATTTGTGGTTGGTTTCATTCTTTGCATCGTTATCAAAATAAAGGGGTTAAGTTCACTGTGGGGTGGCACTTGTGGGTGATCGAGGCATTGGATTTTTGTGCGCGCTCGCACTTGATTTTGTCTCAGGAAGTGGCGTGGAATGAGCGGCTTGGCGGACGGCTTCTGAAACGGCGCGCACTACGATTTCACCCCGCGAATTTTTGAGGGAGGATCGACGTTGCTCAGAGGCTTACCGGCGGAAGTCTGGCCGTAAGACAAGATGACGCCCTAGGCGTCGCTACAAAGTTCAAAGGCACACAGGCAAGAGTGCCTGTGCCACTTAGCGCTATCCGTGCGCTGTGCTGCGTCAGGCTGGTGCTACTGAGCCGGGGAGTCACGAAGGAGGATGGCGTCGCTTTCGTTGTGGCCGCGGTCGACGCCGAGTTGGGAGCCGTCGTGCGAGAAGGCAAAGGTCGAGATGCTCTCGGAGGTGAAATGCGTCAACTGGCGATGCGGGGAGCCGTCGAGCGGCTGAAGCCAGATGTTGTCGACACCGTTTTCGCGGGCCACATAGGCCAGCGTCTTGGCGTCGGGGGTGAAGGCGAAAATGGGGAGCAGCCGGGGATCGGCTTCCAGAACGCGCTTTTGCTTGGTGAGCACATCGTAGAACTCCAGCAGCACGCGGTGATCGGAGTCGCGCACGCCAATGGTCAGGATGGTGTGGTCATCCGGCGAGAGAAAGAAAAATGAGTCGCCGCTGAGGATGGTCTCGGGTTTGCCGCCTTCGAGGGGGACGCGCTGGATGGAGCCGCCCTTTTCGTCGAGGTCGCCGAAGTACAGCCACTTGCCATCGCGCGAACAAGCCGGGTTGTTCTGATTGGAGCCAAAGGTGAGCTGCTTTTGATCGGCACCGGTGGCGTCGGTGCGCCATAGATTGACGGCGGTGGCACTGGCGCGACCGATGGAGCGAAACACAATGTAGCGGCCGCCGGCGCAGGAAATGGCGCTGTCCGAAGCGTGTTTGGCATCGGAAACAATAATGGTTTCGCCGCCCTTGGGATCGACCTTGCGAATATCCGGCCCTTGCGGGACCAACAGTTGGCCATCGTCCGTCCAGGACCAGCGCCAGTAGGTGAGATTGGACGAAAGATTGACCTTGTGGATGGCGTCGGGGGTGGCGAAGGATGCCAGCTCGATTTCGTAGTGCGGGGTGGATTGGATGGCGACGATGGATTTGCCATCTGCGGCGAGCGAGACATGCGAATAGTAGGTCGTGTCGTTGGTAATCTGCCGGAAAGTGCCACCAGGGTAGGAGACGATGCCGATCTGCCGGCGCAGAAAACCGGTGTCCGCAGAAGAGACGCTGGTGAGGAGGGCCTTGCCGTTGGGAAACCAGGAGGGCTCGTAAAAAAGTTTGTCCTTGGCGGCACCGACGAAACCGGTCTTGGCGGAGGCGACGTCCACGGTCATGTAGGCGGTCAGATCGGTGGCCGAGGGTTGAGTGACCGGAATGACGATGGTCTTGCCATCTGGAGACCAGGCGAGTGTGGAACTGTCCATGCGGAGCGGACGATGCTGAAATATGGCGTGGTCGGGTGTGCCGTCAGAGTGGGCAACGAACAAATCGGTTTCGAGAGAACTGCCGTGCTCGTGGAGGTAGGCAAAGCGCTGACCGTCGGGGGAGAAGGCCACGGGACTATCGATATCGTTGAGGACGAGGCGCGGGGTGCCGCCGAGAACCGGAGAGCTATAGAGGGAATCGATGTCTTCCTCGGATTCATCGCGGCGGACGAAATAAATGTAGTTGCCGTCCGGGGAAAAGGTGAGGCCGGTGTAACGGGTGGCGGCGGGGGCGACGACTTGCGTGTTGCTGCCGGTGGGAATATGGCGGAGCCAAAGGGATTGCATACCGGAGGATTCCTGCAGGACGTGGAGGAGATATTTGCCGTCGGGCGAGAGCGCGGCGCGAGAGACTTTGCCGTTGTTGGTGAGATTTTCGATAGAAACTTTCTCGAAAGGCACGTGCTGGGTGCGCTGAAGCAGAGTGTAGGTGCCAAAGGCGGCGGCGAGAAGCACGAGCACGGCGATAACAAGGATGAGGCCGCTACCGAATTTATTGCGGCTGGCGGCCTGGAGTATGGCGGTGCTGCCGGAGGGATGTACGACCTGCGCAGGGATGGCGCCGCTGACCGCAGCGGTTTTACCGCTGGCGGGCGTAAGCGGCAGGCCGGAAGTTGCGGCGGCGAATACTTGTGAGGAGCCCAGAGACCTGCCGGGCTCGAGTTCGCGCTGCAGACGTTTGAGGTCCGCGCGCATTTCGGCGGCGACCTGATAGCGAAGGTCGGGGTCTTTTTCGAGGGCTTTGTTCAAAATGCGTTCGAGATCGGGAGGCGTGCCGGCGCGCAGGGTGACGGGGGCCGGGGGAGCGTGATGCAAAATATTATCGAAAACGACCGCGCTGGTGGAACCGGGGAAAGGATGGTGCCCGGTGACCATCTGATAGAGGACGGCGCCGAGGGAAAATAGGTCTGTGCGGCCGTCGAGTTCGAGGCCACGGGCCTGCTCTGGAGACATATAGGCGATGGTGCCGACGGCGGTGCCGGGGCTGGTGAGCAATTGCCGGCCGGGATCGGTGAGCGTGTCGCCGAAGAGGGAATCGTTGCGATTGGAGATGAGCTTGGCGAGGCCGAAATCGAGAATTTTGACGGCGCCGCGTTCGGTGACGATGATGTTGGCGGGCTTGATGTCGCGATGGATGATGCCTTTTTGGTGCGCGGCGCAGAGGGCATCGGCGAGCTGAATGCCGACGTCGACGGTGCGCGGAATGGGGAATTCGCCTTGCGCGAGAACTTGATCAAGAGGAAGACCTTCGAGGAGTTCCATGGCGATGAAGGTGACGCCTTCGTGCTCTTCGATGGAATAGATGGTGCAGATGCCGGGATGATTGAGGGAGGAGGCGGAACGAGCTTCGCGAAGGAAGCGTTCGAGGGCCTGGGCATCGCGACTGGTTTGTTCCGGTAGAAATTTGAGGGCTACGTGGCGGCCGAGCTTGGAATCCTCGGCTTCATAGACCACGCCCATGCCGCCGCCGCCAATTTTGCGGAGGATTTTGTAGTGTCCGATGGTTTCGTTGATCACGGGGTCAGTGAAGAGGGAATCTTAATGGTTCGGCGGAATGTGGTCAACGTACGGCGCGAAGGGAAAGTCGGTCAGTTTCCGGAAGCGCGCTAACAGCCCTAGGCGTGATTACGGGCTTATACTGAGCGGCATGTCAGACCATTTTCTCCAACTTTGCGTCATCTACCAGGATTTGCATCTCATCGAACTCCGCATTCGCGTGGCCCACGGCGACTGGTCTGCCGTCTCCACCGTCTATGTGTCGCGTTCGTTTCTTACGGAGACTGGGCAGGCGATTCCTCAGTGGATTTAAGCGCCGAACAAACTGCTAAACATCGAAGCTGGTGCAGACACGGGCATCGGCTGGATGATTTTCCAGTTTTATACGATCGACCGCGCGGGTCACGCCCGATGTTCCGTGAAGCTCGCTTCGATGACCCGAACGGACGGTCCGCGTCCTGCCGAAACATCACGATTCTCAATCGAGCTTCCAACTGAACTGGGATTGATCGAACGCTTGGCCCACGAGTGTATCGCTCTTGAAAACGACTCCAAACGCGAAGCACGGCTCGCCGTTTTGGCTACATAATCAGTGGTGCTCTCGGGGAGGATCCAGACTCTCGTGCACGAATATCGCGTCACCAAATACAATCCCGCACATCGCGACCACTTCGGCGCTTACACCAAGGTCGAGTGGACCATGTTTAGGCAAGTTGGGCAAACATTCTCGGGTGTAGTGCTCACCTCCGACGAGTACCAACGTGTCGAGGAAGCATACGTTCAATCGGCACTGAGTTTTCTCCGCGAGAGCGGCCTACTCGCGATGAGAGTCGCGGGGCTCGAAAATCCTCGGAACGTGCCGCTCGACTTCCAAAACGACAGTGTCTTGCCGTTAGACCGCCTCGGTAGAGTCGTTCGTCAGATTTTGCGAGAAGAGTTTTGGTGTCGATTGGAAGGAGGCGATGGCTTCCTCCACTTCGGCTGGGACTATTACATGTTTATCGGCGTGCCCCGTCTCTGTCCCGCCGCACGAGCAACGGCGACCGAACTCGGCTTATATGTTGAGGAATTTGCATCCCCCTACGTCGAGGATGAGTCTGAGTCCTGATTAATAGTCACCGCGAAGGATGTGGCGCCACGACGTGAAGCTGGGAGTATTGCCGGGTGTCCGAAGCGGCTGCCAAGTGGGGAAAATTTGGGGTGCGGCGGGCGAGGGGCGTTGGTACACTTTCGCGCATGGCGGGTGATGAGCGGACGCGGCATGCGGCACTGGTGCGCATTACGCACTGGCTGATTACTTTTTGTTTTTTTGCGCTGCTGCTGAGTGGCGCGGAAATTTTCATTTCGCATCCCAGGCTGTATTGGGGGGAGACCGGGAACGTGCATACACGGCCGGTATTCTCCCTGCCGATCCCGTCGTCGCGGGCGTCGGTGCCCACCGGGTACAAGTATGTGCTACCGGATCAAAACGGGTGGAGCCGATATTTGCATTTTCAATCGGCGTGGGTGGTGGTGGGTTGCGCCATATTTTATGTGGGGTTTGGATTTTTGAACGGGCACTTCCGGAGGGATTTGCTTCCGGCGCGCGGGGACTGGACGCGGCGCGGGCTGGCGGCTTCCATGGCGGAGCATTTGCGGTTTCGACGACCGCGCGCAGAAGAGGCGTGGCGGTATAACGTGTTGCAGCGGCTTGCTTATTTAGTGGTGATTTTTGTGCTGTTTCCTTTGGTGATTTGGACAGGATTGGCGATGTCACCGGCGGTGGCGTCGGCGGCGCCGCTGGCGGTGAGCATTCTGGGTGGACAGCAATCGGCGCGGACGCTACATTTTGTGGTGTCCGTATTGCTGGTGCTGTTTGTGCTGGTGCATGTGTTCATGGTGATTCTGGCGGGGTTTCGCAATCGGATGACGGCCATGATCACGGGGCGGGTCAGGGAAGGTGTGGAACAGGCATGACCAGGATGGCGCGGCGTAAATTCGTGACGACCGGCGTGGTGGCGGCGGCCGGAGCGGCGGGGCTCACGGGGGCGGCGAAGCTGGCGGAGCACTACGGCCTGATTCCACCGGATGCGGGCGGCGTTTACGGGGCAGGAGAAACGCTGACGTATGCGGCGCAACGGATTTTGACACGACACTCGATGGCGCGGGAGTTTGCAGAGAGCCAGATTTCCAAAGAACCCTTTGCAAACCACGTTGATCCGCTGGGCGACGAGTTTAAGCGGTTGCAGAACGGCGGGTTTGCGGAGTGGCGTTTGGCGGTGGATGGCATGGTGGCGCGGCCGGGTGCGTTTTCCGTTGCGGAGATTAAGAGCTTTCCGAGCAGCACGCAAATTACGCACATTGCGTGCGAAGAGGGATGGTCGTACATCGCGAAGTGGAAGGGCGCGCCGCTGTCGCACATTCTGGAGCTCGTTGGGGCGGAGGCGAAGGCGCGATTTGTGGTGTATCGCTCGATTCAGACAGATTGGTGGGAAAGCATCGACATGGCGGACGCACGGCATCCGCAGACGCTGGTCAGCTACGGGATGAACGATGGCGAGATGCCGGTGGCGTTTGGCGGGCCGCTGCGCATGCGGGTGCCACGGCAATTGGGATACAAGAACGTGAAATATATCAACCGGCTGACGGTTACGGACAACGTGAAACAGTTTGGCGAAGGGCTGGGGTCGGCGGCGCCCGAAGCCGGGTATGCGTGGTATGCGGGGATTTGAGCAACAAACTCTCGATTCGCCGTCCGCGCCTGCGGCGCTCATGTGGCCCGGGTCACGCCTACCCAGGCCTTGCGGCCTGGGCTAACTTCTGCCGTGCTACGGCGCTGATGCTTGGATCGATGAAGGGTCAGAGACGCAGTGAGGGCAGAGAATACGAGCTTACGATATTTTCTTGGCGATGCGGATTCCCCTGTCAATGTGGTTGTTGGGTTGGGGTGGGGGCCTTCATTAAATCTACGAACATTTTGTTGAATTTTTGTAGGTCGAGGTCTTGCTGGATTTCTACCAGGCGTGCACCTAGTTTGGGGTTGTTTTGTTCGGTCCAGGTGAGGGTGTCGCCGTAGGCAGGGCCGTGATCGACGTTGACGCTCATGTAGCGCAGGACTTTTCTGGTGATTAGCGTGGGATCGAGCCACGCGGCGGCAGCTAGTTCGTCCCACATGTACGAGCCGCCCTGATCCTTCAGGAAATATTTCACGACGTATTGCGCGACCGGGTTGGGGCTTTTGGCGATGTCCGCGACCATGGCGTCGGTGAATCTGGTTTTGACGGAAATGTCTACCGGCGTGCAGACGATTCTTTTCCAGGGCGCGGCGAGCACGCTTTTTGCGGCTTCGGGATCGAACCAGAAATTAAATTCGTGGCGCGGGGCGCTGAGAAATTCGGGATCGTCGGTTTGCGGCTCGAGGCTGCCGCCCATGAAGACCAGGCCTGCGGCGAGCTCGGCAAAATGTGGATCGATGGCGTTGGCGATGGCGAGGTCGGTCATGGGTCCGCCCTCGTAGATGGTGACTTCATGCGGGTATTTGTGGACCATGCGCAGGAGGAAATGCGCGGCGTCTTCGTCGGCGGGTTTGGTGTGGGGCTGGCCTTCGATTAGTTCGGGGATGACGTCGGGTTCGTGCCACCAGCGATCGTCCCAGGCGCCGGCGAAGGCAACCTTGCCGTAGGTGGATTGCCACTGCTTGGCTTCCTGATAGCGAAAGACCAGGGGATGGACGGCGCCGGGGACTACGGGGATGTCGGTACGGCCGATGAGTTCGAGCAGGCGGAGGGTGCGGGCGACTTCTTCGTCGCGCCACTGATTGCCGCTTACGACGGTGATGCCCAAGACTTCGGCGGCGGGAGATTGGATTAGCGTGAGCAGCGTTTGCATATTGCTGCCGCCGGGGCCGGAACAGTCCTGGTCGATGATGATTTTGCGGCGTTGCTGGGCGGAGGCCGGAATGGCCGCGATGGTCAGGAAGAAGATCGCGAACAATTTTAGATTTTTCATGTCGTAGACTCCGACCGCCGGCGCAGGTGTGATGGAATTAGCGGCTGGCGGGGGGCACGATGCTATTCATGCGCAGATATTCGACCATCTGGCCGTAATGATCAAAGATGTGCTGCGCGGCGATAACGCTTAGGGCTAAGCGGGATGAGGGGGCATCGCCAAAAGGATATTTGATGGGCGAGAGCATATTTTTCTCGTTGACGGAATCGATGGCCTTGTGGAGATAGGCGAAGGAATCGGTAGCGTACTTGATGATGCCGGACTTGGAGCCGATGGTCGTGGGGCCGGATTCGCCACCGGTGTCTACCGGGGCTTTCTCGCCCAAGATGGCGGCGCCGAGGATGTAATTTACCGCGGCGATGTGGCGGAGTTGTTCGCCGAAGGTGCGCACACCCTTGAATTCGCCGCTGGTGGGGGCGAAGGAAAATTTTTCGGCCGGCATGGCGTCGGCGGCGGATATTAATTCTTTTTCTGCGCCGGTTAAGCTGGAGTTTAGGACTTGGGCAACGCTGCGTTCGTCGGCCGCCGCGGCCTGCGTTGCGGCCGCGAATGTACATGCCAACAGCAGCGACGCAGCGAGCCACACGCTTCGATTTCTCATAGGGGGTCTCCTGTTAGTTGATAGATGAGTTTTCCGGGGGTGACGAGCTGCGGTAGTGTGGCACACGCTCGGCCGAGTTGCCAGCGGTTCCGTTGCGAGCCCGGTGCGATTGCGAAAGGACTACTCTTTCGGGGCGTAGTAGCCTTTGCGGGCCAGCACTTTGTAGTCGTGATTGGTGGTTTCGACTTTGATTTTGCGGAACTTGCCGTCGCGCGCGTTGTTCGAGGGGTAGTAGCCGAGGGTGTACTGGCTGCGCAATTCTTCGGAGATTTCGTCGAAGGCCTGGGCGAGTTTTTTTTCGGAGGAGACGGAGATGACGCGACCGCCGGTTTCTTCGGCGAGGCGCTTGGCCGCGCCGACGTTGGCGCCGTAACGCGGGTCGGCGACGAGCAAGATGTGGATAACCGTGTCGGTGCGCTGCGCGGATTCGATGGCTTCGTCAATTTTCACGCGGCTGCCTTCATCTTGCGCGTCGGTGACGATGACGATGGCTTTGCGGCCGGCCTCGGTGTTCAATTTTTCGCTGCAGGCGAGATAGATGGCGTCGTAGAGGACGGTGCCGGGAGTGTTTTGATTGCCGATGGGGCCGGGATTGCCGGCGATCATGCCGCCGCCGGGAGTGTTGATGCGCGCGCGATGGACGGCGCGATCGAGGATGGCGCGGTCATCGGTGAAATCGGAGAGCAGGTCGGCGTCGGTGTCGAAGGACATGACCAGGGCTTCGTCGCCCTTGCGTAGGACCCGTTCGAGGAAGCGGCTGCCGGCTTCCTGAATGCCGCCGATCATGAACTGCTCGCTGCCGGAGGTGTCGAGCAGCATGGCGAGGGTGATGGGAAGGGTGGACTCCTTAGAGAAGAAGGCGATGGTTTGGTTCTGATTGTCTTCGGCGAGCTGGAAGTCCTCTTTTTGCAGGTTGTCGATGATTTTTTTGTTTTTGTCGCGGACGGTGGCGAAGATGTTGACGAGGTTTACGTTGGACTTGATGGTGCCGCCCTGAGGGTCCTGCGAGGTGGCAGGCAGGGCGAGGGAGGCGGCGGCGAGGACAGCAACCGCGACCTTGGCCCAGTGCATCAAAATGCTTTTCGCTGAAGGCATGTATACTTTCCTTGACGAGAGTTGCCCGGTCGACGGAAGCGCGGCCGCATTTTCGTTAAAGCGGGCCATGCTGGCCGCGAGTTAAGCGCTGAAAGACCAGGGAATGCTTCGGCACTTAGGATGCTGCCACCAGTCGCGATGGATGTGTGAGCGCGACGGATACGTGACAGGCCAGGCGACGGAAGCAAATGACGATAGGCAGTGTTACGCGAGGTTTATGAAAAGTCTACGAAAAATCGCCGTGATGGGCGCGGGAATTTTGAGCTGGGCTGGTGCGATGGGCTTAGCCGTGTCCTCGGCGAGGGCGCAGAATCCGCCGACGCCGTCGACGACGGGGCCGGATGGGGCGACGACGGGGAGTTCGGCGAGTGGGGCGCAAGGCAATAAGCCTAATGCGCCGACGCCGAACGGGCAAACACCGCCGGCGAATACACCGAATACGGCTCCGGCAGGTGCGCCGCCGCCAGCTACGACTCCGGGTGCGCCGGCGGCGAGGCAGGGGCGGCAGGGAACCATTGTCGTGAACTCGACGGTGGTGGTGGTCCCGGTGACGGTGAAAGATGGGCGTGGGCGGCTGGTGCCGGACCTGCACCGGGACGAATTTCGTTTGTTTGAAGACAATGTGGAGCAGAAAGAGTTTAAGTTCACGGCCGAGGCGTTTCCGCTCTCGATGGTGATTCTTGTAGACAACGATTTGAAGCAGAAAGACGCGGAGCAGGTGGAGGCCAGTATTAAAGCCGTGATTGCGGGCATGGCCGCGACGGATGAAGCGGAACTGTGCCGCTTCGATCAGTTTTTTCACGAGGGCAAAGGCTTTACGGTGAATCAGGACAGGTTGCTGACGGAGATACAGCGGACGCCGGTGGACGAGGATCGACCGAGTGTGGCGCCTCCGGGGGGGCCGTTTGGCGCGCCAACGATCAATGGGCAAGCGGCACCTGGCGTGAACCCGAGCGACGCGCAGGGCTCGACGCAGATTATCAAAGGGCAAAACACGAAGGCGCTGGATGACGCGGTGTTTGCGGCGGGAAAATTGCTGGAGGCCCGGCCGCGCGAGCGACGGAAGATTATTCTGCTGATTTCGGATGGGCGGAACGGCGCGAAGTTTAATACCAATACGTATTCGAACACGGTGAAGGAATTGCTGCGGGGTGAAGTGTCGGTGTACAGCGTGGCGGTGGGGAGCGCGTATTTCGATCGCAAGTTCAACCGGTTGCAGGAGTACAGCAAGGCAACGGGCGGGGATATTTACTATGCGCTGAAGCGGGGCACGATGGAGGAGTTGTACTCGCGGGTGACGGAAGAGGCGCGGCACCAATACACGTTGACGTATACCCCGTATGGGACGGACCGGGGGGCGGATTATCATTCGATTGAAGTGCGCGTGGAGCGGGAAGGATTGAACGTTACGGCGCGCGAGGGGTATTACACGAGCGGACTGGTGAAGCCGTAGTTGGTGGGCTCCTGGCGGCTGGGTTGCTAGATGTTGGCTTCGTGCTCCGGGCAAATCAGGCGGTAGGCGCAATTTTTGCAGGTGTAGCAGCTCTCTGCGACGAAGTGGCCGGCGCGAATGTCGGCGGCGGTTTCCTGAACGACGCGCTCGGCTTCGTCTAGCTGTTTCTTCTCCCTGCTGGTGACCTGCTGCTGGCCGTTTTGTAAATAATGAAAGACCAGGCGCACGGGATCCCACTCGTATAATTCGCGCGCGGCGATGGCGTAGATGCTCAGCTGCAAGTCCTTGCGGGCGTCAGCATCGGTGCGCGGGCGCCCCGTTTTGTAATCCACGATTTCCACTTGTTTGCCGGCTGCGTCGCCGATGGCGTTGATCTGATCGAAGCGGCCGTTGACGATGACGTTGTTGGCCATGGGCAATTCGAAGGATTTTTCCTGCTCAAGAATTTCCGGGATGGCTTGCTGTAGCGCGGTGTGGAACGCGCGGAGCTGTTCGAGGCCGTCTTTGCGGTACTCCTCCTGCTGGTAGTCATCCTCAAAGCCACGCTCGGACCATTCGGTTTCGAGGATGCGCTGCACTTCTTCGAACGCGATGGGGTTGCCTTTGCGGAATTCGGCCACGACGCGCTTGATGGTCTGGTGCATGACGCGGCCGAAAGTGAGCGTGGCCTGCGGGGCGGCGTTGAGGGACCATACTTTCTCAAACAAATATTGCGCAGGGCAGTTGCCGTAGGCGGCGATGGCGGAAGGGCTGAGCTTGAGCGGCTCTGGGATGAAGGGGCGATAGGTTTCGGCCCAGGTTCCGATGCGGGAGAGGATTTTTGCGGGCGTGGCGAGCGTGGGGAAAAGTTCGGCCGCGATGGCTGCGGTGACGACGCTGTCTCCTTGATCGGTCGCAGTGAGCGGGGCCTTCGGCGCAAGTTGCTGGACGTCGCGGCGCTTGAGGGCTGGTTCCATGAGGATGTCTTCGATGAAGACGGGGACTTTGCCTTTTTTTTCGGTGAGCGTAGTGAGCGTGAGGCGTTCTTCGGCGCGGGTGAGGGCCACGTAAAAGAGGCGACGCTCTTCCTGGATGTGAAAATTTCCGTCGGGCAACTCTTCCTTCATGAGGGCGGTGGGAAATTCGAAGAGCGGGGAGCGCTGGCTGGCAGGGAAGCAGCGACTGTTGATGCGCAGCAGGAAAACGTGCGGGAATTCGAGGCCCTTGGCGCCATGCACGGTCATGAGTTGGACAGCGTCGCCCGGGGCATCGTCTTCGAGGCAGATTCGTTCCCCGGCCTGCTGGTAATAGTCGAGATATTCGAGAAATTCTGGGAGGTCGCCTTTTTCGGCTTTGGGCTCCCAGGCTTTCAGGAATTCGGAAAGGCGGGCGATGGTTTTGCGATCCTTGGCGGTGGCGCGTTCCGGGAGTTCGAGCCATGCGAGGAGTGCGGCGAAGATTTCGCGGGCGGTGCGGCGGCGCAGCAGTTTTCGCTGGGTTTGCAAAAATTGCAGGAGTTCCGTGGTCTTGCCATGCGAAGCGTCGAAGGCCAGTTCGCCTTGGGGGGATTGCAGAATATCGAGAATGCTGCGGCGCTCTTTTTTGGCGCGCTCCGCGAGGCGCAGCAAGTCCTCGGGTTGCAGATGCCAGGCGGGCATGGCGAGAATGCGCGCGCAGGCCACGTCGTCGGAGGGTTTGGCAATGAGGCGGAGGTAGGCCAGGACGTCGCGCACGAGCGGGTGACCGAGGATGGAAAGCTTGTCGATGTCGTAAGGGATTTGGCGGCGGGATAGTTCTTCCACGAGTTCATCGCGATGAGCGTGCTGGCGATAGAGGACCGCGAGATCGGACCAGCGGCGTCCGGCACTATGCAGGCGCTCGAGGTCACCAGCGATCCAGCGGGCTTCGGCGTCTTTGTTCGGGAGTTCCGCGATGCGGATGCGGCGGCCTTCGGGCTTGTTGGGCGAGAGAATTTTAGTGGGAAAGTCGGCGCTGACTTCGTTGAGGCCGATCACCTGCTGCGCGACGCGCAGGATGTTCGGCGTGGAGCGATAATTTTCCGTGAGCGCCACGCGGAACGGGCTGGAGTCCTGGCCTTCTTGCCAACCAGCGAAACGCTGGAGAAATAACTTGAAACTACCGAAGCTGGCGCCGCGGAAACGGTAGATGGCCTGATCGTTGTCGCCGACGACCACGATGTTGCGCGGTTCGGCGGAGAGAAGTTCGAGCAGGCGGAGTTGGGCGATGTTGGTGTCCTGAAATTCGTCCACGAGAATGTGTTTGTAGCGCTGTTGGAGGAGGGCGCGCTTTGCCGGATCGTTTTCGAGGAGCGCGACGGCGTCGGTGATCAGGCCGTTGATGGCCACGGCGTTTTTTTCGCGCAGCAGATCGTCGCTGGCCTGGTAGGCGCGCGCGATTTCTTTCTGCTTAGCGACCTCTTCGAGGCGCTCCGCGTAGGTGTCTTCGTCGAGTTGCGGGCGTTCGGCGGCGAGCTTCCGCGCCAGAGCTTCAGCGAACTGCGCATACTCGGCGCTGCTGACGAGTTCGTCCTGGCAGCGGGAGAAAAATTCCAGAAAATTACCGAGGAACTGGCCGGGTTCGGCCAGTTTGCGATATTTATCGAGTTGCAGGCGGCGCATGTTGCGGCGCAGCAGAATCCAGTGATCGACCTTTTCGAGGACCTGGCGATCCGGGGCAATTTCCTTGAGCAATCCCTGGCAGAAAGAGTGGAAGGTCTCGATGGTCACGCCTTTACCGCGTTCGCCGGTGTTTTTAGCGACGCGGGAGCGCATTTCGCCGGCGGCTTTGTTGGTGAAGGTCAGTGCGAGGATGTTTTCGCCCAGCAGGGAATCATCGGAGGCGAGGAGGTGCTTGATGCGCTCGGTGATGACGCGCGTTTTGCCGGTGCCGGCTCCGGCGATGACCAGCAGCGGCCCGGAGCCGTGAGTGATGGCACGACGCTGGGCGTCGTTGAGTTGGAGGCCACTGTCCGGCAGCGGGGAGATGTCAAAAAGTGTGGCGTTCATTTGGGCTTTGTAGGTGGTTGTGCTCATCAATTTCGAAAAAAGTGTACTGCACAGCCGCGGCGTGCGCGGAGACGGGGCGCGTCGCGAATTCGCTTAGCGTTGCGACTTGCGGCCTGCGGCTACGTCCACGGTGAATTGCCTGGAAGCTCTGCGGGGTACGCTCAGAGTCTTCCAGTTGCTGCCGGCGTAATGCTTCGCCAGGAGAACGATTTGGCCGAGGTGCATGGGATAGTGGGCCAGTTGGCGGTTGATGGCTTGCATTACGGAATGCGGCTCGGAACGAATGGTGACGGTGGCGTTGATGTCTGAATCCTGCAGGCTTTCGAGGGTGTCCAGAAAAACCTTCCATCCGGCGTCCCACATGGCCATCAATTCGGCGCGTGTCTTCGGCGCATCCTCGAACTCGCTGTCGCGGTTGCGGTCCGGTTTTTCGCCGTCGGTGGTGAGGAAATTGGTCCAGCGCGAGCGCATGTTGCCGGCGACGTGCTTGACGATGATGGCGACGGAGTTGGACTCGTGGTCGAGGGTGGCGAAGAGTGCTTCGTCCGGGCATTGCGCGATGGCCGCTTCGCCGAGCTTTTTGTAGTGGCGGAAGAGCGAGATGGAGTCTTTTAAGTAGGACGTGGTGAGTTCGTGTGCCATCTGAGTGATTGTACTCCGGTGCGGCGAGTTGCCGGAAGGCGGGAGGGCTACGCGCACTTTTCGCGTCCACCCCGTACTGCCTGTTCCTGCAAAAACAAACGGCGGAAGCCCGGTGGGCATCCGCCGTTTGCGCTGCGCAACTGGAACTAGCGAGCCGGAAGCGGACGCGGCTTCGCGGCGTTGGCTGCGGAGGAGGCTCCGGCTGTGGCCCCGGCTGCTGCTGCTGTGGCTTTGTCGCTTTGTCCGTTGGTGTGCGCCGCGGGCGCTGACGATGTGCCATCCGAATTATTGGGTGTGGCCAACTCCAGCTTCTTACGCAGCGCGGTCTGCAGCTTGTCGCGGATGTCCTTATTTTCGCGCAGGAAGACGCGGGCGTTTTCGCGGCCCTGGCCGAGGCGTTCGCCGCCGTAGCTGATCCATGTGCCGCTCTTTTCGAGCACGCCCTTGTCGACGCCGAGGTCGATCAAGTCGCCTTCGCGGGATATGCCTTCGCCATAGATGATGTCGAACTCCGCCTCGCGGAAGGGCGCGGCTACTTTGTTTTTGACGATTTTGGCACGGGTGCGCGAGCCGACGACCTTGTCGCCTTCCTTGATGGCCTGGATGCGGCGAATATCCACGCGCATGGAGGCGTAGAACTTGAGCGCGCGGCCGCCGGTGGTGGTTTCCGGATTGCCGAACATCACGCCGATCTTTTCGCGAATCTGGTTGATGAAGATCAGGCAAGTGTTGGATTTGGAGACGATGGCAGTGAGCTTGCGCAGCGCCTGGGACATCAAGCGGGCTTGCAGGCCCATCTGCGGATCGCCCATGTCGCCTTCGAGTTCCGCCTTGGGGACGAGCGCGGCGACGGAGTCCACAACGACGACGTCCACGCCGCCGGAGCGAATCAGCGTTTCGGCGATCTCCAGCGCCTGTTCGCCGTGGTCCGGCTGTGAGACCAGCAAGTTGTCCACATCGACGCCCAGCTTGCGCGCGTAAATCGGGTCCAGCGCGTGTTCCGCGTCGATGAAGGCCGCCTGGCCGCCCAGCTTCTGGGCTTCGGCGATGACATGCAGGGTCATGGTGGTCTTGCCGCCGGATTCCGGCCCGTAGATTTCGATCACGCGGCCGCGCGGGAAGCCGCCGACACCGAGGGCGGCGTCGATGGAGAGGCATCCGCTGGGGATGACGCTGACCGGCACGAGCACGTCGCGGCTGCCCAGCCGCATGATGGAACCCTTTCCGTAGGACTTTTCGATCTGGGATATCGCTGCTTCGAGAAGCTTGGATTTATCGTCGGCCATTTCACACCTCGGTAGAGAAATAGGTTGCGGGCCTCAAAGCGTCTTGCCGGGAGGCCGGGCAGCCTTACGTACCACTGCGCCGAAGGCTCGCGCGCCGGGAAAGCGCTGGGCCTGTTATGGGTGCGTTACTGCGCGAGTAGCTTACCACTCGGTTCACCGTAACGCCAACCACCTTTTGCAATTGCGGAATCGCGATGCCGGGCGCCGCGAACAGCTTAAACCATGGGACGGGATTGCTGTAATGGGCGCCTGTTGAAAACCGCGAGGACAAAGTAGCAAGAAGGCGAACAAAAAGCAAATAGTATTTTCGCTTCTTTTTCGCCTTTATAAGTGTTTTATATTTCGATATTTAGCCACGGCGAGCCCAATTTTTCCACAAAAAATCCTCAGTTGTGGGCTGTTGCACTTGCGCCGCGCCGGAGATAACGTCGCTCTCATGCCACAAGCCAGGGAACCGCCCTTGGAAACGCCGCTTCCCCCGATAGATGACGCGGAAGACGACGCGACTCTTGCGGCCATCGATGAGGGCACGCGTGATGCCAAAGCGGACCGCGTGGTGCCTGGTTCTGAAGCACGGAAGCTTGTGCAACGGTGGACTACCCGCGCTCCACACGCACAGAGCGATGAAGGTTCCCACGGAGCCTAGAGTTAGCTTCGGCCTCAATCCAGAAGTCCAAGCCTGCGCAAATCGTCTTCTCCCCAGCCGGCGTCGTCGATCATGGCTCGCAATGTTCCAATGGGAAATGTGTCGCTAAGAGAGTGGTAGGCGACCATTACCCGTCGCCCATCGGCATGTTTGTATATGCGGTGACTACCGCGCACGCGCTGCAGAGTAAATCGTTCGGCCTCGAGCGCCCGGACTAAAGTGCCGAGCCTGCAGACCGCGCCGTACTCTAGTCATACATTTACGACTACGGCGGGTTCCGGTAGTTCGATTGTGCCTTGATCAAGCGGGATTTTTTCGCCGGATTCTAAGAGGTCCAGCACATACAGATCGATTGCTTCCCGGATATTCGCGAGCGCCTCTTCGTACGTGTGACCCCACGTGTGACAACCCTTTAGCGCGGGGCAGGAAGCGTGCCAAGCCTCGCGTCCATCCTCGAAGTGATCGGGCTCAACTGCGACCTTGAATACGTAAGATTTCATGTGTGCCAGGCCTCGCCAACGCTACCATTCCGACCGCGTTCAGCAGAGTATCTCACGTTTGGTTACGCGGGACTCCCTAGGACTACTTTTCGTAAGCGTAAAAGCCTTTACCCGTTTTGCACCCCAGCCAGCCGGCAGCGACGTATTTTTTCAGCAGCGGGCAGGCGCGATATTTGGGATCGCCCAATCCTTCCTGCAGCACATGCATGATGTCCACGCAGACATCGAGACCGATAAAGTCGGCAAGCTCCAGAGGGCCCATGGGATGGTTCATGCCGGTCTTCATCACCGCGTCGACGGCTTCGGCGGTGGCTACACCTTCCAGGACGCAGTAGGCCGCTTCGTTGATCAGCGGCATGAGCACGCGGTTGGAAACGAAGCCGGGCGCATCGTTCACGGCCACCGGGGATTTGCCGAGTTTGCGCGCCAGCTCCATGGTGGCGGCAAAGGTGGCGTCGCTGGTCTGCAACGCGCGGATGACTTCGACGAGCGTCATCACCGGAACGGGGTTCATGAAGTGCATGCCCACGAAGCGGTCGGCGCGCCCGGTCATGGCCGCCAGGGTGGTCATGGCGATGGAAGACGTGTTGCTGGCGAGGATGGCGTGCGGCCCAAGGAGGCGATCCGCCTCCGTCAGAACGGCGCGCTTAATTTCGATTTTCTCCGGGACGGCTTCCACGACAAAATCGGCGGACGCGATGGCGGCCATTTCGGTGGCCAGCGAAATTCGGCCCAAAACGTTGCCGCGTTCGGATTCGGGCAGTTTTCCTTTCTTGATTTCGCGGTCGAGATTTTTCGCCACGGTCTCCAGGCCGCGTTCGAGGAAGCGTTGCTCCACGTCGCGCAAGATCACCGGATAACCGGCGCGCGCGAAGACGTGGGCGATTCCGTTGCCCATGGTACCGGCGCCGAGCACGGCGACGGTCTTGATATTTTCCAAAGCGGTCATGCGATCCTTTTCAGTCAGCGGTCAGGCTTCAAGTGGCTCACGCGGGCGGGGTGGCCTCGGTAATCTCGCGGACGATTTCGTGCGCGCGGGCTTCGTTTGCGGGCGCCACCAAAATTACGAATTGCATGGTGCTGGTGTCGTAATGTGCGGGGATTTGATTTTCGGCCAGGGCGCTCATGATGAATTGCGCCTGTTTTTCGTCGTTGCCGGACCACACGCGCAGCGTGGCGGGGCCGTCGCTGACGGCGGGCATGCCTGCGAGGGGACCGGGACCCACCGGCTCGGCCGGAATTTCCGTATCGACGGGGGCGCGGTCGAGCAAAGTTTCCAGAATGGTTTTCGCGGGATCCAGGTCGCCCGAAAGCACCGCCACTTCAAAGCCAAAGCGCGGCTTCCAGTCGATGGGCAGGGGATCGGCCGTGGGCGCAACTTCGTCGTCGCCCAGCGCCTTGTCACTATAGGGAATGCCTGCGTCGTCGAGGCTTTCGAGTAGTTCGACGTGCAGAGCATTGTCTTCGCCAGCCCACAGCGTGACGAACGAACCTTCGGGAAGGGTGTCGGACATAGATGCCTCATTTCCAGGGATGTGAGATGGCGGCGCGCAGTGGGCTGTCATCTGTCTCGACGATGTGGGCAAGTCAACGTCGCAGCGTCCAGTCTACACCAGCGCGGCTGTGGCGAGAATTTTGGCTACCTCAGTCCGCGCGTGGAGCGCGGAGCAGCCGTTCCGCCTCTGCCGCGCCGCCAAAAGCCTCGGCGATCGCTTGTTCGGCTTTCTCATAGCAAGAGAAGGGCACGCCCAACTTAATCTGGCTGTTTGGCGAAATGCGGAAGATGTGCGCTTCCTGCCGCAAAACGCGGTGAGGGATACCGGCTTCGTCGAGAATGCTGCACAAGTCGGCGCAGATGCGGGCATCGCCGCCTTCCCACAACTTGCAGAAAGGATCCTCGGAATCGTCCGGATCGGACGCTGCCGGCTCTTCAGGATTGGGTGGAATCGTCGAGGCCGCATCCGCAAGTTGCGCGACGAGCGGAATCTCGCAATCGGCGCAAACGGCGAACCCCTCACGATACTCGGCTTGGCATTGCGGGCAAAACATGGGGGTTATCTTACTACAACCATTTCCGATGGCTCGTAAGTGATTGACAGGCGTCGAGTTATGGCTTTTCGCGACGATGAGTCTTTTTGCCGGCTCGGCTCGTATATGTGAGTAGAATGAGCACAACATGCACATTTCCCGCCCCGCACACTTTCCCGGTTTTCGGGCTCCTCAGCCGCGTGGCGTCGTCCTTTTCCACACTGATGGCCATTCGGACCACCGCTGACACCAGCGACCTGCGTGCGCTGGCCGAAGGGCTGAAGCGGCGCAACCCCGATGTGCTCGACCAGTTGATCGAGCAATATCAGTTCCGGCTGTTTCGCTATTTGCTGTACCTTACCGGGCACCGCGAGCGCGCGGAAGATTTCTTCCAAGAAACGTGGATCCGCGTGCTGGAGCGCGGCTACCAGTACGATGGCAAATCGAAGTTTGAGGCTTGGCTGTTCACCATCGCGCGCAACCTGGTGATCGATTGGCAGCGCCAGCGCAAAGTGCAGAGTCTCGACACCCTCACCGATCCGGCGCAGGAAGCGCCGCTGCAGATTCCCGATACGCGCAATCCTTCGCCCCTGCATTCCGCCATTAGCGGCCAGGAGGATTCCGCGGTACGCGCATCGCTTGAGAAAATTGCGCTGATTTATCGCGAAGTGGTGGTGCTGCGCTTCCACGAAGAATTGCAGCTCGATGAAATCGCCACCGTAATGCACCTGCCGGTCTCCACGGTGAAGACCCGCCTATATCGCGGCCTCGAAGCCATGCGCGTGGCCATGGGCGAAACCATGACGGGAGGCGTAGCATGAACTCCGCAAACGAAAATCTCCGCGGCAACGAAGCGCACGCCCGCGCTAAGCAGCTCATCGATCAGCACCACGTCGAAGGCTTGCCGGTGAAGGAGCGCGCCTGGCAGGACGCCCATCTCCAGGAGTGCTCGGAATGCTCGGCCATGGCGCAAGCCACGGAACAGGCTTTGCGGGCCATGCGCACTGCGGCCATTGCGTTTCCTTCCGGCCTGGCCAGCCGCACGCAGTTTCGTGTGCGCCTGCGCGCCCAGGAATTGCAGGCGCGCGAGCCGCGCAGCCTCGCAGTATGGGCTATCGCCGGTGTTTCCTGGGCGCTGGGCATCGCTACCGCGCCGTACGTTTGGCAGATTTTCGCCTGGGCCGGCGCACGCCTGCACGTCCCCAAGCTGGCTTGGGAACTGGGCTTTGGTTTGTGGTGGCTGATTCCCGCGCTCGTCGCCGGCGGAATCCTCCTGGCCGAGCATCCGCGGCGAACGTTCCGAGGGAGTTGGAATTGACGGCTGTTCTTGGCCGGACACGAAAAGTTTGCAGGGAATCGAGCAAATCATGGCCGACTATCAGAATCGCGTAAGTACATCCTTCAATGAGCGTATGCGCCTGATCCGCTTTCGTCGCAAGCGCGAGCGCAGCAGCTTCCGCGAAGAGTTTAGGATTGTTCCCCGCTGGCTGGTCGTTGCCGTTGCGGTTCTGTATCTTCTGGCCATCAGCATCGGCGTCTTCGTCAACCTCGGTCACAGCTTCATTCTTTACAGCAACCCAAATTACGTGGCGCCGCACCATGAAATGTGGCCGTACGAATTGCGCAATAGTCCGGTGCTGGCTTCGCTGGCTATCGCGGGAACCATTACGGCTGCGGCGCTACCCCTGGCGGCGTATCTGTTTCTGCTCGGCTACGTCTTTCGCGACGCCAAACGGCGCGGCATGCACGCCGGATTGTGGCTGCTGCTCATCCTGGTGCTGTCGCCGGCGTATCTGGCGATCGGGTTTCTGCTGTACTTCTTTCTGCGCGAGCCGCTTACCTATCCCTGCCCGCAGTGCGGGGCTACTGTGGGGCCGAGATTTAACTTTTGCCCGAACTGCAAGAATAATCTCCATCCGGCATGTCCGCAGTGTAAGCAGGAAGTGGCGGAGACGGATAAATTCTGCCCCAACTGCGCGTATCAGTTGGCTCCCGGCGTGCGTGAAGAGGCCGTAGCGCGATAGCCTGCTGACAGCTTTGCATGGAGCCCGTTAGGGCTCGGCGCCTATTTGCTGGAAGAAGTGCCGTTGGCTTCGGCAAGCGCCACCAATCGC
>Ga0181537_10001217_pt1 | contig 23944 bp, 24 predicted proteins | sample PEATcosm2014_Bin_39_FD_119765 | JGI IMG/M metagenome (GOLD analysis project Ga0181537, IMG submission 119765) | Peatland microbial communities from MTU Mesocosm Facility, Houghton, MI, USA - PEATcosm2014_Bin23_10_metaG | ecosystem: Environmental > Terrestrial > Soil > Wetlands > Peat | place...
ATCGGAACGCTGCGTCTTCGCTCGCGTTTCCCGAGTTGATCCCCCACGAAGAGGTCGCGGAGGTCGCGATCGTGGCGATCAAGGCGATGACGGCCGCACCGGCGCGCGCCAAGGTTGGGGCGCGCGCGGAAGAACCGCCGTTCGTAACAGTACAGAAGGGATATCCCCGCATCGCGGAGGCGATCGAGACCACCTGGGGTCACCGCGAACTCGATGACTATCTGCAGCGGCTCATTGTCACCAATCACGGCGACCGGGAAGGTTTTCCCAGCCCGGTGCTCGCCGCCCTGATGAAGCTGTCCGGCCAGCACGCCTTGCAGTTCGGTTTTGGCCGGAAGTCCGACATGTGGTCTGGCGACCCGATGGCCAAGCACTCGCACCGCGACGTCCGCGTCGAGCGGCGCCGCCGCGGCGGTTAAGGCGTACCGAGGTAGTCCATTTTCCCGATCTCCACGCCGTTATGTCTGAGCAGCGCATAAGTGGTGGTGACGTGGAAATAGAAATTTGGATTGGCCCAGCCCAGGAGGAATTGCATTCCCTTGAAGCGCCGCTCCTGCGAACCGCCGGTCAGCACGATTTCCTTCTCCTCCGAGCCGTCGATCTGCGCCGGCTTGACGCTTTTGATGAAGTCGACGGTCTTCGCGATGCGCGCCTTCAATTCAGGAAACGTCTGCTCGGTATCCTCGAACTTGGGGATTTCCACGCCGGCAAGCCTTGCCACCGCGCCCTTTGCCGAATCGCAGGCGATTTGCACCTGCTTCGTCAACGGCAGCATGTCGGGGAACAGACGCGAGGAAGTCAGTACCAACGGATCGATTTTCTTGGCCTCCGCATGGGCCTGCGCTTTATCCAGGATTGCGGAGAGGTTATTGAGAATATTGACGAAGCGCGGCGCGCTCGCCTGATACATGGAAATGGTCATGTCAGTTCCGAATGGTTGGGTTGGGGGGACGTATTCTAAGCGTTCGGCCTAATTCATGCGCCAACGCGCGGGCTCGTGTTGGTCGCGGCTCGCGCTGCCCTCGGCTTCGAGCTTGATGAGGTGCGCGAGCAGCGAGCGGCTCGCCGGCGGATACAGCCGCGCGGGCACGTCGCTGTAAGCGACCGGCAGCAGGGCGTCGAGGGTGGCGGGGCCGACCCTTCGCAGCGCCTCGGCGATCTTGTTTTCGCGGCCGGCCCGATGCCTGAGCAGGCGCTCGATTTCCGCGTGCGGCTGGCCGATCAGGAAACCATGGCCGGGCGCCAGGTACGCCAGGTCTTCTTCGAGCAGCGCGCGCAGCGACGCGAGGTACGCGCGCATCTCGCCATCGGGCGGATTGATCACCACGGTCGAGCCCTGCATCACGTGGTCTCCAGTAAACAACAGCTTTTCCTGTTCCAGCAGGTAGCACAGGTGATTCGAAGCGTGGCCTGGGGTATGGATCGCGCGCAGCGCACAGCCCGTAAGCTCGATGCGCTCGCCGTGGGCCGGCACGCGTTCGGGTTTGAACGTCGGATCCTGGCGCTCGAACGGCGGCGGCGGCATGCCGATGAGTTCCGCGCCGGTCGCTTGTTTCAACAGCTGCGCGGCGGGCGAATGGTCGAGATGGGTGTGGGTGGTGAGTATCCAGCGAATCCTGCCATTGAGCGACGCCGCCAGGTCGAGGAGCGCCTTGACGTGCGTCTGGATAGCCGGGCCGGGATCGATTACCGCGAGGTCGCCGCCGTGCCCCAGCAAATAAGAATTGGTTCCGGGTCCGGTCATCATGCCCGGATTGGGCGCCGTGAGACGCCGCAGCGCAGGCGCTAGTACCGTGACCGTACCCGGTACGATTTCGGACGAGGCCGCGCCAAGGCCCTCCGGATCGAGCTTGCCGACTTCGGCATAGGCAGGATCGTCCTGCCCCAACACGCGTGAACCGCTCTTGCCGCGCGCGCGCCTCGGCAGATGCGGTCCGGTCTTCCCGGCCGCCCGCGCGTGCGCCATCAGCGCCTCGCAATTCGCAAACGACGACAGCAGCTCGAGATTCGTGGCCGTTGCGAACAACAGGGGAAAATCGCCGGCGCGGTGGCGCGCGAGCGCTATCGCGGGTTCCACCCACAGGTGTTGCACGGTCTCCTCTCCGTCGTGCAACGGCGTCTGGTCCGGCGGCGCGACGCCGATGAAGAAGCGCGTATCGTAGCGTCGCGGCATGCCGAGCGGCGTAATCCAGTGCCCGAAGTAGGCGAGCTGCCCGAGTGCCAAGCGCAGGCCGCGCTCGCGGCAAAGCTCGACAAAGCTCAGCTCGCGGGCGTTGAGCCGGCGCCGAAGCTGAAGATAATCCTCGTGCGCCACAGGCGCATCGAGCGCAACCGGTTCCCCGTTCCGGTCGCAGGCGAACAACAGCCCCGCTTCCTCGAAACATTCACGCACCGCGCAGATACGATATGCCAGCGCGCCGGCGGCAAGGTCGAGCTCACGGTTCGCCGCGTCTTCGTCGAGGCCGTTGCACAAGGCGATGGCTTCCGCGCCGGCGTCGGCGGCGTCGACCGTGCCGCCCGGAAACACGTAAGCATTCGCTGCGAAATTCGCCAGATGCGAGCGCCGCAGCATGAAAGCTTCCACACCGTTAGGCCCGTCGCGCACCGGGATCAGCGTGGCGGCGGGACGGGGAATGACGGGCAGTGCGGACACGGGGAGAACACCGGGAAACCAAGACTGGGAAGTCGTTACATTATAGGACAGGCCAAAGAGCTGCAGGAATTTGCGCCGGTGTTCGCACTATAATGGACCACGACCACCCGGTCTCCCCACATCCTCCCTATGTACGAGAGCTATTTTGGCCTGTCCGAAGCGCCGTTCTCCATCGCGCCGGACCCGCGTTACCTGTACATGAGCCAGCGCCACCAGGAAGCGCTGGCGCACCTGTTGTACGGCGTGAACGGCGACGGCGGTTTCGTGCTGCTCACCGGCGAAGTGGGCGCCGGCAAAACCACGGTCTGCCGCTGCCTGCTCGAGCAGATTCCCGAATCCTGCAACGTCGCCTACATTTTCAACCCCAGGCTCACGGTCGAAGAACTGCTCTCGACCATCTGCAGCGAGTTTGGCATCGCGGTGCCGGATGGCAATACCAGCATCAAAGTCTTCGTCGATTGCATCAACGGCTACCTCCTCGACGCGCACGCCAAGGGCCGCCACACAGTACTGGTAATCGACGAAGCGCAAAACCTGGCGCCCGAAGTGCTGGAACAGATGCGGCTCCTGACCAACCTCGAAACCAACCGCCGCAAGCTGTTGCAGATCATTCTCCTGGGCCAGCCCGAGCTCGGCGACATGCTGGAGCGCCCGGAGCTGAAGCAGCTCGCGCAGCGCGTCGTTGCGCGTTACCACCTCGGGCCGCTCAGTAAAGCCGAAGTCGCCGCCTACGTGCGCCATCGCCTCGAAGTCGCGGGAGCCAAACGGCCGCTGTTCCCGCCGTCGACCATGAACCGCCTGTTCCGGTTAAGCCGCGGCATCCCGCGCGTGGTCAACGTGCTGTGCGACCGCGCGCTGCTCGGCGCCTACGTGCAGGGCAAGGACCGCATCGACCGCGCCACCATCGACCAGGCGGCGCGCGAGATTTTCCATCAGCCCGCGTCTTATCGCCGCCGCATGCCGAACGCAATTGCCGCCGCGCTCATCCTGCTGGTCGGCGGCGCGGCGGCGGCCGTGGTGTACCAGCGCTCGCAGCACGAAAGCAACGGCGCGGATGCGCAGACCCAAGCCATCCGGCCGGACACCAAGGCGCCGGCGGCGATTGCGAGCGGCGCTGCAACGGAAAAACTGTCGACGGCATTGCATTGGCCGGACAAGCTTTCGCGCGATGACAGCAAGCGCCTGGCGGAGTCAGCGCTGCTGCACGCCTGGGGAGCGGAATATGGCGGAGGCGATATTTGCAGGCAGGCAAGGATACTCGACTTGCGTTGCCGCACCGCGCGCGGCGGCCTGGATGACCTGCGGCAGGCGAACCGTCCCGCGGTACTGCATATGCACGACCCGGACGGCTCGGACTTCTACGCGACGCTGCTGCAGCTTAACGACAGGACCGCGAGCTTCAGCGTCGGCGACGAAACCCAGGCGGTCCCGCTCTCCGCGCTGGCGGCGCAATGGTCGGGCGAGCACACCTTGTTGTGGCGCGCACCGCCCGAGGGCATGACTTCGATTCGTCCCGGCGCGCATGGCCCGGCCGTTGACTGGCTGGGGTTGCAGCTCGCGCAATTGCACGGTGGCACCACCGAGCCGAACGCGGACCACGTCTATAACGATGCCATGGTGAACCAGGTGAAGCAGTTCCAACTGGCGCACGGCCTCACACCCGACGGCGCGGTCGGCCTGCAAACCCAATTGCGCCTGATCGCCGCCGCGGACCCCGCCGCGCCCAAGCTCGCGCGCGAGCCGGCGGACAAGTAACTATGTCGTACATCCTCGACGCGCTCAGGAAGTCCGACCAGTTGCGGCATCGCGGTGCCGCGCCCACGCTGCTTACCGCCCACACCGCGCCGGCGCCCGCGGCAGCACCTGCTTACTGGCTGCTCGGGCTGCTCGCCGCCGTGCTGCTCGGCGCCGGCATCCTGATAGGCTGGCTGCGGCCGTGGCATGCGGACAGTGCGCAGACTGTGGTGTTGCCCGCGCCGGAAGCAGCGAGCAACGCGCGCGAAATGGAAAACGCACGCGCGCGGGCGCAGGCCGAAGCCATGCGCAAGGTCGAGCAGGAACTCGCGGCGCAGAAAGCCGTAAGCGTGCCGCGCGCTACGGCGCCGCTGAATGTGCAGCCGCAATCCTTGCCGGCGACCGCCCAGAGCGCGCCGCCGGCTTCTGCTGCCGCACAACCCGCAGCGCCACCAACCGCAGCACCGGCCAAAATTCAGGGCAAGGTCGTGGTGCCGACAACGGTCGCAATCGGCGCCAAGGACATCGCAGCCGCGCCCGCATCCGCCCCATTACCTGCGCCAACGCCCGTCTCCGCCGAACCGGCGGTTGTCGCGTATTCCGAGCTGCCGTTTCAGATCCAGCAAGAGGTACCGCGGCTGACGATCGCGGTACATGCCTATTCCAAGGAACCGAAAAGCCGCCTCGTCACCATCGACAACCGCCTGCTGCACGAAGGCGATGAAGCCGCGCCCGGCCTCAGGATCGAGCAAATCACCCCCGACGGCATGATCTTCAGTTTCAAGGGTTATCGCTTCCGCCGCAGCGTGCGCGACTTCGTGAACAATCGCTGAGCTTGTCGCTCGGCGAAGCAGGCCGTTCGCTAGGCGTCGAACTCGCGCAATACAGCGCCGGCGCGCGGCGCATCGGGCAGCAGGCCCGTTTCATCCACCAGGCGTTTGCCGTTCACCCACACGCCGTGCACGCCGAATCCGGGCGCGCGCAGGCGCGCGGCGTTGCCCGGCAGATCGAACAGGCGCACGTTTGGCCCGCGCCCGACGGTCTTGGGATCGAACAGCAGGAGGTCGGCGAAAGCGCCTTCGCGCAGCACGCCGCGGCCGCGAATGCCGAACAGCTGCGCAGGCTGGCTGGTGAGCTTGCGCACCGCCTGTTCCAGACTGATGACGCCGAGGTCGCGTGCCCAGTGGCCGAGCAGGTGCAGGCCGTAACCGGCGTCGCAGAAGAACGTGAGATGCGCGCCGGCGTCGGACAATGCGACGTGGGTATCCGGATCGGCTACCAGCCTGCCGACCGCCGCGGTATCGTTGTTCTTGAGCTGCGCGGTAAATACGGTGTCGAGATCTTCTGCCAGCGCCAGGTCGAGCAGCCAGTCGAGCGGATGCCTGCCGGCAGCCTGTGCGAGCTCGGACACGGCCCTGCCTTCGTATTCGCGGTGCACGGCGTCGCGCACTTCCACCACCTGCACCTTGTCCCATTCGCTGTTGAACAGGCGCATGCCGTGGAATTTGACGAGATCGTCCTTGACGCGCGCGCGGAAATCCGCATCCTGGTATACCGCCTGCAGCGCGTCGCCATGCGCCGCCATCGCCGGCTTCCACGAGTCGACGCTCTCGAACACGTAGGGGCTGTGCAGCGTGAAATCCATGGTCAGCGGGCAGGGCGAAACCTGCGCGTAGAGCCGGTGGCCGCGCGCGCGCGCCGCCGCCATCTCGGCGGTCTCGGCGAAAACCTTGCCGGGATTGGTGTTGCTGTGGAGCATCGCCGCGATCAATACCGGTCTCCCGGATTCCGCCGCCAGCGTTTCCAGGTAGGGGACACTGGTTTTCGAGCCCTTGGTCAGCATGAACATACCGCGGCCATTGGCGCCCATCGCCTTTACCAATGCGCGCATTTCGCGGTCGTCCGCCAGCCTCGAGGGCATCGGGATGCCGCCCTCGCCGTTGTGCGGCTCGTTGGTGGAAGTGGCAAAGCCGACTGCGCCCTGCTCCATCGCCTCGCGCACGATCGCCGCCATTTGCGCGATCTCGCCGTCGGTTGCGGTGCGCCTGGCGGCGTCCTCGCGCAAAACGAAGGTGCGCACCGCCGAGTGCCCGACGAAGGCGGCGAGGTTGGGGCCCACGCCCTGCCGCTCCAGCATGCCGAGGTAGTCGCCAAAACTTTCGAATTCCCAACGGATGCCCAGGCGCAGGGCGTCGAGCGACATGCCTTCAACGTGCGTGAGATTGCGCATGGTGAGGTCGCGGTCCTGCGGCCGGCACGGCGCGATGGTGAAACCGCAATTGCCGATGACCACGGTGGTCACGCCGAGCGACGGCGAGGGATCGACCAGGGGATCCCAGGTCACCTGCGCGTCGTAATGCGTGTGGCCGTCGATGATGCCGGGCATCAGCGCCAGGCCAGCGGCGTCGACGCGGTCCCGGCTGGGTCCGACCTCGCGACCCATTGCGCTGATGCGATTGCCGGTAATGCCGACCTCGCCCAGCTTTCCTGGCGCACCGGTGCCGTCGAAGATCAGGGTGTTGCGTATCGCGAGATCGTGCATGCAGCGCTCGTGGTCGTGAAACACGCCGAGTATCTGGCGGCTGCGCTCGCATTGCAAGCGCGCAAGGTTTGCCGCCGGTTGTAGGACAAACGCATAACACTCGTAGGAGAGGCGCGAGCTCCGTCTTCGCTATATTCAGGCAGGCGAGCGCATGCAGAACTTACATGCGATGTCGGCTTGGGCAGACATCAAAAATTATAGGATATTCAGCAACTTAAATTAAGGTGCGGCGCCGCTGTCGCGAGCCCGCGACCTTCCTTACCGGCGGATTGCGCCGCATGCATGCCGGGCATTTCTCTAAGCGTCTGATTATTCATCTGTCTCATGCGGTGGCATGGCGATTGCTGATTGAAGAGCGAACTGCAGGGCGAATGCTTTGAAAATTGTAAAGAACCGCGCAATGCGAAAAATTCGACATGCGACTTTGCTCGCGGGCCTGATGCTGGCCCTGCCGGCGCTTGCGGTGGGTCCTGCACCGGGTTCCGTCGAATCCAGCGTTGCACTTGCAACCGGTTCTATCGGTCTGCAACAAACGGAAGCGGGCTTTCTCGCCGTTGACGCGGGCGCATCGGGACCAATGGGTGCAACACGAATTTACGACCGGGTCCGTGCCAACGGCAGCGAGCGCGCCAAGGTCGATACCGCGAAGACCGGCGAGCGCAGGCGCGGCGACGCGGCGCAGGCGGGCAAGCCGGTGCGCTACGACTCCGAACATGAACAAGGCATGAGCCATGAATAAGCCATTCCGCGGAGCAAACGCATGACCGGATCGCCCGCCTACCGCAGCCGGGGGAAGGACATGTTTTCGGCGAGCCCGTGCGCCGAGAAGCGTGGCCATATTCCCCTGGCGGGGCACTGACAGAGGAAAGGAACGCAATGGCCAGGTATGGAAAGAAAGCATCGGAAAAGGTCGAGAAATCGATGAAGGAACGCAATGCCGGAACGCTCAGAAGCGGCGGTTCCGGCAGGAAAGTGACGAGCAGAAAGCAGGCGATCGCAATTGGCCTGTCGGAAGCCCGCCGCAGCGGCGCCAAGGTGCCGGAAAAACGCAGTTAGCCTTGGCGTCAGTACCGCCGCTTCAAACTCGCATGACTCTTACAACCACACGACAGGACGCATCATGAAACGATCGATATTGCTCTGCAGTTTGCTCGGCTCGCTGACGCTGGCCGCGTGCGACCGGCCCAGTGAGCCGCCGGCGAACGTGACCGTGTCGCAGGTGCCGCCCGCGCCACAACCCACCAACACGACCCAGCCCGTGCAGTCCACTACCATTGTGCCGGTTCCGGTTCCCGGCCCGCCCGGACCTCCCGGACCGCAGGGTGACCCGGGACCGCAAGGCAAGACCGGCGACAACATCGTGATCGTGCCGCCGCCCAGCGACAACAATAAGTAGCGTACGGGCAGCGCCGGTCTGCAGACCGGCGCAATGACACCGCCGGCGCGCCGCACCACGGTCCGCCCGGCGGTTTTTCTTTTGTGGACTCAGGCCGCGTCGGCGGGCGTCGCGCCCAGCACCCCGATCTGGCGCAAAGTACCGACGAGGTCGGGTTCGCTGAGGTCGCGGCCGTGCCTGATGATGGTCGACAGCATGTGCGGCGATTCCAGCCGCCACTCGTTGACCTGAAGAATCAGGTTGGGCTCGCCATCGCCGGTTGCGCGCAGTTGCAGCAAGCCCGGTTGCTGCTCGTACGAAACCTGGCTGAGTTCGGGCCAGGTCAGGCAGCGGGCTCCCAGCCCGAAGGCCGATAACACTGACGGCGCGCTGGATTCGATCCCCACACCGCTCGCATCCAGTACCAGGCGCAGCCTTGCCGAATAGTGCTGAAACACGAGGCTGAACACGAATATGAAGGCGATGCCGCCGATCAGCATCCAGAACAGCAGTTCCGCGTGCGGAAACAGCGAGAACACAAGATCGAGATCGAGCACCCGCGAGTGCCAGGCCCACAACAGGATCCCGATGAAGCTCAACAGCACGGCCGCGAGAGCGTAACGTTCCGTCGAGCTCAAGCGCGCACGAGTGCTGGTGAAAACGATCGGTGCGGTGATATTAGGCGACATGATCCATGTCCAGGCGGCGCGAAACCATCCGCGCCGAGCCCAGCACGCACGCTAAATTTCTGCCATCCCCCATGGCCATCGCCCGCCCCTCCCCGCCGCCCTCCCTGGTGGCAACGCATTGAAACAGTTTTGCAGTGGCACCGCAATGGGATCGGCTTGCGGTAGGATCGCGAGGTCATCAACGTTTGGGAGGAACAGCCGTGCTGCGCAGCTTTTTCACGGCCGTTATGGCCACGCTTTTCGCCCTGGCGCCGGCCATCGCCGCCGATGCGCCCGCCGCAGCAGCGAGCGGAGGCGTGCCGCTCGGCATCGTCATCATGCACGGCAAGGGCGGATCGCCCAACGGCTGGGTCGCGCCGCTCGCGAATTACCTGCACGATAACGGCTACACCGTCGAGAACATAGAAATGCCGTGGTCGGGCCGGCGCGACTACGACGTCGGCGTGCAGCACGCCGACGACGAAGTCACAGCCGCCGTCGCGCGACTGCGCGCGCAGGGCGCAAAAAAGATTTTCGTAGCGGGCCACAGCGAGGGCGGCGCCTATGTCCTGTATTGGGGCCGGCACCATCCGAGCGACGGCATCATCGCCATTTCACCGGGGAGTGGCATTTCCGGGCCGCCACAGCAGGAGATCGAAAAATACCTAGGCAGGGCGCGCGAGCTCGTGGCCCAGGGCAAAGGCGACGAAAAGACACGCATGATGGATCACGAAAAGACCAAGGGATTCTACCCGATCATCACCACGCCCAAAGCCTATGTCGAATGGTTCGACCCCAAGGGCCCGATGAACATGATGCGCTCGATCCGCGGCTGGAGCCCGGACGTTCCGCTACTGCTGATTTCCGCCACCGGCGACGGCGAGCCACTGGCAAAACGCGTGGATGAAATCTACGCCGAACTGCCTCCCAACCCCCACAACCATTTCTTCCGCGCGAGCGGGAGCCATTACGAGGCGCCGTTTGCTTCGGCGAAGGAGATACTCAGATGGACCGAGGAGGTGGCGGGGGTGGGTGCAAATTGAAGGCATTCAAGCCCTCGCACTTCCAACACAGTTAAACATCCTCCGCTATTTTGATACCCGTTTTACTCTTTTGCGCCTGATAATTTGTCTTTTACTTTTTTGTCCAATGGCACAGCGATGCAGCGATACTCGTAGCCTGGCAGTTGTTCAAAATGTTGCACGCCATTGTTTTTCTCGCACGCCCCCCAGCCCGAAATGGTTCCGACTTTTCCATCTTCCGAGAGCGATATTCCATTACCTTGTGCCTGCTCTTGATCGATTCGTTTATATTCAACTTGGAAAATTGTGGTCGGTGATATGCGAATTGTTTTCCCTTGTGTCGTTTCCCCGCATTGTGCAGCAGTAGTCCCCGAAGAGCCGCATTTTGCAACCAAGACATTCACGGCTTTTACGCTTTCGTCCTTCAGCCATCTGTAAGCGACTGGTTCCGGAGCAGGTTTATAAAATATCGACATAAGAATCCATATCAAAGCCAAAATCAACAGAATAATGCCCTGCCAGTTTTTTCCGCGCCCTCTCCAAACCCGCGCGCCCACGACGATGGCCCACGCGATGAAAATAACTCCCGTGATAGCGATGGGATTATCGCTAGCCTTGACAATGGAATCGATGATCTTGTCGATAGATGGAAACTCGAAATGCCCTTGCGTAAGTTTATTGTCAATGATAAAGCTCCCAGCCATGTTGGATCATTTTTGACAAGACACACTACTATGCCCCTAACCAAAACTTCAAATCCGCCAGCGTGTCCGCGTTAAGCGCAGTGGTTTGCCAGGCATCCGTAATTGCGAGGTAGCCGTCATCCTTGGCGTTGGCATTCTGCGCGTCGTGCTGATAGGCCGGCCACCGGTAGGTCTTGTACACGCTCATGCAGTTCACGGCGTAGGCGCGCGCGAGCTCAGGGCAATTTTCGATGATGAGCAGGTTCTCGTCGTTCTTTTCGCTGGCAGAAACCGACAGGTTGTGCGAGCCGGTGACGAGCACGGGCTTGTCGCCAAAGGGATCGATCACAATGACCTTGGAGTGGGTGATCGCGAAGCCGATGCCGGTGAGGAACTGCTGGCGCGAGAATTCCGCAAGAAAGTCGCCCACTGCCTGCGCGCCCTGCGGTTGAATCACGTCCAGCGAATACTGCTTGAAGTCCTTGCCGTTCATGATCTGGAAGGTGCCCGATGGCTTGTCCTTGGTGCCGGTGGGCAGCGTGCTTACCACGCCGCGCACGTAGAGCCCGCCCTCCTGGCGCTTGAGAATGGAGGTTAGCGGCTCCTGGCCGGGCATGAACATGATGAAAAGAATGCCCTGCTTGGCCGCGTTGACGAGCGCCATCAGGTCTTCGATATCTGCGCCACCGACACCCGGCGTGCCGGCAGCCTGCGGCGAGAACCACGCGCGCGCCTGTTGCGGGGCCACCAGCGGGAACGGTCCCTGCGCATTGGCGTCGCCGCTTTTGAGCGGCGAGGTGAAGGCATCGCCCGCGGCAACCAGCGCGTGCCAATGGTCAAGATAGGCTTGCGCTAACGCCGCGTCTTCGACCGCGATGCCGTTGTTGATCTGTGTGTGCAGCCCGGTCAGGGTCCAGTTGGTGCTGCCGGTCCATACGCCGAAGGGCTGGCCGTTCATGCACACCACCGCAAACTTGTTGTGGCCGAGCCCCTTGGGCGCGACCATGCGCCGGTGCAGATCGACTTTGCCTTGCAACTGGGCGGCGGCGGCGCTGTTTTCGTCGCCGCCTGCTTTCGCGACCGAGCCGTTCGACAGCACCACGTGCGCGCGGTTACCGAGGGCAATCAGGCCGTCGATGAGGTCGGGGAGGTCGAGCTCGAACAGTGCGCAGTAAATCTCGATCTTCGGATCGGCCTGCGCCTGCTTGAGGATGCCGCGAATCGCCTTGCCAAGCTCGCCGCACAGAAACTGCATGATAGGCGAGGTCACCTCGTTTCCGAGCGCGGCCTTGAGCGCCTTGGTGGTGGTGAGATTGTTCTGCTTGGCGAAGCGCGTGACGAACTGCGACAGGATGACGCCGCGGTTGAAGAATACCGAGGTCTTGGCATCGATCGCCGTGGTCAAGGTCTGCACCCCCGACCAGCCGCTGGTTTCCCCCCGGGTCAGGTTGCCCGGCGTACCCATCATGGCGGTGACCTGGAACTGCACCTGGTTACCGACCAGGATCGAATGATCGATCCATTCGTAGGTCTGCAGCGGCCACGTGGTCGTCGGCTGGGTCTGGCCGGTTTGCGGTTGGTCGGCTGCAAAACCCTTGAGATTGGACAAGGCTTCGACCTTGCCTGTCTGGTCCTTGATCTCGACGGCGAACCCCAGGCAACCCGGGATCGAGCCGTCGGCCGGGTCCGTCACCTGCCAGGTGAGCAGCACGTCGTCGCAGTTGGCGAGACATTGCAATTTGATGGTCATACGATCTCCTTTCAGGTTCACCGGCCGCGGACAACAGGGCCGAGTGGACGATTATCTGGCTCGGATTGTTTCCGGAATATTCCAGGAAGAGCTGTTCGTGCAGGAAGGGGCCGCGCAATGGACGTGCACAGACAGCCGGCGCGGCGCGGCCGGAAGTTTGCCAATGAAATGGGCGGGTGAAATCTCACCCTGACGCCTCTCGCGGCAGAGCCTCACGCCCGTCCCGCTGTCGCGAGTGCGGACGCTTAACAGCCTCCCCAAAGGCCGTTGGTCGGCAGCCGCGTCGCCATGACGGGCCGCCACGCCTGTTCGCCGTAAGGTTTTTTTATATCGCCCCGGGCGCGCACTGGCGCGGGCGAGGCAGAGCCGGCGAACTAATATTCAGCTTACGCGCATCCTTAATAATCTGCACGATCGGAACGGCTTAGCCGCCGCGTGCAACGCTCACGCCCTTGAGGCCGGCTTCATCGATCGCGCGCCGGACCAACCCTGAGGCAATCGCCTGCTCCACAAATTCGCTCACAAAAGCCAGCGCGGCGGGCCGGCCCTTGGGTAAGGCGAAAGCGAGTTCGGCTGCGAGAAAACGGTCGTCGAGCACGCGGCTGCCGGGCAACGTCGCCGCCAGCGTGATGAGCATGGAGCGATTTTGCGCGAGCGCCTGCGCCTTGCCCGCTTTCAACAGGGCGAAGCCGTCGGTTTCGTTTTCCGCGAGCACAAACGTCGCCTTGGTGAGCGAGCGCTCCAGCACGATTGCAGGCACGCCCGCGCGCGCCGCCACTACTCGCACGCCCGGCCGATCGGCGTCCGCCACCGAATGAATGGCCGAGCCCGGTCCCACCAGGTAGGTCAGATCGACTGACAGATGCGGCGGCGCGTAATCGAGCACGCCGCGCCGCGCGGGATCGACGCCCAGCGCGGCGATGTCCCAGGCCCCGGCCTTGGCGCCTTCCACCACGTTGGCAATGCTGCTGTATTCGATGATGGATACCGGCACGCCCAGGCGCGCGGCGAGTGCCTTGCCCAGAATCACCGTGGTGCCGGTGACCTCGCCAGTCTCGCTGCGGCTGCCGATCAATGGGTTGCCGGTGAACACCGCGACGCGCAGCGCGCCCGTGGGCGCGAGCTCCGCCCTCGTCGCGGGCGGCGGCGGGGCCGGTACCGGGGGCACGCGCTGCACCTGGCTCACGCTGCAGCCGGCAAGCAGCGCGACCGCCAGCGCGAACCTGGCGCACGCGGCCCCGCTCGCCACCTCCATGCCCGCGAATTTCAACGGATTTAGCATTCGACTTACCTGACGACCTCGTTCCGGCAATTGTACCCCGCGGAACAGACCATTCCTCGGTTGCCGGTTGCGCCGCAGCATTTGTGAGCGGCAGCGGTGTGCCCTAGAATGCGGGACCGCGCTCTCAGACTGGGCCGCCTTCGCAACCTAAGACGGAGCAAGGCCCGATGGCGACACCAGGCCGATTTCCACAGGAGGATCACAATGCCCATTTCCAGACGCAGTGTATTGAAAGGCATGGCTGCGGCACCGCTCGCCCTTACCGCGCCGCGCTTCGCGCGCGCAGCGGAGGCGCGGGTGCTCAAAATTTCGCACCAGTTCCCCGGCGGCACCATCGATTCCGGCGATTTTCGCGACCGGCTCGCGCGAAAGTTCGCGGCGGAGGTCGAAAAGCGCACCGGCGGCTCGCTCAAGTTCGAGATCTATCCAGGCTCGTCCTTGATGAAAACCGTCGCGCAATTCTCGGGATTGCGCAAAGGCGCGCTCGACATGAGCGTGTATCCGCTCGCCTACGCCGGCGGCGAAGTGCAGGAGCTTAACATCGGGCTCATGCCTTGCATGGTGACATCCTACGAACAGGGCTTTGCCTGGAAGAAGGCGGAGATCGGCCGCGAACTGCTCAAGCTCCTCGAAGCCAAGGGGGTCAAGATGATTACCTGGGTATGGCAGGCGGGCGGCATCGCCTCGCGCGCCGTACCGATCGCAGGACCGGACGACGTCAAGGGCTTGAAGATCCGCGGCGGCAGCCGCGAAATGGACCTCATGCTGAAAGCCGCGGGCGGCATCATATCCAGCGTGCCGTCCAATGAAATCTACCCCGCCATGCAGACCGGCTCGCTCGACGCCGCAGTCACCTCTTCTACCAGCCTGATCTCGTTTCGTCTCGAAGAAATTTCCAAGGCGCTGACTTCCGGCCGCGGCAAGAGCTTCTGGTACATGCTGGAGCCGTTGTTGATGTCAAAGGAAGTATTCGACTCGCTGACGCCGGCGCAGCAGAAGGCGGTGGTAGATGTCGGCCAGGAGCTCGAAGGCTTCGCGACCTCTTCGGCGCGGGTGGACGACGAAGCGGTGGTCGCGGTGTATAAGCGGGTCAACGCCAAGATCGTCGACATGGACCAGAACACCGTCAACCGCTGGCGCAAAATCGCCGAAGAGGCCGCCTGGACTGACTTCGCCAAGCGCAGCGCGGATTGCGAGCGCTTCCTCAAGATGGCCAAGGCCGTCGCGTGACCGTCGGGACCGGCGGCGGCGCTGACAACAGTCTGGTCGAACCCAACGCACCGGGCGGCGCGGGCGGCTTGCCCGCCCGCGTTCTCGTTGGTGCCGCGTGGGCGCTGAGCAAGCTCAACGCGCTGGCGGCGATTGTCAGTGCGCTTGCCATCGGCGCGGCGGGTTGCGTGCTGACCTGGGAAGCTACCGCACGGTATTTTTTCAAGATCCCCAGCGACTGGCAGGACGAGACTTCGATCCTGCTGCTGGTCGGCGCCTCGTTTTTGTCCGCCGCCTGGGTGCAGGAGCGCCGCGGCCATATCGGCATTCAGGCGCTCGCCACCGTGTTGCCGGCCAAAGCCGACCGCATGCGCCGCTACCTCGGCGACTTTGTCAGCCTGGTGTTTACAGGTTTTTTCGCCTGGAAATCGTGGACCCTGCTGCTCGACGCCGTCAATGAAGGGCAGAGCAGCAATTCCGCGCTGGGCGAGCCGCTATGGATTCCCTACAGCTGCATGGCGGTGGGCATGACTTTGCTGGCGCTGGTGCTGCTCGTGCAGGTGTTGAGCAGGGACGCGCTCAAAATCAGGAATTTGCCCTGATGACCACGCTGCAAATCGGCCTGCTCTACGGCGGCATTACCCTGATCGTGCTGTTTTCCGGCATGCCGATCGCGTTTGCGCTGGGCACGGTGGCCACCGTGTTCATGCTGTTTTTCCTGCCGCATGCCTCGCTCGATACCATTACCGAGAACGTGTATGAGGAAATGGCCAATATCATTCTGCTCACCATTCCGCTGTTCATTTTGAAGGGGGCGGCCATCGGCAAGTCGCGCGCCGGGCGCGACCTGTATTCGGCGCTGCACGTGTGGCTGCACCGGATTCCCGGCGGCCTTGGTATCGCGGTAACCATCGCCTGCGGCCTGTTCGCCGCCATGGCGGGGTCGAGTGCCGCGACCTGTTCCGCGATCGGCAGCTCCGCGATCCCGGAAATGCGCGGGCGCGGCTATTCGCCGCGACTGTCCGCCGGGCTGGTGGCGGCAGGCGGCACGCTGGGCATCCTGCTGCCGCCCTCGATTACCCTCATCCTGTACGCCGTGGCGGCCGAGCAATCCCTGGGCCGGTTGTTCCTCGCCGGCGTCGGCCCCGGCATCCTGCTGGTGGTGCTGTTTTCACTGTACGGCGTATTTCGCTACAACCTCGAGCACAGCCGCGCCAGCGAGGTGGCCGACGCCGGTGGCGAGCGTGCGCGCATATTGCAGGTGGATCGCTACACCATGCGCGAGCGTTTCAAGGCGATACCGCGGGTGCTGCCGTTTTTGATCTTGCTGCTTGGTGTGATGCTCGCGCTCTACGGCGGCTTCGCCACGCCTTCCGAGACCGCGGGACTGGGCGCGGTGCTGGCGCTGATCCTGATCGCCGCGATCTACGGCGCCTGGCGCCTCTCCGACCTCAAGCCGATTTTCGCGGCGACCGTGTCGGAAGCGTGCATGCTGATGATGATCATCGGCATGTCGCTGCTGTATTCGTACGTGATGAGTTACTTGCACATCAGCCAGTCGAGCGCGGAGTGGATCGTCTCGCTCGCGCTGTCCAAATGGCTGCTGTTCGGCGCGGTCGTGCTGCTGGTGGTGGTGCTGGGCTTCTTCCTGCCGCCGGTCAGCATCATCCTGATGACGGCGCCCATCATACTGCCGCCGCTGCGCGAGCAGGGCTTCGATCTGGTGTGGTTCGGCGTGATGATGTCGGTGGTGATGGAAATGGGGCTCATCCACCCGCCGGTCGGGCTCAATATTTTCGTCATCAACAAGATCGCGCCGGACATCCGGCTGGGCGATATCATCTGGGGCACGCTGCCTTTCGTGTTCCTGATGATGGCGGCGGTCGTGATACTTTGCGTGTTCCCGGAAATCGTGATGTGGCTGCCGGACCATTACATGGGACTGGCCACGCGCTGACCGGGCGCATTGTCTGCATTGAACCGGAAAGGAGTGCCATGAACGCATCTGCCAGGTTGTCCGTCATCGTTGTACTCGCCTCGCTCGCCGCGCTGGTCGCCGCTTGCGCCACGCCTCCCGCCGCGCCGGCCACGGTCGAGCGCATGTACGTGATCGATTGCGGCCGTATCGAGGCCAAGGACCAGGCCCGCTGGTCGCCCGGCGTGAACGTGGGCAAGCCCCTCACGCTTTCCGACAACTGTTACCTCATCCGGCATGGCAAGGACTGGATGCTGTGGGATTCTGGCCTTGGCGACTACGTGGCCGATACGCCGGTCGGCATCAGCATGGCGGGCGGCGCATTCGTCGTGTTCCGCGCGCGCAAGCTGGCGGACGAGCTGGCCGAGATCGGCGTCAAGCCATCCGACATCACTTACCTCGCGTTTTCGCACAGCCACGCCGACCACATCGGCAACGGCAGCATGTTCGCCGGCGCGACGCTCATGATCCAGCAGGCGGAATACGACGCGGCGTTCGGGCCCGACGCCGTCAAATTCAATTTCCTTCCGGATCTCTACGACAAACTGCGCACCACGCCGACCAAAAAGCTCAATGGCGACTACGACGTGTTCGGCGAGGGCTCGGTGACCATCCTGTCGACACCCGGGCACACCCCGGGTCACCAGTCGCTGATGGTGCGCCTGCCCAAACGCGGCACGGTGATCCTGTCGGGCGACATTGCGCACTTCAAGGATAACTGGGACAACCGGCGCCAGCCCAACTTCAATTTCAACAAGGAACAGGGCGCAGCCTCGATGGAGAAAGTCGCGGCGCTGATGCAGGCGAATCACGCGGAACTCTGGATCAACCACGATAAGCCGCAGTCTGCCACCATTCCGCATTCGCCGGCCTACGTCGAATAGCCCTCCCGCGCCGACCGGGAGATGCCAACCGGATTTGCCATCCGCGGCCATCGAGTCTATTCTGGTTTTTGTTGGCCATTACCCGGAATGCCGGGCGCGGTCGGACAACGCCTCCGTGCGTTGCCGCCCCGCGAAACCCGCCCAGGAACGCCGCGCCGGAAAGACTACGAGAACGCGGCCTCCCGGGTTGAAAGCAGATCCAATCCAAGGGGGAGAAAATGAATGAACGCGCCAAAGGCATCAGTGAGGACTGGCTGTCGGTTTGGATAGGTTTGCTGGTCTTCGTGCTTTCGCTTGGCGTCCTCGCCGGGACGGACGTTTTGGGATGGGTCGTCGGTACCAGCGTATGGACCGCTCCCGGCAAGGCGCTGGCGCCTGTCTCCAAGGCGTACTCGAGCCTCGGCGGGGTCGGCGCCCTGCTCGCAACCTACGTGGCTTTGCTGGTTGCGATGACGGTGGGAGCGGTTTATCTCAAATGCGACGTCAAGCGGTTTGCGCTCGGCTTCACCGCCGTGTTCTGGCTAAGCTACCTATGCTGGATCGTCGGCAGCTGGGCAAGTTTCGCGGCCAATACCCCGGCCGACATGCAGAAATTCGGCATCAGCTGGTCGCTGAAACTCACGTCAGAGGGCGGTTTCATCGTGGCCCTGCTCGCTGGCCTGTTCGTGGGAAATTTCCTGCCCGGCGTGGCCAACTGGATGAAAGAAGCGATCCGGCCCGAGCTGTACGTGAAGACCGCGGTGGTCATCCTCGGCGGCTTCCTCGGGATCACCGCCGCCGAAAAACTGAGCCTCGCAACTTCGCTCATGTTCCTGGGCCTCGCCGCCATCATCGTCGCGTATCTGATCTTTTGGTCCGTGGTGTATTACGTGGCGAGGGTGTGGTTCAAATTCAGCCGGGAGTGGGCGGTGCCACTCGCTTCGGGGATTTCGATCTGTGGCGTGTCGGCCGCGATCGCGACCGGGGCCGCGATCCGCGCGCGGCCGGTGGTGGCAATCATGGTGTCGTCGCTGGTGGTGGTGTTCTCGGTCGTCGAGTTGCTGGTCCTGCCGTTCCTGGCCCAGGCGTATCTCTCGAATGAGCCGCTGGTCGCCGGCGCCTGGATGGCCTTGTCGGTCAAGACCGATGGCGCTGCGGTAGCAAGCGGCGCGGTCACCGAATCGCTGATCCTGGCGAAGGCAGCGGCCGAAGGCATCGTCTATCAGAAGGGATGGATACTGGGTACCGCGGCGACGGTCAAGGTATTCATCGACATTTTCATCGGCATCTGGGCGTTCGTCCTCGCTTATATCTGGACCACCCACATCGAAGTGCGCGCAGGCGACAAGGCGAAAACCAGGGAGATCTGGCAGCGCTTCCCCAAGTTCGTCATCGGCTACGTGCTCACTTTCGCGCTGATTCTGCTGCTTGCCATCGGCGCCCCGCCCGAGCTGATGGGCAAGGTCAAGTCGGCGATGGGCGAGGCCAACGCCTTTCGCGGCATCTTTTTCGTGATGACGTTCTTTACCATCGGCGTGATGTCCAACTTCAGGAAGCTGTGGGAGGAAGGCATAGGCAAGCTGGCCGCGGTGTACGTGGTATGCCTGTTCGGCTTCATTATCTGGGTGGGGCTCATCATTTCCCTGCTCTTCTTCAGCGGAATGAAGCCGCCGCTGGTCACCGGCTGATAACGCGAGGAGTATCGACCATGGAACAGCCAAAAATCGCCGAAGAGATTCAAAAAATGGCCTATGAGCCGTTGCTGCCCATCGAGAAAAAACTCATAGGCTGGAGCCTGGGACTGGGGATTATCCTGCTCGTCGTGTTGCTGGTCGCGGCCCGCATGTTCGTCAAGACTACGGGTTAGAGCGGTTCCGCCGCCGGCCCAGGGCTGCGGCGAAACCACGCGAGCCGCTTCCCTGGCGGCGCCAGGGGGCGGTTGCCGCTTCCACCTGCGATGGAACGAGGAGGAAGCGGCTTACCGGCGAGGGTCGCCTATATCAGTTGCAGGAAAATCATGACAAGGCCGACGACGGACACGCCCCACACGCCGGTGCGCAGCCAGGGGATTCCGATCAGGTAGACCGCGGCGTAGGCCACGCGCGCCCAGAAGAATACCTGCGCCCCCATCAGCGTCGTGTCGTTGGTCTTGCCGGAGGCGACCGCGATCAGGACCAGCGGCGCGAACAGGACCAGGCTCTCGATCATGTTCCAGTGCGCGCGCATGGCGCGGCCGGCCCAGCCCGTGCACTCGGCCATTTTTTCGCGATTTCCAGCCAGCATCGGCAGCCCGACCTGCAAAGTCGCGCCCGAAACCGCGATCAGCATCTGCACGAAAGTCAGGCCGACCGCGTATACCAGGAACATCATTTCCGGCTTCATTTTGTATCCTCCCTTTTGGTGGAGCGCCCACCCTAACGCCACGGGGCGCCGGGCGTCAATTCCCCCGCGACGCCGCGCCCGGCGTATACTCGCCGCCGCAACACAAGGTTACATCATGGTGCCAGTGGGCCCTGGGATGGCGTCAGCCCGCGGCGCCCCAGGCGCGTTATAGGCTTAGAACCACCCGAAATCGAAATTCACCGATTGACCTTGCTTGAGGAGAAGAGGATGACCAAGAAAATTGCACTGTTGCTGGCGTCGGGGCTGATGCTTGCCGCCACGACCCTGCCGGCCGCCGCCGCGCACGTCGACGTCCAGATCGGCCTGCCCGCCGTCGTGATCGGGACGCCGCCCCCGGCGCCCATCGTCGAAGTGGCGCCGGGACCGCGTGCCGGCTACGTGTGGGCGCCTGGCTATTGGGCGTGGCATGACGGCCGGCACGTATGGATTCACGGCCGCTGGATCGCTGAAAATCCGGGCTATCTCTGGATCGGCGAACACTGGGAAAATCGCGGCGGCCAGCATTATTTCGTCGCCGGACGCTGGGACCGTGACCCGCACTGGCACGGAGACCACGACCGGCACGATCACGACCGCCACTGAGCTTATCGCAGCACGCCTTTGCAACTCCCGGCCGGATTCTCCGGCCGGTTTTGTTTTAGCGAGGCATGAAATGTACCAGCCGCGGGGCGACGCCGCTACAAGGGCAGCGCCTCAAGTAATGCGAATGCCCTGGTCGTCGATATAGCTCTTCAGAATCGCATCGAAATCGCTGTCGCCCTTGAAGCCGAGGGCGAGCGCGCGCCGGGTGTCGAAATTCACCGGCCAGGTTGCGACAATACGCTCGATGACCGGATCGGGCACATAAGCGACGCGCCCGGCGGCCGTCTTGCCTGCAACGCGTTGCAGGCTCGCCACCATGTCCTCGACGCTGATGCAAAGCCCCGGCAGGTTGAGGGCGCGGTCCAGGCCCCAGGATTCGCCGGGCAGCTCGTGGGCATGGATCAGCGCGTCGATGGCGCGTGCGGGCGACAGCAGCCATACCTTCGTCTGTTTCGCCACCGGGCAGATCCCGGGCTGGCCGCTCAAGGGCTCACGCATGATTCCGCTGGCGAAGGAAGACGCGGCCTTGTTGGGCTTGCCCGGCCGCACCACGATGGTCGGCAGCCTGACCGCGCGGCCGTCGATGAATCCCTTGCGCGAACAATCGCCGACCAGCAGCTCGCCCATCAGTTTCTGCACGCCGTAGGACGCGCGCGGCGTGGGCGTGGTTGCATCGGTGACGATCGGCGGCAGCGGCACGCCGAATACCGCCACCGAGCTCGCGAACACCAGGCGCGGCGGCTGTGGCAGGCGGCGGCAGGCTTCGAGCAGCGCGCGGGTGCCGTCGAGGTTGACCCGCATGCCAAGATCGAAATCGGCCTCGGCCTCGCCGCTTACCGCCGCCGCCAGGTGAAATACCGCGTCGGTGTCTTCGCCGATCAACTCGCGCAAGGTCGCGGTGTCCGCAATGTCGCCGGTGCGGCTCTCGACCCGTGGCTCGTCGATGGCAGTCGCCGCCGCGTGATCGAACAGTACGAGCTTGCGAATCGGCCGCTGCTGCCCGTTGCGATCGGCCAGCGTGCCGCGCGACAGCAAGGCAAAAGCCAGGCGGCTGCCGAGGAATCCAGCGGCGCCGGTGACGACGATTTTCATGGTTGGGTGAACCCTGCAACCGGGCTCACATTATAGGGCGCAGTGCGCGCTCACGTCCGGCACAAAAAATGCGGGGAGCCCTCAGGCTCCCCGGCAAGCAGGACGAAGCTGCTCATGGAGGAGGTAGCAGCTCTGTGTGTAGGTCCTGTTACTGATTAACGGCCAGCCGGCAAATTACCTGAAGACTCAACCGGCCGGCTTGCCCCGCCCATCTGCGGTTGGGAACCGGGGCGCATGCCTCCGCCTGCAGGGGTTTGATTGCAAAAAATGCATCAAGTTCCCAAAGCCACGGCAGCGCGCTCGGCCGGCGGCGGCTGCGATTTTGCTTGGCGCGGCGCCGTTACGGCGGGGCCGGAAGATGCGCCGCAGCAACAAAACTGTCACACTAACGCGGGAAACCTGTCACAAACTCGTGATGCGCGGGTCCGCGCGGACAACCTGGGAGGGGCGTCAAATGAAGAGAAAGTTTCCGCCGGCGGCCACCATTCTCGCCGGCATGGTGATCGGCATCATCGTCGGTTACATGATCTACGTGCAGTTTCCCGACAAGAAGGCGGCAGCCGAGATCGCGGGATACGTTTCCATCATGTCGGACATCTTTCTGCGCCTGATCAAGATGCTGATCGGCCCGCTGGTATTCTCGACCCTGGTGGTGGGCATCGCACACATGGGCGACGCCGCTTCGGTCGGACGCGTGTTCGCCAAGGCGCTGGGCTGGTTTATCACCGCCTCGCTGCTGTCGCTGATCCTGGGACTGATCCTGGCCAACCTGCTGCAGCCGGGTCACAACCTCGGGCTGCCGCTGCCGGACATCGGCGCCTCGGCCAATCTCGCCACCTCGAAATTTACCCTCAAGGATTTCGTCGCCCACCTGGTGCCGAAGTCCTTTGCCGAGGCCATGGCCAACAACGAAATTCTGCAAATCGTCGTGTTCTCGATGTTCTTCGGCGTGGCGCTCTCCTCTCTTGGCGACAAGGCCCGCACCCTGGTGGCGGCGATCGAGGAACTGTCGCATGCCATGCTCAAAATCACGGGCTACGTGATGAAGCTGGCGCCGCTCGCGGTGCTGGCGGCGATGGCCGCCACCGTCGCCACCAACGGGCTCGCCATTCTGCTCAAGTTCGCGGTGTTCATGGGGGACTTCTATATCGGACTGTTCCTGCTGTGGGGAGTCCTGATATTTGCCGGTTTCGTGGTGCTGGGGCCGCGCGTGCTTAAGCTCCTGTTGCTGATCCGGGAGCCGTTCCTGCTGTCGTTCGCCACCGCGAGCTCGGAAGCCGCTTATCCGAAGATCCTCGATGCGCTCGACCGCTTTGGGGTCAAGCGCAAAATCGCCGCCTTCGTGATGCCCATGGGCTATTCGTTCAACCTCGACGGTTCCATGATGTATTGCACCTTCGCCACCCTGTTCATCGCCCAGGCCTACAACATCGAGCTTTCGCTCGGCACCCAGATCACCATGCTGCTGGTGCTGATGCTGACCTCGAAGGGCATGGCGGGGGTGCCGCGCGCGTCCCTGGTGGTGATCGCGGCGACGCTCAACCAGTTCAACATCCCTGAAGCCGGTCTGCTGCTGATCCTTGGCGTCGATACCTTCCTCGACATGGGACGCTCGGCGACCAACGCCGTGGGCAATTCGATCGCCTCGGCTGCCGTCGCCAAGTGGGAGGGTGAGCTGCTGCCGATGGACCAGGCGGAAGCGCACGCGCGCACCCTGGACATCCCCGCCACCGTCATTGTCGCTTAGGCGCGGCGATGAAAGCGGTCCTGAAACTGCTGGCGGCAGTGCTGCTGGCAACCGCGGCCGGCGCGGCGGCGGCGCAAACCGAGGCGCCGGCGCCGCTGCAACTGAGCGGCACGCTGCAGAAGGCGCGCGCCAGCGGCGCGGTGACCATTGCCTACCGCGAATCGTCGATTCCGTTTTCCTACCTGTCCGCGCGCAGCCTGCCGATCGGCTATTCGATCGAGCTTTGCCGCAAACTGGTGGATGCGATCGGCGAAGCAGTCGGCCGTGAGATCGAAATCAAGTGGCTGCCGGTGACTTCGGCATCGCGCATCGATGCCATCGTCTCGGGTCAGGCCGACCTGGAATGCGGCTCGACCACCAATAA
>Ga0181537_10001218_pt1 | contig 23925 bp, 23 predicted proteins | sample PEATcosm2014_Bin_39_FD_119765 | JGI IMG/M metagenome (GOLD analysis project Ga0181537, IMG submission 119765) | Peatland microbial communities from MTU Mesocosm Facility, Houghton, MI, USA - PEATcosm2014_Bin23_10_metaG | ecosystem: Environmental > Terrestrial > Soil > Wetlands > Peat | place...
ATCAAAGGAGAATGTTTCGATGATTAAGACGATGTGTAAACGTTTTCGCCCAATCGCAATCGCAGTTGGCGTGCTCGCCCTCTGCGCAGTCGCTTCCGTGCCGGCAATGGCCCAGGTGTACAGTACCTGTGGCCAATACGAAACCTACACTGAAAATGGTTACAACCTGTATACCGACGAATGGGGCGCGTCATCGGGCGGGTGCCTCTATGCCAACAGTTCCACCAATTGGTGGTATGTCGCCAATTACCCCAGCAGCGGTTCCGGAGTCCAGGCGTACCCCGACACGGAAATCAGCCTGGGCAACGTAAATCTCACCTCCCTCAGCGCCGTAAACTCGTCGTTCAACTTCTCGGTGTCAGGCAGCACACCCTATTACGACGCAGCCTACGATTTGTGGACGAATGGTAACGTGGACGAAGTGATGGTCTGGGAGCAGTGGAAAGGTGACGGCCCTATCGCCAGCTCATACAGTTGCAACCAACTTGGTGTCAGTGGCTGCCCCTTCGCCACTAACGTCTCCCTTGGTGGTGAAACTTACGACGTTTTTCAGGGGTACACGAACCACAACGTCGTTTCCTTCCTGCGCACCTCGCAGGCGTCGAGCGGCAGTGTGAATCTTCTGACCTTAATGAATTGGCTTGTGACCGAGGGCAAGCTCACGAGCAAGACGTTCTCCACGGCAGATTTTGGCTTTGAAATCGGGGATACCGATGGTGGTAGCGGGACCTTCACGGTGAATTCCTACAGCCTCAGCTTCAGCAGCGGTGGTTCCTGCACGCCCACCTCAATCACCCCGTACATCTCCGTGAATAACGGCTCAAGCTGGGCAGAGGAAAACAGCGCCACCGTGGGCTCCACCAGCACGCAGGTGGACCTAGGCCCGCAGCCCACATCCGGCGGATCATGGAGTTGGTCCGGCCCCAGCGGATATTCATCCACATCGCGCCAGATCAGCGATATTCCACTGAAGACGGGCTCCAATGTGTATACGGCCACCTACACCAACTCCTCCGGATGCAAGAGCACGGAGGCCTTCACCATCACGGTGAACTAGCCCATAACGGGGAACTTCACGCGTTCCACCCGGCATCGGCGCTGTTGATCGCCCAAAGCGCTCACGGCGCCGAGATCGGCCAGAACACCTGCACCGGTGCGGCAGGGGTATTCCGGGGGCATTCCATGCAAAATGCGAGAAAACAAACTTACCGTTGCCAGACCAGGAAGAGCCGCCGTTCGATGGTTTTTCTGTTGTGCTGTCTGCTCGGTGGAGGGACTAGTCTGTTCGTTGGAGCGCAGACCGTGAGCGTATCAGCGTGGTCGTCGGAAATCGACCACAGCTTGGAGTCGGTCATTGTGTTCCAATCTCAAAGCCGTGAGAGAACAGATGCCTGTATTCATGTCTATGACGATATTCTGGCTCAGCAGATTGCCGAGTTCAAGGTAGCGGCCCCGTCCGGCCGTACCGCTCAGCCGCCCGGGGTTTCAAATGCCAGTAGGGCTGAAGAGGCGCCGCCTTCGATAGATCAAGAAGCGGATACCTTAATTGTTAACCCGCTGAAGGCCGGCGCAGAGTCCATCAGCTCTGCTCCTGGATCAACCATAGATTCTTTGCTGATGACTCAGCTCTACACGGCTGTGAAGCCCAAGGCATATCGGATCGCTGCCGGAGTTACGGGGTTGGACGATCTCGAATCCCTTGCCTTTCGCAATCCCGACGGCACGCATGTGCTGCTTACTGTGAATCACTCCAAGTCGGCTGTTACCCTCGAAGCATTTTGGAAAGACAGAATGTTTACCTATAGCCAGGCCGGCAGATCCATTGCGATATTTGCTTGGGATCCAAAGAGTCCGTTGGTCTCCCTGGTTCTACGCGACCCCCGATTCTCGGCAAAGGGTTCCGTTTCGGTCGAGGCCAAATGTTCGAACCTGTCTCCTGTGGGTATCGACCTTCGATGTGAAAGCCGGGACTTTTACTGTTCCATCTTTCCCGTCCGTTTTACCTGTAGTCCGCAGCAGGATAGCGTAGAACTCAGCGTCGCGGTCTACTCTACCGAAGAGAGCGATACCGATCACATGAAGCCGGGTTTTGTAACCATTACGGCGGCTCCCGATGCCGGAGAACCCACGAGTCTCCGCACACCATGCTGCAGTGCGATGCGATAAAAAGGACTGACGAAAATATTCTCTCGGCGTCTGTGAGTAATGGGTCGGTTTGCAAACCGTTTTGGATAGGGGCGGGGCTTCGTCGGAGCCATTTTCCGGTCGCCCCCACCGGGGTTTACTAATACTCTAAACACGACCGTCGCACGGCCCAGCTTGACCATGCCGCGCGATTGCGCCAACTCAAGTACCTGCGTGAATGCGTCGTTCAAGGCGCGCCAGTGACGGCGGCGGAATGCGCTCAAAGCTCAATTGTCCACATGATCGCCGGCGGCCAGACAAAGAAACGCCAAATCCTCCACCAGACGCCGCTCTACCTGGCGCGCGCTGGTGATGCCATGCGTGTGGGCATAGGCGCCGATCCCGCTCGACTCGACCATTTCACAAAAATGTTCGCACCTTTAGTCATTGACCTTAGCAACGACAACCACCGGAGCGGTGGGACCGAAATCGCTATTTTTGCAAATGACATGCTGGCCGGAAGACTCCGGCGAGAACCCTATTCCGGAATCGGAGTTTCGTACTACCCAGGAAACAAGAGTCAGGCATTTACGGCTCTTTTGGTGGCTACATACAGCGCCCGAAGGCGCCTGGTAGACAGCGGCAAGAAGGATTGGTCGCTGGCAGTGCTCGTGCCAACTAAGAAAATGACCCTGCAAGTATCCGATGTCTTTCGCGACCCTCCGGCGAACATGACGGAGGTACACCACACCGCCGTGCTGGAGATGGAGGGCATCATTCATACTCTAGTTTGGAGCTACACGCTCCGAATCAGAGAACAATCTCTAAGTACTTATGGACATTGTAGTTAACATAGCTTTGAGCGGTAATGAAAAGCGTACGAAAATCTCCTGATCCGGCTGAAGTGAGAATTCCTGGAACTCTTAGGACGCCCGTATGGAATCTCCTTTTACGCGATTCCGCCCGTTGCCACAACTGGCTTGATTGGTCGAACCGGTGCAACCCACCGCGACAATTGTTCCCGAGGGTCCGCCCTGAGCATCAGTCCAGTTGCTTGCCTCCCTTCTGCGATTTCCGATGCGGAGGGTTGCCTGCAGAACCTGTTGTCAATCTCGCACAACTTCTTCCTCACGGTAAGCATGGTCTGGGCGTGATGTCTCGACCGTGTGTCAACCGCTGAATTCCAAATGCATGAGATAAGGCTAAGGCTTCGCTGCACGATTCGATTTCGAACAACACCTTGTTCACACAGAAAATCGAAAAGGGCGGCATGGCACACAGAATCAATCCTAGTATTCAAAGTTAAGCGCGCTTCTCGGAAAGTGCCGACATCTCGTGTCATTGGAGTGACTTTTATTCCGGTCTCGATTCATCTGAACAGACTTTGACAGGAGACTTGAGCGTGGGAATCTTGCCAGATGAGGAAGAAATCGTTACCGGACCCCTCTTTTTGTACTTGAAGGCTAGCTTTCCACATTGCGGCTTTTATCCTCTTCCTATCGCTGTCAAGTTGGCTTTTCGAAACGAATGGCTTCGCCACGTACATCACCGCATAAAATCGAGCCTAGCCTTTCGATTCTTCGTCGCCACCAACATCTTCGACTACACCTGTAAATGCAGCGATGGCCTGTTGCTCGGTACGGGCGATTTTGAATTCAATTGCTGCGTTCAGCCCTCCCATCGGAGCATGAGCATCGTTGGTCTCCTGGTAGAAGAAATCTGGAATGTCAAGAAACGCTGTCGTGACAGTGAATCGGTAACTCGTAAGTTTCGGAAACGAATCGTAATGGATGGCTCTAATTGGCGCTTATGGGAACACCGAGGAACAGTTATCCAGACCCTAATGTGCCCGCGACCTCTGCCGCGACGACCTCGGTCCAGACCTCTGCCCTTCCTCCCCTTTCGAGACGATCTGAGGCAGATTGCGGTTGTGCTCACCTGCTTGGGAAGCCCTACTGATTAGGATTAAAATCCGTCCTGGAGGCGCCGGAGCCAATGCCAAGCATTTACGATTACGGCAAATCTCAGCGATATCTCTTCGAACTCGAATGGGCGCAGTCCCCCCTCAGCGTCCGGGACCGCCAGGATTGTTTTCGTCGCTTGGTGTCGCCAGTTGCAATCCAGCATACGACTAATAGCCATTCGCCAGAAGCCAGGCACCGGTCAGTTCGAAAGTTGGTTTGCACTGCTCCTCCATCCGCCCATAGGCGAGCTTCACCAGCACATCAGCCTCAATGTTGACCGTCGCACCAGGCACAAGAGTATGAAGATTTGTCCGCCAAAAGGTCAGCGGCAAGATTGCCAGCGAAATCGAACTTGCATCGACTTCCGCAATCGTCAGACTTATCCCTTCCAAAGCCACTGAACCTTTCGGGACCATCCACTTGCGAAGATCCTCCGGAATTTCTACCTTCAGTGTCCAATCGGTGGTTTTGACGTCGTAATCAGGGCCCTCAGGGTCGTTGACCGAGTTGAGGGACAGGAGGACTGCGGTTCCGTCGACGTGACCTTGCACCACGTGGCCCCCGAGCGGGCTCCCCGCGGCCGTCGGCATCTCCAGATTTACCTTGGCGCCAGGCGACAGCGTTCGCAGGGATGTTTTGTCCAGCGTTTCCTGCGCCAGGTCGGCGTGAAAATAGGCAGGATCTGGATCGAGCGCCGTCAGGCAGATTCCCGAAACCGCAAGCGAATCGCCCTCGCGCAGCCGTCCCGCCACTCCCGGCGCCTCGACGGTAATGCGCTTCACGCCGCCGCGGCTCTCCAGACTGACAAGCATTCCGGTCTGCTCAATGATTCCCGTGAACATGGTCTCGTTTCATTCGAACCGCAGTGCGCCTGCTTTACGCAAGTGCCGGCGGTATTGGAGGCAAAAGTTTCTGCGAGCTCGGTGGTTATCCGGTTAAGCCCACTGTCGGTTTACAAGGTACCAAGGCTGACAACCGCGGTCGGTGTCGAGATTTTTCGCACATACTTGGAGGATTACGAGTTCGCCAATGAATGCGTTGCTCTCGCCACCCAGTGGGAAGAGCTTTAATCAATCGAGAATTCGGCGGCCTTTCGGATGAATGCGATCGCGGTCAGCGACGTCGAACGCCATTAACAAGTCGATTTGGTCAGAATCCTCGAGCATCCTCAGAGGTAGGCAGTCAATTCAACCACGCTTCAATTATTGACGAACCTGCGCACCTCCATTTCGCACGCATCATCCAAACTGCCGAAGGGAATCAAGCTACCATGGCCAAGGCTCTGTCAGGCGATATCGGCTTGAAGGAGCGTCAACATGGCGGGTGTGCAAGACGCGCCCGCAAAGCTCACGAATTGGTATTCGGTCTCTGACATCGAATGTCGATTTTGCGATGCAGCGAGACCATCTCGATAGCGGCAGCGGCGGCCTCAAAACCCTTGTTTCCTGCTTTGAGGCCGGCGCGATCAAGTGCTTGTTCAACGGTTTCACAGGTGAGAATACCGAATGCATGTGGAATGCCCGTCTCCTGTTGCGACTGGCCGACACCGCGCGAGACTTCGTTGTAGATCGCTTCATAATGCGCAGTTTCACCACGGAGAAGAACGCCGAGGGTAATGATCGCCTCAAATTCTCCGGATTCAGCGAGTTTGCGGGACGCGGAGGGAATCTCCCATGCTCCGGGGACGCGAAGAATCTCGACGTCTTCTTTGCTTGCGCCGCTGCGAAACAGAGCATCAAGGGAACCCTGCAGGAGCCTATCGGTAATGACCGCGTTCCACCGCGCTGCTACGACGGCAAAGCGCATTCCCCTTGCCAAAAGGTCGCCTTCGAGAGCGACTGGTTTGCCTTTAAGCGGGTGACTCCATTCCCAAAACATAACGGAGAAGCTTGGCACTGGCGTAGCTGTGAAAAGTCTCGATCCCCAGCTGGTGTCGACGATTTCGCTCACGGTCGTCGGCGAGTTACTCGGATTGACATTGAGCCATGCCTCGACAGTCTGGCGGACGGAGTCGAGACTAGTGACCTCAATGTTGATCTTGCCGCCAGAATCATCCAATTGATCTGAGAAGTTGTTCTGCGCGCATTCCGTTGCGTGTGAGATCTCGATATTGCCAAAAGGCGCAGCGAATCGGCACCTTTCTCCAGCGGAGATATCCCGGCATCGGCCTTGTTCTAATCCAAGCGCACCGAAGAAGTTGACAAGCCGATGGAACTCCGCCGCATTGCGTATGCGTCGGCCGAATGTAATGCCTTTTATCATCGTCAACCTTCAATTGCCCTGCACAGTGCAGAGCAAGTTCCTCCCTTGGCGAAGAGTACTCAAATCCCGGCAACTGTCGCGGTGCGAGAGCTCTTCCTGTGGACACCTCTTGCACATGTCTCAACAAGATCGCAATCCCGAACGCTGGCACACACCGGACCGATTAGACCCAAACTTGACGGGCCAGATACCTACACGTCGGCGGTCACCAACTTCCTTAGAACCGCAGTCTCCTCACCTGGCGAATCGAGAACAGGTATCTTAACGGCGGGGAGCGGGATGTGCTCTACGATCTCGATGCCGTAGCCTTCGAGCGCCGCCACGCGACGGGGATGGTTCGTCATTAGGCGGATTCGGCGAAGATTGAGATCAAGCAAGATTTGAGCCCCGATTCCAATTTCGCGTTGCGTGCTCCGCTGACCTTCTGGAGAGACCTGGTCCTTGTCTTCTTTGTGAAACTCCACCGTATCCGCGCCGTCAATCTTTTCACGCGAAAATCCAAGCGAGTTCTGATGCAGGTAAATCACGGCGCCAACCCCTTCGCTGATAATTCGCTGCAAAGAGGAGCGAATGTTCGACGCACATTCACACGACGAAGCGTGAAATACATCCCCTGCGAGACAATGAGTATGCATTCGAACAAGGACCGGCTTATCAGAGCAAGCAACTTCGCCGTGCACCAGGGCGACATGTGACTCTCGATCGAAATCAGTCCCGTAAGCGATCATCGAGAATTCACCAAAACTGGTTGGCAGCACTGTCGCGCCCATGCGGTAGATGGAACTCTCATGAGCCATCCGGTAGCGTATCAAATCCGCTACCGTGATCATTTTCAGACTGTGTTCATTGCAGAACTCAATCAGGTCCGGCACCCGGGCCATTGTGCCGTCGTCCTTCATGATTTCGCAAATCACACCCGCGGGCGTCAAGCCGGCGAGACGCGCCAGATCCACTGATGCCTCGGTCTGCCCGGCACGTACAAGCACTCCACCGTGTTGCGCTTTCAGGGGAAAAACATGGCCCGGGCGACCCAGTTCTGAAGGATGAGTGTCCGGATCGATTGCACATAGGATTGTCTCTGCGCGATCGTATGCGGAGATTCCGGTTGTAACTCCGCGGCCAAGGGCATCGATGGACTCAGTAAATGCCGTACCAAACCGTGCCGTGTTTTGTGCAGTCATCGGCTGCAGTTGAAGATAGTCCAGGCGTTCCGGGGTCATGGCAAGACAAATAAGCCCTCGGCCGTACTTGGCCATAAAGTTGACCGCTTCTGGAGTGATCTTCTCCGCAGCCATTGTGAGGTCTCCCTCGTTTTCGCGGTCTTCATCGTCGACCACGACGACCATGCGCCCGGCTCGAATCTCGTCGATAGCGCTCTCAACATCAGCGAACGGTACTCCTGCAGTCATGGCAAAACCTCTTTGATTAACAATTGAACTCTCTCAGACCGCCCATCAGCCGCGAAGCGCTTCCAGTAACTCATAATCATCGCTGATAAAATCCTCAGTCATCTGCTTTTCTATCCAGCGGTACGTCTTCTCAAGTCCGTCGCGAAGACGGATCGAGGGTTCCCATCCAAGACTTTCCAGGATCATTGCGTTGTCACTATTGCGCCCGTTCACGCCTCTAGGGGCATTCAGATCGTATCTGCGTTTGAGCCGGATACCGGCAATCTCTTCGGCTATGTCGACCAATTGATTGATGGTGACAAGTTCACTTGACCCAAGATTGATGGGTTGGGTAATATCGCTGTTCATGATCAGCTCCGTACCCTTGACGCAGTCGTCTATAAACATGAAACTGCGTGTTTGTCCGCCATTTCCCCAAATTGTGATCTCGTGATTTCCGGATAGCTTAGCCGCGCATACTTTTCTACAAATGGCCGCCGGTGCCTTTTCCCGTCCATCGGCCCAGGTGCCGTGTGGCCCATAAACGTTGTGGTAACGCGCAACGCGGCAGATCAGTCCAAAATCTTCCTCGAAATGGCGGCACATCCGCTCGCTGAAGAGCTTCTCCCAGCCGTAGCCATCTTCCGGCAGTGCAGGATAGGCATCGGATTCTTTGAGTGCGATTACATCTTGTCTGGTTTGCTTCTCTGCGTTGTAAACACAGGCTGAAGATGCGAAAAAGAATCGGCTGACAGCCGTCTCCCGAGCTGCCACAAGCAGGTTTGTGCTCGTCAGCACGTTGAGCATGCAAAGAGCCTTGTTGTTCTCGATGAACCCCATGCCGCCCATATCCGCGGCGAGTTGATATACATGATCCGCGTCACTCGTGGCAGTCACGCAGTTGTGCGGGTCTTTCAGATCGAGAGGAAGATTGTGAACTCCGTTTGTAATCTGGTACCACTCGTTCAACGGCTTGATGTCGACCGCGCGAATTACGCGAACTCCGTGGGCCAGAAGATGTTTAACAAGGTGGCCGCCAATGAAGCCTCCTGCTCCGCAAACTACTGCATTTGGTCCCTCGAGATTCATATTCAACCCTATTTTCTTGAAGTCACGAATGCCTCTTTTCAAGTGCCAGGCGGGCACCAAGACCCTGAAAAGGCTCTTCAACTAAATGCAGTCTATTGCCCCGGCGATGCGGAGTTGTCAGATTGCTGTCATCCGATTGTCACAAGATCACCTATCTTGCCGATTGCATTCGATTGTCCGAGGCAAAGCTTGTATTTCAAGGGGCCACAGGAAGGGCCGCAGGAGAGTACAGGTTAATTCCGGCCCGAATCGCTCCAACGCATTCCGGCTGCAGATCGGCGTGTGCGCGCAGGGTGCGTTGTTTTGATCTCTTTAGTGATTATTCGAGGTGATGGATTTGCCTGGAATCAATAGATCGATTGTGGAACAGGCGTATACGGCGTACCAAATTTGTTGGTATGGTTCATGGTGCCGTTCCGTGATACCGGAGCCACTATCTGGCCGAGATCAACTGTGCCGGAAGTAATATGCACGCGACGAGTTTCCTGTTCAAGTAAGGACGGCTGCACTCCTTCAATCCAGACATGAAGGCTGTAATCGCCTGGCGGGACACTGCGAAGGATGAACGAGTTGCTTGCATCCGCGACCGCATAAAGCGGGGTCGTGAGGGCAATCACCACAGCGCTCATCTCCGGATGGATGTTGCAAAAGATATAGGAGACGCCTTCCCGTGAGAATGTCACGGACTTTGTCGATCCTGCCTCGTAAAGTCCAAGATCAAAACGCTTCCCCTCGAAAAGGGAGAACACATTGTGAAAGAAAGGATCTGCATTGGGAAACTGAACGACCGCGCTTACAGGAATGACCTGGAGGTGAGGAACGAACATTCGATTCTTCTGCAACAAGGTGTACTGTTTGTGAGGAGGAAACGGAAGAGCGGGCGTCCCGGCCCTTGCTTCCAGCCAAATGACTGCAGGCACAGCGCGAGACTTTCCGGGCTCGTAAGGGACGATATGAAGCCGCACCTCAGCTGCATCGTTCTCCGATGCGCTGCTCTGCGGGCTCATCACCCTGGATGCCAGGACGACAACGCAGAACAGCAACTTACTGAATTGTGCACGACTCGTCAAAACTTAAATCCTGCTCCCAGCCCAATCACATTGCTACCCGTAGAAGAATTGAACACCGGATAACTTTCCAAGTGCCGATACTCGAGCGAGAACAACAGGTAGAGACTGGGCTTGTAGATCACATTGCCAGTGAACGTTTGATTTCTCGAAAGGTTCTGGTAAATCGTGCCGCCCGGGGCACTGATTTTTCGCAATTCACTTGCGAACGCGTCATCCATTCCGAATGCCCCATTTAGTTCTACTCGGCTGCTGATTTTCTCCTTTAGTTGCGCCCAACCGCCTGCGTCGTCCAGAGGGTTCAAATAATTGCCGCCTCCGTTTGGTTCGGTGATATATCCGAAGTCCTTGTACGCTCCGCCTCCCAGGCCTCCCAGCCCGAGCCCACGATAGACACTGCCAGTCAATTCCAACCGGACTGGCAAGACAATCCGAGTGTCCGCCGTTGCCACCCAGGAGTCGAATCTTTGATTCGTCTGAACGCGGTGAGGAGCGAAATACCCTCCAAGGCCGAAATGGTCACCGTTCTCCTCGCGCGATCCAGGCCCAAGAAGAGAGACTCGCGCCTCGGCGCCGGGCCAGCGGCTTTTCTCGGCGCTGCTGGGAGAAATGGCGGGCGTCGCGCCGGAATAGATTGACGTCGGTGATAGCGGCGCATCGCTAACATCGATCAAGGCTGCTTCGAGCTGAAGATCGCGTGAAGAGGGTAATGGGATTTCCTGCCTCAATCCGGCCTGGGGGTTCCAGGTCCACAAGTTGCCCGACCACGCTAGGGCCGGTTCAGCGACAGCAGTCAGCGAAGTGGGCGTATCGGGATTGAAGAGGGGACGATCCAAGGAGAAATATGAAACAGTATGCTCCCATTCCAGGCCCGCGTGAGCAGTACGGAGCCGCAGCATCGCGGCATTGGAAGAATAGGGTCCTGAGTACGAACCGGCGTTAACGTTGGACTGCGGGGCGCCATCAAAGTCCACGCGCAGATCCGCATAACTGCTGGCGCCAAACAGATGCGGACCTCGAGCGTCGAACCCAAGCACCGTCTGTCGAACAGATGCGCCGGTACTTCCTGAACCGGGCACCGCCAGTGTCGGTGTGGCCTCCATATCCACTGCTCGCGTGTTGATAAAGCTGTTCAGTAACAATAGACCGGTGATCTTCACCGGATACTTCGATTCGCTCTCAATTTTCGTTTGCTCTTGAGTCGCGATTTGCGACTCAATCATAGCCTGTTGCTCACGAATATCCTGGATCTGAGCGGGGGTATCTGCAGTTTGACTTTGAGTTGCAGTACCCGATGATGCCGAGCCAGGAGATGCTGGAATGGTCTCCCCTGATCCACTTTGCGCGACCTGTTGCTGCAGTGCCTTCAATTGTTTTTGCATCTCGCTGATCTGACGCTGAGACAGTTCCAGCTGGGACTGAGTAATTGCTATGGCGTCCGTCAGCTTCTGAATTTGTTGCGAGAGACTATCGTGATGCGTATTCTGCGCAATCAGGATGCCTGCACAGGGCCCGAGAAATACAACTAAGATGGGCCACAGTCGCCACTTACTGCAAAGGCTGAAGTGCGGACCTCTCTTTAGCTCGGACTTGTTCATTTTCATTTGAATTCACCAACCCGGGCCGTGCTCTGCGACTCGGTTGTTTCATCGTGCGTCCGAAGATCGCGCGCCACCTTCATCTGGAAGATCGTTTCACCCAGGCGGCTACTGAGGAGCGTGACCTCACCTCCGTGCTCAGACGCAATGCGGTCAGCGAGCGTAAGACCAAGTCCAGTACCCTTTTGTTTTCCTTCGCTTACGAAAGGCTCGAAGAGACTTCTGCGAATCCTCTCCGGAACGCCGGGGCCATTGTCGATCACATTTACGACAATCTCCTGCTCCCGGGCCTCCAGCGTCACCAGGATATTTGCTACATCCGGGCAAGTGCGGACGGACTGGCAGGCGTTGAGAAGCAAGTTGAAGATTGCACGCTCAATCTGCTTCTCGTCGACGACGACCCCAGTCTCCGCGGGATCACCATAGCGGGTTTCTATCCGAATCCCTTCCGCATCTGGATGAGTGCGGATCAGTGCTATTGCATGTTCCAGCAGCGTTGCCATTAACCTCGGCGTTCTCCTCATGCTTGCGCCGGTTCGACTGAAGATCAAGAGCGACTCGATCATGTCCGTCGTCCCGAGTACAGCTGTGCGGATGTCCGCAAATATCTCAGCACGCTCCTTTGAAGAAATCTGGTCGCCGACAAGAAACTCCGAGTTTGCATAGATTGTCGCGAGATAGTGTCGGAAGTCGTGAGAAACCGAACTGGCCATGCGGCCGATCGTTGCCAGTCGCTCAGATTCGAGGAGAGCCCGGTTAGCTTGCCGAATTTCGTTCCGCATTCCTGCGATTGCTGAACTGAGTTCCAGTACCTCCCGAGTTCCAACGAGCGGGAGCTGGTGGTCCATGTCTCCCATCCCAAACGCCCGCACGCTTCTCGACAGTGCTTCGAGAGGGCGTGTCACATGGCGGGAAAGGATGATCATCAAGCCCGTGCCGCATAGGAGCGCCAGGAGCCCCGCACCCAGGACCATCCAGTTGATCCGGACAATTGAGCGCTCTGCTGGCTCGAGCGATTTCAGAACTACCAACTGCAACGGAGACGAAGCCGTAGAGGAGAGATCTTCCGAAGCAGCAAGAAACTGAGCGTTTCCGAGCTTTACAATTGCAGGCGTCCGCAAAATACCGGAGAGGAACGGAGGCTGAGCTGCCAGACCGGTCTGCAATGAGGGCGTCAGGGTACTGGCTAAAATCCTTCCATTACTGAGGAAAGTTGCTTCGATACCGGCCGGCTGGCTGATCTGGCGCACTGTGCGTTCAATTGAAACTCCACTGATCACATACCCCAGCAGCGTTCCGTCTTCATCGCTGCCGAAGTACAGCGGTCGTTGCGAACATGCATACAGCGATTTGCCGTCAATGAGATACTGCTTACCCGATGAAATCAACAGACTTTTCAGTCCGTCTCGCAGGACGATGCTCGCCGTTCCATTCTTCGTGTAAGCCGCGACGATCCGGCCGCGTTGGTCGGCAAGCGCGAATAGGTCTGTACCACTGAGATCCCAGTACTCGACCGCACCGTTCTGAATGGTGAGATCGTCTCCACTGGTCATCAGTGCCTTCAGGGTTGGGAGCTCAGCAAGAAGTGCATTCTCGCGTTCCAAAGCTGCCAAGCGCTCAGCCTGAAGATCCTGGAATGCTGTGACAGAATGTTCGAGTTCCTGGGACAGATCATCCGTTATTTGGGCGCGCCAACGATCACGAATGATCAGCGCACAGAGGCTGGTTACAATCAGCGTGACAAAGGCCATCCCCAGAACGAGGAGAACGTATGTTCGAATCCCCTGCTTTCGACGCAGAGGAACTGCCCGCTGGGACTGCTCGCCCTCCACACGACCTAATGCTTTGGGATCATGGGACAAATTTGTATCCCGCGCCGTAGATTGTCAGCAGATGTTTAGGGTTCGCAGGATCCTGCTCCAGCTTCTGCCGCAACTTCAGGATTTGGTTATCAACAGTCCGCGTAGTTGGAAAGGCGTTATACCCCCAGACCTCGTTGAGCAAGATCTCACGCGTAAGCACGCGCTCAGCATGCTCAGTAAAGAATTTTAGTAGCTTGAACTCGTGAGCAGTAAGGGCGAAGGGGCTTCCACCGCGTTGGGCCGTCATCTTCTTGAAATCGATTTCACAATCCGCAAAACGAAAAATCATGGCAGGTAATGGCTTCCGTTGCCTGCGGATGGCCGCTTGAACGCGAGCAGTAAGCTCGCGCGGGCTGAAAGGCTTCGTCACGTAGTCATCAGCACCCAATTCGAGGAGAAGAACCTTGTCTGCGACCTCGGTAATTGCACTGAGCACAACAATTGGAATCTCGTTAGACTGACTCTTGAATATCTGGCAAAGCTCGCGTCCTGAAATCTGGGGCAGGATAAGATCCAGCACCACAGCAAGCGGTTTCACGCTACGAAACAGTTCCAATCCGGCCTGACCATCTCCCGCGACCACAGCGGCATAGCGCTCGTCTGTAAAGATTCTGCGCAGAACCTTCTGCATACGTAGATCGTCTTCAATGATAAGAATCGTTCCGAGATTCGGCGCGCGATTGTCGTCGAATTGGGCTTCCGTTGTCGGTTCTATTTCCTGGATCATGATTCAAGACCTTCCCCTATACATTTTGGTCGATCCAGCATCATTTTTCGCATAAAACGTCGAGAAATTACAATCAAGTGACAATTGCGACCCCTCCGGAGATGTTTTCGATGCCTTGTAATACGTTGGGTGAAAAGGCAAATAGACGGCGCGCTTGACGCAGAATTGGCATCGGAATGAAGCGAGACTGACCAAACGGAAGGTTTGCACATTTATCCTCGTCTCGAAGGGCATCTTGAGTCTTAGGCTTTACTCCAGAATGCTAAGCCGCAGAAGAGCAATTCCTATCTCAAGATGCCGAGAGTCGTCCGGACATGGCGTCCAACCATTCGTCGCTATAGACGGCCTCTAAATCGCGAAGCTCCATCGTATTACTCGTCTCGACGTTAACGACCTCCAATGCAGAAATTTGCTTAAGCCTTTCCAGCCCTCCGATGTAGCTATTCAGGCCCCTTCCATCTCTTGATTCTCGCAAACGGGATGGCAGCGACCGAATTTCCTCTAGCGAGCCATCTACGAATCGGCTGGCGTAGTCTTCCCGCACAAAGAATGCATCATTCCCTGCCAAGGTTGTACCAACAAATCTATATCCCTTCCTCGCGGCCAATAAGCGAAATGCGGCAATCGAAGCCCCGAAGTATAAGTTGCTGGGATGGGCCTTCGTCCGGCTGAAGTGCCGATCATAAGGAATACAGATCGGGTGTAGGTCGCCAAAAACCGCGTTGTATTCGCAGATACAGATGATCGGCCGAATGGTACGAAGTGCTTCCCATACCCAGTAATCATTTCCGTCAATGTCAATACTCAACAGGCCAATCTCGCCGCCGAAGCCAGCGCCTGAAATCAGCTCGTTAATATTCTCACGAGTGATAAAGGCTGGCCGGGCGGTGAGATCGTACCTCCACGCTAGACCATCGCTCTCGACGGCCTTGACTATGGCTGGATCACCATCGATGACGAGCCCGCGCCAATTCCGATTCTGCAATAGAAAGCGCGTGTTGGATTGACGATAGTCCTCAACACCAAACTCAACGAAGGTCTGGGCCGCCGAGGGAATTTCAGCTCGTTCAACGAGCCAGTCAATAATGCCATCCTGGCCCCACTGAGAGCTGACGCGAAATTCAACTTCCTGCAGGTTGGCGACGGTAATCCTTGACCGCACCTGCCAGCTCGCCATGCGTCCGGAAAGCTGTAAGGACTCGCCCATGAGCCACAACTTGAAGAGCGTCCGCATTTTCAGAAGCGAGTCATTGAAGAGCAGGGTGTTTCTCCGTTGTAGATTTGCCTTGACGATGTTTTGAAGTTCAGCTTATTCGGCCGATCAGTCGAAGAGCATACTCGGCCAGCGCAAGGTCAGGCCCGGCGCTCGTGAACAAATGGTTGAGGACAGGTGTGAGAAGAAACATCGATAATTCGTTGGCTGTCGGCGATCTCGTGATTCGCCAGCAAGCTAATCAGTACGATGGACCATAAAGGAAGCGACAGATCGAATGCCTCAGTATCGGCCAATCCGCGCACGAGGATGAAGAGTAAAAAGGCTAAGAAGAACGCCTTTCTTGGTCCGACCACGAGCCTGCGAAGTTGCATCCACAAGCTGCCGTAAATTCCTATGAACATGCATACTCCAATCACTCCATAGGCATAAAACTGTTGTAACAACTCATTGTGCGCATGGCGCGCTTCAAACTGATCTCCCCCGAATGGTGGAATCACCTGCCAAACGGAGTGGAAGCCATGGCCGATCCACGGTTGCTGAATTGCTTCAGCCAGAAAGTATGTCCAGAGCCCCAACCGTCCAGTGAGCGTCTCCGCCTGGTTGCCGGCGTTTATATAGTTATCGACGTAAGAGGTCAATAAGCTTGAGAACGCAGCGACGATGACGGCTGCACCAAGTGCAACCAGCACTTTGGTTCTTCGGCGCATGGATTTATCCCTCAACAAGAGAAATGATTCGCCAGCGAGGAACGCGATGATAGTTGTTTTGCTGAGGCTACGTAGCATTGTCACACTCAACAGAAGCGCCACGGCGCGCCACTGCCCATCTCTCTCGCGCATGAGGTACTGCGCAAAAAAGAACGCAAGAGCGCAAAGATAGCCGATCGCATTGGGTCCCAGAAGCTCTTCGTCTCCCAGGCGGAGGTCAGATTGCGCGGGTAGTAGCCAGGCGATTACTGCTACGGCACAGGCACCCCACACATAGCCCTTCATCAGCGACTTTGCTACCACCTCAAGACGGCCTCCCCGCAGCATTATAATCACCATTGCGAAATCGGCAGCCATCGCACACCAGTAGGCAATCGCCGCCGGCACCGAAACTGCGCTGGTCCAAAGGAGGCTGCAGCAGGAGAAAGAGAGAAACACAAGCGCCCAACGCACAGGCCACAACTGAACCATTTGGCCTACCGGAAGACGTACTTCGCCAAGCGAATGAAACGTGACGAAGACCAAAAGCAAAATGTTCAGGACCAGGCTGACCTCCACGCCGGTCTGCGGGTCCGTTCCCAGCATGCGCACTGAGAGAAGCATGATGAAGAGCCGAAATGAAAAGAAGAAACCAACGGCAAAGGCCATTCCGTTGGACCGGACCTGATTCAAAGCCAGCAACTTCACTATGACGATCTTTCCGCTCACGACGCCTCGCAATCTCGCGCTCTACTCCGGGAAGCAATTCAGTGTGTGTACATGTCCGGAATGCCCCGGCTGCCAGCCGGAGGCAGGTGTCGGAGAAAGACTACGATGGACCAAAGTTCGTCGTCGCTCAAAGTTCCTTTGGATCCAGGCATCCCAGAGGGCGAGATACCATAGTCAAGAATCCACTTTAGTTGGCCGTCGGTATAACTCTGCACATCGGGGGACGCGAGGGAAGGAATCGGTGGTGAAATGTGCTGCACAAACGGAACACCGGTGTTTTGTCCATCCATACCGTGGCAGGCAACACAGTAATGCGAGAAAGCCTCTTCCCCGTCAGCGAGTGTTTGAGGAGTGTTGGGGAGAGGATTCTTTTGATTCTTATTGCCAATGAAGACATGGTGCTCGGCGAACGTAATGGTCTTAGTCTCCAGTTCTCCTGGAGAGCTAGCTTTGCAACCGAGGATTCCGGTTAGAACGATTGCCGCCACTGCTGTGATGAGTCTGTTCATTTTATTCCACGACATGCAGCGTCAATACCATCTCACCATGCCCGCTGCCGCAGAATACCGAGCAATGACCGACAAAATCTCCGGTCTTTTCGGGTGTGAAGTGCACTTCGGATGTGCCATGTGCACCGACTTTGACCTCAACATTCAGGTCACGAAAGCGAATGCCATGCGGCACGTCAGCGCTCTTGAGCACAAGCACAACGGGCTGGCCTTTTTTCAGCGTGATCTGACCAGGCTCAAATGCAAAGCGCTTCGCAGTGACCTCGATCCTTTGGGGGGCAGCATCCGCGCGAGCTATTTGACAAGAAAGTCCGGTGGCTAGCGCCGTGGCCATCAGTACCAATTGAATGTACTTCCTATTCATAGTCTCTCCTTTGAAGTTGGCGGTGTCGTGCGGATCGACCTAACACGAAATAGAACTTGGACGGTGACCACTTGTATCGACCGACCTCACCGGTCATCCTTATCTCGCCCTTAAGGTCCGATCGCGATGGGTTGTCATTTCCGAGTGATTCAGGTGTTAGAACTCGCGCGTTAATTTTGCGGAAGGCGAGTCAACGAAGGGCCCATGCTACGGGTTCAGGAACCTACGCAAGGCTTTGTAGTCCGCATCGCTCAGCCCCGCACGCACTCGCATATGCATGGCCACAGTTCCCGAGATACTGGATGGAAACCCCTGGGGTGTGTTGTGGCACCGAGCGCAGTTCTGCTCGAACACTTGTTGTCCCCGGTCATGGCTTGGTGCGGGAACTGTCTTCGGATTAGTTGTGCTATGCGACTGTGGCTGCGAGCTATCAGTCTGACCAATGGCCACTGTGGCGCCTATTGCCAGCGTAGCTGCAATCAGCGAAAGCCCAAGTATGATCCCTTCTAAGTGCTTCATCGTTTCTCCTTCGGTACGCTTAAGACGGTGGCGAACCCAGTTAGAGTCTTTAAGAAACTAAAGACAAGCGCGACAATGTCAGAAGAGAGATGTTCTTGTGAACCTCTGCTCATTGCTGCACAAATCCAGCCTACCGGTGCTATTGCGGCGGCGTGTCACGAAAGAGTCTGAAGTTTGTCATTGGATTGTCTCAGCAGATCGGGAATCACGCCGAGTTGCGGTTTGCGACACTTCTTCAACTCTCCCTTTGCCGAAGGCATCGAGCACGTCAGGGAATTCACCGTACCGGTGACGGGCGACCTGCCGATGAGATTGCGTTCATCTCACTTGCATGTGCACGATCCTGATGAACTTACCTTTGACGAGCAGAATCCCATAACGATCGGAGGCCCAGGTGATTTGACGCAGACGGCATTTCCACCAGAGGTAGATCCCAGACCGAGCGGCGCGCTTGCGTCCGTGATCGGTGTTTTATTCGTGCTATCGTAGCTAATATCGACTGTCCCCTCATGTCGGTTCCCGACGGTATAAGGCCACTCGGTTGTGAAGTTTCCATCCGGGAGACGGCCTCTGTAGCTGGTTACTTTATCTCCAACATAGACTCCGCCTGCACCGTTAATGACGAATCCACTTGCAGCTCTCGAGGATACGTTTGTGTTGTTCGGAGCATAGCCGTTGGAATCGGAGACGCACCCAATAAACACATTGTCGACGCCTCTATCGAAAAAACCGCTGGTATAGTTGTCCTCCGTTTCGACCGCCATGATGATGTTCCGAGCGCCCGACACGTATACGCCAGCTTCAGTATTGACTTTGGTTCCATTCCAGATCACTTCACCCGAAGTGAATCGATCGTTCGCCCCATCGACGTGTATGCCGGCTGTTCCGTTTCGTTCGATCTGGAAATTGGAGAAGCCGCTATTCGTCCCTTGCGTGTAGAGGCCATATACGCCGTTGTCGAAGGCATAGAAGTTATCAAAGAAGAGCATGTAGTTGAATTGGTTGATATGAATGCCATCAGCTGAGCAGTGCGAGAACATCACTTCTTCCACGTGGCCCCACTTCTGCGCATTGACGGGCGCAGTTCTCTTATTGGCGGTATTCCATTCGGCTGGCCCAGTGGCAGTCGGAGCTATGGAAAGGCAATTTCCGGTTCCACCTCTACCGGAGTTGCCGTCAAGGGTGAGGTCCTGGATGCTGAAGTTGAATGCGTCGATAGGAACGGTCAGTACATCTGACGCGGTGTGAGACCTGAGGCGGATGACGGAGGTTCCCCATCCGTCACCCTTCAGGTTCATATATGACCGCAGAGTCAGCCCGGTAGTGACGTAAACACCTGCAGGGAAGTACAGAATGCATCCGTTGTTCGGGATCGTACCGCTTGTACAAGCCGACATTGCTGAATTGATCGCGTCCGTGTCGTTGGTTATTCCATCGCCCTTTGCTCCGTAGTTTAAGACGCTGATTTGGGACTGCGCAAGGTTCATGGGCGAAGTTGAGGTTGTTTGCGCCTGAAAGTTGCATCCGGAACATACAACATAAAGGAGAATGCAGCTGAGAGAATTGCGGATGTATGGCATCGATCGTGTCTGCTTCACAAAGATCTGCATCGCTTGAACCAATAGACGATTAATGTAGTCGTGAACAGGGCTGTGCGGGTTCCGTTCAACCTGTGAAAGCTGTCTTGAATTGACAAGCCTGCTCGCTACTTCTTCATCGATTGAATCTCCGCCAGGACCTCTGAGCTATGCGCCGCGATGTCTTTCACTGTCCAGGCCTTCACGATTTGCCCGTCTGGAGAAACCAGGAAGCTGGTGCGCTCTGCGACGTGCATCGTGCCGAATGCTCGTATTGGGACGCCATACGCATCGACTGCTTTGTGGTCCGGATCGGCAAGAAGCTTGAAGGAAAGTGAGTCCTTTGTACAGAAAGCCTTGTGGCTCTCAACCGTGTCCAGCGAGATGCCAAACACCACAGCATTCGACGCCTCGTATTTCGCAAGATCGCGCTGAAAGTTGTGGGCCTCAAGTGTGCAGCCGCTGGTTTGGTCCTTCGGATAGAAGTAGAGGACCACCCACTTGCCGCTGTAATCGGAAAGAGAAACCGGCTTATCTTCCTGGGAAGGCAAAGTGAAGCTGGGAGCCGCGGTACCTGCCGACAGCGGATCTGCGATCGCCACACACTGCGCGAAAGCGATTGCGCAGGGAAGAGCAGCCGCGCGTGTAAAAGCGATACACCAAATACGAATCATGAGATATCTCCTGAACGCAGTTTTCGCATTTGCGGAACGCATCACGTTGACATATTACGTTGCTATCGCGGCGGAATTGTCACCACAATGTCTTCTTTCGAGGCCCTTCAGACGAATGGCCCTATTTATTAGCGGCCAGCGCCTGCCGTAGGGATCCAGAGCCACCTTCTTGGCAAGGTCCTGCCGGCAGTCATCTATTGGATGGACTCCGGCGGCTGCACCGGAAAATGGAGGAGGTTCCAGTGACAATGTGCTGACATTTCAGGGACCCACCTCTGACAACTCCGGGGCCGCACATTGGTAGGCTTGACTCATCAGGAGTCTGGCGCCCATGAGCCCTATCGATAGCGAGGAGGTCGAAGATCGTGCTCCCTCTGGAAGCAGTCTTCGCGTTTCGATAGGGCTCTTGGGAAATCGGCAGCGCGTGACGCTTCTGCTGTTGACGGCGGGAAGGATCGCAGTGGGACTCTGCGATCTATCGGTGGCGGCGGCCATGTATTGGCTATTCCTGCTGTTGCAGGGGCGCCCGCCGGGGCATCATCTATGGTGGGCTCCGAAGACGGTTCTATCAGGCGCCCTGATTACGACGATCCTCGTCGTTCTTCGCGGCCTGATGGATATTGCCTCGGCACGCGCCGCCTTTCGCCAGATACAACACCTGCACACCGACTTCCTTCTTCGACTCACTGATGGATACACCCAGGTTCAATGGGAGCGATTCGTGGAGTGGAACCGAAGTGAACTCTCTGCCCGCGCGCTTCAGACGACGCGTGAAGCTGCCGACTTCTATCATCGATGCGTTGAAATGGCAGCAAATGTGGTAATCGTTGCGGTCATGACTGCGGCTCTTGTGTATCAGAGCCTGGCGGCAGCGTGCTGTCTTGGCGTTGCCATGAGTTTGTTTTACGCGGGGAACCGGTTTCTCGTTCGCGAAAAGCTTCAAGTAGCCGCGTCGAGGCGAGAGGCCTCTGTGCGGAGCTTGCAAAGGAACCTGGCGGATTTGTTTTCCTCGGGGAAGGAGATTCGCGCTTATGGTAATCAGACTTTCTTTCAAGAGCGAATCCGCCGCCAAGCCGAACGAGTGGCCGTGAACAACCTGCACGTGGTGTTTCTTCCGCAATTTGCAAGGATTATGGCCGATCAGGGCACAGTATTGGTGTTTCTCTTTATTGTAATTTCAGTTGAAATGCGCCAGGGAGACCTGGGGAAACTCCTGTCAATTCTTGTGTTTTACTTTGTACTGTCTCGGCGTCTTCTTCCACTCATTAGCCAAATCTCGTTCCTTGCGAGTCAGATGGATGGTTCCTACGAGAATGTAAAGATTGTGGACTCGGAACTGAGAAAATTCCGCAGCAGCCGTACGGTAGAATTGCCTATCCGGCTGCCAGATGCGGGCATGGTGATGCAGATGATCCAGGTAAGCTTTTCATATCGCGGCGGAGCAGCGATCCTGCAAAATGTGAACCTTTACATGGAAGATGGCGAAGCGGTTGTGCTTTTCGGGGCTTCCGGAATTGGAAAGAGCTCGCTGCTGAACCTGATTGCGGGGGTCTCACAACCTCAATCAGGATCTGTTCGGGTCGATCGCACGAACATCGCATATGTGCCGCAGGAGATCCCGCTTCTTGACGACTCGATACGGAATAATCTGCTTTTTGGTTTACCGGATCGGAACGACGATGAACTGATGCGGGCACTGTCTATTGCCAGTCTGGACGAGTTTGTGTCGGCACAGCCACTCGGGCTTGACACCGGCGTTGGCGACAACGGAGCGCTTTTTTCAGGTGGAGAACGGCAAAGGCTTGGCTTGGCGCGGGCGATCTTGCGGGGCGGCCGATTACTGCTTCTTGATGAGGCAACATCGGCGTTGGATGAGGAGACCGAGCGGCAAGTGCTCGAGAATCTGATTTCCTCCGGGAGGGCGATCCTGCTGGCTACGCATCGTGTTCATGCGCGAGCGATTGGCGATCGTGTCTTTCGGCTTGAAGAAGGCTCTCTGATTGAAGAGCCGAGAGGACAAGTGTCGGCCGGGCATTCGTCTCTGGCGAGCGTTCTCTTAAACTGATGTCAGGAAAGGCCTTGTTTGAGGCCGTGAATTTGCTCTGTTACGAGGCGAGAAACTACATCTAAAGAGCCCACGGCGATTGCCTTCCCGGTTGGGCCTGAATTTCAGGCTCTCTTTCAGACGCAACAATCAAAGAGAGAAGCAATGAACTAGAAACTCGTCATGACTCGAGGAGTGTAGAGGGCGGGAGAGCGTCAGCGCGTTCTATCAGGAAAAATGTCGGACAGGAAAATCAATTCGATTCTAACCAGCAGTTCTAAATGGAAATGGGAACCATGTAGCTATTTGCCCAAGGGTTGAATTGTGCTCTGTTGAGGCATGGAGATATTCGAGTTTCTCTTGGACGGGTTGCGCACGATGTGCGCGGGGTTCCCAGATGGACCGGGGGGTACGGACCGCTCGAAAGACAATGCCAGCCTGCACATGAACCGCAACGAATTCCTTGCGCCGTTTGACGTGTTCAATGCGCCGGCACAGTTGCCTGGATTCGATTCTGACCAGAATGGTAACTCCTATAACTCCGTTATTGTCGAAACCCATTATTTCGGCCCCAGGGTGGTGAACGATTCCCGCTTGTCCGATGGGCGCGTCGGTTCCACCCTCGGTCTGCCGGCAACACTCTCAAAAATCCCCTTGCAACCAGCCCTCGGTTACCATCAGCAACCCCAGCGGCTACCGAACCCATGTCAGCCTTCTCCGTTCACTGGCCTGTCCCAGCGATTGGCGCCCAGGCTCTCAATGAAGTGGGAGCAACAGCCTGATCGGTCCCGGCTTCCAGCAAGGGAAGATGAACATATCGCACACCATTCCCTTGCACGAAGGCTTCAACGTCGACCTGAATGGTGATTTCTTCAACATCTTCAACCACGGCGAAGATTCAATCGAGTACACAACGCTTGCTGCCGGTATCGTGTCGGATCAATTAGAAAACAACGGTGTCAACAACTTCGCCAACATGGCGCCTAACGGAACCAGATCGTTGGAAGATCGAGGATTTCGAAGTGCTGAAAAACAACGGCTATAACTTCGCGCACAACTTCGGGCACGGGAAGAAATATCTGGCTAGACTGTTCGCTGCCATGAACCTACTGGCCTTAGCCATTCATATCGTCTGCGATTGCCTGGAAACGATATGGCACCAAGCCCGCGAGATGATCGGAACTCGCTCACTCTTCTTGGGGGATCTCCACACCGTCACTGCTTATATCGTCTTTCCGTCATGGGCAGCCTCATAGAGACCCTCGCCTCCAGCAAAGCTCCGCCCATATAGGACTCCTGGATTCTGAACTATATGAGGTCCATTCAGAAAACAGTGGCATGCCCCCGTAACAGGTGCAATATGTCACTATGCGTTCTCTGCACGATTAGGGCGAGACACAGTCTGGTTCTCAGTGCGTCTTACCCTTCCAGGTCGGGAAGAGGAACCGGTAGATGATGCCCGTTTCCCAGATATTGGCGTTGCCGTTCCCGAACTGGCGTTCGTAACTGGAATTTATGCGCACTTC
>Ga0181537_10001219_pt1 | contig 23910 bp, 20 predicted proteins | sample PEATcosm2014_Bin_39_FD_119765 | JGI IMG/M metagenome (GOLD analysis project Ga0181537, IMG submission 119765) | Peatland microbial communities from MTU Mesocosm Facility, Houghton, MI, USA - PEATcosm2014_Bin23_10_metaG | ecosystem: Environmental > Terrestrial > Soil > Wetlands > Peat | place...
AGGGCAAGAACAGCCGGAGCGAGATATCCGGGAGGGACCCGCGCCGCAGGCCGCGAACGAGCAGCTACGGTTGACCGCACAGAAGCGGGCCATCGCGGCTGGCCGCCGCAGCGCAAGTGCGCTAGGAAAGGGGGGCAAGCTCACGGCGATGGTGGCTCTGCTCGAAAAGCTGTGTGAGCAATACCCGGACAGTATCCAGTTGAAGGAGGATCTTCAGGCAGCGTCGCTCAGGCTGGACGAAGCAATCAACGTCGGACGCTGCAAAGCGAATGCCCTTCTTGGCACGAACAACCTATCAGAAGCGGTTGGTCTGCTTGACCGGCTTTGCGGCCTCTATCCGCGGAGTGAGCAGTTGAAACAGGACCGTGAAGTTGCCGTGAGCTCGCTTAGATCGGCGATTGAAGAAGGACGGCGGGAGGTGGCAAGGCGACTCGAGTCTAGTGATTTCGAGGGGGCGGCGACACTCCTCGACCGGCTGAGTGAATCATTTCCCGACAGCGCAGAGATCAAGCAGGACCGCGCCAAAGTACTACGGGCACTTAGTGACTATCGGCGGGAGCGGGAACAAGCCGTAACCTCAGGACGATTGCAGGCGGCAGACTTGATCAAGACAGGCGATCCCGCCGCGGCGATAGCGATTCTGGATCAACTCCGTCTTCGATACCCGGAAACAAGTCTCGATCAGGACCGGGACGTTGCCGCTTCCGCCCTAGAGCAACAGTTGGAACGGGCCGCACAACTGGCGAAGCAAGAAGTCGCGATCAGAGACCGCCAAGAGGACGCTGCCCGCTTCGCTCGGCAGAGGGATTTCCGAGCTGCGGTCGAGATTCTAGAGAACCTGGCCCGTGAATTCCCCGATAGAACTGCGATTCAAGAGAATCTGGTGGCCGCGCGCGCGAGCTACGAACAGCATCTCCGCGACGAGAGAACGCGTCTTGAAGCCGAACAGCAGCGGCTGCGCCGGCAACGGGAAGAAATTGCCAAGGGACGCGCCGAGGCTGCGGAACTGGTTGTTGGGGAGGATTTCGCTCAAGCTATCGAGGTGCTCGCCCGTCTCGCCGAACGGCACCCGGGAGCGCGTGAAATCCAAGCGGACCTGGACACCGCCTTCCGGGGGTACGATCTCAAACGCCAACGGGAAGAAGAAGCAGAGCGTGACGCCGAACGAACGGCAATCTCCGCGGCTCGGGAGGAGGCCGCAGCGGCGGCGCGGGCCGGCCAGCATAGACAAGCGCTGGCGCTCTTGGAAAAACTACGCTTGCGCTATCCCCAAAACGCCGAGATCAGGCACGACCTGGAACGAACGCAGTCCGATTTGCGCCGGAAACATGTGGAAGAAGGTATCGAGGCAACGCGCCGTGAGGCCACCTCGCTCGCCCAAAGCGGCGACCTTCGCTCCGCAATCGCGGTTTTGAATACTCTTGCGGAGACCAACCCCAATCATGCTGGAGTTCTGCGAGATCGCGACGTTTTTGGCGCGGAGGCAGAGCAGCAGCGCGTCAAAGCCGAAGAGCGTGCTCACCAGGCACTGGAAGCTCTCGCAGCTCGAAAGCAGGATGAGTCCGAAGCATTCGCCCGCGCCACTGGCGAGGCCGCTCCAGAAGGTGGCCAGGTGGAGTTAGAATCGAAGCCTGACCGTTTGCCCCCGGAAGCGGCAACTGAGGGTGAATTCGGCGATTCGAGGGACCAATTCACCGAAGCTGAAGAACGCGCACGAAGGGCTCTGGCCGTTCTCTCACAACGCCGTAGCGATTTATCCAACGCCGGGTTTCCCTTCTCTTTAAACAAGATGCGTGCTTTGGAGGACCCCGCGCCAACTGGAGACTGGCTCGGGAATCGGTTCACACGGAGAGCCATTCGCGGGAGGCCCGATATCGAAGGAGCTGCCGACCTGATTCGGGCGGCGTCTGAAAAGGTGCGTACGTTGATTCGGGAGGCATCTGAAAAAGTTCGCGACCTGATTCGGGCGCTATATGAGAAGGTCCGTGACATGTCAAACGCATTTCGAAACCGGTGATGGTTGGCCATATCAGGCAACCAGGCTCCCGTCACCATCTCTCAACCGTTTACGCGTCCTTTAACAACAGGAGGCACGCGTTTGCTATTTACAGGCAGGAATCGTTGAGTCATCATCTTAATTGATCCAATGAAGCCAAAGATCGTGGGCTGTACTTCGCGCTGGGCACTGTCATCAGTTGCCACCTTGAGGCTTGTCGGCTGCTGCCTCCTGCCTCTGTTCGCTCCTGGCAACATCTGGGCCTCTCAGTTTGTAGTTGTTTTGAAGCTAGGTGATTCTTCGTGGAAGGTAGTGGAAGCCGAAAGAATCACATGCAATTCAAAAGACAAGCTACGAGTGAACGCGCGCAGTTTACCTGAGTCTGGTCAAGTGAATGACAAGCTGACGATCACTCAAGAAGAGTACAAGACACTGCCGGTTCAGGACATCAAGGCCAGGTTGGTACGCCGTCACAAGGGCGGCTATTTCGTACGCCAGAACGGCAACGCCTGGGAATTCGTACTTCCAGATCGAGCAGCCTTCAAGGGCACGGCGACCTATGATTCACTGTGGAGCTCGGCGGGAATCGTTTATCATGAGGGAGCCAAATCTCAGGCCGGAGCGGAGATCAAAGCGGAGGAGTTATTCGCGATAATTCCGTCTCCTAGTCGCGATGAAGCGATGGCCCAGTTCCTAACGAACGAAAGCAATTTTCGAGGGCTCGGTGAGGCTAACGCTACTGTCGCACTCGACGAACGTTTGTCCCTGTTTGTGGGCGTAGCAGGCTCAGTCAAGGGGGCTGCTTCCGGACAGTTGCAACAAATGCTGCTATTGGCGATGCAAACGGCCAACAGCCAGATGAGTGGCGGGATCGCCAAGCGTAGCGATCTGGACATCGGCCTCAAATATGCAGAAGTGTCTAAGAGTGTCTATCCCGACGACCCCCGCCAAACGAGCGCCCGAGAGGCGCTTTACCAGAGAGATTCCTGGCTGAGGACAAGGATTGCCATATTAAGAGCGCTTGACGCCGGAGAATTATGGGACGACTTTATCAACAAATATGGAGAATTTGAGCGGTTCGATAATTCGTACGAGGATTTGCGAAAACTCCGGGAAACGGCAATCAGAGAAAGCACGACGGCACACCTCACAGCCGGACGGAAGCTTTACGAAGCCCATAAATATCTTGAAGCCATGGAGGAGCTCAAAATCGCGCAACGTAGCAGTCCAGGAAATCAGGACATCGACACACTTTATAAAGAGGCCCAGATTGGCGCACAGGGCACAATCCGCCACCCGTCCGCCGACCCGAATTCGCCGCAGCAAGTTCTCCTTCATCAATACGCCCTTGAAGCGGACGATTACATTCAGGCGGCCAAGTGGGACGAGGCTAAAGAAGTGCTGGCAAGCGCCGACGCCGTGGAGAAGGACTCTCCGCTTCTGATGCTTTCACGAGCGAAATTGCTTAGGGATCTTGGGGAGTTGCAAGAAGCGCTGGCGGTGGTCGACAAATACGCGATGATTGAACCACTCAATACCAAAGACGAGACGTTGAAGCTTAAAGCCGATATTACCGTAAAGTTAAAAATCAAGAAGACGGGCAACAAGACGGAAATTGGCCAAGCTGAGGCCAACGGGGACTTTGTCGAAGCCCTTAAGAAAGCTAGAGAGGGCATCCAAGCCGACCCCAACGATTTCTACTTTCTGCTTCGTGCGGGCGTCGACAGTGCGATCTTGCGAGACTATTCCGGTGGCGCAGAGCTTGTTTCCCGGTCTCTTAAAGCCCCACGCATGCCGGGCAAAGACAAAGAGAAAGAGCAGGAACAGGCTTATGGATTTCTCGAGATAATTAAGCGGCCTGCGGATGGAATACCCAACTCGTTCAGTGGTTACAGAATACCCAACTGGTTCAGTGGTTATAAGTTACCCGCCGGGCTGCTCTATTGTCCGATCAGCCTCATGCCGACTGCTCGCGTCTCCTCCGTCAAGGCCTCGCGAAAACAGATTACGTCCTATGACTGGAGCAGTGGCGCTCTTAGTTCGATTCACGTCTCCACTGCTCAACCGGGGGAAACGGGGTTCGATGCCTACTTCGATTACTTTCCCGGGCGAAAGGCGGTCAGGCGTGTTTCCAATCAGCCTTTCGGAGCGCCGGATGAGCCCGCTCTGCTCCACTTTACCGACAAAGGCCCTATCCCCTTCACTGACAAGGGTCCCGTCCCCGTGGGTGCACGCAACGGTCTGTATGTGGTGCTGTTGAATCATCCCACGGTGAATCCGCTGATGGTCGAGCGGTTGACTGGGAAGCGAGTGGCGACAATTGTTGCGGGCAACCCATACTTTCATCCTTTCGTCTGGAAAGAACTCGACTCGTTTCTCGTGGAATACGACGATGAAGGCCGGATCAACTCCGCGCGCCAAATGACGAGCAGCCAAGGACAGACGCTCCATGATTTTGACTTCAAGTGGGACGAATTCCGTCTGATGGAGATCGTCGAGCGCGGCACCGGCGATTATAGGCGTTCGATGACCTACGACGGCAATAGAATATTGGCGGAAACGATTTCGTTTCGAGGCAAGAACAGCAGAATCGACTACCACTACACGGGAGATAAATTGGTTGAGGCGAAGTGTAGCGACGACGCCTCGATCGACGGGCGAAATCGGCAGGTTTCGTTTCAGTGATTCGCCGGAGTTAGACTTATGCGCCAGTTTGTCTTTTTATTGATCGCCGTTGTATCGGTGTGCCGCTGTGCCTATCCGCAGACCGGTGACAGACCCGCAGCACACGCCGATTTGCCCCACCTTCCTCCCGGAATGACGGATGACGGCAAGGCGCTGGCCAAGGACATGTCCTATCGATACGCGGACGCCAGAGAGGCTGCCCTCGCCGCGTTCAAATCAGGTTACTTGGCAGCGAAGGATTCCCGCAATCGTGCAATCGGCTTGTTCTTGCTGGCGCTTCACCGCGATCCGACCTTCGTTAAGGCGCTCTTCAACCTGGGTGTGCTCTGTGCCGAACGCCAACTTTGGCAAGACGCGGAGGCTTTCTACCGCGAAGTCCTGAAGGTCGCCGGCGACCGAGATCTCGATGGGCAGGCGCAAGTAGAGATTGAGCGCCTTCAGTTTATCGAGAAGCTGGAAAGCACAGAGGAAGGAAGGAAAGAAAAGAAGTTTGATCTCGGTCTGGCTGCGGCGCTCCGGGAAAAGAACAAGAATGCCGGGGTCGATCAGGCGAAGGGATTGATTAAACTCGACGGTAAGAGATGGGAAGCGCCGGCGCTCGCAGGCGTTCTTTCTGCCCAGCTAAGATTCTACGCGGAGAGCAAGCAGTTTCTCGAACAGGCTTCAAGTCTCGCTCCGCCCGGACGTCGTGACCAACTCAAGCAGGCTGCAGTCGTGGCTCAGCGGCAGGCAGACTTCCTTGCGGAAACTAAGAACGCCGGCGAGCTTTGGGATCAGCAGAAGTACGCGCAGGCGGCCGAGGAATATTCGAGCGCTTGGGGGAACAACCCGGCGGATTCAAGTGTCGCGATTCGGGCGGCGACTGGATTCTTGATGGCCGACCAGATTCCCCAAGCAGTCACTATGCTGTCAACGATTCGAGGTAGCGTTCCTCTCGTTCTCGACGAGGAGATTGTCAGAATGCTCAAGGAACTGGCCGCGGTTTACCCCGAAGCTCAAGTGCAAGCTGGCAAGGCGGTCACTCCGGTCGAAAACGCCAATGCGGTCGAGCCAAGCGATCATATCCGAATTGCAGTCGGAATTCTTGCCTCGCGCGAGATGGAAATTCTTGCTAAGCCCTCGCCAGTACTGGCCGAAGATCGGGGCAAAGTCACGCCAATCCCAGACCCTGAACTCACGAACAATCCCTTCGAGTTCGGCGCGGTCAGTGGCCCTTTTGCCGTCTATCAGCAAATCCTGTCGTCAGCAGCCGTGGGGACGGCTCCAGGTCAAGTGACGTCTCAGCAGGTGCAGCCTCCAGTAGTTTCAGAGCCGGACAAGCCGAGACCTCGTCCACAATAGCCCTGCGACCGAGGCGGCGCTAAATCACTCCGATACACCTCGCCTTCCACTTCCCAAGTGAAGCTGTCCCCGTCACCGCCTGTGCAACATTTCGCGGCCTCGGGGAATGCCGCTCTCGGCGGAAACGGTTCGGACAAGCATCCACTCCGTTCACCACAGAGGCTTCGAGAACGATGCGTCCCTTGACGGGAAAGGCGGTGGACTCAAATTCGAAGCTCTGCGGGTGATTAAGATTCATGTCGCCGGCCTCCTTCAGCCGTAGGTCGATCTTCTTGACACCTTCGAAATCCGGTAGCTCCGCTCGGTACCGCCCGAAAGAGCGCCGTCGGCGATCGACAATTCCAGCAGCACCCGTTTCGCTTCAGCCACTCCGTTGAACTCGTCCGACACCTCTATATAGGTCCAGACTCCCACTAGAGGATTCTTGGTCTGGACCAACGTCCCAACGACTTTGGCATCGGACGCAGGGAGGTCCGATGGTCTAGGTGGATTACGGGGAATCGGGCCGTGCGGGTCTTTCTCGGCTGCGTCTGCCAATGCTTGATACTAGCTTGTCCATAGGTTGCGGAGACTCTCCGCTACCTCACGATCTGAATCGAGGTAAGGAACCACACTCATCGCATCCACCGGTTTTCTTGGTTTCGTCAGGAAGTCGGCCGGAAATGTGGACCGCCGGGATGCTGCCAGTGCCAGCACGGCATTGCGAGGCTGCTGAACGCTGTCTCGGATTGACAGCCAGTCATCCGAGTCGCGCAGGCTCGCCAGCCGAGTCTGTATCGCCTCAGTATTGATCCCAAGAAGCTCGATTTGATCGAGGAACACAGCCTCGACCGTCACGACCACGTGCCCAGAGCCAGGCACATCACCGTGCTTTTCGATAAACGTAGCGGCAGTGTGGCTATATGCAGTCCTCTTTTCGGGGAACTCCAGCAACAGCTTAAGCGATCGCTGGAGAAGTTCCCGGGTTTCTGCCATTGGAAGAGAAAAAACCTTCTGTTCCAAACCATTTTCCGAGGCTTTCCATTTTGCCCAGCCTTTCGGCAGTTCGACCTCGGCCGACACAACGGATGTGGCGCCGAAGTCAGGCGGCCTAGCCTCCTGGGCTGAGACGAGCGCTACAGCAGCGATGCAAACAGGGCGCAGACTTGCCGGGAAATCCTAGTGGAGAGGCGCAGTGCTGTTATCAAAAGACACCTCCAAGACTTTAATCCCACAAGGGCTGTCAAGGGAAAAAACAAGGCGGGCCGCGGATACCCTGGAGGCGTTTGCCGGAGCTGTCCTCGCCGCCGAACGAATCGATTCCTCAAGACAATGCCGATAGCCAAGATCAAATATGGCACAGGCTCGATAGCGGCTCAGATCGATACCATAGCGGTCGCTTAGGTCCCTGAATATCACCCACTCGCGCGATGGCTCCATCTGTATCTTCAGGTTGTCGGTTACATCGACCCGTGTAGCGCGCGCCTCCCACAAGGGAGGCTGGAACAGAAAGAGTGCGATATAAACCCGGTCCTTGTCCAAGAGTTCTTTGTCTAAGAGCGCCAGCGATGCATGCTCCCGGCGAATAATCTCAGGAAGGGCTTGGTCGCGGTCCGGCGCAAATTCAGTCCGAATCTCATTGAGATTCACGGCGACTTCCGGCCGAGGCAAATCCGATTGTGGCTTTAGTGTTTTGCCGGCTTTTTGAAAATGCTGAGTCAAAGTTTTCACAATGCGGGAAGCCGATCGAGGCTCCGGCATCAGAAGCGGCACCACAATCGTATGTGTTTCTTGAGCTTTGTCCTCAGGCGTAGACCAGGAACTCATTCCGATTACCGGAAGCAAAAGAGCCAGATGAAGCGCGACGCTGATAGCGAAGTATCGCCTGGGAAAAGAAACTCTAGATGGAGCTACCCAGCAGAAGTCTTGTGAAAACAGTTCGAAGACCTTCTTACTTTGGGAGTCTCCTTCGAGTAGGGAAGCATCCATGTATTCTGCCGCAGACAAAAATCTATCATCGAGGTGACAGAAGCTCCGTTCCACCTGGGATATAAGGATCGCTGGATTTGTCGCGTTTCAACTCCAACTTTCCGTCGCCATGAAACCTCAGCGTGATTTGTCCCTCGGCCGGAGGCGTCTGAGACTTCCAGTGGAGCAACACGACTTGAGCGCTCTGGCGAGAGCCGGCCAGAACCAGCAGGATGTTGTGCATTCCCTCCTGAACCGGCAGTCTGGCGCGATAGGTCCCGCTGAGCGTGCCCTTTTCGTCGTGAAGTTCGAGAGTCGCCACCTCAGGTTCTCCATAGCCCGTCCACGCACTGGGAGCACTCCGGTAAGTCCAGATTTGGTCGGTGCCGGAAGAATCCTGCTTTTTGTGGCTTCGCTTGGCACCCTTTGCCGCCTTTGCGCTGCTTCGTTGGGTGTCCGCCACAGCTTGGTCCATAGCCGCATAAATACCGGCCCATTCAGCTCTTTCGCGGACCGAGCTGGCGGCCTGCTGATCCCACATCCTCAGGATGGCGTCCAGCTTCTCTGCAGGAGGAGTAGCCCGCAAAGCTTCCTCTTGAGTCTTTGCGGCCGAATCCAAAGAATGGAGCCGTTGGTTGATGTTCTCCTGGAGGTATGAAAGATCTGAAAGCTCAGATTCTAAGGCGCGCCTCACCAATGCATTCTCATCGCTTCTCGAGAGATCGCGGAGCGAGATCTCCAGGCGATCCCGCTCACTTGCAATCCTAGACGAGTCGGTCTGAAGGTCCCGCCTTAAGTCGGCCGCCGGCAGCATTCCATCCGGACTGCGAAGGAGGGCGACCTTCACGTCTTGTAAGCGTCGAATGAGCGCGTTGATGTACGCCGTTTTCTTCACCATCGCAGTATCACGCAAGGCTGCTGCCTGGCGGATGCGCGAACGAACCTGCACAGGGTCGGAGGTAAAAAGGTCCTTCTCAAGTGTCGGATCGTTACCACGCCAAGCGGCGAGAGCCTCGCGGTATTCTGCTCCGGCCATCGCGACATCTTGGATCAGTTGGGGGGTCTGGCCGAGGCATGCTGCCGCCAGCGAAACAAGGGAAATCACTCGGGCTCTTTGCTTGATCATGGTTTTCCAGATCCGCCAGGCTATTGCTTTGCAGCCTGTGACTTCTTCGGGTCCGAGGCGTCGCATACCTGCTGGGCGCTAACCCGCATCTTGTCGTACGATGCGTTGAGACGACCCGTATATGCGGCAACGTCCCGACGATTCTCTCGGATCTCCACCAGCTGCTTGTAGATCGAGTCCGAACTCACCTTGATCTGCACCGTAATCTGGTCATACTCTGCGGCGGTCTGTTCTAGCGCGGTCTTGGTCCCGTCAAGGCGCTGAATCAAGGCTGCGATTTGATCCTGGATCGTTTGTGTTTGGCTGGGGGTTCTCTCCAGATCGTCAAGACGCCGTTGTAGCTCCTCAATATCCTTCTTCTCATCTTCCATTACCTCCTCCCGTCGGCGCTGTTCGTTCCCCCACATCTCCAGCTTGCTCGTCTCACCGTCTACCCGCTTCTGCTCCGCCTCTCCCCAGCTGTCCCAGTACTTCAGTTCGGCCTCGCTCCATTTCTGTAATCCCTCAATCGTTCTGTCAAGCAAAGCGCCGATACGTACAATCTGACACCGCTTGATGAGAAGCCGCTTCTCAACCTCAGGGATGCTCTTATCTGCCAGATTTTGGTAATCGGCCTTGAGCTGATCGGCAGACACTCGCAATGCGTGAAAACGGTCTTCGGTCTCGGAAGAGGTCCCGGCTGGAGTGGATTCGGCTGTTTGCGCAGGGGATGTTGGCCTCGGTTCAGGGGCTTGAACCTGCTCAGGAGTCTGAGGCTGCACAGGCGCTTGAGACCGCAGAGGTAGCGTAGCTGCGCAAATGATCAGGAAACTGTGAACAAAACGCGCCATAGCTTTATAGCCTTGCCTATCAGTTCTCAACATCATAATCTACGGGCTAATCCGAAAATTGAATTTCTTAGCCACTTTGCCAACCTTGAGTGTCACGGTGTAGTTTCCGACCGTGGGCTCATTACCGTATTCGACCGTCTGGTTGAGTTTCACAGGTCTCTGATCATGGGGTATACCATCAATCGACCATTCCAAAGTCGCGGGGCCTTTCGGTGGCTGCGCCCCAAGATAGCTGACCCTTGCTGTAAGATCTCCCTGTGAGAGTTCGCCCAACTCATGATCTACAATTGAAAAACTCTGCCCGTCCTCAATCCTGCGCCCCTGGGAAAAGACATCAATCCGGAAGAGCTCTTGGGGTGCGACGGGATTGTTGTCCTCGCTCCCCCCCTTAGGAGGCGCCTTGGGGTCGTTCCGCGTTGTTGTCGATTCACCAGATCGCGAGGTTGTCTTCATTCGGGTGGGACCGCCTTGAGCCGTCGTGTGTCCTGGGGCGGGTTCGTTAGGTGGGGGTTTCCTTGGCGCAACAACGAAGGGTGGGAGACCTGGGGGACGTGGCGGAGGGGGCGGCGGCGCCAAAGGGGGCGTCGCGTACCACCAAATCGAGCCACCTAACACGACAGCCGCAAACGCCAAGCCCCCAACCAGCGCCTTCGATCGCCATTTGCTCTGAGACTCAGGCTGGGTGATGAGGATGGCACCAAGGACCGAAGTAAATTCGACACAGGAAGAAAACCGCCGCGACGGATCTGGATCGAGAGCTCTCAACAATGGCGCGTCCAGACTTGCCGGGAGCAAGTGGTTGATTTGAGATGGTGGAGTGATTTGCCCGCGAAGAATGGCGGGACGCAGATCACTGACTCCGAGCGCATAAAGCGGCTGCCCGGTGTACATTTCATAGGCGATAGCCGCCAGTGAGTACTGGTCCGTGCGCGCGCTCAGGTATCTTGGCACTATCAGATGTTCGGGCGACAGATAGCCATGAATAAGACTCAGGGGCAGCGCCTGATTGGGATCACGCCACACCGCCGGCGAAATGGAAAAATCGGAGACTTTGATCCCTCGATTTGACTGCGTAAAGATACTCGAAGGCTTCAAATCGCCGTGTAATACACCGCGGCTGTTGGCAAAGTCGACGGCCTGTGCAATTTGAGCGAGAAGTGCATCGGACTCCATTGCGTCGAATGGCCGGGACGCCAACGCAGCCTTTAGGGTCGGCCCTTCGACATACTCCATGGCGACAAATGCTTCACCAGCCTCATCGATTACTTCCTTAACGGAAACAATTCGCGGATGCTTCAAGGTTAGAGTCCGGCCACCCGCATCGAGGAAGCGCTTCCGCTCGGCTCGCCAAACATCGCTGTCCTTCGCGGCCTGCGATTCAAACTGCCGAAGCGCTACTCTCCGGCCACCTATTTCGGCAAGATAAACAGCTCCGCCCGGCCCCGAGCCAAGATGCTTCAATATTTTGTAATCGCCTGAAGCGCTCATAAATACCCCTCAACCACCTCGGCTGAGCAGTTCAGCCCGACTCGATTTCTCATCGGTGCTTAAGAAATTGCACAATCAGAATCAACGTGGCGCCCGACGCAAGCGGGAGATCTCCCGCTAAGGTACTCAAACGTTCAGCGCCGTGCGGGCTACGCGAAAACACGTTCGTGAGTGCCGATAGGCCCTGCTTCGAGCCTTTCGTCCGTTCCCTAAATTTCAGGGTCGCTCCCTCATCGTCTACACCCTTCTGGCCCCTCTTGTTTATCATGTCGATGAGATCCGCTCGAACTGCCGAAACCGCACCTGGTGTGCGCAACTTTGTGAATGTCAGGACAGGGACCGGCCTCGCTCCCGAAGCATGGGAAGCTCGTACCTCATGAATTTCGCCCTCAATGAACGCATCTCGAAGAGAAGAGGGGTCCAACACCCGCAGCGATACCAAGTCTCCCGGCCGGCTAAATTTCGTAGAAACTGGGGCCAGGAGAAGGGCGCGAACTGCTTGTGGACCTAGCTCCGGTTGCATCGGGTTTCCCGCAAAAGAATGCCATGAAAACAGGATCAACACCGCTGCCGCCGCAACGAACTTCAGGGAAACGACTCTGCCGACATTCCGCAAGTGTGTGTGCGCGCTGTGGGTGAAATAGCCTTCTCTGGTATGGCCAAACGCGCACGCGGCCCTAGACCTGTATCGCTGCCTGAGGGTAATCTCATGAGCGACATTCTGCGTGGCAACGCCTCGGCTGAACCCAGGCACGGGCACTAGGCTCACTAGTAGTCGGCGATCCATAACAGCCGTTTCGATCCAGTCAGTATACACAAGCTAGCGCCCCCTCGCCCGCGAACGCTCCCCAAGAATCTCGCACGAATCCCCCGTTCGTTAGTTTGGCTAGCGCACAAATCCTAACAGCTTATACGCGCATTCCGCGGGGAACTTGCGCGACATTCTTGAGGTTTTGTTTTTGGTTTTCTTGCGCAACCTCGAGTCGAATTGCGCTTATTCGGATATGAAACCACGGAGAGCGGTCGATCAAGCTTCACGGTGAGGTTCCGATGAATACTTTCAGAACTCAACAGACATTCTCGCCCGCAAGGTTTGGATAGAAACTGCCCGCTGTTTTTCGTATCTGCGTTCGTATCACTAAATGAAGGAGATCGCCATGAAAGTGACTGAGAGAATCCTGGGAAGCGCTCGCATCCTGGTGGTTGCATTGCTCGCCGCCCCGGCATCGTTCGGAGTCCCGAATCAAGCTACCACCAAAACTCCGCAAAAGCCACCGAACCAAGGCGGTAATACGAGTGCCCCGCAGAAACCCGCTGCCCCAGCTCCACATCTCGTCCAACAGACACCTCCGCGAACCCGGAACGTTACTCCACCGCAAGCGCCTGTTCGGCCGCCGCAGCCGGGAACTGGCGGTTCTCAGAATAACGGCAAGGGCGCCAACGCTGGACTCCCAACCGGCAAGAATGCAGGGATCGCCGGCGGTGGAGAACCAAAGCCCAAAGGAATCACAGGTGGCAACAGCACCGGAGGGCCTGCGATCACCCAGATCAAGCCGAAGGACTACAACGCAGGCCCTGTGTACAAGCCGAAGGGGGGCGGAACGGGAACTCCGTTGCCCGGCGGCGGGTTCAAGCATTCTGACCCAAAGAGCAACACAACGGTCACCACAGATCCCAGAGGCCGCATCACGGGTATTGAAACGGCCAGAACCAAAGCCAGGGACTTTAGACCCGATGGGCGTGCGGCGCACATCGAACACACCCGAGCCGACGGCAGCAGGATGACCGTGGACCGGGGCGGTCACGGCGAACGACGAGTTGAGGTTGTGCGTCGGGACGGTGTTCGAGTTGTGGCCGTAGGACGCCGTGGATTTGTCGAGAGGAGTGTGCGTCCGGGTTACGTCTCTCGAACCTATGTCCTGGGCGGCCGTACCCGAGCCTACGTCTACCGAAGATACGCCTATCGCGGGATTGTCTACTACCGCTATGTTCCACGGGTCTATTACGGCGGAGCGTTCTACGGGTGGGCCTACCGTCCGTGGGGTGTCCAGGCAATTTATGCCTGGGGCTGGGGGCCTGCGCCCGTGTGGTTCTACGGCGGGTATTTTGCACCCGCGCCCTATTATCCGGGCCCAACTTTGTGGTTGACCGACTATTTGCTGGCTGAGAATTTGAGGCTCGCTTACGAGGACCGGCAGGCTTCTAGCACTGATTCGGATACGCCGGCTCCGCCCGTCCAAAACGCCTTCGCCCTAACGCCGGAGACGAAGCTAATGATTGCAGAGGAAGTGCAGCAGCAGATCCAAGCGGAGCAGGCCGCGGCGCAACAGCAACAGGCAGCAGCCCCGGGATCGTCTAGCCAGCCGGAGGCCGATATGCCGCCGCTGGCGCTGGACCCGAATCAGCGAGCGTTCGTGGTTTCCGGGAACCTCGACGTCACGACAGTCAAAGGCGAAGGCTGCTCGTTGACGGCGGGAGACATTCTCTTCCGCACAGGAGACCTGCAGGGGGACAAAGTCCAGGTGACCGTACTGAACAGCAAATCGGGAGACTGCCTCGCTAATTCCGTTACGGCCGTTGACGTCGCCGCGCTTCAGGAAATGCAGAATCAGTTCCGAGAGCAGATCGCAGACGGCATGGCCACTTTGGCAAGCAACCAAGGCAAGGGCGGTCTACCAACCGGCCCGGCCGCCCACCCAATTCAGGTACCAGATGGGCAGGTGCAACCTGCCGCCGATGCCCAAAGCTTGGTGATGGGCCTCATTCAGGAGGCCGACCAGACGGAAGCGGAGGTCAAGCAGGCCTCTAGCGGCGGGGCGTAGGTGCCTAGAATGTCAAGGGGGGTCAAATGCGACAGACTGTCAGATTTGCAATTCTGTTTGGCGTAATTTCAGCCGGAGTTGTGCCACAGCCCATGGCTGTGGCACAAGAGCCTACCCAGACCGGTTCCCTGGAACAGAAACTGAGCACCCACTATCCGCAAGGAACGGTGCTGGTCGTGCAGAAGCCTGGGATTCTTGGTGTTAATCCCGGTTGTCCATTGTTTGCCGTGACGGCTTACGGGAACGCGGAGGTGCGCCCTCCGGGCAAGAGGCAAGAGATTCTGCTAAAGGGAGCTCTCTGCGCAACTCGCGGCTTTCCATTGGCTTGGAGAGTCAATGTGGAATCACTGGCGGTAACTCCGAAAAGCAGCAAGGTTTCACTGCGCATCTTGGAGTGCGATGCCTGCAACAGCCCGGCCAGAGGTGCATCTTTTAAGGCCCAGCTCGATTTCGAGTTTCCCAAAGGCTCTCTAGATACCACCGATCCTGGGGCTGTCCTGGATGCCATTGGCCAGGTGTTTACCATCGATACGAGCCCGAGGCCAGCGCCAGTGCAGCCGACACAAGCCCTGACGACTCAGACTCAGGCACCCGCTCCGGCCCCGCCGACGCTGGGAACTGTGTATGTGAGTGCGCAGAACGCCGCCAACCGGCTTGTATTGAATGCGGACGGTTCCTTCCTGCTACAGGAGGATGGTCAGGCATACACCGGCACCTACTCGGTTAAAGGGAACGCTTTGAAGGTTCACATCGCGCAGTTAGATAAAGACGTCGACATCGTAATTGACGGCGCCAAGCTTATTGTGAATGGCAACGAGGTGTGGACCCAGCCTGGTCAGTAGACAGTATCTCGCTGAATTTATCGTGGTGGCGGGCATCGCGGACGACCCGGACGGGCCGCTGTTTCGTACGACGGGCCGCAAAACGGGAAAGCAACATCCAATGTGGCAGCAGGACGCCTACCGCATGATCCAGCGCCGCGTGATCGCCGCCGGCATCAAGACCAAGATTGGGAACGACACATTTCGAGCGACTGGTATTACTGCGTATCTGAAGAACAAGGGCACCCTTGAGACAATGCAGCACATCGCCGACCATGAGTCCCCACGGACGACGAAGCTCTATGATCGCCGCCAAGGTGAGATTTCGCTCGATGAGGTGGAGAAAATTTTCATCTAAGCGCTTTCACTTTCGATACTGAAAGGACCGGATGCCAACACCAGACCGCCATTTAGCTGTAAAGATGACACCGAGCCGAAGCCGCCACTCGTTACCGATTCCGGTTCTTCAGATAGTCCGACAGCGAGTTGCTGCCAGTGCGGTCCAGCAAAGTGCTAAGATGCGCGTCGCCGCGCAATCCGGGGGCGAAGTCTGGTCCGTAGATATCACGCAACGTGTCGATGCGGGTGTTGCTGTTTTTCTCACGGGTTTGCCCGCTCTTATCGCGGTACCGATCGTCGAGGCCAGGTTGTTTTGCCATTGTTCGTTTTCCTTTCTGTTTAGTTGAGCGGACACTGATTGAGGGACAGGAGGTTGTTGTTCCAGTCGCCGTCTGCGTACGTCTGCAGAAACGGAGCCCTGCCACCGCCAGGGCGAACAACGCCGACATCGGCGCGCTTGCCGGTACCTGGGTCCAGCACGTAGAACGTGTTCGTCTTCGCCTCAATACTGGCGATGACCTCTTCGCGGGTCCATTTCCATATTGCTCCTCCCAGATGCGTGACGTGCTCGTGGGGGCTGTGCGGATGCGGCTTGGTGATGCAAGTTACTTGAACGTCTGCCATTTCATTTCCTTTCCGTGCCGCTTTCAAAACGGCCGGTAAGCCACTGATTCTTAGGAATTACGAGGAATACGCCCCAGAATGAGTGCCTTCCCCTCTGACAAGTAATGCTCGGAATTGGTGTTCCATCGACATCGAATGAGAAAGATCTTTTCGTCAGCCTCTGTCGATTGCTGTTGTAGGTTCAGCAGAGGATAATAGGGGCGCTTATGAGTGCAGGTGAACCGAGACTTCCAACTTAGTAATGGGCAACAACGAGGGAAGAAGGGTGCCAGAAGAGCGGGCCGCGACACCCAATGAGGTTCGAGCGGCGATAGATGCTCTATCTAATACCGACTGGTACCGGCTCCGAAAATTCGCCGACTGCCACGCCTCCCTTCTCGGCGAGAAGGCGGGCGATCGCCGCGGATGCGATCTGCTGAACGAGGCATTCAAGCGCCTACTTCAGCGATCACGAAAGTGGGACAAGACCAAAGTCGGCTTCATGAGCCTTCTCTATGGCGCTGTGGAGAGCATAGCGAATAGTTGGCTGCGAAAGAAGGTCAGCCCAATGGAGGCAGCCGCCCTGGCTTCATCCCTGGTCACGGAGAACGAAGAAGGCGAGCTGTCCGATCCGGTTGAAGAATTTCAATCAACGGCTGCCGATCCTGCTCAGATGCTGGTGTATAAGGAAACCCTCGATCAGATCGATGCATTGTTTGCAGACGATCCGGAGGTCCAAATGGTCCTTGAAGCGCTTAGGGATGGTTATGACCCGCCAGGCATCCGCGCGCTGTGGGGGTTTTCACAGAAAGAGTACAACGCAATAGTTGTCAGGATGCGCAGACGCATCGAAACAGCTGGTATTACCAATCCAACAGGGGGGCCACTTCATGTCCATTAAAGACCGCTACGACCTGCAGCTCAAGAGTCTGGTCGCTGCGCTTTCGCAGTCGATTATGGTCGGCACGGACGAAGAGATCCAAAAAGATGCTCAATGCGCCGGAGTGGATTTGGATGCCAATGCGGCTCAATTGAAGGAGATGTTCATTGCCACCGCGAAAAGCTTCCACCAGCGAAAATTCGTCCAAGCTCGTGAGAACTACAACCGAGAGGTTCATAACCTGCAAAAAACCTCTTTTCAGCTCCCTGCCTCCCCTGCAGAACGGTGGGCCTTGCTTCAGTTGGTCGCAGCGCAAGCGCAGGCGCAGGGAGGAGCCTTCCTGACAGCAAAGTTCCGCGATTTCGAAAAACTATCCGACAACGACGTAGCGAGCCTGCTGGAAGAACTTGCTGCTCTCGGCTTGCTGCCTGAGACCGGGCCTGAGGGCTGACAAGCTGATGAGCGCCCCTGTCTTCCCCTCAGCCGATGCTCTCCTCGAAGACCTCGGAATCACGGAGCCGGATGACCTGGATATAGGGGTTATCGCCCAGCACTGCCGAGCAACGATACTTTACAAGCCTCTGGAGGGCTGTACGGCAAGGATCACCGGGAATGCTGACCGCGCGATTATCACTGTCGACAGTAACTCGCAAATAGAAAGGCAACGTTTCTCAGCCGGCCACGAACTCGGGCACTGGATGTTCGACCGAGGCAAAGTTTCCTTGTTTTCCTGTGAGGAGAATGTTTTCCTAAAGGATTGGTCCAAGAATAATCCTGAGACGCGCGCCAATCGCTATGCCAGTGATCTGCTAATGCCAGTAGCTATGTTCAAGCCAAGAGCGGCAACTTTAAAGCAGATCGATTTCAACGCCGTAAAGGCACTGGCAACAGCATTCAAAATGAGCTTGACGGCAACTGCGATCCGGCTTGTTGACCATGGACCCCTACCAGCGATGCTCGTATGCACCAGCGCAGCCGGAGTGCAATGGTCCGTTCGAGGAGATGGAACCAAGTCCTTGTGGCCTCAAGAACCCGGTCCAGAGACGTACGCGTACGATGTTCTTAATGGCAACCAACATGAGGCTTTGGGCGACGTGCCAGCGTCCGCTTGGTTTGATCACCCAATTGCTGATCGTTACCAGGTTCATGAACACTCTATTCAGTCGTACCAAGGACTCGTTCTTTCCCTCCTTTGGTGGCGAATCGAGACGATGCTGATAAAGCTTGACGATTACGAAGAGGAACAAGACGCTAGACGCTCAGATCCGTAGCATCTGTGATCCAGCGTTATGGTTGCCGTTAGGGAAAGGTGCAGAGCGCGTCTCTACGTAGGGCCGTTTCGATAAAGCCTTTCATGAACTTCACTACAAAGATGCAGGACATTCGCCATTAGGTATGAAATCGGCATTGGAGGGAGGCCCTATTTCTTGATCGACCCGAAGGCTCCAGACAGGAACACGGTGTTTGTGAGCCATGCGAACCCTGAAGACAACGAGTTCACGATGTGGCTCGCGCTTCAGCTTGCGAGCGCCGGCTACTCGGTGTGGTGCGATCTCACAGAGCTTCTCGGCGGCGAAGATTTCTGGGGCGGCGACATTCAAAAAGCGCTGGCCTCCAAAACAATAAAGTTTACTTTCGTTCTGTCGAAGGCGTCAAACAAGAAAGACGGCACGTTGCAAGAACTGGCCTATGCGAAGGAGGTTGCGAAAAAGCTCAAGGATCAAATTAAGGACCCTAGCCTCGCCTGAATGAACGTTGCCGCCATACTGTCCTACTCCGTCTCGAAGCCGCTATTACTGCCAAATTTCAGCGTTCGGCTGTTTTCCGTAACCGTCCGCACAACGTTGTCGGGTGCGCCTGCCGGGATTTCTGCTTGAATTTCGAGCGTTACGCTCACCTTTGATCCGACAAGTCCGACGAGGTGGGTCACAACCTCATCGGCAATCCTGCCAGCGTCGCGCCCCACCCGCGCAGAATCTAGCGTCACCGTTCCGTGGTAGCGCTTGGGTTTCGCCGGCTGGGCCGCGGCCTTTGACTGTGGAGGCGCTGAGGTTGGTCCAGGTCCGGGTGACGTTGCATTGGTATCTTCGCCAACAGCAATCGACGGAGCGGTCTCGTGCTCAATCTGTAGCCGGGCAACCTCGGGCTTCACCAGCAGGCCCGTGTCATCCCCGATGACATTGACCTGAGCGCCGGATCGAAGTCCGCGATAACGAGCCGCAGATTCGTCGTAGCTCTCGGCATAGGCGAAGGCGTCCTGCTCCCAAGTCAACAGCGCAAGCCCCGCACGCATGGCATTCAGGAGAACGGTGGGGGTCTGTAAGCGCGGTAAATAGAGGTAGCGGCCAAAATCGTCGATGAGCTGCCGAATTGCGACGTGATTGCCCCGCCATAACGGCACGCGGTCCATCTCCATGCGCAGGCGCGATGCGGCAAAGTTCACGACAAGCGATTCCTCGTTTCGGAGCTTCTTGCTGGCGCGCTCAGCCAGGGCGTCTTGCCCGGCGAGCCGGACAATTTGCCACGACACTGCGGCTTGTGGGTTCGCTTGTGTCGGAACGAGCAACCACTGATAGGTCTCGGGAAGCCGGGCCGTGACAACGCCATCGGCGGCCGACCTTTGTGTTTCCGCCTGCGTCATCTGATGCGGCGAAAGGTCGAGCCTTTTTTCTTCATCAATGATGGATTTCCAGGCGAGGAACCTTCGCACAGCCTCGTCCAGGTCCTGCAACCGGGTCTTGTCAGCCGCGAGGAAAACAATCGCGTTTCGGTAGAGCCGCGGAGCCGTGCCGCGCGTCTCGAAGATCGCCTTGGCCGCCTTCTCGGCGGCATTATCTGGCTCCTTACTGTATGCGTGGTCAACGCCAAGAACCACAAGGCGCGAGTCGAGGTCGTCCGGTACATCGGCGCTAGTCCCTGGCATTGGATGCACGCGATGGAAGTCGCCCATCTTGCGCAAGTCGGCTCGCAGGCGCTTATCAAGCTCGTGCACGACCTTGTCGGGCTCTCGCTTCAGTTGCTCCGCTCGGTCCTCGGCCAGCTTGGTGACCGTGGGTTGCGTCGAATACCAGTAGCGGGGACCGTCCTGATAAAGATAGGTTGCCGCCGCAGCGAGCCTTCGCAGGGCATCACCAAAGACCGCAGGCGATTCGCCCGGCATGACGCACCCGAGTTTCACGCGCCGGTCCTCGACGCCGCGGTTGGCGGCGGTCGTTGTGGGCGCAGAGCCCAGATAGATCGTACGGGCCACACGCCGGCAAGCTGCGAACTTGCCAAGGTTGGGCACCTCGCCATCGAGCCGCAATGGCAGGGAGTTCGGACCGTCAACATCCTTCTCGAGAATTGGCACCCAATTGTCGGAGAGATAACGCGTCAGCTCGAACTGGACACGCGGATCGTCTATGGGGATGTTTGCCGGCAGGATCAGCGGGTTTTTGTCGCCCTTCTCCCACAGGCTGTGAATCACCGCGGCCATCAGGCGCAGCACGCCACGGGTGCGCTGAAACTTCACCAGCGTCGACCAGTCTGTGTAGAGCCGGTCAAATATCTCCGGGTGGATCGGATAGGCTGCCTTAATCCTCTTCTCGTAATCGGCGTCGCTGCACTCGGGCGGAAACTCCTGGTGCTGCGTCCGGTAAAAATCGGCGAAGGCGCGTGCCACCACATCCCGATCCTTAAATTGGGCTTGATCGGCGAGGGGCTCGAATAGCCGCCGACGCACGATCTCGAAGCCCTCCTCGGCGCTTGCTGGCCGCCACGAGGACTCTACCCGGCCCACCACGTTGCGGAGTCGGTCCAACGCCTCCCGCCCACGCTGCCCGCCGACCTCAACATCATCAGCTTGTGTGTGAGGAGAGCCCGCCGTGTCTGAGGCCGGCAAGCTAATGACGAGCAGGCAGTTTTTGGCAAGCTTTGCGGACTCCGTGAGAACCTGGGCGAAACTGAATTGTGTCTCGAAACCGCCAGCCGGTAGGTCGCTTTGGTCGTGGAGCTGGCGCGCGTAGGCCACCCACTCGTCGATCAGGATAAGGCAAGGCCCGTATTCATTGAACAGTTCGCGCAGCGCGTCGCCGGGACTCGTGGCCTTCTCGTCGTCGGCCCGGACGCGCTCGAAAGCCTTCTTGCCACCAAGCTGCCACGCAAGCTCGCCCCAAAGAGTGCGGACGACTGTGCCATCCGACTTTTTCACCGGGTTGCCTGGTGAGATCTTGTTCCCGACCAACACGACGCGCCTGGCAGTAGGAAGCTTACTGATTGCAGCTTCGTGCAGAGCGACATCTATACCTGACAGTTCCGTCGGAGCGGTACCCGAAAAGAGATGGTAGAGCGCCAGCATCGAGTGCGTCTTGCCACCACCGAAGTTGGTCTGGAGCTGCACCACAGGGTCACCACCCTGGCCGGAAATGCGCCGCACCGCGCCTATCAGCAAATGCTTAAGGCTCTCGGTGAGGTAAGTCCGACGGAAGAACTCGACCGGCTTTTTGTATTCATCGGTCCCCTCTCCCATGTGTACCTGCCAGAGATCGGCCGCGAACTCGGCCTGCTGGTAGCGACCGCTGGCCACGTCCTTATGGGGCGTGACAACTTCGCGCCAGGGCTTGAGATTCGCCGCCGCTGGGCTTTCGATGGCCGTTCCAGCGCTTTTGCGCTTCTCGGTTCTCACCTGCTCGTCGAAGCGCAGGCGCAAAAGCTCCATTTTCATCTTTTCGATCTCGTCCGACTGCGGCGCCGAGACGGCCGCCAGCAACCGCCCTGACGAGTCAAACGCGCGGTACGCATCATCGCTTGAAAATGTCTGTTGATGCGCCCATTTGTTGCGAAGGTCGCGCAGTTCGCTTACGAGGCTGCGGTCAGCCTGCCCCAACGTGCGGCGGAATACATCGTTCCAGGATTCCCACATCAGTTTCAATAGCGCGGCGGCGTCCCATTCGGCAACGGCCTTCTTGGCCAATAGGCGATCTTCTCCGAGATAGCGGATCGCTTCGGCTGCGGCCTTGTCCTTGTACGCGTTCGTGAATTCGCGCTCAACGAAAGGACCTAGCCCTTGCTTGAGGAGGTCCATCGCCTTTCCGACACGCTCGTGATTAGTTGTGGCCACGGCTTACTCCTCGCTGAACAATTGGGGTTGAGACGCCTGCGTCCCGGCACGAGCAAGACGTGTGATTTCTGGCCAGCTTTGCACGAGGCCGTTGTAAGAGAGGGCTTCCTGTGCGCGCTTCTTTCGTTCGCAGACTGTGAAAAGACGGTAGGCCAGCTCGCGTGCAATCTCCGCCTCAGCACCGAGTCTGGAGACAAGCTCCGCGGCGGCGCGCTCACCGCCAGCCTCTAACACGCGCACCAGCTGATGCACCGATTCCCACGCTGTCAAGCGCGGGTCAGTTTCCGGGGTCCAGTTCGCCGGAAGTTCGTCGGGACGCAGTAGCCTAACTCTGCTGCCCTTTGATGCGAGAATGCCTGCCCCAACCATACCGGCAATGCTAGTGTTTTTGGCCTTTGAGAGCATTTCAGCCACGCCATAATCGCCATCAGCGAAGCCCGACTGTTCAAACCACGCCAGCGCCCAGCGGCTGTCAGCGTCAAAATCGCCTTCCTGCTCGGCCTGCACCTCATCGATTGCCTGATTGATCAGAGCTAACGCATCGCGAACAAGGAGACGTTTGCCCTCGGCATCGAGAATCCTGGCGTAACGGGTATAGACCGACATGCCCGGACCGATGGCCGCTTGAGCCAAGTCCACCGGTGCAATGTTGACGCGCTGCAAATGGCGAAGGGCACTCGGCAGTTCGGCCTTGAGTGCGGCCAGGAAATCTCGTCGCGTGGCTATCGGCGCGGTTAAGGCCCGCGGCCGGCAAACGAGGACAACGCTGGATGCAAGAGCATTGGTGCCGATGCCGATGGTTCTTCCGGAGCGTTCGGTGCGAACCGGCCAGGTACCAGTGATAGCAAACCCAGCCTCGATCACCGCCTCAAGGAAGGTCTCCCAGCCGGTCGATGAAGTGCCTTCCTGGGCATCGGTTTCAGCTTGCTTAAACGCGTAGTAGATTGTTGTCGGAAAAGCTGGATGCCCCTGCTCGACCAATCGGCGCATGGCCTGTGTCATACCACTTATGAAGAATGCTCGGGCCTTCGCTTTGCCATCGTGGCGAAAGGGTGTGGCGACCAGTTCCTCGGCTTTAGGCACGGCGAGCGTTGTGAAAAGACCTGGAAGCAGTGGCTTAAGAGATTTTCGCAACCACACGTAGAAGAAGTCTGAAAGGTCGGCATATCCGATGTTGTCAAAATAGGGGGGATCAGTCGAAGAGACGGCACCGATTGGACTCTCGAAATGCTTCGTGGCGTCATGCTGCCAAGCCTTTCCGCTCACACCAGCGGGAAGCCGTTCAATGGCTTTGACGATCCAGCCGAGCAGGATTTCGATGCTTCCAGTCGACGGACCAAAAACGTTCGCTTCAGCGAAGTCCCATGTCATGGGTAACGCTTGGCGTGCGAAGGTTCCGCGCACGATCTCCATCTGAGGGTTGCTCGCCCACGTACAGATGGTAGAACAGTAGTCGGAGACTCGACCTACAGCAAGGCCGAGATACGTCGATATCGCGACCGCGTAGTTGCCGGAATCATCGAGGCCTTGAGAGAATGCGTCACTCTTCGCCCGCTCATATGCCTCTTGGACGAGGTCAGAAAAGGTCGTAAGCGCCACGAGTTGGCGGGAGGTGAAAAGGTTTCGCCATCGTGTCATTCCGTACTCTTGGACGCGAAAGCTGAGCGCCTTCTTCGGAAGTTCAGTTTCGGGCACATCTAGCGGCTCCGCGCCAAGTGCGACGGCTTCCATCTCTGCTGTCGGCGAAAGATATACTCGCCCGCGTTCGCCCTCGGCAACAATCGCCATCAGCCGCGAGCCCATACGTCCGGCTTTTGCCTCGCTTCGTAAATACTCGAAAGGCATTGGTGTGCCCGACATGAGACACAAGAAGGTCGTATGACTGCCGCCGGACTTAGAGCCCCGTTTCGCCGCTTCGAAGTCCTTAGGCCTGC
>Ga0181537_10001220_pt1 | contig 23910 bp, 22 predicted proteins | sample PEATcosm2014_Bin_39_FD_119765 | JGI IMG/M metagenome (GOLD analysis project Ga0181537, IMG submission 119765) | Peatland microbial communities from MTU Mesocosm Facility, Houghton, MI, USA - PEATcosm2014_Bin23_10_metaG | ecosystem: Environmental > Terrestrial > Soil > Wetlands > Peat | place...
AGTTGCGACTGGAACTCAGCCAACTGGCGGCCCAGGTGGCGAGAGTCAAACGCCTGCAGGTCCAATGACCGCCGCGCACGTCGCATCGGCCGCCGCGCAGCCCCATGAGTGACGCGCGTTCCCTGATCGATGCGGTTCTCGCCCAGATCAATCGGGTGATCCTCGGCAAGGACGCTCAGATCCGGCTGTGTCTCGCGTGCCTGCTCGCGCGCGGTCACTTGCTGATCGAAGACATCCCCGGCGTCGGCAAGACCACTCTCGCACACGCCATCGCGAAGACCTTGGGGTTGTCGTTCCAGCGGGTGCAATTCACGAGCGACCTGCTGCCCGCCGATGTGCTCGGTGTGTCGATCTTTGATCGGGAAACCGGCAAGTTCAGATTTCAGCGCGGACCGATCTTTGCGCAGCTGGTGCTGGCGGATGAAATCAATCGCGCCTCGCCCAAAGCGCAAAGCGCATTGCTCGAGGCGATGGAGGAACACCAGGTCACCCTCGACGGCCAAACCATGGCGCTGCCCGAACCCTTCTTCGTCATCGCCACTCAGAATCCGCAGGATCAGGTCGGCACCTTTCCGCTGCCCGAATCGCAACTGGATCGGTTCTTGATGCGCGTGCATCTCGGCTATCCCGCGGCCGCCGCGGAGCGCGAACTGTTGGCCGGCATCGACCGGCGCGACCTGGTCAATTCCCTCTCGATGGTCGCCGCCGTGGACGGCCTGCGGCAACTGCAGCAGGGCGTGCTCGAGATCCACGTCGCCCCCGCCCTCCTCGACTATGTGCAGGCTCTCGTGGCGCACACGCGCCAGTCATCGGGATTGAATGCCGGCCTCTCGCCGCGGGCCGCGATCGGGCTGCTGCGCGCGGCGCGTGCCTGGGCACTGATCGCCGGCCGCAGCGCCGTGATTCCGGAGCACGTGCAGGCGGTGTTCGCCGCCGTGGTCGAACACCGTATCCGACAGCGCGACAGCGGCCCCGCTGCCGTGACGCGGCTGCTCGAGGCAGTTCCCGTCCCTTGAACCTCTCCTTCGACCGGTTGCGCCGGGCAGCCGCCGACAAGACGCGGGCCTGGGCGGCACGGCGCCACGGCCGCGATAGCCTGCCGATCCGCATCGGCCGACGCCGCATCTACATCCTGCCGACCCGTTTCGGACTCATGCTGGCGCTGATCCTGGTGGCGATGCTGATTGCCGGGCTCAACTACAACAGCAACCTAGGGTTGGCGTTCGCCTTCCTGATGGTGAGCGTCGCCATGGTGACCATGCATCACTGCAATCGCAACCTGCTCGGGTTGTTGGTGGATGTGGCCACGGAAGCCGATGCCTTCGCCGCCCGCGAGGCGAGTTTCGAATTCGCCCTGCAGAACGATTCGAAGGTCGAGCGCCGCGACGTCGAAGTTCTCTGCGGGGCGGGCAGCGCCATCCGCAGCGTGGCGGCGCGATCGAGCGAGCCGCTGCGGGTCGCGGTGCCGACGGCCACGCGCGGCATCACCCGCCTCGCGCAATTCGAACTGCGCACGCGGTATCCCTTCGGCTGGTTTCACGCATGGACTTACGTTCAAGGCGCATTGACGGTCTATGTCGCCCCCGCGCCGCTCGGCAACCGGACGCTGCCGTCGGTCGGCGGCCAAGGGTCGGCGTCTCGCATCGAGACGCGCGGCGATGAGGATTTCTCGGGTTTGCGCGCCTACGAGCCCGGTGTGCCGCTGAAGCACATGGCCTGGAAAGTGCTGGCGCGCGGCGGCGAAGCGGCGGTTCGCAGCTATACCGGTCTTGCCGCGCAGCCCGAATGGCTGGATTGGTCCGCGCTCGAGGGACAGGGCACCGAAACACGGCTTTCGCAGCTGTGCCTGTGGGTGCTGGAGAGCGAGGCGGCGCAACGCCCCTATGGGCTCAGGATCCCGGGCGAGGAGATCGCCCCGGCTCGCGGGCCCGGGCACGCCCAGGCGTGTTTGCGTGCGCTCGCCGCCTTCGGAATTGCGGAGCCGCCGTGAAGCGCGACAAGGTGACATACGAGGATCTCTTGGGGATCTGTGCCTGTCTCACACTCGCGTTGGCCGCGCACATCGCCTCCTTGCCGGTGTGGGTGCTCGTCACGATCGCCGTCGCCGCCGGGATTCGGCTGCTGCTCGCGCACCGCGGCCGGGGCGCACCGCCGCGTGCGCTGCGCTTGACGATATCGGCGGTCGCGATCGCGCTGCTGTTCCTGCGCTTTCGCACCTTCAACGGCCTCACCGCCGGCTCGGCGCTGCTCGCCTTGACCGCGGGCTTGAAGCTCCTGGAAACGGAGACCAAGCGCGATATCTACGTCGTCACCCTGATCATTTACTTCGTGAGCATCTCGGCCCTGCTGGAAGGCGAATCCTTCTGGCTGCTCGCCTATCTCATCGGGGTGTGCTGGCTGACGACGGCCACGCTGCTGCGCGTCACCACGACGCGCCCCGCCCCCGCGTGGCCTCGCAGCCTGCGCTATGCCGGACGCATTTTGATGCAGGCATTGCCCCTGGCGCTGGCATTTTGGCTGTTCTTTCCCCGCTTCGGGGGGGCGCTCTGGCAAATGCCGGACGATGGCGGCAGCGCGACGTCAGGCCTCGGCGACAGCATGAGTCCCGGCGACATCGACGATCTTGCCCAATCGGATGACATCGCATTCCGCGTGCGCTTTTCGACCGCGCCGCCGCCGCCGCAGGAGCGCTACTGGCGCGGCCCGGTGCTGCATGATTTCGACGGTCATACCTGGCGGCACTCCTACCCTGTCTCGATCAGCGCGCCCGCCCTCCAAGATCAGGGCCCCGCCTATCGATACACCTTGAGTCTCGAGCCCCACCGGCACAATTGGATATTCGCGCTCGACTGGCCTGCGCAATGGGATCTGCCGCATGGGGCGCTCAACGGCGACTACACGCTGGTGCAGCCTGAGCCCGTGGCGCGTCCGATCGATGTCACCGTCACCTCGTATACCCATGCGCAGTCGGATGAGCCGCTGAGCGCGCCCCTGCGCAAGCTCGATCTCGCGCCGCCCAAGCGTAATCCCCGCACGCTTAAGCTGGCGCAAGCCATGCGCAGCGCACACCCCGACGACATGGACTATGTGCGCAGTGTCCTGTCCATGTTCAGCGAACAAGCGTTTTACTACACACTCACGCCGCCGAAGCTCGGGGAGGATTCGGTGGATGAATTTCTGTTCGATACCCGGCGCGGCTTCTGCGGACACTATGCCTCAGCCTTCGCGGCGTTGATGCGCGCGGCGGGCATCCCGGCGCATGTCGTCACGGGCTATCAGGGGGGAACGTTCAATCGGTTTGCCGATTACTGGATATTGCGCCAGAGCGATGCCCATGCGTGGGACGAAGTCTGGATCGCGGGTCACGGGTGGCTGCGCGTGGACCCCACATCCGTGATCGCGCCGGAACGTGTCGAACGCGGTCTCACCGACGCGGTGGGCGCCGATGAGCATCTGGTCAGCCGCTGGCAGCGGCGCACGCCGTGGCTCGCCGATGCGCGGCTGCGCCTCGACGCCCTGCGCGAGCTGTGGCGCGAACGCATACTGCTGTTCAATCAAGACTCGCAGCAGCAGCTGCTCGAGCTGCTCGGGATTCCGGAGCCGGACGGCGAGAAGCTCGTGCTGGTGCTCGCCGCCGCATTGACGCTCGGACTCGCCTGGCTCACCTGGCAGGTCCGGCGCGAACTCGAGCCCGGGCAGAAGGATCAGGTGATTCGCGCCTATTCGCGCCTATGCGAAAAACTGGCCGCGGTGGGCATCGCGCGCCGGCCCCATGAGGGCGCGGAAGCATTCGCGGCGCGTGTCGCGGAACATCGCCCGGATCTGGGCGCGGCGGTCGACGCGCTGTGCCGCGACTATTCCACACTGCGCTACGCACCCGCCGAGGCGCGCATCACCATCGGCGAGTTCGCGGCCGCCGTCCGGGCCTTCCGGCCCCGCGCCCACATGCGCTCCTAGCGGGCCTTCGCGGTTCAGGCGGCAAGGTTCTCGCGCGTCTTGAGAAAGGTGATCTCGGGCCAGCGTTCCTCGGTCAACCCGAGATTGACGCGGGTCGGCGCGAGATAGACGAGTTCGCCGGCATGATCGATGGCGAGATTGTCGTAGGCCTTGTCGCGAAACTCGCCGAGCCGCTTCTCGTCCTTGATGCTCACCCAGCGCGCCACGGCGACATTGATGGGTTCGAACACGCATTGCACCCCGTACTCATCCTGGAGCCGGAAGGCGACGACCTCGAATTGCAGTTGACCGATGGCCCCCAGGATCAAATCATTGTTGCGCAGCGGCTTGAACAGCTGCGTCGCCCCCTCCTCGCAGAGCTGCGACAGCCCCTTCTGCAAGGCCTTCATCCGCAGCGGATCCTTGAGCACCGCGCGGCGAAATAATTCGGGGGCGAAATTCGGCACGCCGGTGAAGGTCAGATTCTCGCCTTCGGTGAAGGTGTCGCCGATATTGATCGTGCCGTGGTTGTGCAGACCGATGATGTCCCCGGCATAGGCCTCCTCCGCCTGACTGCGGTCGGCGGCCAGAAATGTCAGCGCGTCCGCCACCCGGATGTCCTTGTCGAGGCGCACGTGGTGCAGGCGCATGCCGCGCGCATAGCGTCCCGAGCACAGCCGCATGAAGGCGATGCGATCGCGATGGCCCGGATCCATGTTGGCCTGGATCTTGAAGACGAATCCGGTGAGCGCGGGCTCGACCGCATCGACGGAGCGCTGCAGCGTCGGCCGCGGCAAGGGACCCGGCGAGTTCTCGACGAAGGCGGAGAGCAATTCCCGGACCCCGAAATTGTTGACCGCGGAGCCGAAGAACACGGGCGTCTGCTTCGCCGCGCGGTAGAGCGATAAATCAAACTGGGGACTGGCGCCGCGCACGAGTTCCACTTCCTCGAGGAACTCCCGATAACGGACGCCGAGAAATTCGCGGGCTTCGGCGGAGGCGATGCCGTCGATGGTCTCATGCGTGCCGACCCGCCCCTTCTCCACCGGCACGTACACGTAGATCTTGTCTTCGAGCAAATGATAAACACCGAGCAGATCGCGGCCCATGCCGATGGGCCAGGTGATCGGTGCACATTGAATTTTCAGCACGCTCTCGATCTCATCGAGAAGCTCGATCGGCGCCCGGCCGTCCCGATCGAGCTTGTTGACGAAGGTCATGATGGGCGTGTCGCGCAGCCGGCACACGTCCATGAGCTTGATGGTGCGCTCTTCGACACCCTTGGCGCAGTCGATCACCATCAACGCCGAGTCCACCGCCGTCAGGGTGCGGTAGGTGTCCTCCGAAAAATCCTCATGCCCGGGCGTGTCGAGCAGATTCACGACGCACTCATCGTAGGGAAACTGCATCACCGAGGAGGTCACCGAAATGCCGCGCTGTTGCTCGAGGCGCATCCAGTCGGAGGTGGCGTGGCGCGTCGCCTTGCGGCCCTTCACCGTGCCCGCCATCTGGATGGCGCCGCCGAACAGCAGCAGCTTTTCGGTCAGGGTGGTCTTGCCGGCATCGGGGTGCGAGATGATGGCGAAGGTCCTTCGACGATTGATTTCCTTAACTATTTCTGAGTCTGATCCCGTCACGATTCCTCGCCCTGGCGTACCGTAAGTGCCTGACGACACTATAGCCTTGATACCATTTGACACGATAACCTATAAATAATATAACCGAATAACCTAAAATCCGTTTATTTAATTAGCACGATGATGGCCCACCCCTCCGAAAAGCTGGCCGAGTCCCTATCCGCCCTAAAGGAGCTCCAAGACCAGGGCATGGTTGCCATACGCACCGGCCAGCTGTCCCGCACCCACCGCGAGCGCCTTCTGAAGGCGGGGTTTATCCGCGAAGTCATGAAGGGTTGGTACACCCCGACTCGCCCAGATGAACCGGCCGGCGAGAGTACGGGCTGGTACGCGTCGTTCTGGTCATTCTCCGCCGAATACCTGAATGATCGTTTCGGCGAGAACTGGTGCTTGAGCCCGGAACAGTCACTCACCCTTCATGTGGGCGATTGGACGGTTCCCAAGCAGCTTCTGGTCCGATCGAATAAGGGGGGCAATAAGCCCACCCCACTCCTGTTTGGCACTTCCATATTCGATGTCCGCTTGGAACTTCCGCCCGCCGACGATCGCGAGGTCAATAATGGACTACGCATTTTCAAACTACCGGCAGCACTGATCGCCTGCGCGCCCGGTCAGTTCAGCGATCATTCTGATGACCTGCGAGCAGCCTTGGCGATGGTTGCAGAGCCCTCCGATATCCTTCGTCGGCTGCTGGGGGGCGGCCGCACTGTGGTGGCCGGCCGGCTGGCGGGCGGATTCCGCAACATTGCCCGAAACGAGATTGCGGATCAGATCCTCCGAGCGATGAGAGCCGCGGGTCACGCGGTTCATGAGTCCGACCCCTTCAAGAACAGGCCTGCCGTTGCCTTTGCGGCACGCGAAACCTCTCCATACGTCAATCGTCTGAGACTCCTTTGGGCATCGATGCGTGAGCGCATTCTGCAAGTCTTTCCCGAACCTCCTCGCGCGCGAGAAGACGCCGCTTCGTATCTCAAGCACGTGGAAGAACTCTACGCGGCAGACGCCTACAACTCGCTGTCAATCGAGGGGTACCGAGTCAATGAAGCCCTGATCGAGCGCGTCCGCTCGGGCAACTGGAATCCAGACGAAGAGGAGGATGGTCGCCAAGACCGAAATGCGCTCGCGGCGCGGGGCTACTGGCAGGCGTTCCAGCGCGTGAAGACCAGTCTTGAACCCATCCTCGCAGGAGAAAATCCTGGCGTCGTCGTGAGACGCGACTACGACGCATGGTATGCGGAATTATTTGGACCCAGCGTCACCGCCGGCATTCTCAACGCCGCCGATCTCGCTGGCTTCCGGAATGGCCCCGTTTACATTCGTCGTTCGATGCACGTTCCCCCGAGCCGCGAGGCCGTGAGAGAGTTGATGCCTGAATTTTTCGAACTCTTGCAGGCAGAAACCGAGGCGGCCGTACGGATCGTCCTTGGGCACTTCGTGTTTGTCTATATCCATCCGTACATGGACGGAAACGGGCGCATGGGGCGCTTTCTCATGAACGCGATGATGGCCGCCGGCGGCTATCCGTGGACCATCATTCCTCTCGAGCGTCGGGTTGATTATCTGGGCTCTCTCGAATCAGCAAGCGTTAACCACGACATCAAGCCATTTGCAGAGTTTCTCGCCAGTCTTCTACGGTAGTCCGGCCTCTTTGACGGCTACTTGGAATCCCCGGTCAGCAATCGCCGCAGCACCGCCGCATCTTCGCGCCCCACCGTCGCCTGGTAGTAGCCGCGCCGCACGCCCACCTGCTCGAAGCCGAGGGAATGATACAAACGCGCCGCGGCCGTATTCGACGGCCGCACTTCGAGAAACGCCTCGTACATGCCCGCGGCGCGGGCCCGGTCGAGCAGATACAGCATCATCTTGCGGGCGAGGCCGCGGCCGCGGTATTCATCGCGCATGCAGACATTCAAGATGTGCGCTTCGCCCGCGCCCACCGACATGATCCCGTAGCCCGCCATGTCGCCGCCGACATCGACGACGCGGCAGACGTAGCCCACCCGCAAACAGTCGCGGAAGATGCCCTCGCTCCAGGGAAACTGGTAGGCCGCCCGCTCGATCGCGACAACCACGGGCACATCCAACTCGTGCATGGGACGAATGTCGATCGACTCGAACTCGACCTCCCGCTTGACGCTAGACATTCGCACACACCTCACGGGCGAATTTCAGATCCTCCCACGCTTTACGCTTGTCGCCCGGCGTGCGCAGCAGATACGCCGGATGATACGTCACGATCAGCGGCACCTGGGAACTGCCGAATCGGTGGACCTGCTGACGCAAGCGCCCGAGCGTCACGTCGGTTCGGAGCAAATTCTGCGCGGAGATGCGGCCGACGGCCAGCATGATCTTCGGTTTCAGGAGCGCGATTTGCTGTTCGAGGTACGGCAGGCACTCGGCGGTCTCGCCGGATGCGGGGTCGCGATTGCCGGGCGGCCGGCATTTCAGCACATTGGCGATGAATACCTGCTCGCGCGGCAAACCGATCGCACGCAGCATGGAATCGAGCAGCTGGCCTGCGCGCCCCACGAACGGCTCGCCCCGTCGGTCCTCCTCGGCGCCCGGCGCCTCGCCGACGATCAGCCATTCCGCCTTCAGGTTACCCACCCCGAATACGGTCTGCGTGCGCGTCGTGCTGAGCGCGCAACGCGTACAGGCGGCGACGCGTGCCCGAAGCTCGGGCCAATCGACACCGGCTTCGCGGCCGTGGCGTTCACCCGGGGCGAGAGTCGGGTCTGTCGCCGGCACTATCGCGTCGGCCGCCCCATCGGACAGGTCCGGCGCGGTGGCAATCGCCGGCTTGCTCCGTACGGCCCAGGTTTGAATTCCGAGCGCAGCCAGATATTCGTGGCGCAGGGCGCTGGTCATGCGTGCGTCGCTCCGCGGGTGCGCCTGCGCAGTTTGCGGTAGACCCATACCGTCGGCGCCGATACGGCATAGAAGCCGAACAGCCCCAGCAAGGTGACGGCCGGATGCAGAAAAATGAGTATGAACGCGAGCACCACGATCACGAAATTCGCAAAACGCACGCGCGCGTTGGCATTGACTTGCTTGAAACTCTTGAAGGCGAAACGGCTGATCATCAGCGCCCCGGCGAAAGCCGTGACCAGGAACGCGAATATCAGCCCCGGCAATCCGATATTGGTCTGGTCGCTCGCGAGCCAGACCAAGGCCGCGACGATCGCGGCCGCCGAGGGGCTCGGCAGCCCTTCGAAATAATTCTTGTCCTGCGTCGCCGCCCGGGAGTTGAAGCGCGCCAGGCGCAGGCCCGCCGCCGCCGCGTAGAAAAAACACACCAGCCACCCCAGTCTGCGCCATAGCGGGCCGTACTCGGCGATGCGGGCGACTCCCCATTGGTAGGTGACGATGGCCGGCGCCACGCCGAACGACACCATGTCCGAGAGGCTGTCGTATTCCTTGCCGAATGCGCTTTCGGTGTGCGTCCAGCGCGCCACGCGTCCATCCAAGCCATCGAATATCATCGCGACGAATACCGCCATGCCGGCGAGCTCGAATTTCAAATCGATCGCCGCGACAATGGCATAAAAGCCCGCGAACAATGCCCCCGTGGTCAGCAGGTTCGGCAGCCAGAACACTCCCCGCGGCCGCAGTGGTGGATCGTCGACGTCGCTCATGAGCGTCCCATAATAGCAGGGGGCCTCATGTAAGATACGCGGCCATGCGCCTATCTCAGTATCCCATCTCGACCCTCAAAGAGGTGCCTGCCGACGCCGAGGTGATCAGCCACCAGCTCATGTTGCGCACCGGAATGATCCGCCGCTTGGCGGCGGGGCTCTACGTGTGGCTGCCGCTCGGACTGCGCACGCTGCGCAAGGTGGAGCGCATCATCCGCGAAGAGATGAACCGGGCCGGCGCGCTGGAGTTATCCATGCCGACCGTCCAGCCGGCGGAATTATGGATCGAATCGAACCGCTGGAACAAGTACGGCCCGGAATTGCTGCGTTTCAAGGATCGGCATGACCGGGACTTCGCCTACGGCCCCACGCACGAAGAGGTCATCACCGACATCGCGCGGCGCGAATTGCGCAGCTACAAGCAGCTGCCGGTCAATTTCTATCAGATTCAAACCAAGTTCCGCGATGAAATCCGCCCGCGCTTCGGCGTCATGCGGTCGCGCGAGTTCTTGATGAAGGATGCCTATTCGTTCCATACGAATGAGGCAAGCCTCGCCCAGGGCTATCGGCTGATGTTCGATGCGTATTCGCGAATATTCACGCGGATCGGATTGAATTTTCGGGCCGTGCAGGCGGATGGCGGCAGCATAGGCGGCAGCACCACGCAGGAATTTCACGTGCTGGCGGAGTCCGGCGAGGACGCCATCGTGTTCTCCGACGCCGATGAGTACGCGGCCAATCTCGAGATGGCCGCCACCCTCGCGCCCACGGCGCCGCGCCCGCCCGCCACCCTGCCGCTCACCAAGATACCGACGCCCAACGCGCGCACCATCGCGGAATTGAGCGCGCAGCTCGGCGTGAGTGCCGCGCAATGCGTAAAAACGCTGCTGGTGGACGGCGCCGCCGGCGACGTGGTCGCCCTGGTGATCCGCGGCGACCATGACCTCAACGCGGTGAAGTCCCAGAAATTGCCCGGAGTGGCCGATCCCTTGCGGATGGCGAGCGCGGAGCGCATACGCGCGTCGACCGGCACCGAACCCGGCTTCATCGGGCCGATCGGATTGACCGGCAAGATCTACGTCGATCATGCGGCGGCCCACCTGGCGGATTTCATCTGCGGCGCCAATGAGAAAGATATGCACTTTCGCGGCGCCAATTGGGGCCGCGACCTGGCCGATCCCGTCTCCGTGGACATTCGCAATGCCGTGAGCGGCGATCCGAGCCCGAGCGGCCGCGGTACTCTGAAAGTCGCGCGCGGCATCGAGGTGGGCCATATCTTCCAGCTCGGACAGCTGTACAGCGAAGCGATGCATGCGAGCGTCCTGGACGAGCAAGGCAAGGCGCTGACCATGTACATGGGCTGCTACGGAATTGGGGTCACCCGGGTGGTGGCCGCGGCGATCGAGCAAAATCACGACGCCAACGGCATTCTCTGGCCGGAAGCCATCGCGCCGTTTCAGGTCGTGCTGGTGCCGATCAATTATCAAAAATCGACGCGTGTCCAAGAGACCGCCGACGCGCTATACGCGCAGTTCACCGAGGCCGGTTTTGATGTATTGCTCGACGACCGCGACGCGCGCCCGGGGGTCAAATTTGCCGACTCGGAACTCATGGGCATTCCGCATCGCCTGGTGATCGGCGAGCGCGGATTGAATGCCGGAAACCTCGAATATCGCCACCGCCGCGACACCGAGTCGACGGAAATCTCCATGGCCGATCCGGTAGGCTACGTGCGACTTAAGTCAAATCGTTGAGGAGCTGACCGATGCGCAAGGCCCTGTGCGCGACGATCGCGTGGGCTCTGGCCGCCGCCCTCGCATGCTTCGCCCCGTCGGGAGCGGCTCGCGCGGATCAGCAGCGCGATCCCGAACTCAAGGCGCTGCTGCAGAACATCGTGGACAGCTCCGATTGCTTCACCGACAAATACGAATCGGAAGTCTGGTACAAGGCCATGGAGCCCCGCCTGGTGCGCTTCGTACCCTCGCATGAGGCGCGAGTGGAGATCCTCGATCATGTGTATTGCGAAGCGAAGCGCGATCCCACGCTGCAGATGCCCCCGGATCTGATCCTGGCGTTGATGGAGGTGGAAAGCCGTTTCGATCGGTGGGCGGTCTCGCCGGCGGGCGCCGTCGGGCTCATGCAGGTGATGCCGTTCTGGCCGCGCCAACTCGGCGTACAAAATGAGCTGGTGCGAGTGGCGCCCAACATCCGCATGGGCTGCGAGATCCTGCGTTATTACCTGCGCGCCGAAAACCGGAATTGGGCGCGCGCGCTGGCGAGGTATAACGGCAGCGTCGGGCGCAACACGTATCCGGCATTGGTGATGCAGCGGTGGCAGCGCGCCTGGCGGTTCTGATTCAGCGCGATTCGAAGCCGTCCGGAATCATCCCATCAGAATTCGTGGACCCATCGGCCGCGGCAAGCTCCTCCACACGTTCGACGCGCGCCTGCGCCGGCCCTCGATGCAGCCATGCCTTGAGCTCCTCGAGGGCGGACGATGCGCCATGGGCGAGCACCTCGACGGATCCGTCGGGCAGGTTGCGTGCAAATCCGCGAAGGCCGAGCCGGTGGGCTTCGAGGCGCGCGCTGTGCCGGAAATAGACTCCTTGAACTCGCCCCGAGACCAAGAAACGCCGGGTGACCTCGTCCAACTGCGCGCCCGCCGCCGCGTCAGTGCGGCATCGTCACCGGCGCCTCGTTGGCACTGGCATTCGGGGCGGTGGCATTCGCGTTGGCGAGTGCGGCGGCGGCATGCCGCTTGGCTTCCAAGGCAGCGAGGCGTGCGCGGGTAAACTCCTGCGCTTGCAAGTGCGCTTCGGCGCGCGCGATGGCGGCGTCGGCCGCGTATAAATCCGGCGAGGTGGCCGCGGTGGCGCCGGCCCCGCGGGCAGCGGCGATGGCCTGCCGGGCGTCGCTCATTTCTTGTACGGGCGCCTCGGCGCAACCGATGAGGCAGACAACGCCGACAAATACCGCAATGAAGCGCAACATAGAGTGCAACGACACTAGCAACAGCAGCCAGAGCCGTCAAACCAGCAGCCATTGTAAAATGCGCGGTGAGCCACCCTGAATTCGTTGCGCCGGCGCAGCAGGGGCGTTCAATACAGCGCGATCCCACGGAAGACGAGCGATGAACGAAATCCTGGTTTTGTATTATTCACGCCAAGGCAGCACCGCGGCGCTCGCCCGGCAGGTGTGCCGCGGCGTCGAGGCGGTCCCCGGCATGCAGGCGAGACTGCGGACGGTGGCGCCGGTCGCGGCCACCTCCGCGCGGGTCGAACCGCCGATTCCCAATGAGGGTCCGCCCTATGCCGTTCACGACGACCTCGTCGAGTGCTGCGGACTGATTCTCGGCAGCCCGACTCGCTTCGGCAACATGGCGGCGCCGGTGAAATTCTTCCTCGACGGCACGAGCGCTCTGTGGATCTCCGGTGCCCTGGTGGGCAAGCCGGCCGGCGTGTTCACCTCGACCGAGACTCTGCACGGCGGCCAAGAGTCGACGCTGCTCTCGATGATGCTGCCGCTACTGCATCACGGGATGTATCTGGTCGGTCTGCCTTACAGCGAACGCGGCTTGACCGATACGCGCGGCGGCGGCACCCCCTATGGTGCGAGCCATGTCACGGCCGTCAGCGGCCGTGGCACATTATCGGAGACCGAGTCTGCGCTGGCACGCTCGTTGGGCGCGCGTGTGGCCTCGCTCGCCGATCGATTGCAGAGCCGCGGGTGAACCTCGAGTCGACGGCGCGCTCGCTGACCATCTGGCTTTGGCTGGGGCTTGCCCTGAGCCTGCTCGCATGGATGATGGTCGGCTATTCATGGGCGCTCTGCCTCCTCGCCGTGCTGCCGCTGCTGGCACCGCTGCACGGTCTGATCCGCGGTCGACGCCATACTTACGCCTGGGCCACCTTGTTCGCCATCCCCTATCTCGCCTTTGCGATGACCGAACTGTTGGTCAATCCCGCGGCGCGCTGGGTGGCCGCCACGAGTCTGCTGCTCGTGTTCGGTTGGTTTTGCACTATGATTTTGTTCTTGCGTGCATCTCGAGCGCATCGCGAATGAACGGAATGGTCAGCCTGCGCTGAGCGGCCAGGGACGCTTCGTCGAGTTCGTCGAGTATGTCGAATAGCGAGGGCAGATCCCGCGGCACGCGCCTCAGCAAATACTCCGCCGTATCGTTCGGCAAGTCCAAGCCGCGCTGCGCGGCGCGCAGCCGCAGCGCCTCGATGCGCCCCAGCTCGTCGAGTTCCTTCACCTGATACACCGTGCAGGCACCCGCGCGCGAACGCCAGTCCTCGAGGCACCAGGCGGCCTGACGTGGCGGCGCGGCGGCGGCAAAGACCAGCCGGGTGCGCAATTCCGAGGCCTCGTTGAACAGGCCGAAGAGCGCGCGCTCCCACGCCGCGTCTCCGGCGACCGCGTCGACGTCATCGACGCACAGCACGCGACTGCGCTCGAATCCGCTCAATGCGTCGGGGGGCAGTGCGAGCGAGCGATGAAGCGGAAAATACGCGGGCCGCGTGCCCTCGGCGCACGATGCATCGGCGGCGGCGCACACGGCTTGCAGCAAATGCGTCTTGCCCGAGCCGTGCGCGCCCCACAACCACAGCGGCGCGGTACCCGGTGATTGCAGAGCAGCCACGACCTCGGAATTCTGCCCCGGCCAGAAGCTGGCGAACACGGCACCCGCATGCGGCCGCACGCCGAGGACGAGTTGCCTCATGGTGCGCGATCTCACGCGTGCGCGACGGCACGCTGGCCGTAGACCAGGACGTAGTCGATGCCGCTGATGACCACCGTCACGAACACCAGGGCGCCGAGCGCCATGATGACCGGCGCGGGCGGCACGGAGAACTGCGCGTTGCCGACGACCGCCAGGATGAACGCGGCCTGGCACAGCGTGTTGAGTTTGCTGATGATCGTCGGGCGCGCCGTGAGCGGCCCGATACAAAACCGGTATGCCAGCGCGCCACCGACGATGATGACGTCGCGCAGGACCGCGGCCGCCATCAGCCAAAACGGCACGAGGTCGATGTACGCGAGCGTGACGAATACCGTCACCAGCAATATCTTGTCCGCCGCCGGATCGAGAACGGCACCGAGATCCGTCTGCCAGCCAAAGTGCTTGGCGAGAAAGCCGTCGGCGGCATCCGACACGGCCGCGACACCGAACAGTGCGACGGTGAGCGCAAAGCGATGCTGGGCGAGCGCGAGCGCGATCGGCGCGACCAGCAGTATCCGCATCACGCTGATGACATTCGGGAGTTGGCGCAACGACCGGGACACGGGTTTAATGGCGCAGCTGGAAGCGCTGAATTCCCGCGTCGCCGTCCGCGATCGGCTGCAGTCGGCCGCTCAGCGACAGCGCGCGCTGCAGCGATTCGACACCACCGCGAGTCGCCAGACGGAATCTGACTGTGTCGCCCCCGAGGGCGAGGACGCTGACGTGCGATATGAAGGTCAATGATTCGAGATAGGTTTCGACGTTGGCGTACTCACGCAGGCCGCCGACGCCCGTCACTTCGATGTCGACGGGCACGAGATCGCCGCTCGCCGCAAACAAGCCCGCATACAAATCGGCGGTGCGATTGATCCCTTCCAACATGCCGGAGTACTCGCTGCTGCGGTCTTGAAACAGGTGCGTCCAGCGGACATTGGCGGTGTCCGTGGTATTGCTCGCCCGCCCGATGAGCACACCCTCCCCACCCAGGCGCCGTCCGATATCCGCGAGCACGGAGGATCCCGTGCCGGTGATGCCGGCATAATCCAGATGATTTCGCTGCACATCGGCGGCGCTCGGCCAGAGCAGCGGTACGCCGCGCAGGGTGGCTGCGGCGTCGATCGCGAGCTTCAATTCGGTGGTGTCATCGGCCGTGACGATGACGCCGGACTGCGGGCCCGTCTGGGCCGCCAGCCACACGAAGGTGGTCGGACGTTCGTGGCCCCACAGAGGCTGACCGTTCTGCGTCAACCAGCGCTCGATCGCCGCGCCGTCGAACGACACCCAGACTTGGTTATCGGGAGCGGCGCGATACTGTTGAACGTAACGGCGCGCATTGCCAAGCAGGGGCGCCAGCGTCGGGTCTTCGTCGGCCGAGCGCCGCCCGGTGACCCGCACCAGCACGATCTTCATCGCGGCCTGGAACGCCGCGGTCTGTGCAGCCTCCGAACGATCGCTCATGGGCACCATCGCTTGGTACAGTTCCTGTTGCGTCAGTGCGTATGCGGCACGGACAGGGCAAAATATGCCGGCCCAGACGCTCAGAACAACCCAAGACATGAGCAGGGGACGCAAAAATCGGCCGGAAATCTCGCTGCGGTAGTTTGTCATGGTGTTATCGCGAAAGGCATTCACTGCTCCTCATGTAAAATACCACAGCCGGCGCACCTGCCGGGCCGGCCGCGGGCCGGACCACCCATCACACGAGGACGGACCCGAATGACTGAACGAGCGCCCGTCACCTACCGCGAGGCCGGCGTCGATATCGACGCCGGCGAGGAACTCGTCGAGCGAATCAAGCCTCACGTGAAGCGCTCGATGCGCCGCGAGGTGCTCGGCGGCATCGGCGGCTTCGGTGCATTGGTCGAGGTGCCGCTCGAGCGTTATCGCAAGCCGGTGCTCGTATCCGGCACCGACGGGGTGGGCACCAAGCTGCGCCTGGCGATCGACACTCATCGCCACGACACCGTGGGCATCGATCTCGTCGCGATGTGCGCCAACGATGTGGTCGTGCAGGGCGCCGAGCCGCTGTTCTTTCTCGACTACTTTGCGACCGGCAAACTCGACGTCGACGTCGGCGAGCGGATCATCGCCGGCATCGTCGAGGGATGCGTGCAAGCCGGATGCGCCCTGGTGGGCGGGGAAACGGCCGAGATGCCCGGCATGTATCACGGCGAGGACTACGATCTCGCCGGATTCTGCGTCGGCATCGCGGAGAAAGACTCCCTCATCGACGGCACGGCGACTCGCGCGGGCGACATCGTGCTCGGACTGCCGTCCTCGGGACCGCATTCGAACGGTTTTTCGCTGATTCGCAAGATCTTGCAGGTCGATGGCGCCGACCTCACAACGGATGTGGACGGCGTCAGTCTTGTCGATCGGCTGATGCGCCCGACGCGCATTTACGTCAAACCGTTGCTCGGGCTCATCGCCGCCGTTCCGGTGCATGGACTCGCGCACATCACGGGCGGCGGACTCCTCGATAATATCCCACGGGTGTTGCCGGAGGGTCTGGAGGCCGTGCTCGAACGCAAGTCCTGGCGCCGCGAACCGGTGTTCGACTGGCTGCAGTCCCACGGCCGGGTTGCCGATGCGGAAATGTATCGGGTATTCAATTGCGGCATCGGCATGACCGTCCATGTTCCGGCGGTCGATGCCGATCGCGCCATCGCGGTGCTTGGCGAGGCCGGGCAAGAGGCATTTGTGATCGGGGAGATACGCCGCGGAACCCGCGGCGTCGTCATCGCTTGAATCGGTGGCGACCGATTGAATAAGGAATCGCCGCGGCAGCCCATCGCCATCCTGATCTCGGGTCGCGGCAGCAACATGCGCGTACTCATCGAACACAGCCGTGCGGCCGGCGCCGCCTATACGGTGGCCTGCGTGTTTTCGGATCAGGCGGGTGCGGCAGGTCTTGGGATCGCGCGTGATTTCGGCATCCCGACACAAGTACTGCCGCCTGGGCAGAGCGCGACTCGCGCCGCCTACGATGATGGGTTGGCCGCCGCCATCGGGGACTGCTCGCCCTCGCTGATCGTACTCGCCGGATTCATGCGCATTTTGTCGGCGCGATTCGTGACGAACTTTGCAGGAAAAATCTTGAACATTCATCCTTCGCTGCTGCCCAAATACCCGGGCCTGCACACCCATCGGCGCGTTCTCGAGGCGCACGAAACGCAGCATGGCGCGACGGTGCATTTTGTCACCGAAGAACTCGACGGCGGTCCGCGGGTCATTCAGGCGCGCGTGGACGTGGCCCCGGGCGATGATGAGGCGAGCTTGAGCCGGCGGGTTCAAGCCATGGAACATCGCATTTATCCGTTGGCGGTGGACTGGTTTTGCGGGGGTCGATTGCGTTACATCGACGGGCAAGCATGGTTGGATGGCCGGGTGCTGGTTGAACCCGTTCAATTCAAGGGCGAGCCAACGTGAGCCGAACCTGGTGGCGCATCCGATGAGCGTTCGGGGACTCACCGCATTGTCGCTGGCGATTCTGGGCGCCGCGCCTATCGGGGCTCAGACCAACGGGACTTCGACCATCGGCGCGCCAACCAGCACTACACAGGCGAGCGGTAACCGGGCCAGCGGCGCGCAGGCGCCGTCCGCCGCCGATGGCGGCATCGCGCCCTTTTCCGCGCATTACGATGCGGATTGGAAAACCATCAACATCGGCACCAGCGACCTCGAACTCAAACCGGATGTGCAGCCGGGCCGCTATATTTATACGTGGACGATCACCGCACGCGGCATATTCCGGCTGTACCGCGACAAGGTCACCCAGAAAAGCTGGCTGAGCATCGATTCGGACCACGCCCGCCCGGAGAAGTACTACGCGGAGGACGGTTCAGCGACCCTTAATCTGGATTTTGATTGGAACAACGGGCGCGCCCGCGGCACATCGGAGACCAAGCCGGTGGAGTTGATTCTCAAGGACGGGACCCAGGATGTGTTGTCCATTCAGGTCGAAGTCATGCTCGATTTGAAGAACGGCACCATGCCGAAGACGTTTCAGATCATCGACAAGGACGAAGTCAAAGAATTCCTGTATGCCCGCGAGGGCACCGCCAAGATCAAAACCGCTTTGGGGCTGCTCGATACCGTCATCGTCTCGAGCCAGCGGGCGGGAAACAATCGAATCCTGCGGATGTGGTTTGCACCGTCCTTGGGCTTCGTACCGGTGCAAGCCGAGCGAAGCCGCGACGGCAAGCTCGAATTTGCCATGCGCATCAAATCGCTTAAGCGTTAGATCGCGTTCAAAGCGGTCGAACGCCGAAGGTCCCGCTAGGTTTTCGGCAAGGTGACGCCGCGCTGACCTTGGTACTTGCCGCCGCGATCACGGTAAGAGGTCTCGCAGACCTCGTCCGACTCGAAGAACAGCATCTGGGCCACGCCTTCATTCGCGTAGATTTTCGCCGGCAGCGGCGTGGTGTTGGAGAATTCCAGGGTCACGTGCCCTTCCCATTCCGGTTCCAACGGCGTTACGTTGACGATTATCCCGCACCTTGCGTATGTCGAATTGTGGACGATGAAATCGTTGGCGACGAAGTTGTGCAGCGTCGGGACGGTGATGTCGAAGACTTCCTCGATCCCTGCGGGCTCGATTCGCTCGACCACATCCCAGACCGGTTCGTCGACCAAAGGACTGACATAAGGGTCGCCTGTCATCAGGGCAACCCTCGCGGCGGCGGACATCGGCATCGATTGATCCGGCTGCGCTCGGATGTCGAGCGAGCTCAAACTCAGTCCACCAACCCCTGCCGCGGTGGCCGCGACCGCCCAGGCTTCTCGGGGCAGCGTGTCGAAGTTGCTCTTGCGCCTCGGTTGCGCGGCGATCATCGGCAGCACCTGCTCCTCGAGCAGTTGCTGCTTCGCCGATCCGGGCGAGAAGCCGACTCGATGCGCAAACCGCAGGACCTGATCCTTGTCCGTGATCTGTATCTTGCACGCCCGGGTGCCGATCGCCGTGGTCTTCTCGCGGATCAGCGAGAAGATTCCGAATCGCAGCAAAAGATGATGCACATCCTCGATCAGCCGCCGCGACTTCGAGTAGTACTCGAGGAAGACGCCGGCATCGGAGTGATCAATGCTGCCGTCGCCGCTAAAGAGCGCCTGCAGAAACAGGCGAACCGAATGCTCGGGCGCCGTGAAGACGATCTGCGGCACGAACTTGTCGCCGGCACCGACGTTGAGGCCGAGATTTCGCAGCCAGTCGTGCGTACGATTTTTCTCCACACGCCCAGACGCGGCCACCGCGGATTCCAGCAGGGCGACCATCGCCGGATCCGCGGTGTCGCACTGAGCCTCCGAGATCATCAAGCCAAGGAGAGTCGCCTCCCAGTCGGGAATGGGCGTCTGTCCGAACACCGGAATCTCGCGGGCGACCGCGATGCGATCGCCGACGCGCAAATCGCTCAAGGACACCCACCGATCGAGCATCCGAAACGGGTGATTCGCCGTGGCCCTTATGCGTAAGCCCGCCCGAGTGCGCAACTCGAATATCTCCCGGCTGCCCTGCGGCACGAATGCCGAAACCTTCGCCGGCCTCAATCGCGAACCGTCCCAGGCCAGGGTGCGCTTGCCCCAGCGCATCTCGGTGATCGGCACGTAGGCGCCGGTATCGGCGTCCACCAGACGAGTATCTCCGGTGACGCACTTTCCGAGACACACAGTCAAAACCGAACGCGGAATCCGGAAATATTCCACCGTGCTCGCGAGCGCGAACGAATTCGGCGGAATGATGCACACGGGCCCTTTGAAATCCACGAATGATTTCTCGTCGAAACTCTTCGGGTCGACGATGGTGGAGTTGATGTTGGTGAAAATCTTGAAATCTTCCGCGCAGCGCACGTCGTATCCATAGCTCGAGGTGCCGTAAGAGACGATCTTGTGGCCGTTGGCCACCCGCACCTGGTCGGGTGAGAACGGCTCGATCATGCCTGCCGATACGGCCATGCGCCTGATCCAGCGATCGCTCTTGATGCTCATTACGTCGATTCGACCGTGATTTTGGGGAATGCCCGGCTGTAATCCTTGTTCAAGGTCGCCAAGCGCGCCGCCGTGCGGCGCGCCATCAACAGGTACGCCTTGGCGCGCGCGCTGCCGGGCTCCGCGATCACCGTCGGCGCGCCGCCGTCCGCGTCCTCGCGAATGCGGATGTCCAACGGCAGCTCGCCCAATAACTGCACCCCGTATTGTTCCGCCATGCGAGCACCGCCGCCGCTGCCGAACACGTGTTCGACGTGACCGCATTCGCTGCAGACGTGCATGCTCATGTTCTCCACCACGCCGAGCACGCGAACCTCGACCTTCTCGAACATCTTGAGGCCCTTGCGCGCATCGAGCAGCGCAATATCCTGCGGAGTGGTGACGATCACCGCGCCGCTCACCGGCACGCGTTGCGCCAGCGTCAACTGAATGTCGCCGGTGCCGGGCGGCATATCGACCACCAGGTAATCGAGCTGACCCCAATTCGTCTCGCCCAGCAATTGGGTCAGCGCCTGGGTCACCATCGGCCCGCGCCACACCATGGGTTGCTCTTGATCGATCATGAAGCCGATGGACATCACCTCGACGCCATGCGCGCGCAAGGGAGTCAAATGCTTGCCGTCCTCGCTGACCGGCTTGGCATTGCTCAACCCCATCATCAATGGTTGGCTGGGGCCGTAAATATCCGCATCCAGCAAGCCGACCTTCGCCCCTTGGGCAGCCCAGGCCAGCGCCAGATTGGCCGCGGTCGTGGACTTGCCCACGCCGCCTTTGCCCGAGGCCACCGCGATCACGTTCTTGACATTGGCGAGCGGCTTTAGCGTTCTCTGGACGGCATGCGCCGTGATCTCCGCCCGCAGCGCGAGTTCGAGCCGGGCATCCCCCAGGACCGGCCGCAAATGGTCCGCCAGCGCCGCTTCCAGCTCCGCCCCGTAGTCGGCGCAAGGAAAGCCCAGCGTCAGTTCTACTCGCGCGACTCCGCCGCGAACTGTGACGGACGCCACAGCTTTGGCCTCCCCCAGCGTCCGGGCCAGATAAGGATCGGTATACGTGTTCAGTCTTTCGCGGATGGCGGCTTCCGCGGGGATGGGTTGATTCATGGTAGCGCTCGATTGTACCGCAGGCGGACCGGGGCGTGCGGTATGGCATAATCCAAAAGGAGAATCAAAATCACGGCGAGCACCCGCACGAAGGGTCACAATGGGTGGCTCCCGATGGCTGTGCAACGTAAAGACACTGAATGAGCTTATTCGCCAACTATCGTGCCGATCGGCTCATCGCCGAGGTCAAGTCCAGCGGTAACCCCGGCAGTCCCCTGGCCCAAAAGGCCTTGGAGAAACTGGTCGCGCTCGGCCCGAACGCCATCGACCCGATCGTGGCCGCCCTGACGACAGCGGAAAAGCGCGAGACCTTGGCCTACGTCGATGCACTCTCCCAGCTGATCGACACCAAGACGCTGCCGCACGTGCTCAAGACCATGGCGGAGGTGAACGGCCGCGCGATGTCCGGAATTGCCTGGGCGCTGTCTTCGAGCCGCAACTATCCCGCGAGCGCCCTGCTCGATGCATTGAACAAATCGGACATGCCGAAGCAGGCGATTCTCGATGTCATCTCGGCGCAGAAGAACCGCTTCACGGTGCGCGACCTCCTGGGCGTCGCCTACACCCAGGAGCCGAGCGAAAGAACCGGCTTGTTCAAGATCATCGGCGAAATCGCGGACGAATCCTCGATCGACGATTTGATCGCGAGAATCGAGGGCAAAGACCCGGTCGCCCGGCTGCACATCATCAATGTGCTCGCGCGCTTCAACACTCCCACCGTGCAGCAGGCGGTGCAGAGGCAGCTCAAGGACAACAGCAAATTCATCCGCTCCGCCGCGCTCTCGGCGCTCGCCCGGATGGATGGACCGTTCGACATGACGGTCCTCTGCAACATGTTGCGCGATCCGGAAATCGAGGTGCAGAACAAGGCGGTCGACGTCGTGGTGCACGCCAACCATCCGGAAACCGTCAAATATCTGGTCGAGGTGCTCAAGGACGAGAATGAATATGCACGGCGCGCGGCGGTCGAAGTGCTGAACGTGGTCGGTACCTCGAAGTCGGTGAAGTATCTGCTGGAAGTGATCGCCGACAGCGATTGGTGGGTGCGCACCCGGGCTGCGGATGCGCTCGGCAAGATCGGCGGTCCGCGGGTGGTCGATGCCGTGCTCACTCTCATCAAGGATGAGAATCAGGACATCCGGCGCGCGGCCATCGAGATCCTGAACCAGACCAAGGATGAACGCGCCGTGGCGCAATTGATCGAAGCCACCAAGGATTCCGATTGGTGGGTGAGCGAGCGCGCCGTGGATGCCCTCGCGGAAATCGGCAGCACCAAGGCGCTCCCCCGCTTCATCGAGATGCTGTCGACCAGCGAGCCGAAGTCCCTGCCCACGGTGATTCGGGCCATCGGCAAGGTGGGCGATCAAAAGTGCATCGAGCACCTGCTGCCCTTGCTGCAGCGGCCGGAAAACGAGATCAAGGCGGAGACCATCTCCGCGCTCGCGAAACTCGCGGATGAGCGCCGCGCCGAGACGATTCGCGTGCGCCTGCAGGCGATCGTCGGCAGCGCCGACGGCACCATCAGCCAGGCCGTGGCCCGCGCCATGCTGGAGCTCGACAACCGCTTCTCCACGCAGCAAATCGCCGCCAATCAACGCGCCGAGAAGATGCAGGAACCGGCCAAGACTCTGCTCATCGACAATCAGGATATCGCCAAGGTCGTCCGGGAGCAGGAAATCGCGGCGGCCAAGCTGGATATTGCGACCTTGAAGACCGGCGATGTGATCGAAGGCCGCTACAAGTTCATCGAAAAGATCGGCAAGGGCGCTTTCGGCACGGTCTTGCTGATGGAAGACACCGTGGTCGAAGAGCGCCTGATCTTGAAGTTCCTGAACCCGAACGTGTCCGCGGACGAGGAAATGATGAAGCGCTTCGTGCATGAATTGCGCTATAGCCGCAAGATCACGCACAAGAACGTCATCCGTATCTACGATTTCCTCTACATCCGCGGCAACTACGCCATCTCGATGGAGTATTTCCCGTCGCACACCTTGGGCGGCGAGATCGTCAACGAAAAACCGGTGAACCTGAAGCGCGCGGTCAAATTCGGCATCGATATCGCGACCGGGATGGCGGTTGCGCACCAGGCCGGCATCGTGCACCGGGATTTGAAGCCGGCGAACATCCTGATCGACAACGACGGACTGCTCAAGATCGTGGACTTCGGCGTGGCCGCGGCGCAAAGCCAGGGCGACACCCAGCTGACCAAGACCGGCTACGTCATCGGCTCGCCCAAGTACATGGCGCCGGAGCAGATCCTCGGCAAGAAGGTCGATGAGCGGGCCGACATCTATAGCTTGGGCGTGATCCTGTACGAAATGTTCGCCGGCGTGCCGCCCTATTCGCGCGGCGATCACATGTCGGTCATGTACCAGCACGTGCAGGGCAAGGCCCGTCCACCCATCGATGTGAACAAAGAATTGCCCATGGAATTGAACAACTTAGTGATGAAATGCATGTCGCTCGACAAGGCCAAGCGCGCGCAGAGCATGGATGAATTGCGCCTGTCGCTCGAAAAATTCCTCTAGCTCCGGAGCCCCCGCTCCTCCAGCACCCGCTCCTTTGGCGTCCCGCAGGGGCCCTGAGCCTTGACGGACCTCACGTTTATGCCCCAATCCACGGCTGGACGCTCGAAAATCCAATGGCTTACGGGTAGCCTTAGGCCTCATGGCAAGAATCGACGCATTCCTCAAATTGGGCGTGGCGCAAGGCTGCTCGGACCTGCATCTGGCCGTCGGCGTGCCCCCCATGCTGCGGATGCACGGCGACCTGATGCCGATCAAGTTTCGCGACTTGGGCGAAGCTGAACTCGAGTCGTACATCACCGAGGTTTTGACCCAGTCGCAGCTGAAACATCTGCGCGAGGGCAATGACCTCGACTTCTCGTATGTGTCGAC
>Ga0181537_10001221_pt1 | contig 23906 bp, 16 predicted proteins | sample PEATcosm2014_Bin_39_FD_119765 | JGI IMG/M metagenome (GOLD analysis project Ga0181537, IMG submission 119765) | Peatland microbial communities from MTU Mesocosm Facility, Houghton, MI, USA - PEATcosm2014_Bin23_10_metaG | ecosystem: Environmental > Terrestrial > Soil > Wetlands > Peat | place...
CATCCTGGGTAGTTCCGCGGAAGGTCGTTACATGGCGAAGGTACTGGTTCTTTATTACTCTTCCTACGGGCACATCGAGCGCATGGCCGAAGAGGTGGGTGCGGGCGCGCAGGAGGCCGGGGCCGAAGTTTCCCTGAAGCGCGTGCCCGAAACGGTCCCGGAGGACCTTGCGCGCAAGTCGGGTTTCAAGCTCGACCAGGCCGCGCCGCTTGCCAAAATCGAAGAGCTTGCCGATTACGACGCTGTCATATTTGGAACGCCGACGCGCTTCGGAAACATGGCCGCCCAGATGAAGAACTTCCTGGACCAGGCGGGGGGCCTCTGGATGCGCGGCTCGCTGGTCGGGAAGGTGGCCTCGGTATTTGCGTCAAGCGCTACCCAACACGGTGGCCAGGAATCGACGATCCTGACGTTTCACCCCGTGCTGTTGCACTTGGGTTTCGTCATTGTGGGGCTACCGTACGCTTTCCAGGGCCAGATGGGAGTCGAGGAGGTCAAGGGCAATTCGCCCTACGGCGCCTCGACCATCGCAGGGGGCGACGGCAAGAGACAGCCCTCCACGGCCGATCTGGCCGGTGCCCGGTTTCAAGGCGCGCACGTTGCGCGCATTGCGCAAAAACTTCGTTGAGACGGCGGTTTAGAACTCCGCCCAGTCCTTTTCCGCGGATTTGACCGATTTGCGCTTGAGGCCAGGCGCAGGAGTTGGGCTCGGGGATGGCACAGTCTTCCGAGGCGGCCCCTGCTCGTTCGACGCCGCGGACCTTGGCGTGGCATTGAGCTTGAATACGCTGACGACCGACGCCAGCTTCTCGGCCTGTGACTTCAGGCTGGCTGCTGCCGCGGCGCTTTCTTCGACCAGGGCGGCATTTTGCTGCGTCACGTGGTCCATCTGCACGACTGCTTCATTGACCTGGCTGATGCCGGAGCTTTGCTCGATTGCGGCGCTCGTGATGTCCGCGATGAGGTCGTTCACGCGCCTGACCTGATTGACGATCTCGCTCATCGAAGCGCCGGCGGCGTCGGCCTGGCGCGTGCCGGCTTCCACTTTGGTCACGGACGCCTGGATCACGGACTTGATTTCCTTGGCGGCCTGCGCGCTGCGTTGGGCAAGGTTGCGAACTTCCCCCGCGACAACCGCGAAGCCACGGCCCTGATCCCCTGCGCGCGCAGCTTCGACTGCCGCGTTGAGCGCCAGGATATTGGTCTGGAATGCGATGGCATCGATGACACCGATGATTTCGCCGATCTTCTGGCTGTCGGACGCGATCTGGGCCATCATCGACACGACATCGCTCACGATCACGCCACCCTTGCCGGCGGCGACGCTGGCCGCATCGGCGAGTTGGATCGACTGCTTGGCGTTGTCGGCCGTCTGCTTGACGGTGGAGGTGAGCTGTTCCATGGAAGCGGCGGTCTGCTCGAGGCTGCTGGCTTGCTGCTCGGTCCGCGACGACAGGTCGAGATTGCCCGCGGCGATCTGTGCGCTCGCCGTGCCAACCGAATCGACTCCTATGCGAACGTCGGAAACGACTTGCACGAGCGAGTTGCGCATGTCTCGCATGCTGCGCAACAGGCTCGCAATTTCGTCACGCCCTTCGACGAGGATTTCCTTCGTGAGATCCCCGGACGCGATCGTTCCGGCGATCTGAGCGGCGTACGCCAGGGAATTCCGGATGCCGGCGATCATGGTCCAGCCGAACACGAGAGCGAAGATCGAGGCGAGCGATACGCCCGCAATGGCGAGACCGCGAATGAGCTGGTAGCGCGAATTGCTCGCGTCGTACTCCTTCTTCGCCTCGTCGAGCTGGATCCGGATGAGCTGGTCGCTCGTGTCCTTGAGGTTCTCGTAGATCGGCGCCATCTTGACGAGAATGATCGCCTGGGCGGCCGCGTAGTCCCCATTGACGAGTGCCTCGCGCGCCGGCATGACCGCCTCGCTTTGAAAGCTCCTGTACGTTTCCGAATACTTGTTGGCGAGAGCCTTTTCGCCGGGCGTAAGATAGGTGGACATATATCCACTCCACGTCTTGGCGATCAGCGGGACATAGACGTCGATCTTCTTGAGGGCCCAATTGGTGGTTTCCGCAGTGCGGTCCATCGACGCGTGGGAAAGGACCCGGTCCATCCGAAGCACGGCATTCTGGACGGTATCGAGTTGACCAAGGCTGACGGTGCGGTCTTCGTAGACGGTGCGCAGGCCTTCGTTGGATTTGTACAGTCCGCCGATGCCGATTGCGCCGCCGACAAGCAGCATCGCGATCAGGATGCCCAGCAGCACGAAAAGTCGGGTCGAGATGTTGAACTTGTTCATGATGCCGGTTCCTTGTGCGATTTCGAAGTTGCGTCGATCAAGCCGGGGATCGCTCCGAAGGTTCGATCCATGTCGATCAGGATGAGCAGGCGCTGATCGCCGCCGTCTTCAAATTGCGCGAGCCCCATCACGAATTGCTCGTCGCCGCACGCGTCCCATTGCGGAGCCAGCTTGATCTGGTCGTGTTGAAGGGACGTCACATCCAGGACGCGGTCGACGACAATGCCGAGCATTCGATCGCGTACCTTGAGCACGATCACGATCCGGTGCCTGCCGACGTCTCTTCCGCCGATGCCCAGTTTCAGTCGCAGGTCGATGATGGGAACGATCGTGCCTCGCAGATCGAGCACGCCCTTGACGTAATCCGGCGCGTCGGCAATTCGGGTCGGCTCTTCGTAATGCCGAATTTCCTGGACCTGGAGGATGTCGATTCCATAGCGCTCGTCGCCCAAGCCGAAGGTCAGAAACTCGGCGATGCCGGTCCCGTCCTGCGCGGACACGCAAGCCGACGACTCGGGAGCGCAATCGCGCACGGTCGGAGCCGATTCCTTCGAGTATTCCATAGCACCCACGGGACTTGCCTCCTTGGTTTGTAGAAAGGGCGAGCGAGCGCATCGACGCCGTCCTGGTGCAGCTTTATACGGACGAGGCCGTCGACTGCGCAGTCAGTCGATCCCGTCCACGCGCGTCGGGACTTCGTGACAGACCTTGTAGGGAATTCTCGATTGCGCAAACTGACCGGGAAAATGCCGCGCAAACCGCGGCGGAAACTGCATAAAAGCCATCGTCCGGCCGTACACTGGCGCCTCATTTCCGGACCGCGCCGGCATGAGTTCCCTCAGGAAAAAGATAATCACATTTGGCCTCGCGGCCGCGGGGGCATCGGTGCTTTTTCTCCTGCTGCTGGGCGTTGCGCTGCAGTCGGTTCGCATTGACGGTCCCTTGTACCGGCGAATTGCCAATGCACACGAGCTCGTTGCCGACGCGCAGCCGCCTCCGCTGTTCATCGTCGAGGCGCATCTCACGGTTCTGCAGATGCTGCATGCGGCAGGCGCACGCAAGCCTGACGAGCTCGAAGCGCTCGCGCACCGATACCGGTTGCTGCGCGACCAGTTCGAACGCGCCAGCAACAAGTGGAGCGCAAAGCTGCCGCCGGGTTCCATCGCCGACAGCTTTATCGGGAGAGCGCGCTCTCCGGCGGTCCATTACTTCCAACTTGTCGACCAGGAACTGATTCCCGCGCTGCAGCAGGGAAGGCTAGCGCGGGCAAACGAATTGTTGGAATCCCAATTGCAGCCGCTTTTCGAGGAGCACCGGCAGGCAATCGAGGAAGGCGTGGCGCTCGCCCGCCAATTGAGCGACGGAATCGAGGCGGACGCAACGAGATTTGCCGCCATCGTGGTCACGGTCGTGATTGCAGGGTGGATCGCGATTGCCGGATTGATGTTGCTGGTCTTGCGCCGCTGGTGGGCGCAGCCGCTGCTGGCGCGGGTCGAGGAGGTCAATGGCGTCCTTGCGAAGATCGGCGAAGGCGACTATCGATCCCATCTCAGTCTCCGCAAAGGCGATGAATTCGACCGGATACTGACCGCGGTCGAAAGCATGCGTGGCAAGCTGGAGGAGGCCATGCGTGTTGCGGAGGAGGAGCGCGAGAAGGCGCAACAAGCCGCGCAAGCCAAAGGAACGTTCCTCGCGAACGTCAGCCACGAGATCCGGACTCCCATGAATGGAATCCTCGGCCTCGCGTACCTCGCGCTTCGGACCGATCTGTCGCGCCAGCAGCGCGACTACCTGCAGAAGATCGAGGCGTCGAGCAAGACGCTGCTTCACATCATCAATGACGTACTCGATTTCTCGAAGATCGAAGCGGACAAGCTGCAGCTGGAACGCGTGGAATTCGACCTGGACAAGTCCGTCGACCGTGTCATGCAGATCGTCAGCCCGGGCGCCGCGGACAAGGGCCTGGAACTCGTGATTCGTCGCGCGCCCAACGTGCCCACGATGCTCGTCGGCGACCCCCTTCGGATCGAGCAGGTACTCATGAACCTGCTGTCGAATGCGATCAAGTTCACGAGCGAAGGGGAAGTCTGCCTTTCAGTGGACTACCTGGGGAGGAAGCCGTCGGGCGAAGAAATCCGCTTCTCGGTGCGCGATACCGGGATCGGGATGACACCGCCTCAGATCGAAGGCTTGTTCGAGTCGTTTTATCAGGCCGATGCGTCAATGGCACGGCGCTTCGGCGGAACCGGTCTGGGGCTGGCGATCAGCCGCCGGCTTGCGCATTTGATGGATGGCGAACTTGCCGTCGAATCGGGTCGCGACCGGGGCAGTACGTTCCGTTTCACGGTAATCCTGCAGCGCGCGGACAAGGCGCCGATCGCGCACCACGCGCACTTGCTGGCTGGCGTACGCGTCCTCGCCGTCGACGACAACACGACATCGCTGCAAGCCTTGGAAGAGATCCTGAGGTCATTCGGCATGGACGTGGTTGCGGCAGACAACGGCGCCGAGGCGATCCGCTTGTTCGAGGGCGCCAACCTCGCGGGCGCACCCTTCGCGATTTCGATCGTGGATTGGTTGATGCCGGGAATCGATGGATTCGCCGTGATCGATTCGCTTCGTGCGAACGGATCCGGCCATCGGACAGCCTTCGTCCTGGTGACCGCGCACGAACAAGCAAGGTTGGAGGCGGAGCGCTCGGCGCACGAGCTTGATGGCTTCATCCTCAAGCCATTCACTCCGTCGATCATCCTGGACACGATCCAGGCAGCACTGGATGTCGACCAACGCCACGTCGCGGAGAAGTTCCGCCTGGAGGCTGTCGGCTCGGATGCGCTGCAATCGATGACCGTTCTCGTCGTGGAGGACAACGAGATCAATCAGCTGGTGGCCTCGCAAGTCCTCGAATCCATGGGGGCGCGCGCGACCATCGCGGGTGGTGGCCCGGACGCAATCCGTCTGTTGGCGGCGGGGGTCGCGTTCGACGCGATATTGATGGACGTACAGATGCCGGACATGGACGGCTTTGAAGCAACCGCCATCATTCGAAGGCTGCCGAAGCTGGCGGACATCCCGATCATTGCAATGACCGCGCATGCCGTGTCGGGCGATCGGGAAAAATGCCTGGATGCGGGAATGAGCGACTACGTGTCCAAGCCCATCTCGCCGCCGGTGCTTGTCCAGGTGCTATCGCGGTGGTTGAAGTCGCGGCGCGATCGCGTGGGGACCGAACTGCTGCGCACCGCGCCTTCGCCCCATGGCAGGGAGATCGACGCCCTGCAGGCGATGGGCTCCCGTCTGCCTTCGTTCGCCCTGGATGGCGCACTCGCCCGCTTTGGCAGCAAGCCCAGGAATTTGCTGGAAGCCTTGTGTATTTTTGCCGAGCAACACGCGAATGCAAAGGCGAACCTGGAGAAGTTGGCGGCGCAGGGAGATTGGCCTGGTGCCACGTTTCAAGCGCATACTCTGCGCGGCGCTGCGCTTGCCGTCGGACTCATGGAGATCGCAAGGAGCGTCGGCAGCTTCGAGGACGTGGTGCGCAGCAGAGGCGAGGATGGCCAGGACCTGCGAGAAGTCGAGGATGTGCTGCAAGCACTCGATACTTCGCTCCTTGCAGCGATCAGCGAGATCAATCGTCTCGAGCGAGAGCGGGCATGACGATGAACGTACTGGCGGTTGACGACGATCCCGTAACCATCGCTGTTTACCGCAGCCTCCTGGAAGACCTGGACGACGTTTCTCCCATCGCGTTCACCCAGCCGGAGGATGCGCTGCGCTATTGCGGCGTCGCAGAGCCCGACCTGGTCATCCTGGATTACATGATGCCGTCGATCGACGGCGTCGACTTCGTGCGGCGCCTGCGCAAGACGCCTGGGCGCGCGGAAATCCCGATTGTCGTCGTCACCGCCAATCGGGATCGGGAAGTTCGCCAGCGCGCGCTCGAGGCCGGTGCGACGGACTTCCTGGGTAAACCGGTGGACTCGCAGGAATTCACCGTCCGCGTCCGCAACATGCTCGCGTTGCGCAGGGCGTTCCTGCAGGTGGGCGACCGTGCCAGGATCCTTGCGCTCGAGGTTGCGACGGCGACGGAGAAAATCCGCGCCAATGAACGCGACACCTTGTACGCACTGGCGCGGGCCGCCGAATACAAGGACCCGGAAACCGGCGCGCACATCATTCGCATGGCAAATTACGCGCGCATGATCGGCGGCCGCCTGGGCCTGACGGCGGAGGAACAGGACACCTTGCTGCAGGCCGCTCCGCTCCACGATATCGGCAAGATCGGCACGCCCGATCACATCCTGCTCAAGGCGGGACCGTTGACTGCCGATGAGCGCGTGATCATGAACCAGCACGCGACCAACGGTTGGCGTATTTTGCGCTCGCACGTTTCCCCGATCCTGCAGGCAGGGGCGACGATCGCGCATACCCACCATGAAAAGTTCGATGGCTCGGGCTACCCCCAGGGACTGGCGGGCGAGGCGATACCTCTATTCGGCCGCATCGTCGCCGTCGCGGATGTCTTCGATGCCCTGACCTCCGTGCGGCCCTACAAGGAAGCGTGGCCCGTCGAACGGGCGCGCGATTTCCTGTCGCAAGGGAGTGCCAAGCATTTCGACCCTGCCTGCGTACGAGCGTTCCTGGATGGATGGGCAGATGCGATGGAGATCAAGAAAGCGCATCCTGGCTAGCATGGGCACGACCGGGGTTTCGGGAACCGACGTTGATGCGCCAGGGGTCCCCCTCGCGCGCCGGCTGGTCGGTTCGATATTCGCCATCTCGCTGTTCGCCCTGGCCGGCACGGTGCTCGCTGCCTATTACTTCGTTTTCGCGCCTGGCCGGGTCGCGGTCATCGATGCGGAGCTCGCGCAGGCACTGGACCGCGCGGGCGACCTCATCGACGAGGGGCGCGAACGGGCGGCGCAATTCAACATCGAGCGCGCCCGATGGGGAAGCGCCGGGCTGATCAATCTCGATGACGAAGTGTCCATCATTCGCCTCGTCGGCGCTTCGTTCTTTGCCCGGCCCTATCTCGCCGCGGTCGCCATCGCGAGGGAAGACGGACAAGAGTTGCTTCTCCTGCGGCCGCGAAACGGAACGATCCTGACGCGCGCGACGGACCCCAGGCGAGCGCCAGGCATAGCGGTGTTCACGGAATGGACGTACGACGGCCGACGGCTGAGCACGAACCGCGCGCCCAGTTCCTACGACAGTCGCAAGCGCCCATGGTTTGCCGTGATCCACTCCGTTTCGGATGCAACGACCGTGCGTTGGACCGACCCCTACGAGTTCCAGTCGACGGGAACCATGGGCATTTCCTCCGTCGTGCATTGGAAGGCGCCGGACGGGATCAACTACTACAGCACCTCTGATTTCGAGCTCGAAGGCATCGCCCGCCTGTTGCGCACGTTTCCTGCGGGCAAGAAGGGATTTGCGGCTCTTTTGCTCTCCGATGGGCACTTCCTCGGTGGACCCAGACAATCGGGTCGCACATCTTCGATCGAGGAAAACTCCCCTCACGGGTTAACCGATGCGATGCGTCCGGCGGAGAATTCCTCTTCGATCGCGACCATTGCCGATGCCGCGGTCGAGCTGCCCGTATTGCCGGCGATCTACGACCGCTGGAAGGCTTCCGGCGACCGCGCTTTCGACTCATCCCACTTCGATGTGGGCGGGGAACGATGGATCGCGATGTTCCGCCAGTACCCTCTGGGCCCGAATGCACAGCTCCTGGCGGTCATGGCGCCGGAAGCCGATTTCTCGCCCGTTTCGCCATCGCAGGTTGGGCTCTTCTTTGCATTTTCCCTGGGCCTTCTCGCCGCGGCAGTTCTACTGGCTGTACACGTTTCCTCGCGCGTCACCCGTCCCCTTGTCGCGCTTACCAATGAAAGCAAAAGGATCGGCCGCCTGGAACTCGACGAACCGGTGACGGTGGACGGCAACTGGCGCGAGATCGCCGCCATGCAGCGCGCGCAGGAGGCAATGCGTTCCAGCCTTTTTGCCGCGACGACGAACCTGGAGGAAACGGTCGCACAGCGAACCGCGGCATTGACGATCGCCAAGGAAGCTGCCGACCAGTCGGCGCGCGCGAAGTCGGCGTTCCTCGCCAACATGAGTCATGAAATCCGCACGCCGATGAACGCCATCATTGGCCTGGCCATGCTTGCCCTGCGCAAGGAATCGCATACGCCACCACGCGAATACCTGGAAAAAATCCTCGATTCCGCAAGTTCGCTCCTGCATATCCTGAACGACATTCTGGACATCTCGAAAATCGAGGCTGGCAAAGTAGAGATCGAGCGCTATCCCTTGTCCCTCGACGCCGTGCTTCGAACCGCGTTGCAAATCATCCTGCCTGCGGCGCAACGCAAGGGTCTGGAAGTCATCCAGGAACGCTCGCCCGACCTGCCGGACGCATTCATCGGAGACGCGCTGCGCCTCCAGCAGATCCTTGTCAATTTGCTGTCGAACGCAGTCAAGTTCACGGAGAGGGGGGAGGTCACGGTCAGTGTCGAAGGCGGAGTGCGGACGCGGGATCAACAGCAGTTGCTGTTCACGATTCGTGATACGGGAATCGGCATCGAACCCGACAAGCTTCGAGAGCTGTTTCGCCCATTCACCCAGGCCGATGAATCGACGTCGCGTCGATACGGCGGGACCGGCCTTGGCCTGGCGATATCGCGCCGCCTGGTCGAGCTTCTGGGTGGGGCGATCGACGTCGCGAGCGTACCGGGGCGTGGGACGACATTCACGTTCTCGGTACAGCTGCTCCTGGACGCGAACTTCAAAAGCCCGGGAAATTCGATCGGCTCGCACGTGTTCCATGACGCCATCGACGGCTCCGGGTTTCGATTTTCCGGTGCCAAGGCACTGCTCGCCGAGGATAACGAACTCAATCGGACGGTGGCAAAGGGGCTGCTCGAGGAATACGGATTGAAAGTCTCCGTTGCACGGTCGGGAAGCGAGGCGATCGAGCTGCTGGCAAGCGGATCGGAATTCGACATCGTCTTCATGGACGTCCATATGCCGGGAATGGACGGGTACGAGGCGACGAAGTCGATCCGCAAGCTTCCCGGCGGTGAAGAGCTTCCCATTGTCGCGATCACCGCGCTTGCGATGACCGGTGACAGGGAGCGTTGCCTTGCGGCGGGGATGGATGATTACCTTTCCAAGCCGATCGTTCCCGCCGAATTGACCGAGTGCCTGCAGCGCTGGATCAGTCGCTTTGCCGCGCCTGTCGCGGACCCGCAGCTCCGCGATGGCGCTGGTCGCGCCAGCACGGCCGATCCGGTTCTGCACGCCTTGCACGCTCGACTGCCATCATTCGTTCCGGAGGAGGGCCTCGCGCGCACCGGCGGCAGCGCGGTGCGCCTGCAGGCGCTTATCAGGACGTTCGCCCGCTTGCACGGTGATGCCGTCAATCGATTGCGCCTGAGTGGGGGCGCCGACGCCCTGGTCGACGAAGTGCATGCTCTTGGGGCGTCGGCCGGAATCACAGGCTTCGTTTTGCTCGCGGAGCGCGCGCGTCGCGTCGAGCAATTGCTCGTTTCCGACCAGAACGGCACCCGGAACGGACATGACGCTTCCCTGGAATCGGAAGTTGCAAGTCTTCGATCGTTACTGGAACGTACGATTTCCGAGATTCAAGGTGTTCTGGGGCGATCGGAGGTGCCGAGCTGAGCGGTGCTATTCCACCTCGGCATCGATCAATCCGGAACGTATCGCAAAGCGGACCAATGCCGGCAGGTCGCGCACGCCGAGTTTTGCCATGAGGCGACCCCGGTACGTGTCAACCGTTTTGGGCGATAGATGCAGCTGCCCGCCGATTTTTGCGCTGGAGTGCCCGTTGACCACCATTGTGATGATCTGGCGCTCCCTGGCAGACAATTGGGATAATGGGTCGGATTCGGCGTCGGGCGAAAGGGCCTGCGCGGCCAGTTCCGCGGTGTTCTCCCCCAGGTACTTGCGACCCTCCGACACGGCCTGGATGGCGCGCAGAAGCTCCGAGCGCGGCGAGCCCTTCAGGATATATCCGGCGGCCCCTTCCCGGAGGGATTCGGCCACATGCCTCGGCTGGCTCGACATGGTGAGAACCAGTACACGCGCCGGCAAGCCACGTCGACGCATCTCCGAAAGCAATTCCAGTCCGGATCGCGCCTTGAGATTCAGATCGAGAAGGACGATCTGCGGCTTTAGGTCCGCGATCTCGGCGAGTGCCTGCGTGATTTCCGCGGACTCGCCCACGATTTCGTGACCCTCGGCCTCCAGCATCGAGCGCAGGCCGTCGCGCACGATGACGTGGTCGTCGACCAGGTAGATCCTGCTCATCGTGTCCGCCCGTCAAGGGACGAAGGCATCGTTCGAATGGCGGGCGCCCTCGAACCCGACGCGCCCGCCGGAGCCAAAGGCCCATTATACGAACGACGACGCTAAATAAGGATTCTCTGCGTAAAACGAGCGGCAGGATCGTCCTGAGCGACACGACCTGGCACATCGTGAAACGCGCGAGGACGCGATCGAGCGTACATTTGCCGCATCCGAAAGCGCAACGGCCAAGAGGGAGCCTTGCCGCGACGGGTAGCTTTCCCGATCCAATTAGAACGGAATTCGACAGAGCATCCTACTGGGAGGAAATCATGAATATTCGAATCCTTGCGATCGTCGCATGGTGCGCAGCCTTCGCTTCGATGCCTGCAATTGCTGCGGCACCCGCCGATGCTCCCGCGGGTTCAAACGGCATCTGCAAGGACGGAACCTATTCCAACGCTGCAATGAAAAAGGGTGCCTGCAAGGGACACAAGGGCGTCAAGGATTGGTGGGGCGTCGACTCGAGCACGCCCGCCAAATCTGGTGCGTCCCCGACCTCGGCGCCCGCGGCGGCTGCAACTCCAGCTCCAGCTCCTGCGGCAGCCCCGTCCGCTCCTGCTCCCAGTACGCAGGCACCGGCGGCCACGAAAGCGTCAAGTTCGAAGGCGCCCGAGCCGGCCGCAAGCGCCGCGCCCGGTGGTGGCCCCGGCCTCGTCTGGGTGAACTCGGAATCCAAGGTTTACCATTGTCCGGGCGATCGTTGGTATGGAAAAACAAAGCAGGGCTCCTACATGAGCGAGTCCGATGCGATCGCGAAGGGCAATCATGCCGATCACGGCAAAAGCTGCAAATAGAGCGGGAGGGAAATCATGGGATTGCTGGATGGTTTGATCGGCGGCGTTGTTGGTGCAGAACTGCAATCGCTGGCGACGCAGGTGATCGAGAAGCACGGCGGCGTCCAGGGCATCGTCGCCCAATTCGAACAGCAAGGGCTGGGGCCCACGGTACAGTCCTGGATCGGCAACGGGCCGAACGCGGCAATCAGTGGGGACCAATTGCATCAGGTACTCGGGCCGGAAGTGCTGCAAGGACTCGCGTCCAAGCTTGGTATCTCGAGTCAGGAGTTGGCATCCAAGCTCTCAGCCGTGCTACCGCAAGTCGTCGACAAGATGACACCGCAAGGAACTGTGCCCGCCGCTTGAACGCCCGCTGAACTCGCCTTGCGCGCTCGGGCGCAAGGCGAGAAGGTCCCAGCCGGGTTTGACGCGTGGAGACGGCCCTTGGTTCGAAACCTAGCGCGCCGCTTGGGCGGGATATGCCTCTTCCAGCGCGATCGAGCCGGTTTCCAGGAGCGACTTCAAGTTGGACATGATCTTCGGCCAGCCGCCGGAGACGGCCGCAATGAGCTTGGATGGCTCGCGTTCGATCGAATGCGTGATGGTGAGTTTGACCGCCTTTCCACTCGGTTCCAGCTCCATCGTGCAAAGGGAATTGCCTTCGGCCTTGAGTTCGGGCTTGATCTGGTGTTGCCAGCGAATGACGAGTCGCTTCGGCGGATCCGACTCCAGGATTTCCCCGTCATCAAAGACTTCCCCGGATTCGGAAATCAACTGCCAGGTCGAGCCCGAAGTCCAAAGGCTTTCGCAGCGCATGCCGAACCAGTACTGCTTCATGAACGCAATGTCCGTGAGGGCGGACCAGAGCTTTTCCGGCGTGGTACGGATGTACGTCACGTAGACAAAAGTCGATTTAGCCATTGGCCTTCTCCAGTCGTCGTTTCAGGTCCTGCAGTGCCTTCAGGCGCGGCTTCTCGAATTTCGCGATCCAGCGCTCATAGATTTCCTGCAGTGGCACCGGATTGAGAAAATGCAGCTTCTCCCGTCCGCGCCACAGGGTCACCACAAGGCTTGCGGTTTCGAGCACGCCCAGATGCTGGGTTACACCCTGGCGTGTCATGTCCAGGTATTCGCACAAATGGTTGAGGCTGCGGCCATCGTGTGCGTGCAGCAGGTCCAGCAGCTTGCGCCGGCTGGGATCGGCGAGGGCCTTGAACAGCAGATCGGTGTCATCGGTGCGCTCAGCCATGAATGGCGCCAGGCGAGTGAATATCAACCGGAATAATACGCAAGCATTTACTTGCATGTCAAGCCACGAACGCTTTGTCGCATTGGGCCTGCGCCGCACAATTGCGTTGCCGGGCTAGACCGCTGAACGTGGGATTGGAGCGTCACCGGGCGGTCATCGTGCATTTCTAGGATGGCCCGCATGAGACCGCACGCCCACATCGTGCAAGCCCTGGCATCGGCGCTGCTCACCGTCTGCGGCGTGCTTTTCTCGTCGGGCGCGCAAGCGGGAACATCGCCGAACCTGATCATCAATGGCGACGCAGAGGCACACCGTTGCACGAGCGACTTCACGGCACAAACACCGGTGCCCGGTTGGCGCGTGGTGCGTGGCGCCGCAAGCGTCCTTTGCTACTCGGCGTTTTCGTTCACCGGTGCCGCACCCGTATTGCCCCAGGACGGATCCGCGGGCTTGGCCTTGTTTGCAGCGCCCGGCATCGATTCCGCGATGGAGCAGGATGTCGACGTTGCGACCGCCTCGAATGAAATTGACGCGGGCGAGGTCGGTTTCGAGCTTTCCGCATGGTTGGGCGGCTGGCAGGACCGGCCTGAGCATGCGACGGTGACGGCAAACTTCCTCGATGCCGATGGCCGCGCGAGCGGCTTGCCGGTGGTTCTTCCGGGGCCGAATGCGCAGGAACGTGGCCAACTCACGGCGCTGCGCGCGCGTGCGATCGCGGGTCGCGTGCCACCGGGCACCCGCACCATTCGCGTGACGGTCGATTTCCTGAGCGGGATGACTTCGTTCCAGAATGCCTTTGCGGACAATATTCGCCTGTTCCTGACGGGTGCGCGCGCGCGTATCGAGGCAGGGCAATTGGCGCCGCCGCGGGCAGCGGTGCCGCCGCTCGACCATGTCTATATCGTGATGATGGAGAACACGAATTTCGCCGACGTGGTCCATCGCAAGGGCGCTTCCGTCACGGTGGACTCCAGCATGCCTTTTCTCGCTTCGCTTGCAGGGCAAGGGGTGGTGTTGACCGATTCTTGGGCGACCTACCATCCAAGCGACCAGAACTATGTCGCAATGGTTGCCGGCGACACTTTCGAATTCGGCCCGGTGTACTACCCAGATTTCGACCTCAACGCAAATCACGTCGGTGACCTGCTTGACACCCAACGCCGATCCTGGCGTGGCTACGTGCAATCCATGAATACGCCATGCAATCTCGTCATCGGCGGTGGCGGCGATGCATGGTTTGCACCCGATGACGAACCCTTCGCGCAGTTCCAGGATGTCATCGGCGACCCGTTGCGGTGCAACCGGGCACTGCGGGATCTGGGTGACTTCGAGCAGGCGCTCGCGAAAGACACACCACCGGATTTTGCGTGGATCGCGGCGGATGGCTGGTGGGACGGCGAGGGCGCCTGGTACGAGAATTACAGCGTCCCGTTTTCCTTGCAGATGCAGGACGAATTCCTCCAGGGGACGCTCCAGCCTTTGCTTGCCTCGAAGTCCTGGAGGACCTCCCGCACCTTGCTGGTGATCACCTGGGACGAAGCCGATGGTTGGGGCTGGCCCGACGACCACGTGCCGACGATCCTGGTCGGATCTCCCGGTCTGCTCAAGGCAGGCACGATCGACGAAGCACATCGCGACGGTTACGCTGTCCTGCGTACTGTCGAAAGTGCCTTTGGCCTGCCGACCCTTGGTCGCTTCGACAAGTACGCAAATGCGCTTGACGAGATCTTCGCCGGGAATCCCGACGTACCGAAGCCAACTTTGCGGCCCTCGCAGGAAATCGCGACGCGCGGAAGCATCGTCGACACGTTCGGCCAGGTTGCAACTCCCGCCGCGGTCGTGCGCGGCGATTCGATCCGCCTGGACGCGACTAGCCCGGGAGCGTCCGTCGTCCTTGCGCAGTATGGCGAGGTGCCGGGTCCCGCTGACCGGCATGCGGTCGTCGGTGACGATGGGGTTGTGCGGTTTTCGACTGGTGACCTCGCGCCCGGACGGTACGCGGCCTGGTTGCTCGACGAGCGCGGGGCACCCGCGCATGCCGGCCTGCCGGTGCTGGTCTTGAACGGCGGCAAAGTCACGCCGCAGTCAACCGGCGTCGAAATTCTCGGCGCCGAATCGGCTGTTCCTGCGGTGCGCCAGGGCTCGAATCTCGTTGTCCATTACTGCCTGGCCGCGGGCATTGCATCGACCAATGCGTGGATCGGCGTTTTCCCGGCGGGAACGCCGATCGACCAGATGACGCAAGCCAATACGCTCAATATCAGCAACTGGCTGTACACGCCGGGCAGTCCTGCGGGTTCCCTTTGCGGGGATGCCGGTGCCTACGTTTCCGAACTCCCACCGGGCGCTGCATACGAGTTCGTGCTTTTGCAAAACCTGGCAGACGGCAACGCGTTGCCGGTTGGACAGAGCGCGCCGTTCTCCGTGACGCCCTCGCTTGCGCAATAGCCGCGCGAGACTACGACGCGGCGGCAGTCGTCTTGAATCCGAGGATGCTGTACAAGGGGCAGTTGCCGATCATGCCGGTGACCAGCGGAACGACGCCAATCCATGCCCAGGCGCCGGCATTTCCCGAGGCCACAAGGATGAGCAGGGCCACGCCGAGATTGATCCGCATGGCACGATCGAGGTCGCATTCGTTGATTTTCATGTGTTCGCTCCTGTCGAGTTGACAGGAGGAATTGCAGCATCGCGCTGATCCGACGTTCTGATCTGGATCAAGTTCCGTAGACGCTGCCGCCGTCAGGTCGATCCTCGCTCCTTGCCGTGCAGGATCCATCGGCCCGCCAGCACCAATGCTTCGAGCGCAAGCCAGCAAGAAAACGGCACCAGCAGGATCGCCGCGAGCAAGCCCGTTCGCGGCTGCAGTTCCACGACCCCAGACTCGTCGTTCCAGGCGATCGCACCGGGGGGCAAGTCGCGAACGTCAATCGGCCGTGGCAATTTGACGACCTTTCCGTCGGGAAGGGTTGCCTGATCGCCCAATACGACCGTGCCCACGGGAAGCGACAAGGCGAGAAAATAGCCGACCTCGTTTTTCGCTACCTCGTAGGCACCGAGTCCGCAAAACAATAGAGCCCAAGCGGCACACACCACGATTGCGAACCGACGCAGACGTGCGCGCCGCACCGACATGCGACGCGGCGCCGCGCCAGAACTTGCGTCGACATATTTCGAGGAATCCCCGCAGGCAGCCATGGGTCATTGTCGAGCGGCCGTTTCGTCCGAGCTTGCGCCAGATCAAATTCGTGCTGGGTCGACGGGCGGGTCCCACTGAAGGATTCGCGCGTTCGCGGGCAATGGCACGGACCGCGCGGTTGGCGGTCCAAACCTGCGCCGAGGAGCGGTACCCTGAGGCCTTCGGGAATGCCTGTTGGCAACCATGAATCCAGTGCGGCATCCATTGCGTCCACCATTTCAAATTGATTTCCTACTTTCGTCGTTCAGGATGCTCGGTTGCAGTGGCAGCACTGCTCGTGGTTACCCGGATCTACGCGGCTGACCCTCAGGCCTATAAAGTTACCTTCGCCGAAACGGGCAATGGCGAGCTCGATGGCGCCATCAAAGCCACGTCGCAGCTGCAAACGCTGCGCGAAAAGGGGCCGGTCGCGCCGTTTGTCCTCGTGGGCCGCGCGCAGCAGGATGTGGAACGCCTGCAGGTTGTTTTGCGCGGGTACGGCTACTACGACGGAAAGGTCAAGATCACGGTCGCGGGTCACCCGCTCGGCGATCCGGATCTCGTCGATGCCATCGATTCGCTGGCCAAGGGTGAAACGGCATCGATCGAGATCGGCTTCGAAACAGGCGCCTTGTATCGCCTGGGCAAAGTCACGGTTGATGGCGATGTGCCCGAGGATGCGCGCGCCAAGCTGGGACTCGCACCGGGAGAAGCGGCCATTGCGTCGAATGTCCTGAACGCGCAGGCGCGCCTGCGCAACGCAATCGAGGAAGACGGGTATCCCCTGGCCGTCGTCGACGCGCCCGTCGCCGTGCAGGACTCGCAGTCGCATACCCTGGATGTGTCGATCACGGTTCACGCGGGCCCTCAGGCGAAGCTGGGCGAAATCCGCCTGAGCGGATTGGGCCGGGTCCACGAGGACTTCGTCCGCAAGCGACTGCTCGTGCATACGGGCGAGCGGTACAGCCCGAGTCGCATCGAAAAGGCGCGCATGGACCTGCTCGCCTTGGGTGTGTTCTCGGGGATCAGCGTGCGGATCGAGGACCACCTGGATGAGCAGGGCCGGATCCCCGTCGTATTCGACATGCAGGAGCGCGCGCGCCACGGCGTTGGAGTTGGAGGTGCCTATTCGACCGACTTGGGGGGAAGCGCCAAGCTGACCTGGTCGCAACGCAATCTTCTGGGCAACGCCGAGCAGCTCAATCTTTCCGCGGCCGTGACAGGACTCGGGGGAACGGCCAGCGAAGGCCTGGGCTACAACCTGACCGCACAACTCGTAAAGCCGGATTTTGGTCGCCGCGACCAATCGATTGCCTTCAATGTCGGTGCGATCGACCAGAAGCTCGAGGCGTACGACCAGAACGCACTGTCAACGGGTGTCTCCCTCAGCCGCAAGATCTCCGATCTCTGGAGTGCCGGATTTGGTGTCTCCGGCGAGCGCGAGCGGATCCTGCAGGAGGGTGTCGCCCGTGACTACACCTTGCTGGGATTACCCTTGAGCGGTCAATTCAACAGTACGGGCATGAGCAATCCGCTCGACGATGCCCTGCATGGCGTGCGGGCCACCTTGACCGTGACGCCGACGGAATCCTTCGGCCCCGACAATGAAACCTTCATCATCCTGCAAGGCAACGTTTCCACGTACTTCGATCTCGCCTCGCTCGGTTGGACGCAAGCGGGGCGCAGCGTCATCGCCCTGCGCGCATTGGCGGGTTCCGCGTACGGGGCGTCGATGTTTTCGCTGCCGCCCGACCAGCGTTTCTACGGCGGCGGCAGCACGACCGTGCGCGGCTATCGCTTCCAGTCGCTCGGTCCGCAATTTCCCGACCAAAAGCCGATCGGCGGCACATCCATCGATGCCGGAACGATCGAATTTCGCCAGCGTCTCATGAAGGACTATGGCGTAGCCGTCTTTGTCGACGCCGGCCAGGTAGGCACGACCGGCGATGCCTTTCGCACCAAGGTGTACGCGGGTACGGGCCTGGGGCTGCGCTACTACACGCCCATCGGGGCCGTTCGCCTGGACATTGCGGTTCCCATCGACAAGCAGCCGGGCAGCGATACGTTCGAGGTGTACGTCGGACTGGGGCAGGCGTTCTGATGAAGATTTCTGCGGCCAATAGGGGCAGGATTCTCGCGACCACGGTCGGCGCCGTCCTCGCGACGATTCTTGCGATCACTGCCGTTGCAATTGGTCTTGCCAACACCGAGTGGGGTCATCGCAGAATCGAGGACATCGTCGCGCGCCTGACGGGTGGTGAGGTCGTTCTCGCCGGCTTGACGGGCCAGGTGCCAAACGACTTGCGCGCAACACGCGTAGAACTGCGCGACGACCGTGGCACCTGGGCCTTTGCCGACGACGTGCACGTGCAATGGTCCGTCACGCAATTGCTGCGGGGTACCCTCGACATCGCCGAGCTGCGCGCCGGACTCGTCCACGTCGTGCGCGAACCTGCGCCGTCGTCCTCCCGGCGCGCGAGTTCATCGAGCACTCCGGGACCGGTTGAAATCGATCGGATCGAACTTCCGCGCGTGGAACTGGAGGCTCCCATTGCGGGTGCGCCCGCCGCTTTATCCGTGCAGGGAATGGTCAGTCTGGTATGGCCCCAGCGAGGCGCCATCGACCTGCAAGTGCGGCGAATCGATGCTCCTGGGCGATATGTCGCAAAAGCTTCGTTCGACGCTGCAACGGTCCAGGCGGATGTTTTGCTGGACGAGCCGGCCCATGGGCTGATTTCGGGCCTTGGTGGACTACGAGAGTTGGGCGCCGTGTCAGGGCAAATGCATGTGCACGGTACGCGCGATCGTCCAGCATTCGAATCGACGCTGGCTGCAGGCGCGCTTCGCGCATCGGGCGCCGGGTCCGTCGACTGGAAGGCAGCTTCTCTCGATGTGGATCTGACGGCCGATTCGCCCGCGATGGCGCCGGGAGCGGACCTGCATTGGCGGAGTCTTGCCTTGCAAGCCCACGTACACGGTCCGTTCGCAAGTCCTGATGTTTCAGGCCAAATGAGCTTCGTCGAACCTTCCGGCGGTGGCTTGCTAGCCAAAGGCATCCGCGTCCAGTTGCAGGGCAATGCGGGTTCCGTTGTTTTGCACGCCGTGGCGGATCGACTGCGCATCCCCGGGCCAGCGCCCGAGCTCTTGGAGGCGTCGCCGGTGGATCTGCAGGCAGAACTTCACCTCGACGACCCAAAGCGGACCTTGCAATTTGTCGTTGCCCACCCTGTCGCCAGCGCGCAAGGGCACGCGCAAACGGCAGGCGACTTTGCCGCCGAATTCACCGTCGTTGTGCCGCAACTCGCGCCTTTGTCGAGTCTCGCGGGCACCGAATTGCAAGGCAACAGCCGCTGGACCGCCCGGGTTTTGCAGCGGGATCGCCGCATGCACGTCGACGTCGGCGCGGTGGTCGATGTCACAGGTGGGTCGACTCTCGTCCGGAATTTGATCGGGCATGAAGGCAAAGTCGACGTCGCGCTCGCCGTGCAAGACGGCAAGACGAGCGTGGAGCACGCAAACGTGGAGGGCAGTCACCTGCAAGCCTCGGTCACGGGAACGAGCGCGCCAGGTGAGGTCAATTTGCGCTGGAATGTCGATTTACCCGATCTTGCCGCGTTCGATCCTGAAGTCAGCGGCCGTGCCCAAGTTCAGGGAAGCCTGGAAGGAAATCCCAAGAATCTTCGGGTCGTGGCGAATGCGAATGGCAGTGTGGGCACGCCCGGGTTCGCCAGCCGTCCGATCGATGCCTCGGCCCGCCTGGAGGGTTTGCCAGATGCTCCGATCGGCAAGATCGACGTGCACGCCACACTCGAGGATGCACCGCTTGCCATTGAGCTGAGCCTGCAGCGCACTTTCGACGGATCCATCGAAGGCAGCATCGAGCGCGCCGATTGGAAAAGCGCGCATGCTCAAGGCAGACTGGCATTTCGCTCCGGTGCGACCACTCAGGGCAGGGTGCAAATGCAAATCGGGCAACTCTCCGACCTGGCCGCTTGGGTGGATCCCGGATTGCGCGGCAATGCGACCGCAGATATCGATCTTGGGCGCAGGCCTGACGGCGGTCTGCAGGCAAAAATCCAGGCCAACCTGCGGGAAATTGGCGTGGATGGGGCACGCGCCGATCACCTCACGCTGGCGGGTACGGTAAGCGATCCCCTAGGCCGCGCGTCGCTGGAACTGGCGGCACGTCTCGAGGGCATCGAGGTGAACGGAACGCGCGGCGGCGCGAGTCTCGCCGCGACCGGTCCCGTCCAGGCAATGCAGCTCAAGTTGACGTCGGACCTGCAAGCGCCCGATGGTTCACCGGTAGCAATCGCGGCCCGGGCGACGTTCGAACCCGATGCGGGCCGGCTTGCACTGGCAACGCTTGAGCTGGGCTATCGGGGAAATGCGATCCATCTGCTCACGCCGGCCGATATCTCGTTGCGCGATGGCCTCGCCGTGGACCGCCTGCGCATCGGCGTTGCAGGCGCCGTAGGGGAACTGCGAGGACGCATCGAACCCACGCTTGACGTGTATGCAAGCGTTCGCGATGGCGCGTCCGCCATGAAGGCCCTTTTGGGGACAGATTCCGTCGGTGAAGGCAAACTCACGCTGGACGCCCATTTCACGGGAAGCACCAAAGAGCCACACGGCACCGTGCAGGTCGACGCGACGGATCTGCGATTGCCTTCGGCGCCCGGCCAGGCGCGCCGGTCGGGCACCTTGCTGGTCAAAGCGGATCTCGACGGGAAATCCGCGGCGATCGACGCTCGATTTTCGGCGGGAGACAAGGCGCAACTCACTGCGACCGGCAAACTGCCCCTCGCTGAAGAGGAACCCTGGAGCGTTCAGGCAAAGGGGACGATGGACGCTGCGATCGCGAACCCTGTGCTTGCGGCCACGGGTCGGCGCGTGAGCGGCCAGCTCACCATGGACCTGGCCGTGACGGGCACCCGGCGGGCACCGCAACTCAACGGAACGCTGCGCCTCGCGCAGGGCGAATTCCAGGATGACAACCTCGGTGCACACTTGACGAAGATCCAGGCACTCGTCAACGCGTCGGGATCGACGCTGACGATTGCACAGATGAGCGCGCAAGCGGGACCGGGAACGATATCCGCGACTGGAACCGTGAGCTTCGCAACGGGCGATACCCCCGCTGACCTGCACCTGAACGCGCACAACGCGCAGCCGTTCGCCAGCGACCTTGTTCTTGCGAACCTGGATGCGGATCTGCATTTGCGCGGAGCCCTGGCGGCGCGTTCCGATCTGAGCGGCGTCATCAAGGTAGAGCGCGCGGAAATCAACATTCCCAATGCCTTGCCCCCGAGCGTCGGCGTGCTCGATGTGCGTCAACCCAGCGCGGCCGCGTCGGCCAGCGTCCCTGCGCCGGCGGCCGTCGTCGGCTTGGACTTGAAGATCGATGCGCCCATTGCCGTGTTCGTGCGGGGTCGCGGCATCGATGCGGAAATGGGAGGCGTGCTGCAGGTGTCGGGCACAAGCGCCGCGCCCCAGATCAGCGGCGGCTTCGATCTGCGACGCGGCACCTTCGATCTCGCCGGCTCTACGCTTACCTTCACGTCGGGTCGCGTCAGCTTCAACGGCACCGGCATCCACAAGAAGATCGACCCGACCTTGAATTTCGAGGCGGAAAACACCAATGGCAGCTTTACCGCGAAGCTCGACGTGACGGGATACGCCGACGAGCCCAAGATATCCTTGTCGAGCACACCCGATATGCCGCAGGACGAGATCCTCGCCCAGTTGCTGTTTGGCGCAAGCGTCAAGCAGCTGACCGCGCTGCAGATGGTGCAGATCGGGGCGGCCGTCGCGACCATCGGCGGCTTGGGCGGCAGCGGTGGAGGACCGCTCTCGACGGTGCAAAAAGGCCTGGGGCTCGATCGCCTATCGGTCGGCGGAATGCCCAACGGAGGTACCAGTGTTGAAGCCGGGCGCTATGTTTCCAAGCGCGTGTTCGTCGGAGCAAGGCAGTTGGGCACCTCGGGCGGAGCCACCCAGGCGATCGTCGAGATTGATCTGACCAAGCACCTCAAGGCCGAAGGCGCATTCGGGAGCGGTGGTACGGTCCAAGGCGCGACGCCCGACAACGACCCGGGCAACAGCGTCGGCCTGACTTATCAGTTCGAGTACTGACCTGTTCAATAGCCGCCCAGGCCGTTCTCGTTACCTTCGCATTGGTGATCGACGTCGTACTTCACGATGCATCCCTTGTAATCCTTCATCCACCCGTGACCCTTGTCGAAGAACACGAATTCGCGGGTGTTGCCGGCGCCGACCACACCGCCCTCGCCATTGCCCGTCCTGTCCATGATGAACGCCCAGACGTCGTCGGTGCAATTGTTTTTCAGGGTGAAGTGCTGGACCTCGCGGATGTTCAAGGACGGATTGCCGGGCTGGATGTAGTTGGCCTGGACCTTGAGGCACTGCGTGGCAAATGCGCGCTGCTGGGTCGCGCGCTCCTGCGCCTGCGCATGCAGGCGCGCCTCGCTCTCCTGCTGTTGTGCCTGGAGGCTTGCAAGTTGGACGGCGCGCTGCTCGTTCGCGGCCTGCTGCGCGGCAAGACGTTGTTGCTGTTGTTGGGCGATCTGGGCGGATAGATCTTTTTGCTGCTGGCGCAACTGTGCCGCCTGATCGAGCGCCTGCTGCTGTTGCTGGATCGCCATCGTGGCGCCCAGCTTGGCCGCATCCGCGTCGCCACCGGCCGCCACGGCGACCTGAGTCGCCAGATCGGCGTTGCCGGTTGCCTTCGCCGCGAACGCGCCCATGAGCATGCCGGTCATGGCCGCGTTGTCAGCGTCATCCTGCTGGCGCTGCGCATTCTCCTGCGCTTCGCGCTCCTCCTGTTGTGCTCGTTCCTGGTCCGCGGCCGCCTGTTGCGCGGCGGCGGCAGCCGCCTGCTCGGCTTGCGCAATCTGCCGGCCGAGCGCCGCCAGGCGCAACTCGTCGACGGAGGCATGCAAGCTGGCCGGCTGCGGATTGAAAGGCGCGCTCAGGTCGATGTCGACAAGACCCGGGCCGGCAAGGCGACGCAGTTCCGCCACCGGCACCCGTACGACTCCAGCGTCGGCCGGTACTTGCAGTGCTTTGCCGCCATTGATCGACAGGCTCACCGGTCCCGTGTACGCCTCGACAACCTCCTTCGTGCTGCTCCTGCCGGTCCTGGCAGGCGCTTCCTTGGGGTGCTCTTTCTCGTCACTGGCCTTTGCCTTATCGCCGGTGCAGTCCGAAACCATGTCATGCAGGTCGTCTCCCAAGACTGCGCCCAGGATGATGAACGGACTCAAGGCGGCGTCATAAACGCAATTTCCAACTGCACCGCTGGTATCGGACTCGCGCGAGAAGGCGAGATACCAATCCTTGTACTCGTCGAAGCGCGCGTCGCTGACCTTGCTGACGTGGGCCTCGAGTATGTCCGGATGCCCCAGCTTCACTTCCACACTGTCCAGGCGCGTCGCCTTCGCGACGCGTGTGCCGTCCACTTCCTTGTCGAACAGCTTTTCGTCGACGACGCGCGGTCCGGAGGTGCGGCTGATGGTGGTTGTTGTCTCGCAACCTGCCAAAAGGGCACCGAACAGGAAAATCGCGAGACACGGAAGAAGACTCGCCAGCCGGAATGTCGAACGGGTTGCTAGCGTCGCTGCTAATGCCTGCGCCATGACATCTCCTGGGGCACGGATGCGTACGTTGGGAGGGGCCGTCGCTTGCACACAGCCGCGTGCGCGCGAATCCCTGACTCGGATAGCGCATTCTCGATAAAGCCCCAGGACACCACTGGGCGGATATGCGAGCGATTGACTCGTCAAATCACGTGATTACAGACGCCGTTACATTTCAGTAAGTGCTATCTCATTTCTTTTTGTGACAGACCACCTCGATGTTGTTGCCGTCGGGGTCGATCACATAGGCGGCGTAATAGTTCGGTCCGTAGTCGTCCCGAATTCCCGGAGGTCCATTGTCCTTGGCGCCGAGCTTGATCGCCTTGCGATAGAACTTGTCAACGTCCTTGCGCGAGGCCGCCGCGAA